>Ga0172370_10002537_pt1 | contig 26244 bp, 24 predicted proteins | sample LakKiv5m_FD_114538 | JGI IMG/M metagenome (GOLD analysis project Ga0172370, IMG submission 114538) | Freshwater microbial communities from Kabuno Bay, South-Kivu, Congo - kab_022012_11.5m | ecosystem: Environmental > Aquatic > Freshwater > Lake | place: Democratic Republic of the Congo...
GGTGCCGGGCCCGGCACCGTGACCCCACGCGCGGCGGATCGTCTCGCCGATCACCGCGTCGAGCTGGCGGACATGACCGAACGTGAACGCTCGCAGGAACGTCCCCAACGTCGAGGGTGCCATTGAGTTTGTCACCCGGAACGGCAGAACCCGCTGCGTCGCACCCGTCCGCAACATGTCCGCGTGGTCGATGTGCGAGCCGCCCGCGATGATCGCATGCACCAGCGTCAAGACCTTCCGGCCCGGGCGTGAACCACCCACCCGGCCCGTCAGCCTGACCGTACGGTTGATCAAGGCCTCCAACCCGAGCCGCACCACGAGTGTCGCGACCACCACCAGCCCAGCGTTGGCGACCAAGTTCAGATCGTCGAAGGTCACCTCGGTGCAGTCGATCGTGTGCGATACTCCACTCACTGGAAGTGCCTCCTCGGTTGTCGACCACGGCGACTTCGAACACCGTCATCGTCCCAGCCCAGGGGGCACTTTCCGCAGATACGCGACTCGGCTCAGCAACTACTCATCGGTGGATCCAGGCTTAGAACGTCGTCGTAGTGGACGCTGGCGGCGCCCCACGCTTCGGGGTATCGCTCGGCTACCCTCTACGAACTGTGAGCAGGCGCCCCGGGGACATCTCGCCAGCCGGTGCGGCCGCGTCCCGCGCGTCGCACGCCGCCGTCGACTTGCTCAGCATCGTGATGAAGAAGCTCCGCCGGGACCGCAGTCCGGTCGACACGTGTCAGCCGTACTACGTCCGCGTCGATCGTGCCATGGAAGGCGTCTTCGCTCAGCTCTGGTTCCTCACCAGAGGGTGCACATGGGATCGTGCCGGCTCGTGCACCATGTGCAACTACGGAACGGCGTCCGCCATATCCGCGGAGGAGATGGTCGCCTTTGTGCGGCGCGGTCTGGAGTCGATCGACGTACCGCTCGACGAGCTGTACGTCTCACCATCGGGAAGCCTTCTCGATCCCGTCGAGGTACCGGAAGCGGCGCGACGCGGGATCTACGACCTCGTCAACCGCTATCCGGTGCCGAGGTTCTCATTCGAAACGCGTGCCGAGACACTCACTCCTGTCGCTCTGGCCGAGATCGCGCGCATGTTGCCAACTAAGACGGTTGCAGTGGGCCTCGGAGTCGAGTCCGTCGACCCCTGGATCCGTCGGTTCTGCGTGAACAAGGTCGGCGACGAGGCAACCATGGGGCAGGCGGCCATGCGCCTCAGGCGACATGGACTGGAGATGTACGCGAATGTCTCCCTGGGTACCGCATTCCTCTCGCCCGGGGAGGCCATTGCGGACGCAGCCAGATCTGTCCGCTGGGCGCTGAAAGTAGGCGCAGATCTCGTCCTGGTCTTTCCTCTGCACGTGAAGTCGAACACGCTGCTCGCGTGGCTATTCGACCGCGACGAGTACCGGCCTCCGTCGCTGTGGTCATTGGTGGAGGTACTGCAGACGGTCGATCGGAGTCTCCTGCCGAAGGTCAACATCTCCTGGTACCGATCCGACTACAGCACCGACCCGGGTGTGATCGCGTCACCGACTACCTGCCCGAGGTGCGCGCCGACAGCGATGCGTGCCCTCGATACGTACCGCGCACACCCCTGCGCCGACACCCTCGACGAGATTGCTACGCTCCGCTGCGACTGCCGCGAGCGGTGGGAGGAGTCCACCCGAGCTCATCCCACGACAAGCCTTCCCGAGAGAGTGCTCGACCACTACGAGAGGCTGGCTAGTCACTTCGACCTAGACGAATGGTGGACCGAGAACGCTGATCAGCTCCGACGGGAGATCAGCGTGCAAACTCAGGATCGCCCGTGAGCGACGACTCTCGGTTCGATCGCATTCTCCGGAGTCGAGCTGCACGGCGTCGGCGCGCAGAGTGCACGGTTCGCCCGGTTCTGGTCGACTGTCGAGCGCCTGCGCAGGCGAACATTCACCTCAGTACCATGCCGCCCGAACCGAATCATGCATGTCGATCTCTCTGCGCGGCCCACCCTCGACGACATTGCTGTAACCGAGCGCCAGCACCCCGAGCAAGTCGCACTCGATGGCGATCTCAGAGCGAATCGCCGACTCCGCGATCACGACATCTCCCATGAACACACCCTGGACACCGAGCGCACTCGCTGCTATCCACATGTTCTGTATCGCCGCGCCGACGCCGAGGATCTCGAACGCGTAGCCGGCCAGAGCGGCTCGTCGGCGTTCACTGGATGCGACCGCGAGCGCCTCGATTCCACGACTGAACACTCCCCGATTCTCGATGAAGATCCCCGCCCCACACGACCGCAGTACCTGCGCCGACTCCCTGACAGACGAACTCAGATTCTCGTGCGGCGCACCCGTCTCGGGGTCGTGAGGCACAAACTGCTCTGCGCGTTCGGAACCCTCCACCAACGCCGCAATCCTATGCAAGGCCTCGGGATCGCACACTACGTGCAGCCTCCATGGCTGAGCGTTCTTCGAGGAAGGCGCTGCCAGCCCGCACATGACTATCTCCTCCAACACCCCCACCGGAACCGACTTGTTGCTGTATCCCTCCCGGACGCTGCGCCGGGCAAGGATCGCTTCGGTGACTGCGTGGTCATGCAGTCGCTCGCGAGTCTCCCCGTATGTCGCACCGAACTCGCCCACTGTGGACCTCACGTCACTGGCCGGCCATCTGACGCCTTCGACTGAAGAGGGTAGCTCTCCTAGGACCCCGAGGTACCGCCACGCCTATCGCAGCCAACGCCCTGGATCGTGCTCGCGGTAATCTGCTGGAGATGCGACATGCGGGACGCTCGCTACTGTCCACAGACGACCTCGATGACCGCGAGGTCTGTCGCTTGCTAGACCGTGCACGCGAGCTGAATCAAGCGCAGCCCGCCGGACTTGATCCATTCTCCGCAGGACTTCTCTTCCAGTCATCTTCGACGCGTACACGCGTAGGCTTCGCCTCGGCAGCGGTCCGCCTTGGTGGTGTGCCGATAGACATCGCGGAGCTCCGGGGTGGGTCCGAGATGAGCGCGTACGAGTCCCTTGCTGACACACTTCGCACGATCTCCGGAATGGTCGATGTGATTGTCGCGCGCACGACCGAACCGCTTGACCGCCAGATGGTCTTCTCTTGCTGCGGGCGCCCACTCGTTAATGCCGGCGACGCCCGCAACGAACACCCGTCACAGGCGCTGCTCGACCTCCTGGCCATCGAGGATCTCCGGGGACCGGTCGACACTCTCTCCGTGGCGCTCTGCGGCGACCTCTCGATGCGCGCCGCGCGCTCGCTGCTGAAGCTCCTCTCACGGTTCAGGCCTCGTTCTCTCCGGCTGATCGCTCCTGAAGGCCGCGACGATCCGCGCGTCGATCTCTCTAGCCTCTCGGATCGGACAGAGCGCTCGCCGAGTCTCGCCTCGGCCAATCTCGGAGCGATCGACGTCCTGTACATGGTCGGCCTTCCTCCCCGTTCTGGCACCCACGAGCTCGACTACGAAGACCGTCGCCAATACATGCTCGACGCCCGGACAGTTTCCGGCATGCCCGACAACGCAGTCGTTCTCTCGCCACTACCGCTCTTAGACGAGATCGATGCCGAAGCGCGAGCCGACGACCGGGTGAAGATGTTCGCTCAGAGCGACCTCGGGATGGGCGTCCGCATGGCCGTGCTCGAGCGGTGCCTGGCCGAATCCGTCTGACCGCAGCGTCCTTTCAGACGGTGTGGGGAATGCCGTAGTAGTGGGTGGCATCGCCATTGCGGGCGAGGGTCAGCGTGTTGTGGCTACAGGGGATGCAACTCGGCCCCAGCGGTACTCCACGCTCCGCCGCGATGTCCCGGGCGCGGAGATAGGTCTCCTCCAGCACCGCTGCATCGATCGGCACGACGTGCGCGAGCGGAGTCGCTGCATCCGGACGGAAGGGGCTGAGAACCGGGACCGCCCCGCGCTCAGCTATCGCCCTCACGCCTCTCAGGGTGTCGTTCATCGGCTCCAGACCGACCATGAGCATCGAGCGCACGCGTCCGGCGCCGAACACCTCCGTCGCACCTTCCAGATAGGTGAGATAGGCATCGAGACCCTGGGCCGCCTTCTGCCTCATCACCGTGCGGGCGAGCTCCTCGTTGAAGACCTCGATGTTCACGGAGAGCTCGTTGATCCCGAGGCCCTTCAACCACACCGGGTCTATCACGTCGTCCCTCGGAACCATCATCACGTCGACTGCGACCTCGGGGAAGGCTGCCGTCACTGCTTCGTAGACCGAACGCACGTAGGGGACGTCGCCATGGTGAGGAGTCCCTCCCGAGATCAGAACATGATGGGCAGGCTGGATCCTGTCCGAGAGGGCTCGTTCCACCGAGTCGACGAGCCCCTCCACCCTCTTCGTCCGATACTTGAGCTCGTAGGGGATGTTGCAGAACTTGCACGTCATGGCGCAACCCTCGATGGGCGCTATCCGCACCCGGTCCGCATGGGTGAACGCATACGAGTTGAGGGGCTCTCCGAGCTCATTGGACTCCCCGTGGTAGGCAGGAGGAAGCCAGAACTTCGCCGCGGCCTCCATTCCGCAACCGCGCACCACCAGCCCGCCTGAATCGAGAACAAGCTCGATCGGGGCATCTCGCACGAAGTTCGGGTTGTAGAGCGCGATCGGGGCGTTCACCCACACGTCGTCGTCCAACGCGAGTATCACTCCGGAGGTCGATGCGTAGTCCGCCGGGGTCATCGGACGCCCCTCGTTCGAGACATCGATGTACGCCTGCGCTTCCGACGTGATCGAGAGGCCATCGCTCAGAAGGCGGAACTTCAGTCGCTCGGCCCGAGTGAGATCCGACACCCCTGGATCTTACCTCCCACCCGCCAGGACATCGTTCCGCTGTGTGGGAGGTATGGTTGCCGTCGGCGCGTCCAACGAAGGGGGCGGCGCTATCCAGGCGGTTGGTACGCCGGGTCTGACGGATGACGGCGATAGTCCGTGGCTACTGCCGAGCGTACGAGAGTACCGTCCGGGTCCGCATCTGACACCCGAAGGACTCTCTCGCCAGGAACGGCAGCCTCGTGCTCTCCCTCGAGCTCGAATCCGACAAGAGCGTGATACGTGCATCCGCCCCCATCCTCTTCCTGTACGAGCTTCGCCTTCATCGAGGGCGATCCGTTCCAGGCGCTCACGATCACCGAGTCGGTGACCGTGAAGCTTCCTTGGAGATCGCCGCCGAACCACACGTCGTAAAGCCTCGAATCGTCGGCAGTAGCCGTCAGGATGTCTCCGCCGCCTTCCTTGTCGTGAGGAGACGTGAAGGAGAGGTGTCGGAGCTGAGATCCGATGATTTCATAGTTCCCCCTCTCGTTGTGCTCGACGACATCGAGCCCGGATCCCGCCGTATCGCGGATGCTGAAGACGCCGCTGCCGTCACAGCCGGATGTCTTCCAGTCGGCCTTGAACGCGCAGTTCCGTATCACCAGAGACGCGATGCGCCCTCCCTGGATGACCAACCCACCGGCCTGACCTTCAATGGTCCGTACATCTGGATCTTCGGTAGCCACTATCGCCGGTAGTTCCGGCTCGCTCGAAAGCACGACCCCCCCTGCTATGGGACCGCTCCGGTACTTGCCGAGCAGATCCGCCGTGCGCTCACTTCTCGGGATGACGAACTTGGTCGCCGCATTCGCGGTTCCCCGGGGCGGCGCCGGCGTACCGATCACGACGCAGTCCGAGAACATGAGGCCCTCGAGGAGACAGTTCACGAAGACCACGCCCTCGAATTCGCACGCGTCGAAGAAGGCGCCGCGAACGTCGCAGTTGGCGAAGATGACGTTGCGGAATCGGGCGCGGATGAAGGCGCTTCGCCAACGAAGGTTGACGAGGAGTCGGGCACCTTCCGCATCACCATCCCCGTCCAACTCGGCAGGGAAGTGCTTGTCCTCCTCGGGATGCCACTCGAAGAACCCCGCAGCCGGCGCGACCAGACTCCGGAGCGGAGCGAAGGAAGACTTCAGCTTCTCCTCCGACCAGAGCTTCAGAGCTACGCCAAAGCTGTCGTGGATGAGCGACACCACGACTGAGTCGGTCCCGGGCCGGTTGAGTCTGACAAGCGAGATCCGCTGCAGCCACTCGATGGCGAACGCGTACCTGCGCAGCTCCTCGATGAGCACAGACGCAGGTGCCATACCCATCATCAGGCTCGAGGTGACTTCGGTCTCGTCCACGGCCAGTGGATGCGCATCCGGGTGGAGCCTCTCGACCCATCCGGCTGCGCCCTCGATCTCGCAGGCATTGTCGGCGCGCTCAGCGAGACTGTCTCGGCCTGAGAACAGATCCCCGACGTGCCAGCCTGCATGCGACCCTCTGCCGTCAAGTTCCTCGTCGTTGGCGGACGTCCCCGGCACGACCGTGACCGGCGCGACGATCACATCGAAGAGCGAACGGACCTGCTCAGCGGTGGGCGCGCCGTCCTTCTCGCCGCCACGTTCGCCTCTGCACCGGTCGATTCCGCGCAGCAGGCGTTGCAGGTCCGTGCCGAGCGTCATCTCCATGAGCTGAAACGCGTCGTACGAGTTCTTGTATCCGACGCCCGAGCTCACGTCGCTGGCCAAGTGCGGCACCAATCTCGCCAGCACGTCAGAGGCGCCCTCGATGAGCCACTTGTCGATGCCGACATCTTCGGCCGCCTCGCTACACCTCTTCAACTTGAAGTTCACACACGATTGCATCGCCTGGTCGAAGACAGCGGCCGCCCGCTCGGCATCATCGCCCTCCGTGCCCGAGAACTTCTCGACGAAATCCTCGAGCACCGTCTGTGTGATCTTGCCCTCCTCCGCAACCGCGTGGAGAGCGTAGAGAAGTGCCTGCAGATGCAGCAGACCGACTCGCTGCACCCCGCGCCCCGTCCTATGCGCAGTCAGTGCGAGTTGCCACAGCGCCGCGATCGACTTGGCCTCGGTCGATTTGACCGCGTCCGCCGTCCCTATGTTTCCCGCGTTCACGACTTCCTCTGCGTATTCTGGACGGATGTCATCCAGGTAGAAGTGCGTGACGGTGAACGGTTTGGTGGCGATCTCTAGCAAACGCAGTTCGTGGAGGAACTCGCTCCTCATCGAGATCACAATTCTCATGGGTGACTCGTGGTTGAGAAACGAGATCAGCTCGAAGAGCTTGCTCTTGAACTCCTCGGACGCGCTGCGGAGCATCTCTTCGAATTGATCGAGGATGATGACCGCTCGTGCGCCGTAGACTTCATGCAGTTTCCGAAAGATAGACTGGTCTTCGGGAAGGCCGGTGATCTGGCCGACCAGTGCGCTACGGACCATCGCCGCAAGCATCTCCGCCGCGTCCGGCTCGTCTGCTACACCGCTCCACTTGCTGCACGTCGCTACCTTGAACCCGACTTTCGTCAACTGCGGGATCAGCCCGCGATCAAGGAGCGAACTCTTGCCGACCCCCGACTTGCCAGAGAGGAACACCAGGCGATGCTGCTCGACGGCCTGACGGAACCTTGTCTTGTCGTCGTTGCGGCCGCACAACAGCTCGTCCCGGTCCTCTCCTGTCAACGGTCGCGGCCCGGGCCAGGGGCACTTATCGCGACTCTCGAGGCGCTCTCGCCATGTCGCCAGGATGGAAGCGTCACCCATCTCTACTGCCCTCCAGTGTCGAGAACGCACTGCCCCACGTTGCTCATCCTCAAGGGGCGCTTCTCCGGCTCGAGATGCCTTGCGTAGTGGCGCAACTCACCGACGAACTTCTGCGCCGTGTCATGGACAACGTCCAGCCCCAGCCAGCAGAGGATCCCCGCCTCCTCCTTCGTGATGCTCGAGTTGACAACTACTCCCGCGAGCCGCTTGCCAAGGCCCGCACCGCTACCTCCCGTCTGCTCACCTTCCAAAGCCGTGTCCGGCCTTATGCCCTGTTCTGCACTTTCCACGCCCCAGCCCTTCACCGGAGCCGCTTTGGATCCGCGGCCGTCGCCCCCCTCTCCACCTGACGATTCCGACTGAGCCTTCGACGGAATACCGCCCAGGGTCATCTGTGTGACGAGGCGCTCTCTGACAGCCGTGTCAGAGACAGGCACGCCGAGCGTCATCCAGAACCGCGGATTCTCACCTTCATCCATTCCGTGCGCACTCCTGAGAACAAGGTCCGGAAGCGCGAGATTCGGACGCCCCTTCGACAGCGCCCACGCCAACTCCGTCTCGAAGTGCTGGCGTGCGAGATACTCGTCGATCGTCACCGCGTGTATGACCTTGATTCGTTCGGGGCCGCAGGAATCACCACCGGAGCCCAGTGACTTCCAGATCTCCGTCAGCAACTCCTGATCGACTTCATTGCTCCATTCCGGCAGCCGGAGCATCGGACATCCACTCATACGAACCACGTGTGGACCGTCGAGATCTTCCATGCCCCATCGAACGAGCTCCCAGGCTTCGGGTCTCCTCAAGTAACGCTCGAGCACCGCTTCAGGAGTCAGGGTGGGAGCATCTGTCGCACGGCGATATCTGCCCCTCAGCCAGCACAGCTGCGCTCGCTGATCGTTGGCGTCAGTCAGCACCTGAACGGGTGTGAGCACGTAGAAGGGACGGTCCTCCTCCCCGAACCAGCGGCCCTTCTCGGGCCCGAACCACAACGCCATTTCCAGCTCCATGTCGAACGACACGACGAATGCGCTCGCCACGGGGAGCTTGCTCTGACCGTCGGCTTCTCGTGCGTCTCGCCTGGCCTCGGACTGTGCCCACAGGACATCCGCCACCGCCGAGTAGAGCTGCTGCCGCTCGGTCCCTCTCTCAACCCCGGGAGGGAGCTCTACTCGTCCTTCCCCGAAGTCCTTCGTCCAGGATTCCCACGACTTCTCAGTCGCTCCGCGAAGCAGCGCCTCCACTTTGCTGCCGAGGTATCTCACATCCCTGAAGCACGGTCTCGCTGTTGCCTGGTCAGGCTCGTCGTCGTTGAGCGCGAGGCGAACCAGCACGTCGGTCCAGCCCGGGTAGATCGCCGTACCGCGAGCAATCAAGTACCAAGCCACCTCCGTCAGCAGCCGCAGCTTGCCGATGGAGAGGTGGGTCCGTGCAGCGTTTAGATCCTCACGGATCTGTACGAGAAGCGAATCCATCGCACTGCGCACACCGGCCTCGACGTCTTCCTCCAGAATGCCCAGGTTGTCTCGGGCAGCGTCGAGATGGGATATGCACAGATCACGAAGGTTCTTCAGCTCCTCGCTCTCGACCTTGCCCTTGCGCTTGTTGTCACCCTCATCCTCATCCTCAATGCAGGGCAACCCGAGTTGGTCTTCGTCCTGCTCGAACCGCTGCAGCGGGGTCCGCCCGTAGGCCTTCGACAGCAGGAACAGCCGAGTGACCAATGATGCGAGCAAGGCGACTCGCGCTGATAGCTGATCGACACCGACACTCTCGTACCGCCCTTCACATACCCCACCCCCTTCCGGCAGGAACCTGTCCTCGACCAAGGCTGCCGCGAAGCCTGCCGCCAGCTTCGGCTGGTCAAGCCCGCCGCCCAAGTGCTTTTGGGTCTTGGTCAAGACATCCTGCAACTCAGCATGGACTCTCTCACTGACTCGGTCGCGGCTCAACATCTTCGACGTGCCTACCTGCAGGCAGCCGGACCCGAGAACCGGCGTGAGCCAGGGAAACCCCGCCCAGCGAGAGACACTTCCGCTCGTCGGCACGAGGTTCGCGTCAATGATCGCCTGGGCCATCACGTGGCAGACTCGGTGAGGCGCCGATGCCCACCTGGCGCGTAACCTGTTGTAGCTGCTCTTCTTGTCGAACCACTGCGCGCCCGCGCACGCGGTCTCGTACGTGATCCCAGCCATGTCTCCCAGCCCCTTCCCCAGTCGTTGCGGCGACACTACCTGACGATGCCGCCACTCCGCTACAGCGCTCCCACCGAGGTAATGTCATCGGTCGGGCGGGGCCCGCCGGCACGCGATGTCGCGACTCGTTCCCTCCATCGGCTCGCCAAGTGGAAGCCATCGCTCGTCAGCCTGTCGCGAACCGTTATGCGCGCGACAGCAGCGTCGGGATCTGTCACCAGTTTCGGCGCGGTCAATACGTCGGCACGGCAGAACTCCTCGAGTCGCGCGCAACCGGCGATGAGGTCCGAGGGATCGATCACCTCCGGCTGAGCACCCAAGTGGTGCACGACCACGTGCGCCAGTGCCTGACCGTCGCCTGCAAAGTCCCTCAGGTGCCGGGTCTCGGGCACTGAGACGCCTAGAAAAGCTGCTAGATGTTCGAGCAGCAGACACGCCTCGTCGCGCTCTACGGACAACTGGCATGACACGGACGTAGACCCCTGGAAGCGCGGGTTCACCTCCATGAAGAGCGGTACCTCATCCTTCACCAGGAAGTCGACGCCGAACGCACCGAGGTAGCCGTAGCTGCGGAGCCATTCGCCCACCCGCACTACAGCGCTCTCCATCTCGTCGAGAATTCCGGTCTCGAAGTCTCCCACGGCACCGAAGTCGTTCCCGCAGTAGCCGAAAGGACGCCTGGTGCACTCGGATATTCCTATCAGCTGTGTGGATGCCGGGTGGACCGTCACACCGTCAGCCCATGCGACCGCACCTACGTTCACTGGGATCCCACCGTCGATGAACGGGGCGACACTCACGTACGCTTCGTCCTCGTCCGGCCACAGCTCTTCCAGCCGCTCGCCCCCGTCAAGACGGACAAGCCCCACGCCTCCAGTTGATCTGCTCCGCCGCAACATCACGGGACCCTCATCGAGCAGACGCAGGGCCTCGAGCTGGTCCACGTCGGCGACGTAACTCCAGGGGATGTGTCTGATCTCGAGACGCGCCAGCGAGCTCTCGATCCACGGCTTGTACTCGAAAGCAAACTGGTGACCATTGAAGAGGCCGAGGTGTAGGCAACGGTCGTGTCGGGCAAAGGCGACCGCGGATGAGAGGGCTGTCGGCCGATAGGTGATCAACGCGCTGTCGCGTGCGAGTGCGCGCAGGAGCGCTTCGCGCAGCTCCTTCACCTCATAAGTCCTCAAGTGAGCATCGACGTCGTAGGAGTCGAGATCGACACGCCTTCCGGTGAGATCCTCGAGCGACAAGCCCTCAACCGAAGTCCGGCTCGCGTGTCGCGAGATGAGAGAGAAGGCCGCGTCGAAGTTCGGAAGGTCGGTCAGTGATTCCGCGTCTTCCCCACGCGTGCCGAACCACACGAGTCGGCGGGTTCCGAGACGTGCGGATACCTCACGAATCAACGCTGCGCGTTTCATCTCACCTAGGTCCCACCGTCGATGTGCCGATGGCGCCTTCATCTACGGCCGCGCGCTTCAGGTCGTCCCAGTCCCAGAGCGAGAACTGGCCATGTGAGCGGAGTGCAACCGTACCGGGCGCACCGCCATCACCGGCGACCCGAATCACCTGAACCGCATCGCCCTCGTCTCCCACCGGAAACGTCACCTGCTCCCACTCTCCGCTCTCGCACCGCACGACGTGCATATCGGTTCTGACCGGCCCGCTGAACAACGCAGCCAGGAGCACGACCCCATCGTGGGTCGCCGCATCCATGCCGATGCACTCCGCTTCAACGTCCAGCGGGGGCTTACTCACATTCTCTTCCACGTGATTGCCAGCATCCCAGCTGACCCAGCTCAGGCTTCCAGTCGTGCCCGTTCGAAGGAAACCGCCGGGCAATGGGAGCGCAGCCACCGAACTTCCTTCTCCGATGGCGCCGACGCAGTAGACCGCGGCGGGATCACCTCGCTTGAATCCAAAGCTGACGCGCACCTCGCGCGTCGTCGACTCGGACGACCCGATGAGCCGCAGCAGGTCCCCGTACCTAGCCACACCGAGCACACGCATCGACGGGTCCCAGCCGTCCACCTTGATCGCAATCACCCGAGGAGTCAGATCATCACCTAGCGACAGGATCGCGATGCGATCCGCAGCCGTAACTGCAGCTGTCCTGCCGTCGGTCGCCAGCCACAGCCCTTCGGGCTCGAAACCCAGCTTCGCTGTGTGAGCGACCTTCATGTCAGCACACCGCACAAGGAGTTGCGACCCCGCTACCTCTATGCGACACAGCTCCGCCACACCGGCATACGGATCCAAGGTCCCCATGATGAGGCGCTGCTCGCCCTCCCCCGCAGGTATCGTCGATCGTGGCGGTACTTGCTGCCCACATACCTCAGGGCGGTTACCTTGCGCATTCTTGAATCCCTCTAACAGTTCTAAAAGCGTCACCATCGTGCCTTCGCGAGCCTCTTCGGTGAAGTCGAGGTATTCGCCGTGAACCGAATGTAGTCCGGGGTATTCGACCAGTGGTCCGTGAGGTCCGAAGATCCTATTGACCGCTTCGCGTTGGATAAGACTACACAGCACTACTATGTCGACATCGAACCTCGCACGTATCCAAATGGCCTGCAACTCCTCAAGCACATTCTGAGACCGCGCTGCGTGCTCGCTAAGAAGAAGTAAGAAGCGCGCGGATTCATGAACCTTGTCGATGTTATGTTTGGTCCACCTCCCCGATTTCTCGCCCTCACACGCATACATGAACACGTCGTGTCCATTAGCAATGAGTGTGTCGTGTAGCCACACTGCAGTGGCTAAATCTTTGGTCGCGTGGCTGATGTAGATCACTATGACGTCTCTTGAGACGACCGGCTCGTCTCCGGATCCACGATCACAAGACCCTCTTCCCCGAGGAGGGCAACGAATCGCTCGATCGGTCGACGGTCCTTCTCGCGGGTCTTCTCATCGAGGTCCGACCAGGCAACAAGGCAGTCATGCTTCTTGCGTTCCTTGTCGACTCGCGGTCCCCAGTCCCAGCCCTGCGCGCGCTTGTGGTCAGACCACCGAGCGTGCTCATCTCGGGCCAGGCTCTCTACCGTCTCCGCCTCCAGCTTCTCCAGGGGGGTTCCGTCGCACGAATCTGCCCTTCTTACCAGAAGACCGGCGCGCCTGAACTTCTCGAAGTTGTCGCGCACCTGATCACGGTTCTGGCTCTTCAAAGACCCACTCAACCGGCTCCAAGGACAGTTGGCCTCGTGGTTCTCTTCGTAGAGCCCGTCAGCCAGGTACCCCTCATGAGTGCGCTTCGCGAGTCGCTCGACCAATGCGTCATCAGGTAAGAACGGCGCCGACATGTTGCTCCTCCCGCCTAGCTGAATGGAACTTCGGATCCTACGACGATTCGGACACACGCACACCCGCCTTGAACAGCAGGCTCGGCAGCGAGTCAACCGATCCGAGCTTCGCAGCGTCGAGCTTCTGTAGCTGAACTCGCGCCTCACCGCTGAGCTCTGCAGGAAACCGAGCCGTCTCGATCGCAGCCTCGACCGTGTAGCCGAGACCCGGCAACGCCGCCACCATCCTTCTGACCACTCCTATGGCCTTCCGTTGGTCACCGTGGTCGAGATCGTTCCACCGCGGAATCCGGGTTCCCGCACTTGCCCGTGCCGCGCAATGGTCTTGCCGTTCGCGCGCCGCTCTAGTGAACGGACCCTGGAAGGCGCCATCGCCCTGTCCCTCCACGATCGCAATAGGGCGTATGCGCGACTGCTCCGACACCGGGAGCAGTCCATCTTCACAGAGTACGTGCGCTTCCGAGCCTAAGCGTCTGCTCGTCAGCTCCACGGCCGCGCGAACTGAAGATGAGTGGTCACCGTAAGCGACTACGGCAGTGATAACCTCGACCTCTGTTCGTAACAGGTCATCGAGTTCCGCTGCGACTTTCACGGTGATTCCGGCCGTGCCCCGAAGTTCTTGAGCTATGGCCTCACCTCGCGGATTGTCGACCAGGCAGACACGCCAAGTAGCTGTGGCGTCCGACTGTATATACCTGCTCCTGAGTCCCTCGACGAGATGTCGCGCCAGCAACGGCTGTACCGCATGATCGCCGACAAGGCCAAGGACGATCGAGCGACTCGTAGGCGAACGCTGCGTGCCCTCGTCCGGCACGGGAACTCCGAGCGCGCTCAGCACTTGATTCGCCGCGGTGCTTGCTATGCCGTCGTCTCGACATACCACCTCGATGTCAGAATCGGGCCGATCTAGTGCAAGAGCGATCGACAACCACAACGCCGTCGCTCTCTCGTCGATCTCGACGATCACCTCCGGTTCCGAGACGGGACGTTCTCTCCGGGCAGATTCCGCGCGTCTACTCCCTCCCGTGGTGCCGTCCCGAACATCGGCGAGGTAACCAGACAACAGCCTCAAGTTCGTCTCGTCGCTGCCTGATGCCAGGACGATCTTGGCAGCCGAGCCCAGGCCTGCCGACCGCATCCACTCGCGCGCTGACCAGCCCACCGTCATGCGGATCTCTCCGGCAACCGGCTCCAAAGCCTTGTCGTTGACATGGACCGTGAGCTGCCCAGCGGCCTTCAGTTGACCTCCTCGATACGGAGCCACCTGGCTCACCGATCCGACGAGCACCACGTGGCCACGCGCCGAGCTGCAAACCGCCTTCCTGAGTCTCTCCTGTCCGACAGACAGGAACAGGCTCCAGGCCAAGCTCGTCGCGGCAACCCCTGTCGCGAGAGGCGCAAGAAAGCGTGCGACGTCGAGCGTCCAGGGGACAGTGGCAGAGCCGCTTCCATCAAGTGCAAACAGCGCTGCGCTCCTGTACGCGACAGCCATCCAGTCGAGATGCAGGGTTGGGTCGTCCCTGGCAACCTGGACCCAGCCGATCACTCCCAAGACGAACGCCAAGACAGCCGCCACGCCCAGTATCCAAACCCGGTGACTACTCCGTCGCGGCCGATCGGCGAGCAGAGCGACCTTGCGCTTCAGGTCAAGCCGCTGTGCCATCCAGTTTCCCATCTTGTCGCCAACCTCACTTCCGACACCGACGGCATGCGGACACCTCCCGCGGTGCGATATCGGATTCTCGCAAGGCGCTCGGGCAGCGGGCAAGACCACCGGGCGTGGTCCCAGACAGTGCGCCGCCAGTCGAGGCAGCTGACGACCTGTTCATCGGGTCCGCGCGTCGCCGAACAACGTGTATTGCACGGGCAGCGAGTTGGTCACACTCCTCGTGCCCTCCGCGCCGCCCCAATCGCGGCAATCACATCTCATAGATAGCCGGGAGCAACGCCGTCGCTGTTCTGCTCACCTCCGTCGAGGGTCTCAGGCACGTCTTCCGCAAGCAGAGCGGCGAGCTCGGCGTCGGTGGCGAACTCGCCTAGGTGGGCCACTCGCGAGGCCTGGCGGCGCACGCAGAGCTCGAAGAGGTTGCGTACCGTGCGCGAGTTGCCGAAGTTAGGCGCGCTCATCACTGCGGAGATCGCGCCTCGCGCGCGGTTGAGCGCGTCTTCCTCGTACCTCAGACCGGCATCGGCACAGAACTTCTCGAAGATGACCACGAGCTGGTCGAGGGAGTAGTCGGGAAACAAGATGACCGTCGGAGTCCGCGACGCGAGACCCTCGTTGGATACGAGGAACTTCTCCATCGGTTGGCGGTAACCGGCGAAGATGACGATCAAGTCGTCGCGGTGGTCTTCCATGAGCTTCACCAGCGTGTCGATCGCCTCACGACCGTACGGGTCGATCCCCGTGGACCCGCCGTAGTCATTCGCGACGCTGTACGCCTCGTCGATGAACAGGACGCCACCGAGCGCCTTCTCGACGACTGCGTGCACCTCATGCGCACTCTGGCCGAGATACTGCGCGACGAGACGTGACCGGTCGACCTCGACCATGTGGCCGCGGCGAAGCACTCCCAGGGCACCCAGCATCTCTCCGAAACGGCGAGCCACTGTCGTCTTGCCGGTGCCGGGGTTTCCCAAGAACGCCATGTGCAGAGACTGCGGTTCCGTGTGCAGTCCGCGCTCTCTTCGAATCCGGTTCACTAGGAACCACTCCACCCGGCTGCGCATCTCTGCCTTCACCGACTCCAGCCCGACGAGTGAATCGAGCGCACCGAGAGCCTTCTCAACGGCTTCAGCCGATCCCGCGCTGGCTGCTCCTTCGGCAACAGCCTCTGTATCCACTCCCATGGCCGCGAGAGGTGTGCGCAGCGCTACCCGCAGAGCGTCGATGACCGCGCACTCCGGCTCCGCGAGCGTCTCGTCGAGCACCGCTACGGTTCGAGCGATTCCGATGAGTCGCAGCGCATAGCCACGCGCCTCCCGGGATCCCACAGCGTGATCACGATCGGCGAGTGCAAGGAACAGCGGCGACGGCTGGCCACAGAGACCACTGCTCGTCGGGGAGATCGCTCCTAGCGAACCTCCATGCGCTCCGAAGAACGCCGAGAGCCGCCCGTCTTCGATCTCGTCGAGGTCACCATCTGCGGTCGCGACGCCAAGCACGACAGCAGCGAGGTCGTCCAGCAGGATCTGCTGAGTCGGCGGAGCGTCCTTCCACTCGGTCGCAACGCACCTGTCCGGTAGTTCAGCGAGCGAGTCGACCACTCCCATAGTCGCTGCAAGGCTCTGCTCGAGCAACGCGTCGATCTCCACATCGAAGCCGGCCTCTACGCCGCTGGCTTCGATCGCCCCTGAATCGCCAACCGGTTCGCTGCCCCCATCCACTGGGGCCGCGGGCAACTCGGATATGGTCTCGCGCAGAATCTCCCACTCGTCTCCCGCGTGCTGCACCTTCCCGAGCAGGTCGTAGACCCGACTCGATGTCGACTGTGAAGCCGAACCCTCGTCGGGCAACGCCTTCAGAGCGAACTCGATGCGAGCAGCGACCCCCGGGCCGTACTCGTTCACAGAACGCTCTTCATCGCGCCTGATCAGGGCTGCCAGCACGTGAACCGGCTCGATCTCACCGTGCCGACTCCGCTTCGCTTCCTGCGCGCTCAAGTCGAGCAGCAGCCGCGCGTAGTTGGACAGGTTTGGCGGGTCAGGCGGGCTCATCGGTTTCTCCGCTCACCATCTGCCCTGAGTGCCATGAGATCAAGATCCTCGTCTCGGAGACACGCGCGGCTGCGCGCCCTAGAGATCAGCCATCCGCTTGCCTCCGAAGCGCTTCTGGATCTCGTCATCGATCTTGTCAGCAGTGGCCGTGACGCAGAGCAGTCCGTGCTTGAACTCGTCGGGGTCGAGCGTATCGCCGAGCACCGTGTGCTTGAGGTTGGCGTTGTACATGCCATCTTCTCGCTTGAACAGGCTTAGCGCGCCGAATAGGTAGTGATTCGCCTGCGTCGCGATGTGCTCGAAGAGCTCAGGGCTGCCCTGGAGCTCACAGTTCGTCACCGCGATGAACTGCACCACCACATTCGTGTCGTTGTTCCACGGTCGTACGGCCACGAACACGCGCGTCGATTCGTGCGCGAATGTGAAGTCACCGTCCTTGTCGATCTCCACACGACCCACAAGGTCGGTGAGCATCCGTTGAACGCGGTCCTTCACAACCAAGACGTCCGCCACTGGCTCTCTCCTTGCGCAGGGCCCCACTGCCGAGCCCGAGGCCTCCGAAACTAGCCCGTGTGCACCGTCGCTTCAAGTGTCTTGCGAAAGCAGGTCCAGACTTTGGCGAGATGCAGAACCATAGTGCCGGCCTCAGAAGCTCCCGGCGAAGCACAGATCGGCCGGCTCCAGTTGTCGACGCGCATTCCCGATGAGGACGACCGCGCACATAAACCGTGTCAATCTCAGCGCGTCGGTTCCGCGAGCAGACCACCCGGCCCGACCAGGCTCACACCCTGCTCCCGAGCCTGGGCCAACATCCGCTCCGCGAACGCCTCCCGGCCATCCGCGTCGACCGGGGTCACGTCCCGGGTGGTGGTGTAGCCGACGGTGTGTGCGTCAGCCTCGTTGGTTGTTCTAGCCGACTTGGGTGAGTGCTGTCTCGCTCACCTCCTCGAGTTCGCCGTCATTTACCCGCAACCGGGCTTTGGCGAGGAGCTCGGCGCTCATGTAGCGGCGGGTGACGGCCCACTCGTCGTGTTGTTCGGCGAGGATCGCGCCAACGAGGCGGATCACAGCTTCGCGGTTCGGGAAGATCCCGACGACGTCGGTACGGCGTCGGAGTTCCTTGTTCAGTCGTTCCTGAGGGTTGTTCGACCAGACTTGGCGCCACTGTTCTTTCGGGAAGCCGGTGAACGCGAGTACGTCGGGAGCGGCGTCAGCGAGGTGAGCGGCGGCGTCACCGAATCGTTCGGCTAGTTGTTCGACGACACGGGCGTGTTGTGCCCACACCGAGCGCGCGTCGGGCTGCGCGAAGATCGTCCGCACGGGTGTTGCGACCATCGCCTGCGCGCTCTTGGGCACTTTGGTGAGCAAGTTCCGCAGGTAGTGGGTGCGGCATCTTTGCCATGTTGCGCCGACGAGCGTGGAAGCGATCGCGTCTATGAGACCGGGATGCGCATCCGAGATGACCAGGGCCACGCCGGTGAGGCCACGGGCGACGAGGCCCCACAAGAACGCGAGCCAGCCGGCACCGTCTTCGGTGGTGATCACATCGACACCGAGGATCTCCCGGTGCCCATCGGCGTTCACACCGGGCGCCGTCACGACCGCGACGTTGATGATCCGGCCACCCTCGCGGACCTTCTGGGTTAGCGCGTCCATCCACGCATACGTGTAAGGCCCGTTATCCAAGGGCCGGTTGCGGAACTCGGCGACCATCTCATCGAGCTCTCCGGCCATCCCGGAAACCTGCGACTTGAAGAGCGACTCGATCCCCAGAGTCTTGACAAGCCCATCAACCCGACGGGTGCTCACACCCCGCACGTAACACTCGGCGACTACCGCTACTAGGGCCTTCTCCGCCCGCCGGCGCGGGTCGAGGAGCCAGTCCGGGAAGTAGCTGCCCTGGCCGAGCTTCGGGATCGCCAGGTCGATCGTGCCGACCCGCGTGTCGAACCGCCGGGCCCGATATCCGTTGCGGTGATTCACCCGCTCCGGGGTGACCTCACCCCAGCCGGCGCCAGCCAGGACGTCGACCTCCGCGGCCATCAGCTGCTCCGCGAACCCCCGCACCATCTCCCGCAGCACATCGTTGCCATCATCATCGAGGTGCTTGCGCCACCATGCCAACGCGTCCATCTTGTTCAGATTGACCACCGCGTCGTTCCTCTCGCTCGACTTCGCAAGGACTGCAAGAGGCTGACGCGGTGGTCATCGCGTCTGGCGGACCCACCGCCGCTACACCACTACCTGGGACCCAACTGTCTACGAGCACCCCTCCGACATCGAGCCCCGGTACCGGTGGTCTGGACCTGTGTCGCCGGACGGGCGCGCCTGACCCTCAGCGCCGTGACTTCGCCGCCTGCCCCATTCCTTCAGTGTAGGCAGTCCACCTCTTTGGCCTTCTTCGAAGTCGAGCACCGTCGGTCGCAAGGACGACCTACACACCTGACTGAGAGACCCTCACGTCGCTTGAGACCCTTCTTGCTGCGCGGTTAGGCTCCCGTGCCAATGTCGGGGATCGAGTCGGGGGATGCGCAAGTGACCTGCGAGACCACGTTCGCCCTGCGGCTCGCTCGCCTTCACCCTGACCGCAAGCTGGGGCCCGCTGCGATCACGCGGGACGCCGTGGCGCTCGTCACCGCGCTGGAAGGCCAGACCGACGCTCGATTCGTCTTGCAGACGGTGGGCCGGCCGAACCCGGTACGGCCCGAGCACGGACGGATCGACATCGACCTGATCGCGACGCTCGGCGGCGATGCCGCCGGCCCTCCGAGAGGTGACCGTGTCGAGGAGCTGCGTGACGACCTCCTCGACCTTCTCGGTGCACCGCCCCTCCGATGGACCTTCGAGCCGGTGCCCGACGACGAGCTTGCGTCCGTCCTGTACCCGCTGACGCCCACCTACGTAGCCGAGATCGCACGCAGGGAAGAACCGTGTCCTCCCTCGCACACGACGTCGCACGTCGGATTCGGGTCGGCGACGCTCGGCGACGACCTGGTCCGGCCCATCTGGAGCCTCTGGACCTTCGGGCAGCCGGCCGACGACATGGAACGCGTCGCCGCTGTGCTCCTAGCCCAGGAAACACCCGTGGCGATCCGAGCATCCCTCGTGCCGACCGAGCTGACAGTCGAGGAGCGTGACAGCCTCGAGCGGGCACTGATGGAGATCGCAGGAATCCTCCCCGTCGATACACAGCTCAGCGCTTCGCGCCACAGCCTCGAATCGTTCCTGCACGTACGCCCGCTCTTCGAGACACGATGCATAGTCGCCGGCTCGGAACGGCTGAGCCGGTCGATGCTGTCGGCCATCGGGCACTCGATCAGCGAACCTCCTCGCTCCGACGGTGGACGCAATCACCTCGCGGGCGGCTTCGCCGTGCTGCGCGGCGAGAGCGACGTCGACGCACAAGCGCTGAGAGACGCATTCGAGCGCGGCCTGACCGGCGAGCCGCTACCGAGCCTGGCGCCGCCTTCGCTCGCCCGGCTGCGGCGCGTGCTCGGCCCATGGGAGGCGGCGAGCGTCTTCCGCATACCGGCCGCCGACGACGACCGGTTCCCCGGTATCGAGACCTTGCGCACACCTGATCTCGACCCGCCGATCTCTCAGCTCGCGAGAACCGGCAGCCACCTAGGCCATCTCCTCACCCGCAGGGGGCAGCGTGTCCTCCTCCCGACCGACGAGCGCTTCCGGCACATGTACGTCTCCGGGCAGACAGGTACGGGGAAGAGCACCCTTCTGCTGAATCTCGCCGTGCAGGACATCGTCGCGGGCGACGGCGTGGCCGTTATCGATCCGCACGGCGATCTGGTGGAGGCGCTGCTCCGCAGGATCCCCGAAGAGCGGATCGACGACGTGGTCCTCATCGACCCGGCCGACCCCGAGGCTGTCGTCGGCGTCAACCTCCTCGAGGCCGAGACCGCGGTCCAGAGGAGCTACATCGTCTCCGAGCTCTGCGCAATGTTCTACTCGCTCTTCGATCCCAATCACACCGGGATCGTCGGCCCGCGGTACGAGACATGGCTCAGGCAGGGAGCCGGTCTGCTGCTCGCAAACGCCGATCAGCCATCATCGTTCCTCGACATTCCGACCCTCTTCGTAGACAAGGCCGTCACGCAGCACCTGATCAGGAACATCAATGACCCGGTGCTCGCTGAGTTCTGGCTCGGCGAGATGCCTGCTACGACCGACTTCACCAAGAGTGAGATTCTCGGCTGGTTCCGCTCCAAGTTCGAGGTCTTCCGAACGTCTGCCCTCGTTCGCAACGTCGTCGGGCAGGCCAAGTCGACATTCTCGTTTGCCGATGTCCTCGGAGAACGGAAGATCCTCCTCGTCAACCTCTCGAAAGGTTTGCTCGGCGAGTACAACTCCGCGCTGATAGGCCACATCGTCTTCGCGCGCCTGTGGGGCGCTGCCCTCGAACGCGCCTCGGTGGCCTACAAGGACCGTCCCGACTTCTATGTCTACATCGACGAGTTCCAGAACTCCACGAGCGACTCTCTACCCGTCGTCCTCTCCGAAGCACGCAAGTTCCGTATCGCGCTCACGCTCGCCAACCAGTTCTTCACCCAGGTTCCCGAGATGACGCGCGACTCGATCATGGGCAACGTCGGCTCGCGCGTGACCCTGCGCATTGGCCCGAAAGACGCTCAGCTCTTCACCGCGTGGTTCGGCAAAGAAGTCGAGGCTGATCACCTTACGGGGCTCCCGAACTACACCGCCATTTCGTCGCTGAGCAACGACGGAGTACCCATTGACCCTCTCGTGATGAGGACCGAGCCTGCCTGCCGTGACCTGGGGGCCGGGCGGGCCGAGGAGGTCCGGTGCCGCTCACGCGAGCAGTGGGCTCGTCCTGTCGGCGAGCTCGAGGACGATTTCTTCGGGCGTTGGCGGCACATCGAGGGATCGATCGCCTCTCGTGTAGCGAGGCCCGCTGCCCCCGCGCCGTAGGGAACAGGTTCGTCGTTCCTCGACGACTGGCTCATGAAGGGCAGATCCGAGTCCGCGACACAGGGGCCTACTACAGATGATCAGCCTTGACCGCGCGTGGCTCGAGAAGGTCGGACTGGCCGACCTATCCGATGCCGACGCCATGGACCTGCTGAGCACCGTCCGCACCGAGCTGGAGATGCGCGTCGGGATGGCGATCGCTCACGAGGTGACGGACGCCCAGCTCGCTGAGTTCGAAGCTGTCGTCGACGCGGACGACGAGAGTGCGAGTCTCGCCTGGCTCGCCGAGAACGTTTCCGGTTACCCGAAGGTCGTTGACGCCGAGACCGAGAAGATCGAGGCCGAGACGCGCGAGAAGGCACCGACGATCCTCGCCGCCCTGACGCAACCGGCGACCGGCTGAGGAGCCGCCGGCATCCAGTGGCTGCGGCACCGAGACCGGCGATCGGCTCGGCGGGGCAGGTAGGAGGCGCTCGCCCGGCGCCGATGTTCCCGCGAGGTCGAGATTCCGACTCCGCGGGATCATGCTCCTGACGGAGGGCACTCCCCGGTGTCACTCGTGTATCTCTCGGACCGCTGCGCGCAGGTCGCGGCCTCATCGGCGCCGAGCAGGAGCAGGAAGCAGTCCTCGAGATCTTGCTGGGCCGCCGCGGCTGCTTGCGCTTGGGCGGCCGCGGCTGCTTGGATCTGCACTGCAATCGGCGTGCCGTACATCACGCGAGCGTACCAGGGGGTTCGATGTCAGCGAACGGAAACTGCTGGGTCACACTCGAGCTGCAGCCTTGAGCACGCAGTACATGTACGTGCAGTTCGCACGCGAGCGGTTCTGGGAGGTGCAGATCGACGGCGAGCACATCCGCGTCGAAGGAGTCTCCGACAGGAACTCGGCCCTTAAGAAGGTCTACGAAGAGCGCATCTCTTGTCCGCTTCGGCGGTTGGCCGAGGCCGAAATGGCGCAATGGGACCGGCAATTGGCCGACCTTCGAGCGGCGACGGTTAGCCGCACGGAGACCCGGAAGAGGGGATCGCTCGGCAGCCGCGTGTCATACGAGATGGCCATTCTCACGTTTCCGGACGGGCGCACGGCCGAGTGCGCGGCACCAGATGTCGACAGGCGCATCCTGCAGGAGATGCAGGCACGATCAGGCGCCCGACCGAGTCTTCCTGTTCCTCGCGTCCCGAACGACATTGTTTTCGAATGGGCAGAACCGCAAGGAGTGACGGCTGTGGAAGTGCGCCGATGGTCGGGATGGGCCTGCGAACCGGACGGCTCCATCCAGGAACTCGCGTTGGATGGATCGACTCCATTTCAGGCTATCCCCTTTTCGGAGGTCACCATCATCTTGAATCGCTACTCCGCGCTCGGCTGGTCGGTCATCTCCGTGAGTGAGGACAAAGGCCTGTACGCCGGCGTCGACGCCAAGTCGGAGGCCTACCCCACTCGGATGCGGTTCCTGCTCAGCCGCTGATCTCATGCGGTCACCAGAAGTGCGGTCACAGCCGATTGAGCATCCCCCAGTTGGGCGGACACCTCGTATAGGAGGATGCCTCTGTTTATGAAGACGAGGTCCAGGGTTGGGCGGCCGTCGAAGCTCCCGCCCGAGTTCCGTCGAGATGCGGTCGAGATTGTGCTCGACGAGTCCCGTCCGTACGCCGCGAGCGGCCCGTTCACACGAACCGCCGAAGGCTTGCCACCCATCCTCGTCTCCTCTCCTCATCGCATCGCTCTCGGAGAGAAGGGTTGGACAGACACGCCAGATTATGCCGACTTCAACAGCACGAAGTTCGCGACCCACAAGTCTCAGCGGGGCCGTCCCGGCATGGCCGGCTGCTCGGCATAATGGGCATGGCATCTCTGCCATGTTGCTCCAACCAGCGTCTATGCGATCGCGTCAATGGGACCGGGATGCGCACCCGAGACGACGAGCGGCACACCGGTGAGGCCACTGGCGACGAGACCCCGCAGGAACGCGAGCCGGCCGGCATCGTCTTCGGTCGTGATCACATCGACACCGAGGACTTCGCGATGCCCATTCGCGTTGACTTCGACCGCGAGCACGGCCGCGAAGTTGATGATCCGGCCGCCCGCGCGGACTTTCTTGGTGAGCGCGGCAATCCACACGTACGTGTAGGGCCCGGCGTCGAATGGTCGGTTGCGGAACTCGGCGACGACCTCAGCGGCGACTCGTTGGTGAACGACAGACGCGGGCGCTTGCCTCATCCCATCGCCTCCATCATGGTGGACATCCTCTCCAGGGCCACACCCCTAATCGCGCATGTCCGTCAAACCGGGTCAAGCCCCGGGGATCTCCCATCACTCGACCTCGCCGATCGGAGGATCGCCATGTCCGCGTTCTTCGGGCGCCTCTTCCACTGGCCGGGCTCCTCGATCCGACACCGGCGAGACCGCCCCATCGCCTTGGTCACCGACAACGGGAGGCCGTTCCGGTGGTTCCGCTTCGACGCGTTCATCACCGCGCGACCCGAGCTCCCAGAGGTAAGGACACGGATCCACTCACCCTGCTAGAACGGCGCCCACGAACGCGCCTTCGGATCGCTCGACTACGAGCGGCTCTACCGCGAGCAGATCGACGACCCCCTCGACCTGGCCCCGAGGCCGACACCTACCGCAATGAGTTCAACAACACCCGACCCATGAGGCGCCCCCGTGGCACTTCCCCCTCGACATCCGCCGAGGCCACACCGACCCACCAACCCTCGACATCCCCGAACCGAAAGCCCTGCCAGCTCCTTGACACGGGTTGTTCCCTACATTCAGGATCTCCGTTGGCGAGTTCGCGGTAACCTCCTCGAGTCTGGTCCCGACGGCCACTCAACCGCAGACCTGTGGAAGAGGATGTAGTACATGAGTTTGAGCGTCGGCGTTCGGAAGGCGCGATGAGGTTGACCGAGCGGTTTGATGATGCCCTTGTCTGGGCGTCTGAGCTTCACCGGTCGCAGTTCCGCAAGGGCCAAGGCATCCCGTACCTCTCACATCTGCTCGCCGTCGCCGGACTCGTGATCGAGCACGGCGGCGATGAGGACCAGGCGATCGCTGCGCTCCTGCACGATGCGATCGAAGACACGCCTTCCACCGAGGCCCATATCGAAGATCGATTCGGGCCAAGGGTGGCAGGCATCGTAGTGGCCTGCACTGATGCCGACGTGCGACCAAAGCCACCGTGGCTTGCACGCAAGCGAGCCTACATCGACCATCTCGCCACCTCCCGCAGCGATGCGTTGCTGGTGTCGTTAGCGGACAAGGTCCACAACACGCGTACGATTTCCACGGATCTCGCGCGAGTTGGCGACGACTACTTCAAGGTGTTCAAGGGCAAGGCGGACGGCACCCGCTGGTACTACCGACGCCTCGCCGACGTCTACCAAGGCCGAATCGACGAACTACCACCGGAGCAACTCGAAGGCCAGTCCCGCCCCGGGGGCGCCGGCCTGCTCGACGAGTACCTCCGAGCGCTCGACCGGATCGGCGCGACGGCTGAAGCTGCCGCGACCTTCGAAGCCACGAGCGGTGAGTGGGTCGAAGGAACCGGGGTCTGAATACGGCAATGCGGATCACGAGGTGCCGCCCGGTGGGAATAGTGAAGACCTGTGGATCGGGTCGTTCTGTTGATCACGCGGCGGCTTCCTGATCCTGGGTGGGTCGTTCTATCGTCACTCCCTTTTCGAACTTGGCGCCGGAGCGGACGAGCGCGGCGAGGTGTGGTGCGTTGATCGACCGCCACCGGTGCTCGGCTGCTTTGATGAGCTTGAAGGCCATGGCGATCCCGGCGGCGCGCGATCCGGGACCTTTGGTGATCTTGGTGCGCAGTCGCACGATGGCAAAGGTCGACTCGATCGGGTTGGTGGTCTCGAGGTTGATCCAATGCTCGGCCGGGAGGTCGTAGAACGCGAGAAGCGGCTCGGCGTCGTAGACGATCTCGGCGACCGCCTTGGGCCACGTCGCCGCGAACTCCGCCGCGAACGCGTTGATGGCAGCCAGGGGGTGCTCGCGGTCTTCGGCGTCGCGGATCTCCGCCAGCATGCGGCGGGCGAGCGGCTGGACAGATTTCGGCAACGCCGCGAGACGGTAGGCGACCTCGTGCACCCAACACCTCTGTTCGGTGGTCTCGGGCCAGGGGGTGTCAGATGGGTTGTGTAAGCGGTTGGGTCTGAACCGACTGGAGCACACTTATGACCATGGCTAAGCAGGACGAGCTGGAGCGCGCGGAGCGTCGCCGGCAACAGGAACAGATCGCGGACTCGTTGAAGGAGTCCGGCGCGCTGGAGGAGATTTTCGCCCGGATCGATGCGGGTGAGCCGCTGACCGGTCACGCCGGCCTCTTGAAGGGGATGCTGAAGGCGTCGCTCGAGCGGGGTGGCGCTGACCCGGTTCGCCGGACATCTTGATTATGCCGCGTGAGCGGCGTTGCGGTTGCGGAGCTTGTTCTCGTAGGCGGCGGGGCTGAGGTAGTCGAGTGCGGAGTGCAGCCGACGCCGA
>Ga0172370_10002538_pt1 | contig 26241 bp, 19 predicted proteins | sample LakKiv5m_FD_114538 | JGI IMG/M metagenome (GOLD analysis project Ga0172370, IMG submission 114538) | Freshwater microbial communities from Kabuno Bay, South-Kivu, Congo - kab_022012_11.5m | ecosystem: Environmental > Aquatic > Freshwater > Lake | place: Democratic Republic of the Congo...
AGCGAGCCAATAAGAACCCCAAAAAGCGCAGCAGAGACGGTATATATAAGGTAATTGTTCGATTTGGCCGCAACCCAATAACGTCTCATGGCGGCAAATAGCATAGAGTAATAAATCGCGGCGACTATTATTCCCTGTTCCGCGAGAATAAGCAGGTATTGATTGTGAACGGTATACAACCATTTGCCTCGCTCTTGCACTGGGATGTACTGATCTATGTCAAAATTGTAGTTACCCAGCCCCACTCCTGTAATAAGATGGGTCTTAATAATATTGAGCGCGGTAAGCATTAACGGTATTCTATCCTGGCCGTATAGCCTTGTGGTGAACTGCTGATACACAAGGGGAACCATTAGAACAAGGAGAAATGTTCCAACAATAAACAGATACGCTGCCTTCTTGAAAGAGATCCAGCCCCTCCTCTGGGTCATTACCACGACGACTATCGAGCCAAGTAAGAGCGATGCTCCTGCTATTCTTACCTTCGTTGTCATTACGCCAAGCGCGATAAGAACCATCGCCATTAATGCAGCAAAACGCTTCGCAGGTTCTGTATAGACTAGGTATCCCGCCAAGAAGATGGGGAAGATTGTAACGAGAAATACCGCGTGGGTATCAGGCCCCCCGTAGAAACCGGGAGATCGGAATCCAGCCTCGCCGCCGGGGGCTGCCACAAGCCCGCCGTATATGGTATATGTCGTTCGGGTCACATACTGAAAGACTAAGTATACAGCTTGGACAATTCCCATGGCCATTAGAGCCAGGACTACTATTCTGAGGTCCTTTTCATCTCGCATGGTATTTACCAGCGTCAGGTACAGGAGGAAGCCTTTCACCATAACAAATGCTTCGAAGAGACTAAACATAGGATCCCTAGCGACCATCATGCTCAAAAGAACAGAAACTACTATCCATGACAGAAAGAGCGCACCTATGGGATTGCCCATTGTGAAACCGGGCCCCTTCGATTGCCTCCTAGCAACGGCTTGCCCCCAGTACCCGATCAGCACCACTAGCACCACGTCAACTGAGTCGATGCGGATGCCTGAGGAAAAAAGCACTGACTCGAAAGGCATCCTTTCGTAAACCACGTGCCTGCCAAGTCCAAACGTTATCCCAAAAACCACCATGAAAAGGAGGAACGACTTGGCGTCTTTCATGAAGAATCCCAGGGCAGCCAAGAAGAGTATGCCGCCGTTGACATAGATGAAAACACGCCAGCCTCCGCCCAATGCCATGACATAGAAAAAACCCAAGAAGAAAAGGCCAAACAGCGCCACTATCGCCAGGATGCCTCGTCGTGAAGAATTCACTGCATGTTCCATGACTATCCCCTCATGGTCGTATTGGCGCCCTGGATCCGCTGGTGCTGGGAATCAGTACGCTACACACCGAGTTTCGCATCGAAGACTTTACCACCCGAACACGCTCGGTCATTCTTAATAAGCGCCTTTGGCCTTTATTACCGCTATAATCGTTTTTATAAGAATCTTGAGGTCAAATAGAATTGAGTAGTTGCGCACATAATGTACGTCGTATTCTGTGTTCAGATGCATGGGCAAGTCCGCTCTGCCTGATATCTGCCACCACCCTGTAATACCGGGGGGAACACTCACTCGCTGCCACTGCCAGTGGTCGTACAGTTCAGTGATGAATGGTTGCTCAGGTCTAGGCCCTACAAGAGACATCTCTCCCTTCAGTACGTTGAAGACCTGGGGGAGTTCATCAAGAGAATATTTGCGGAGCCACTTCCCTACCCGAGTGACCCTGGGATCGTCTCTTAATTTGTATATCTTTTCACCTTTCTCGTCTTCCATTACAACCTTGTCTTGCACAAGCTCGGTCCCATTTATCATACTTCGAAACTTATACATACGAAAAATTTTGCCGTTTTCTCCAACCCTTCGTACGGTAATGATCCCAGGGCCTTGGGAATCCGTCTTTATGAGGAGCCAGATCAAAACAAGAAGAGGCCACCCCAAGATTAAGACAGCCGCGCAGATTGAAATATCAAGCACGCGTTTACGTACCCGGGCCGGTCCCCTGATTATCGGTTCTCGGAGGCCTATGAGTAATGTTTCGCCGAATCTTTGGACATCTGATTGCACAAGGGCCAGACTATATAGGTCAGGCGCCATGTATATCCGGACCGGCAGGCGTTCTAACTGGTGCATAATTCTCTGCAGATCGAATGGGGGCACTTCCCTTGAAACCACATCCGACCGAGCGATGATTATCATTTCAATCAGACGATCGGCAACGATCTTATCAATTCGGTCAACCAACCCGAGAAAGGGCTTGGGAAGTTTGACATCCTTCGGAATTTGCGTGTCGCAAAAACCTTCAAGCCTCAAAAGAGACGTCCTGTCTGAGTCGACATTGTTCGCCACACGAACAGCATTTTCAAGCGTTCCTACGATCAGTACCGGTATTATTTTTCCCGCCCTTTGTTTCCATCCGATGTAGGCAGCCATGCCATAGCGAACGGCGATCAATGCGGCATAATTCGCCGAGGCATAATACAATACTAGCAAACGCGATGTTTGTCTAAAGCTTAAGAAAAGTAGTCCTGCAAAGACGGCAACGCCTAGGACGTACGCCGACGTGAAAGATCCTAGATTCTTGGATACACGCGTCAGGCGGTCCATCTCGTACCTGCCCGTGAGTACAAAAACTATGTGCCAAAGCAGACCCTGCAATATATAGATCAAGGGGCTGGGCAAGACCTCCTCGGGTTCCATAAGCCTACCCGGGAGATACGGCCTAAACTCAACCGCGGCAGCCAGAACCACTATGCTGACCACCACGTCAAGAAACATGAGCCACAATTTGTACCTGCGGTAACCATCTTGCATGCGGCTTGTCCTAAATTATAGGCGTCAACGCTCTGCGGTGAGTTCGGAATATACTCTTTCTAACTCTTCGATTCCCGTGGGTGTAGCAAACTTGTCCCAAAAAGCGGTCTGAGCAGCACGGCCAAGTTTCTTTCGCAGCTCTTCATTGACGGACAATCGGATCACCGCACTAGCTATGGCCTCCGGGGAATCAGGAGGAATCATTAAGGCTGAGATTTCGTGTTGTACCATCTGGGGAATGGCGCCAACCGGCGTCACTACAATGGGCAGTCCGGCCTTCATGGCTTCGATTACGGCTATAGGCATCCCTTCACTGTGGGAGGGAAGGACGAAAACATGGGCAATGCGGAGCAGAGAGATGACAACCTCCCTTGAAAGTTCGCCAGGGAAACGAACCCATTGTTCCACGTTGTTTCCCTGGACTTGTTCCATGATCTGCATCCACTGTCCAGGGAATTCTTCGTTACCGGCAAAGACAAAACGCACCCTATCGACGCTGGTAGCTACCATGGGGACAGCTCTAAGGATGTCAAAAGTCCCCTTTCTCCAGCCGACATTTCCCACTGACACAACGACAAAGTCGTCGGGAGTGATTTGGAGAAGTTTCATCACGTCTCCCGAACCTAGCCCAGCAGGGAGAGGGGCTGTGCTGATCCAATTAGGGATTACCACTACGTCAGCGGATGGATCGAGTTTTTTTATTTTTTCTGACCACTCATCGTATAATACGATGATCTTCTCAGGGAGCCGGAGTCCTAATCTTGTTACGAATCGCTTCAAGAGGGACGCTTCCTCATAGAACCATTTCCAATTAGTACCGTGAAGGTGCAAGAGTATTCTCGACCCAGCCAGACGCGCAAGGAGCATAAAGAAGACTACACCGTTGAATACCCATACTGACCCTTGAAAATGGACAAAAGCATAGTCCTCCCGAACAAGCATGAGAAAAAAAGTAACCCAGCGTTTAATACGGAGGTAGTTTCTCTCAAAGGCACCTGAAATCTGAGGCACAAAAAGATCGGATTTATTAAAGACATCGAAGTGATACTCCTTGGACAGTCTAGATTGGACAATACTTTCCATCACTGCGGCGATTCCACCATAAGGAGGGGGCACGGGACCGACCATAAGAATTCGCTTCACTCACAGGCCTCTTTCCGTTATGATTACAACGCAGGCATTCGCAAGGATCCGCAAAAAGGTTTTGATCTTAGCACATTGGGCATCCTTATTCAACCTGAACTCTTGGCTTGACCCAGGCTAGATGAAACAAGTACTCCAAAATCAAAAGAACGGCAAGACAGAACTTGTGGACGTCCCTGCCCCGTTGGTCAAGAACGGATATGTCCTCATAAGAACTACTAGGACGCTCATCTCCCCAGGGACTGAGAGAGCAGTTTTAGAATTTGGAAAGGCTAGTATTCTCGAGAAGGCCAGAGGAAACCCGGACAAGGTCAGAATGGTTCTAGAGCGTTTGAAGACTGAGGGGGTCCTCGAGACTTACCAGGCTGTGGCCAGGAAACTGGAACAAAGAATTCCATTGGGATACTGCAACGCCGGCATTGTTCTAGAAATAGGCAAAGGCGTCCACCATGTGCGGCCAGGAGATAGAGTGGCCTCTAACGGAAAGCATGCCGAGCTTGTAAATGTGCCGGCGAACTTGTGCGTCAAGATAGCTGACTCAGTGACCGACGATCATGCGACATTCACCGTCCTCGGGGCAATAGGGCTTGAAGGACTGCGCCTGGCCCAACCGACTTTGGGAGAAACATTTGTCGTGATAGGGCTTGGTCTGGTGGGGCTCATCACCGTTCAGCTTTTACTCGCCAACGGCTGTAGGGTGTTAGGGATTGACATGGATTCGCATCGTTTGTCCCTGGCAAGAAGGTTCGGGGCTCACGTCGTCGATCTTTCAGTGGACAGAGACCCTGTGGCAGCCGCTCTAGTATTTACTCGGGAACGAGGCGTTGACGGCGTCATCGTAACAGCATCTACTACGAGCAGCTACCCGATTCATCAAGCGGCGCAAATGTGCAGGAAGCGTGGTCGGATAATCCTAGTGGGGGTGACAGGGCTCGATCTGACACGTGAGGATTTTTACGAGAAAGAAACTTCCTTTCAGGTCTCGTGTTCTTATGGTCCCGGGCGGTACGACCCCGTGTACGAAGAGCATGGTCACGACTATCCTTTTGGCTTTGTTAGATGGACCGAACAGAGGAACATGGAAGCAATGATGGACATGTTAGAGGCGCGGAAAATAGACGTGGATAGTCTAATATCGCATCGGTTTCCTCTGGAAAAGGTGGAAGGGGCGTACGACGTCCTGTCAAGCGGCGTCCCCAGCCTCGCCATCATCTTAGAATACTACCAAGAAAGTGAACGCCCAAATCAATCCATTTGCTGCTCTACAGTTAGTCTGAGCATGGGGTATGATCGAGGCAAAGGGCTTTCCCGAAAGCCCGTTGTAAGCTTTATAGGCGCTGGCGATCATGCTGTGCGCATACTCATACCTTCTTTTGAAAAGGCTGGAGTGGTCTTTAAATCTATTGCTACGAGTACAGGTACCACCTGTTACCAGGCGGCTAAGCAATTTGGTTTTCAGAAGGCTACCACTGATGCAGACTCTGTTTTTTCAGATCCTGAAGTCGATTGCATCGTCATCGCAACTCGCCATGATACCCATGCCCGATTCACCAAGGCCGCATTGAAATCTGGAAAACATGTTTTTGTTGAGAAGCCGCTCGCAATTTCCAGAGAAGGACTAGACGATATTGTGGCTCTCTACACAGACAGCGCTACCCTGGGTCTTAGGCGCATCCTGACCGTAGGTTTTAACCGAAGGTTTGCGCCTCATATTCAGAGAATCCACGAACTAATCCACGGACATGACGGGCCCAGAAGCCTTATCATGACCGTTAATGCGGGCCGCATACCTTCTGATTCCTGGATTCAAGATTCAGCAGTAGGAGGAGGTCGCATTATTGGCGAGGGCTGTCATTTCATCGATCTTCTCAGGTATCTTGCCCAAAGTCCAATTGCGTCCGTGCAAGCGGAATCCATGGAATACTCGTCCTCTAACTTATCGTGCCCGGACACGGCTACTTTCACCTTGACGTTTCAGGACGGCTCAATGGGGACGATACACTATTTCGCCAATGGCCATAAGACATTCCCAAAAGAAAGACTCGAAGTCTTCTGTTCCGGCAAAATACTTCAGATGAACAATTTTCAGAAGCTTCAGGGCTGGGGATGGCCTCGCTTCAAGAAAACAACTCTGTGGAAACAGGATAAGGGACACGCTCATTGCGTCAAGGCGTTTGTTGATGCCGTCAGAGACGGAGGGCCACCTCCAATACCATTGGACCAACTGGTAGAGGTAACGAAGGTCAGTTTGATGGTTGACGAGCTGTTGGTTAACCGTACTTGCAGTCGCATCGAGCTTCCTCTTGGCGCCAATTTCCCCTGTAACTGAAGCCTTGAAAAGGGTATCTAACTCCACTAGACAGACTCGCATTTGTCAACAGGAGACGTAGTTGAGCTACCAATCCTTAGAAATCGGCATATCTGATGCCCACCTCCGTGTAACACCTCTGCCCGGAGGCGGCGCCAGGGTGACTGCAAAGGTGACTGATGGTCATAGCGAAGTCAGAGTCGAGGAGTGGGAGACTCGGTACAGCGTGGACGTGATCAGAGCAATTCTGGACCACGATCCACGCTACTGGCGGCTACATGGTGAATTGGTCAGAGAAGAGTCACCAGAAGGTATTCAACGCGCCCTCACCTATTATTTACTGAGCTTCTTGAGCGAGCAGGATTTTCAGAACAAGAGGATCTTGGATTTCGGATGCGGATGCGGCGCCTCGACGCTCGCCCTGTCGCGGATGTTTCCGTCCGCCGCCATCGTAGGACTGGACAGGCTGGAAGAATGTCTAAGGGTCTGTAGGCTGAAGGCTAGAGACGCGGAATGTGATAGGCTTTCGTTCGTTTCTCCAGCATCAGACTCATCCCTGCCTTCCAATATCAGAGACTTTGACTACGTTGTTCTATGCGGGGTATATGAGCACTTGCTTCCTGATGAACGAAGCTCTCTGCTGCTGGATCTGTGGTCTCATTTAACGACGCAGGGAGTCTTGTTCATTGCACAGACTCCAAACTGGTATTTTCCCTTTGAAACCCACATCACGCGTTATCCACTTCTGCATTATCTGCCTGGTCCCATCGCCTACCCGATAGCAAGAAGCGCCTATAAGAGAATATGGGGCCAAGATCAGCCGTGGGAAGAGCTGCTTCGGCTGGGGCTCCATGGAGCGAGCGTTCGTGAGATAACAAGGATCCTTAGTAGTGGAAACAATCAGTTCAATCTCTTGAAACCGTGCAGGCTGGGTATCCAAGACTGTCTAGATATTTGGCACGTAACCCTAGATAAATCAGAGTCTGGGCGGTTGAAGCAACTTACCTTTATGGTACTGAAGACCATCAAGAGGATGACTGCACTAGAGATTCCTCCATACATCAGCGTGGCGGTGCGAAAGGAGGGGTAAGCGGCTGTATCTGTTGTGGCGCGTCTGTTTGAAGACCCGCCTGTCCGTAAGGGTTCGCGGAGACATACAAACGGAGTGATTTATTGAAGCGGGTATTCAAAGTTATTGCCATCAATTCTTGTATCACTATGGTTCTCTTAGTGGCATTAGCACTGGTGGGAGAGTGGTACCTGCGTACGTACGCGCCATTATCAGATCATCGCGGGCTCTTTCGACTAACACACGATCCCGCGTGTTATGGCATGATTCCTCGGTCCGACCTTGTGAAACAAGGCGTTAGAATCACCACGAATTCTGATGGTTACCGCGATCGAGAATTTGCTGAGCCCCCAACTTCCGGCCAATTTGTTATCGCAGTACTAGGAGACTCGTACACATTCTCCCAAGGAGTGATGCAGGACTCAACCTATCCAGCAATTATGGAGAAAGTCCTAAACAGACAGGCTGGTAAAGACTATTTCCGAGTGTGGAACCTAGGTGTTTCCGGATATAACACAGAACAAGAAAGCTATATCCTTAAGACCTTCGTGCTGCCGAGAAGACCCGATTGGGTGGTGGTCGGCTACAACATAAACGATTACGAGCCAGTGAGCATACCGCCTACTGGTCCGCCAGGCAATGTGCAAGAATCACCCGACAAACTAGAGCAGAAGAACAATCGTCTGGACATCGATTTGGTCGTCATCCACTTTGTAAAGCACAAATTGGGGGACTTGGTTCGCAAGATCAAGCCAGGATGGTATCACTCCTCATACGTGAGCGACGTTAAGAAAGCCTATTTAGACGGAGAAGGCCCATGGCGCAAGGTTGCGAGTACACTCAAATCTATGAACGAAATGTGCCAGGCGGAAAGAATAGGTTTTACCGTTGCGCTTCTCCCGGCAATGTTCGACTTCACTCGATATGAGTTTGCTGACGTGCATGCCATTGTTTATGCCTTTTGCAAAGAAAACGGAATAGACGTTCTTGATGTGGCGCCCTTTCTATCAGGAATGCACTCCCCACAACTGCATGTATCTCTCATGGACCCCCATCCAAACGAAAAGGCACAAACCATTTTTGCTCAGGCAATAACGGAGCATCTTCTCAGAGTGTTCGACAAAACAAGACCGTTAGGGAAGTAGGCCCATCATGACAGAAAAGCGCATTGACAGATATTTCCGACGATTGCTGGGTTTGTTACCTGCGAATACCCAGACCATAATTAAAGGAATTATCAGCTATGTGCCGGGTATATATCGGTTCGTCGATGATACTAGATCGGTATCTGCGGAGTTCTGCTATTCTGTATGGTTGCGCCACCTGGTAATCGCACATCGGAAAGGCCTCGATACAGATCCAGACGTTTTCCTGGAATTAGGGCCGGGGAGCTCCATTGGAGTGGGTATGTGTGCAATGTTGTGCGGCGCAAAACGCCACTATGCCCTGGACGTAATCCCTTTCGCCAGACTGGATCAAAATCTCATAATCTTTGACAAGTTGGTCGAACTCTTTATGCGACGGGAGGAAATACCTTCCGGTAGCGCGTTCTCAACCGAGGTCAAGCCCGCGCTATCTTCGTACGAGTTTCCCAGCGACATACTCACCGATGACCGTTTGGAGAGAGGTTTGGCCGGAGAGAGGATTCAAAGAATTAGGGACGCATTAAAAAGGGCTCTAGGCGGAGAAAACTCCAAATCCGGAGAATATGACATTGACATCCATTATTTTGCTCCTTGGGCCGACGCCTCAGTATTACCAGCGAACAGCGTGGATATGGCACTTTCCAACACGGTTCTACAGTGCGTTGAAGACCTCCCGAAAGTGTATGAAGCCTTCAGCTATTGGCTCAGACCAGGCGGCTGCCTGTCCAACAATATAGACTACAGCTCCTACGGCGCCACCACCGAGTGGAACGGCCATTGGGCGTGCTCGAAATTGGAGTGGAAGTTGATGCGCGGGAATCGACTCTATCTCCTTAATAGACAGCCCCACTCGATTCATGTTGAACTGACAAAGAGGAACGGATTTCGCATCGTGACTGAGATACGAACTTCCACGACGAAAGGTATTACCAGGAAGCATCTTGCAGAGGACTTTTCCTGGCTGACGGATGAAGACATCTCAACAACTGGGGCGCTCATCCAGGCCGTCAAGGAAAACTAAAGGGCTTTAGGCCTGTTTCCCTTGTACATCTTTCCCCAACAGTTGTCGAAGCCCTTGCCATTCAGCATCCAAGCAGTCGAGGCTGACGCCTGTATGTAATCCCATGGCCTCCACTATTGGGATGGTGCGTTCCGTTGCAATATTCCCGGCAGCACCCGGTATGAATGGACAACCTCCTAGTCCCCCGATGGAGGCATCAAATCTGCGAACGCCTGCGGCCAGAGCAGCTCTTAGGTTGTCATATCCGCGTCCATGGGTGTGGTGCAGGTGCAATCCAATTCTTTCGATCCCTACAGTATTGGCGACAACACCAACGAGATCGACCACTTGATCGGGAACGCCCATGCCTGTTGTGTCTGCAAGGCATATTTCTGCTGGCGAATACCGTTCGAAGGCATCCACTAACCTCATGACCGTTTGGTAAGGAACTCTACCTTCATAGAAGCAGCCGAACGCACACATAACGCCAGCAGTAACTGTCAGCCCAGCCTCCGTGCCCTTTGAAATAACCTTAGCCGCCGTAGCAAGGGCCTCATCGATCGTGAAGCCGGTATTCTTCATGCTGTGGGTTTCAGAAGCAGAGACATATATCTCTATGTGAGGGATTCTTTCTTTAAGAGCCTGTTCCAACCCTTTTTCATTCAACACGAGGACCGAAAATCGCACACGTGGGGCCTTTTGTATCAGATGCCACACCAAATGAGTCCCTAACATTTGAGGAACTCTGCGTGGATTAACGAATGATCCGATTTGAATTCTTTGGAGTCCGCATGCGACGAGGGTGTTGACTAATCTTGCCCGAATTTCTGGTGTCAAATGTGTTTGCTCATTTTGAAGGCCATCGCGCGGACCGACTTCCTGCAAGTACACAAATGCTTCATCGCGGCCATCCGATTGATCAGTCACGCTAGAGATTGCCATGTCCGTATGACCAAGAATTCTTGAGGCTTCATTAAGTGCGATAGATCTTAACTGTGTTTCGTCCAGCTTTTTTTGCAGCGTACAGGGCGATGTCAGCGCAGCGAATCAAATCCTCGTGGTTGGTGGCATCATCAGGAAAGGCTGCAACCCCTATGGATACAGTCATGCACCCAAATGGCATTTGCTGCGCGCCTGCGATTGGCTCTTTTCGAACCGCCTCCATAATACGGGTTGCCAGAACCGATGACTCTGTTTTCAGCGCCCCAGGGAAAATAATCGCAAATTCTTCCCCGCCATACCGACTAACGACATCATAGCCCCGGCAAGTCCCTTTCAATATATTGGCCACCCTAATGAGAGCCTCGTCCCCCTCAACGTGTCCCATGACGTCATTATAGGTCTTGAAATAATCAATGTCGATCATGCAAAGGAGCACTCCAGTCTTGTGGCGCATTGCCTTTACCAGTTCAAGTTTGAGGGATTCATCAAAAAAACGCCGGTTATAGATTCCTGTTAGCGGGTCTTCATAAGACAATTGGCGGTAAAGGTCGCGTTCCTTCGCACGAAGCTTCAATTCACGCAGTTCTACCGCCTTTCGTACGGCCATCTGTATTTGATCGATGGTAAACGGCTTGATGAGGTAATCCAGGGCTCCGGCCTTCATACATTCCACGGCGTTTTCCACAGAACCGTATCCAGTGATGACAATGACGTCTGATTTGCTTCCCTGAACATTGAGGTTCCTAATAAGGGATAAGCCGTCGAGTCCTGGCATGAGCATGTCAGTCACGATAAGATCGTACGGTTGAGCTAAATTTCGCTCGAGCGCCTCCATCCCATTGCCAGACCAATCCACCGTGTATCCCATAGCCTGAATCGATTCCACGATAATGTCGCGAACCAGTGGATCGTCATCCACTACAAGCAGACGAGGAGTTGCTAGAGTCGCCTCTGAGCCCAGCTGATACCGTGAGATATCAGATTCTTCTAGAGATGCCCCTCCCGAGGTCTCTTCAGATTCTTCTTTCACGCCCACTTCTATGGGAACCATCTTACGGATCCTTTTAGCGTCTGTGCCTTGTTCCTTAGTGCGGTCAGGCTCTCTTAAACTTCTGTTGTAATGTTAGTCGGCTGCCTCCTGCCTCAGGTTCCGAGTTCCCAAGAGGCAAGGTATTTTTCCTGCTCTGATGTTAGGGTGTCTATACGAATCCCCATAGATTCGAGCTTCAGTCGAGCGATTTCGTCGTCAAGAGTTTGCGGCAGTCTATGCACCTCTTTTGAGAGACCAGTGCCTTGCTTCACAAGGTACTCCGACGCCAACGCTTGATTGGCAAAGCTCATATCCATGACCGACGAGGGGTGCCCCTCGGCCGCGGCCAGGTTGATGAGCCGACCCTCTCCGAGGAGAATAATCCTTCTGCCGTCAGGCATAGTAAATTCCTCAAGAAAATCTCTTATCATGCGCCTTTGTGAGCAGGTTTTTTCCAGCGCGCTAATGTCAATCTCAACATTGAAGTGCCCAGAATTGGCTACGATTGCTCCATCCTTCATTTTGTCAAAGTGTTCTTTTCTGATAACACTGATGTCGCCTGTTGTTGTACAGAAAAAGTCACCGAGCCGCGCGGCATCCTCCATGGGCATAACGTGATAACCGTCCATGGCGGCTTCCAAGGCTCTCAAAGGATCAACTTCCGTTACTATAACCCGGGCCCCCATTCCTTTGGCGCGCATGGCCACGCCCCGGCCGCACCACCCGTAACCGCTCACCACAAACCAGCTACCCGCCATCAATCTGTTTGTCGCTCGCAATATGCCGTCTATGGTGCTTTGACCGGTTCCGTAACGATTGTCGAAGAAGTGTTTGGTATTGGAGTCATTAACGGCTATCACTGGGAAAAGCAGCACCCCTTTCTCTGCCATACTTCTCAATCGTATTACCCCGGTTGTGGTCTCTTCGGTGCCTCCTAGAATGCTGGCAACGAGGTCTTTCCTCTCGGCATGGATGGTGCTGACAAGATCTGCTCCGTCATCCATTGTGATAGACGGCTTGGCTGCCAGACAAGCATGAATGTGTTTGTAATAGGTTTCTGTGTCTTCCCCTTTGATAGAATAAACGTGGAATCCTTCCGAAACCAGGGCGGCTGCTACGTCATCCTGCGTCGATAGTGGGTTTGAAGCACAAAGATAGACTTGAGCGCCTCCCTGAGCAAGGGTTCTAACTAGGCAAGCAGTCTCGGTGGTCACGTGCAAACAGGCGGCCAATACCTTCCCTGCCAAAGGCTTTTCTTTTGCGAATCGCTGTCTAATCTTTCTCAATACGGGCATGCTGCGTTCAGCCCACTCAATCCTGAGCTTTCCTGCCTCAGCCAGCCCGATGTCTTTGATGTGATAATCCATACTTACTCCTTATGACATGATCTATTGCGCTATGATTTCGGCGCCCTCAGTCCGACGGCCAGTCTGTCCGATGGACACTCATTTGCTGCCGCCTGTATTCTCCATCTTTGTCTTGAAGACCTAATACCCTGCCGCTTGTTTGAGGTAGTCAGCCTTGGTGAGTGCTTCCCATGTGAAATCAGGGTCTTCCCTGCCAAAGTGACCATTGGCCGACGTCTTTTGATAGATCGGCCTCAAAAGTTGGAGGTAATCGATGATCGCTGAAGGCTTAAAGCTAAAAACCTTGGATATTACATTTGACAAATCTCCGTCGCTGATCTTCCCAGTTCCATACGTGTTTACCATGAGAGACACCGGCTCCGGGTAGCCTATGGCATACGCAACCTGCAATAGGCATCTTTCGGCGAGTCCTGCTGCCACAACATTCTTGGCGACGTGACGGGCCATATACGACGCTGATCTATCGACCTTAGACGGGTCCTTGCCCGAGAATGCCCCTCCTCCGTGCGCTCCATATCCTCCATACGTATCCACGATGATTTTGCGTCCAGTGAGCCCGCAGTCTCCTAGGGGCCCTCCGACTACAAACCTTCCCGTTGCGTTGATGAGGTAGCGCGTGTCGGCGTCTCGGAAATCGGATGGTATAACCTTCTTTATGACTTCCTCGATGATGCCTTCTTTGATCTGCTCGTATGTAACGTGGGGGTCGTGTTGAGCCGCAATAACTACAGTGTGTACCTTTTGGGGGACCCCATCTTCGTACCGCACGGTCACCTGAGATTTTCCGTCAGGACGCAGAAAATCAAGGATCCCTTCCTTTCTCACTTGGGTGAGGCGTTCGGTGAGCTTATGGGCATAGCTTATGGCCATGGGCATGAGTTCGGGTGTCTCTCTGCAAGCGTACCCGAACATCAAGCCTTGATCTCCTGCGCCTTGCTCTTTGAAAAGGCCCTCCCCTTCCGTCACTCCAATGGATATATCGGGGGACTGCTTGTCAAGGGCTACCATGACTGCGCAGGTCTCTCCATCAAATCCCATGGAGGCGTCAGTGTATCCGATCGAACAAACGGTCTGCCGTACGAGGGAAGGAATGTCAACGATCGCCTTGGTTGTTATTTCGCCCGCGACTAAGGCTAGTCCTGTGGTGACAAGCGTTTCGCACGCTACGCGGGACTTGGGATCTTGTGCTATCATTGAGTCGAGAACCGCGTCAGAGATTCTGTCCGCAATCTTGTCGGGGTGTCCCTCGGTGACCGATTCTGATGAAAAAAGATAACTACGCATCCCCATTGCGTGAACTCCTTTCGGATTAATGGCTTCATGTTCTTGAACTGTTTAGGTTAAGCACATTTCAGCGTACCGGTCAAGGATTGCGCCTCATCAGGTGTTTCCCCAAAAGAGTAGTTCGAGGACAGAGGTATTTGGACAAGTCGTCCTCTACTACCTGAGGTCTCTTTGGCAAAAATTCTAGCATTTTAACTTCCAAAGATTATGAGAACGCAACACAAACTGAAAACCCTCGGTCAATAACACCTGGGGTCAACGGATTCGTACAGGCTTTCTATTGCATCTTTCCAGCTCTGTATATCAGTCAGGGCGCGTGTGGCGAGGAATGTTCTCTTTTCTCGTTTCGGGACATGCTTAGGAGGAGCATCCATTAATCCGAAATTCACATTCATGGGTTCGTATCTGCGTCGAGGGATGGTACGAGTATGTCTCAGTAAGCCGCCTACGGCAGTAGTGGTAGGGGGCAGAGGCGGAACTTGTCCTCTGCAAAGCAAACCGGCCATCAAGGCAACTACCAGACCTGATGCAGTGGATTCGATATACCCCTCAACCCCAGTGATTTGACCAGCAAAAAGGATGTGAGGCTGGGCGGTAGAGCGACAAAAGTCATCGAGATACCGAGGGGCATCCAGGTATGTGTTCCGATGTATGGAACCAAGGCGTGCAAATTCCGCCTTCTCCAGGCCCGGTATCATACGGAAAACTCGCTCTTGCTCTGAGTAGGACATCTTTGTTTGAAAACCGACCATGTTATATAGAGTTTCTTCTTTATTCTCCATCCTGAGCTGGACTACGGCAAATGGCGTTGTTCCGGTTGACGGATCTATAAGTCCAACAGGTTTCATCGGTCCATAAGCAAGTGTATCCGGCCCGCGACGCGCTAATTCTTCAATTGGGAGACAGCCCTCGAAATAGGAGTAATCCTCAAAAGCATGCAGACTGACTTTCTCAGCATTTAGTATTTCTGCAACTAGGCTGCGGTACGTGGCTTCGTCCATTGGGGCATTAAGGTAGTCTCCTTCTTGACTGTCGTAACGAGAAGCCCTAAAAAGTTTCCTTCTATCAAGACTGTCCGCGTAAATAATGGGGGCGATAGCGTCGTAGAAGGCAAGCCCTCCCCCGCCTAGGCGATCAGCTATCGCACTTGCCAAGGTCTCTGACGTGAGCGGCCCGGTGGCGACAATCACGGGTCCTTCCCTCTCCGGCGGCAAGGAATGTACCTCTCGACGTTCTACGGTAACAAGTGGATGTGTTTTGATCTTTTCTGTAATAAAGGACGAGAACTTGCTCCTATCCACGGCTAGGGCTGTGCCGGCAGGCACCCTTGTGGCCAGGGCAGCCTCTATTATAAGGGAATTCAACAACCTCATTTCTTCCTTGAGTATGCCCGGGGCCGCCTGAAGTGAATGAGACCGAAGCGAGTTCGAGCAGACCAGTTCCCCGAGATTCGCAGAGACGTGGGCCGGAGAGTACTTCATCGGTTTCATCTCAACGAGGCGTACTTCTATACCGCGGGATGCTAGCTGCCAGGCCGCCTCACATCCGGCGAGTCCGCCTCCGATGACAGCGATATTCATTTCCGACTAGTTTCTGCTAAGAGCGAGCAGGCCTGTCGAGGCCTGCGCATAAAACGGGTTCGGGGTTCTAATGAACTTTGGCTTTGGAGTTTCTGCAATATATCTGGCGGGCTTAGTTGCGTCTCGCGAGTCCAGAACAGCAAGACGTACAGGGACAGTGCCAGGTCCCAACATGCCTAATTCCTTGGCAGCTCCATAGGACAAATCAATTATTCTATCATCGATAAATGGGCCCCTATCGTTGATTCTAACAACTACGGCCTTGTTATTGGCTAGATTGGTAACCTTTATAAGAGTGTTCATGGGCAGCACATTATGAGCGGCTGTCATGTTGTACATGTCGTATTTTTCACCTGATGAAGTCTTTTTCCCGTGGAAGCCAGGACCATACCACGACGCTACCCCTTTCTGGACATGCCCTGCCGCTACCTTCTTCAAAGGCACATACGTCTTTCCTTTGACGCTGTACGGTTTGCCAGTCTCGTTCTTAACGAGAGCTACATTTGCAGTGCAACTCAAGAGGCCGAGCGATAACACCAAAAGAAATACAGCCTGCCAATATTTCATGGTAACATCTAGTTACGAATTTATCTACTGCACAAAGTCAAAAGCTTTTTATCATGAAATATTGGTAAATGTCAATAACTTATAATGAATACTCTTCCTTATACCATCGTATCCTGGCTTGACGAACGATCTGATAAGGCTTCATCAAGATCTATAAGAACATAGTCAGTAGTACCCAGTCCCAGTTCCTCAGCGTAAGAAAGCTGATGCCGCCAATCGATTTCGGGGAACAATTTCCTGAACTTGTCTTCTCCGTGGGGAGCGGAGTCGAAGACTTTCGATGCCGGGTTTGCCGGGGCCTGATTCACTAGATCTGCTGCTGCTGCGTCTATGGCCACTGGATCTGTAGAGGCCAAAATGCCAAGGTTTGGTACGATGGGACTATCTGAAAACGGGTAGCAATCGCACAGCGGTGAGACGTCTGTGATGAATGTAATGAAGAGGGCTTTTTGTTTCTTGTTTTGAAGTGCGGCCGCTGCGTACTCGACCATTTTTTCCATAAAGACTGGTATAGATTGATTCCATTGGATGGCGATAGCGAATTGCTTGCATGCTAGGACGCATTCTGCACACCCAACGCAGTTCTCAGGATTGATATGAGCTCTCCGAGCTTTACCCTGGCCTTCCAGTACAATAGCCCCCCCTCTGCACCATACAGTGCAATCTCCGCAGCCTATGCATCTTTTCTTCGAGATCTTTGGCGAAATATTGGAATGCTGCTCCAATTTGCCTGCCCTGGACGCGCAGCCCATGCCTACATTTTTTAGTGCGCCGCCGAAGCCAGCCAACTCATGACCCTTAAAATGGGTCAAGACGACTAGGCCATCAGCATAATAGATATCAGCGGCTAAGTGGGCCCTTTGGACGTGATTGCCGCGGAACGGTACGTCTGCGCTGTTGTTGCCTCGCAATCCGTCGGCTATTATAAGGGGCGCGCCCGTTACCTCTCGAGTAAAGCCGTTGTCAAAAGCTGTGATAAGATGGGTGTGGGCCTCAGTTCGTGAGCCCACGTATAAAGTATTCGTATCCGTCAAGAAAGGCTTGGTTTTGAGCCTATGGAGTCTATTTATGACCTCTCTTACGAGTTGCGGTCTGATAAAGGCGGTATTGCCGGCCTCCCCGAAATGGATCTTCACGGCTATAAGGTCTCTTGGAGAAAATCTCTCCTCTGGTTCCAATAAATCCAGTAATTGTCCGACCTTTGCTACAACGTTCCTCTTTCTGTTCGCCGACAAATCAGCGCGGAAAACATTTGCCGCCATGTGGATACTCCATGGTAATGTCGATAGAATTAGACAAAATTATCTATCCTAGGCCCAAAAATCTCAAGAGCAAAAAATGCATTTTTGCTCTGCTCTTTGATGCTTGAATAGGATATAATATAGTATTGATGGCATCGCAGTATGGATGTCTTGCAGGTAGTACCCCTGATAAAAATGTTTCTCTTGATCTAAGCAGCGTCAGAATACCTGCTGAGTATCCTCCGAGGAAACCATGGCCATGAGAGACCGAATAGGAGAAATGCTTATAAAAGCGGGGATAATTACCACCTTAGAGCTGGATCGAGCGCGAGACTACCAGCGTCAACATGGCGGACGCATATCTCATGCCTTGATACAGCTTAACATTCTGAGCGAAGACGATCTCCTTGAATTTTTGTCTCGTGAATTCGGTTTGCCCACTGTATCCCTAGATGAGATCGATTTTGATCCCCGTGCGTTGAAACTGATTCCAGCTCAGACTGCTCGAAAGTACCGAGCCATCCCTTATCGGGTGCACGATTCCACTTTACAGGTTGCTATGTCGGACCCGACTGATTTTAGGGCCATAGACGACTTGAAGTTCCGAACCAACCTTGTCGTCAATGTCAGCATAGCAACCGACTCGCAGATTAGAAACGCCCTTGATAGATTCTACGGCACTGGCATAGAAGCCCAGGAAATGCTTGCCGATTTTCGCAGCCAATTCCCTGATATCAGCGAAGCGGATCAGGCAGATTTGGATGCGCTCGATTCCGCCAAAGCTGCTGAACAGGCGCCGGTGGTGAAATTTGTAAATCTGATGCTTCGTGAAGCCATTTCACGGCGAGCTAGCGACATTCATATCGAACCGTACGAGAATTCCTTACGGGTAAGATTTCGCATCGATGGTGTGCTGTACGAAGTCCTTAAGCCTCCGCTGTCTTTGAAGAATCCAGTAGTCAGCCGTGTTAAGATCATGTCCCGCTTAGATATAGCCGAAAGGCGACTTCCGCAAGATGGACGTATAAAACTCAAACTTTCCAATGAACGGGAGATGGACTTTCGTGTATCTTCTCTGCCCACTCTGTTCGGAGAAAAAGTAGTTCTTCGGTTGCTGGATAAAACCAACTTGCAGCTTGATATGACCAGGTTAGGGTTTGAGGAAGAGCCGCTTCAGGTCTTTAAAGGTTCCATTCACAAGCCCTTTGGCATGATATTGGTGACAGGCCCCACAGGTTCCGGAAAGACCACGACCCTATACAGTGCGCTGCATGAACTCAATTCTCCCGAGGTGAACATTTCGACCGCGGAAGATCCTGTGGAGTTCAATCTTCAAGGGATCAATCAGGTGCAGGTCCACGAGGAGATCGGTTTTACGTTTGCGGCTGCCCTGCGTTCATTTTTGAGACAGGACCCTGACATCATTATGGTTGGGGAAATTCGGGACCTCGAGACGGCGGAAATAGCCATCAAAGCAGCCCTGACTGGCCACCTCGTTCTGTCCACCCTTCACACCAATGACGCGGCTCAGACCGTCAATAGGCTCATTAATATGGGAGTGGAACCATTTCTTGTGGCCAACTCGGTCAACTGCATCATCGCGCAAAGGCTAGCAAGAAAGCTTTGTCTAAAATGTCGGGGCCAAATAGAACCGCCAGCTGAGGCCTTGAGGGACCTCGGCATCAAGATGGAAGAGATTGGTACTTTCCCAGTGTACGAGGCGCGAGGATGCGAAGAATGCGGCAATACTGGCTTCAAAGGACGAGTAGCCCTTTATGAAGTTATGCCTATAGGTGAAGAACTCAAAGAACTCATTCTGGCCGGCGCCCCTGCTACAGCGCTGAAACGAGAAGCGATTCGTTTGGGTATGGACACGCTTCGTATGGCCGGACTTAATAAACTAAGAAAGGGTGTCACCACGATAAATGAGGTCATCCGTAGCACCATGGCCGACTAAGCCGTCGGGATTCCAGCAATGTAAGGAGCAAGGCTAGTGGCGAACCTCCATGATTTTCTGAAGGAGATGGTGGAGCGAGGCGCATCCGATCTGCACATATCGGCCGGCCTTCCCCCTATGATTCGGTTGAGGAATAAACTTGTTCCCCTTGAATTCCCACCGTTGTCAGCTCAGGACACGGCCAAGCTCTGTTATAGCGTCCTGACGCAGTCTCAAAAACAAAGGCTCGAGGAGGAACAAGAGATTGACTTTTCTTTCGGGCTCAGGGGGCTAAGTCGGTTTCGCGCGAACTTGTTCACTCAGCGAGGAAGTATTGCTGGGGCTTTTAGGGCGATTCCGCAAGAGGTTCCGAGCTTCGAAGTCTTGGGGCTCCCCCGAGTTGTAGAAGAATTATGCAAGAAACCCCGGGGATTAGTCCTGGTGACCGGGCCTACCGGTTCGGGTAAGTCCACCACCCTTGCCGCTATGATTGAGCGCATAAATAGCACTCGTCAGGAGCACATTGTAACCGTTGAGGACCCTATAGAATATCTCCACCGTCACAAGAAATGCATCGTCAACCAGCGAGAGGTTCATCAGGATACAAAGAGCTTTCATGCTGCTTTGAGGTCTGTGCTGCGGCAGGATCCTGATGTCGTGTTAATAGGAGAAATGAGGGATGTCGAGACCATCGAAGCAGCGCTTACTGTCTCCGAAACAGGACATCTCACCCTTGCCACTTTGCACACTAATTCCTGTGTACAAACTATTAACCGTATCATCGACGTCTTTCCCGCGGACCAACAGCCGAGGGTTCGGACTCAATTGAGTTTTGTGCTTGAGGGCGTCCTAGCGCAGCTTTTGCTCCCTTCCCGCGACGGTACTCGGAGAGTGATGGCTATGGAGGCTCTTGTGCCGAACGCAGCGGTACGAAATCTTATAAGGGAGGACAAGGTACATCAGCTTTATACGCAGATGCAGGTGGGACAGACCTCGTCTGGTATGATCACCATGAATCAGTCGCTGGCGTTTCTATGCCAAAAAGGACTGATTAGCAGTGAGTCAGCACTCGAACTTTCCTCTTATCCTGACGAACTACGATCTCTTATGGGAACCGGGGGGAAAAGATAATGGATGCTTGGGGATGTTCGCGGGCAGGTGACGCAACCATCGTATATTGTGGAATCTGCATCGAGGAGAATTGATCATGCCAGAGTTCGTGTGGAAAGCACGCTCATCAGCAGGAATGGCCGTTAAGGGAGAAATGACAGCCCCTAATGAATTTACCGTCATGGCCCGCCTCAAGCGCATGAAATTAGTCAACATCAAGGTAAAGAGAAAACCCAAGGACATTTTTGAGAATGTTGCTTTCCTGCAGCCCAAAGTACCTACAAAAGAGATCGTTATTTTCACTCGTCAGTTCGCAACGATGATAGACGCTGGTCTTCCATTGATTCAGTGCCTCGAGATTTTAGCCAATCAACAGCAGAACCGGACTTTCAAGAGGGTCTTGACTGAGATCAAGCAAAGTGTTGAAGGCGGGAATACTTTAGCCGATTCGCTCAAGAAGCATCCCAAAATATTCGACGATCTCTTTGTAAATCTAGTACGGGCTGGCGAGACGGGGGGCGTTCTGGATACCATATTGAGAAGGCTCTCTACTTTTTTAGAGAAGTCAGAGGCTCTTAAGCGCAAGGTAAAAGGTGCGATGGTTTATCCATTGGTGATGCTGGTGGTGGCTGTTGCGGTGGTTGCGATCTTATTGGTTTTTGTCATACCCGTGTTTAAAGAAATGTTTGCGGGAGCTGGCCAGCAGCTACCCGGCCCTACCCTTTTTGTCATAGGACTGAGCGAGTTCGTCAGAAACTACATAATTTACATGATAGTGGTCATAGGCATGTTAGGCTATGCATTACGGCGGTACTACAGTACCGTTAATGGGCGGCTCGTCTTTGATTCACTCGCCCTAAAAACGCCTGGCTTGGGGGGCCTGATCCAAAAAGTTGCGGTAGCGAGATTCTGCTCAACCCTAGGGACTATGCTCTCAAGCGGAGTTCCCATCATGGACGCTCTAGCTGTAACTGCCAAAACAGCAGGCAACCTCGTTGTTGAAAAGGCGGTAGTGAGTGCGAGAAAGGCGGTTGCCGAAGGCCGCTTCATGGCAGACCCACTTACGGAAACCGGAGTTTTTCCCGGTATGGTGACGAGGATGATAGCTGTAGGAGAAGCCACGGGCGCGCTCGATGCCATGCTGGCAAAGATTTCCGAGTTCTATGAATCTGAAGTAGATACAGCGGTTCAGTCACTTACACAACTACTCGAGCCTATCATGATCGTTTTTCTAGGCGGCATCTGCGGAGGGATGGTCATTGCCATGTATCTTCCTATCTTCTCAATGGCTGGCGCGATTTCAGGAGCCCGATAAGGCTCTCTGTATATAGCTATTGTCGAAAGCAACCGCGAATTGCACATGCATTAGTCCCTTTGTGATTCCCGTGAAAACGGCAATCCGGGAATCCTAGATGCCGATCGCGTCGGGCATGGCGAGGCATGACCCGAAGCGGTAATTCCACAAAGCGCCAACATCTTCAAGATGGTCTGAACGGTCATGGAAGAGGTTGCGAACACAGTTTTTGATTCGGACATAACCTTAGGGAAACGCTATATCTCCCTCTGACGGTACATGATCAGCCTCAAAAATGGTTTATGAGGTGAGGGGTTTGGCCTGCCTGATGTGCTCTGACGCTTGACTTTTCGTGTGGAAGAGGATAAATACGCAATCTAACTTAGGAAACGGTCAGGAGGCGCGATAGATTGCCTGTTAATTCACCAGCAGAGTCCAAGGCGAGCATTGCATCGCTTGTGGAGATACGTCGCAGAAAGGTTCATGAATTTATCGAGGCTGGGCTCAACCCCTATGCTGCAGGTTTTGCACCTGATCTGACTTCTGCCGAATTTGCTACGCGATTCGGTCATGTGAAAGAGGCCGAGGAGTCGGAGGATCACTTGAAGATGGCGGGACGCATCGTGGCCATGCGGGTGATGGGCAAGGCGTCTTTCGCTCGATTAAGGGATTCTGCCGGAGATTATCAAATCTACATAGGCCGCGACATTGTAGGCGATGAGCAATACGGACTTTTCAAGAAGTTGGACGTTGGAGACATCGTCGGGATTGCCGGCAACCCATTTAGAACTCGGTCGGGCGAACTCAGCCTCATGGTGAAAGAAATCGTGTTACTTACTAAGTCGCTTCGAGCATTGCCGGAGAAGTGGCATGGGCTTTCAGACGTCGAGATAAGGTATCGACAGCGGTATTTGGACCTTATTGTTAATCAACATGCCCGCCAAATCGTGGTCACTCGCAGCCGCATCACAGCTTATCTGAGAAACTTTCTGGAACGTCGACGCTACTTAGAGGTCGAAACGCCCATGATGCAGCCTATCCCAGGCGGAGCTACAGCAAAGCCTTTCGAGACATTTCATCATGCGCTTGGCCGGCAGCTTTTCTTACGAATAGCACCTGAGCTGTATTTGAAGCGGCTGCTTGTCGGCGGGTTCGACCGTGTTTTTGAAATAAATCGTAACTTCCGTAATGAAGGGATATCCACCCAGCACAATCCCGAATTCACCATGTTGGAATTTTATCAGGCGTACGGCACATATGAAGATCTGATGGACCTCACTGAGGAAATGCTCTGCGGACTGGCCTTGGACCTATTTGGGACCTTGCGCTTCCCATATGGCGACGGTGAAGTGGACTTCACCAGGCCGTGGCCCCGGAAGACAGTTCGCGACGCTCTTATCGAGTACGGGGGGCTGTCTGAGGAGGAGATGGACGACAGGAATTCAATGTTCATCAAAGCCATAGAGATAGGGCTGGATGTCCCAAAGGATCATTCACTGGGAAGGGTGTGGATGGCCTTGTTTGATGAATTGGTGGAGAAGAAGCTGTGGGGGCCGGTTTTCATACACAAGTATCCTGTGGAAGTCTCGCCCCTCGCACGGCGGAATGAAGAGGACCCTACGGTCACAGACCGTTTTGAGCTGTATATTTGCGGCCGTGAAACGGCAAACGCCTTTAGTGAACTTACAGATCCCCTAGACCAGAGGAATCGTTTTGAGGAACAAGTTCGAGCCCGCGCCAGCGGCGATGAGGAGGCTCATTTTCTCGACGAAGACTTTGTTCGGGCCCTCGAGTATGGGATGCCGCCGGCTGCTGGCGAAGGCATAGGAATTGATAGATTAGTCATGTTGATGACCAACTCTCTATCTATTCGTGAGGTGATCCTCTTTCCACACATGAGACCGGAAAAAAGCGGCGTATGAGCGTGCCTTTTGAAATAAGCATCGGGCTTCGCTATTTAAGGGCGAAGAGAAAACAGGCGTTTATTTCGGTCATAAGCGCGTTTGGCGTGCTCGGCGTGATGCTAGGAGTCATGACCCTTATTATTGTGCTCGGCGTGATGAATGGATTCGAGCGCGATCTCAAGGAAAAGATCCTGGGCACAGTTTCTCATCTTGTGGTAATGAATCACTCTAGTCGATCTTTGACGGGCTGGCCCGAGCTTGTTTCTAGAATAAAGGCATTCGACGGAATCAGGGCTGCCACTCCATACGTTTATGGTCAGGCTATGCTGTCATCCCGTGGCAGGGTGCGGGGAGTCGTCGTTAGGGGGATTGATGTGAACACAGCCGGCGGAGTAATATCCCTGCACAAATATTTGCAGAGTGGTTCGATTCAGGAGCTTGGAGTCACCACAGAAGGTTTGCATGGGATTATCATAGGCCGGGAGCTAGCCATATCCAACTCATTGAGGGACGGCGACGTGGTGCAACTTATTTCCCCACAGGGGAAGAGAACCCCTATTGGAGCGGTTCCGAAAGTCCAGAATTTTAAAGTTGTTGGAGTCTATAAGTCGGGGATGTACGAGTTTGATGCCAACCTCGTGTACATGGACTTGAATGAAGCCCAGCATTTTTTTGAAATGGGCGATGGGGTGACGGGCATTGAGGTTGCCGTGAAGGACATTTATTATGCCCCTAAGCTGGGGAGTCGGATAGAGGCATCCCTTGGCCACAACTATTGGACGCGAACGTGGAAGGATATGTATCGAAATCTTTTCAGTGCCTTGAAGCTCGAAAAGATTGCTATGTTCATAATCTTGACCTTCATAGTGCTCGTGGCGGCCTTCAATATTATCATTTCGCTGATCATGTTAGTAATGGAAAAAAGTCGAGATATAGCAATCTTAAAGGCTCTAGGAGCTACCTCGGACAGGATCATGCGAATTTTCATTGTCCAGGGCATGATCGTAGGAATAGTGGGGACGATTCTGGGAGCCGTTGGGGGAATAGTGGGATCCCTTCTCTTGGCTAGATATCCGGTTATCGAGCTCCCGGAGGAAATATATACCATTTCGCAACTGCCTGTGGCCATTCACCCTGTTGACGTCTTGATTATCTGCGCCGTCGCTCTGTCGATCTGCTTCCTGGCGACGCTGTATCCTTCATTGCGAGCAGCCCGTCTGGCGCCGGCGGAGGCGTTACGGTATGAATGATTACTTCATTTACGAAGTAACAGACGTTTGGAAGAGCTACACAAACGGATCTAAGAAGGTTGAAGTGCTGCGAGGCGCCAACCTGAAGGTCAAGCGCGGTGAAAGTATAGCCATAACAGGACCTTCCGGTGTAGGGAAGAGCACATTGCTCCACATTTTGGGGCTGCTGGACAATCCGGGGAGCGGTACAATCTTGTTAGATTCGATCAATATCGGAGAATTGGCCGATCCTGACAAAGCGAGAGTCAGAAACAAGAAGATAGGCTTGGTCTTTCAATTCTTTCAGTTGCTGCCGGAATTTACAGCGCTCGAGAATGTGTTGATGCCCGGATTCATTGCCGGCCGACAAAGAGAGGAATTGAAGAGCAGGTCACTGGATCTATTGGCCGCTGTAGGTCTCTCCGAGAGAGTCACTCATAGACCAGGTGAATTATCCGGCGGCGAACAGCAGCGGGTTGCAATAGCCAGAGCATTGGTCATGAATCCAGACGTTCTGTTGGCGGACGAGCCAACGGGAAATTTGGACCCTGAAACCGGCGCTGAGATAGAGAAGCTACTGAAAGAACTCAATGAGGAAAGGAATACGACTCTAATCGTGGTTACCCACAAGGACTCCCTTGCTCGGTCCATGGACAGGAGAGTAGGCCTCGTTGGGGGAAGGTTAGAGGAACTGGTATGAAGAAGCTTTCTCTAGGATTCATAATAGTACTGCTCTTGCCGCTGGTGGTCATGGCCCAGGAGAAACGCGCGACCAAATGTATGATTTTCCCTTTCAAGATCGTATCCGAGGGTTCGGCGCCTACGTACAGCAATGAGGTGGCTGCTATTCTGGGTTCCGAGCTGTCTAGTGAGGCTAGCCTGGACTTGATTTCCGGTCGTCCCTTTTTGTCGGCCGTAGAAGGTGCTCGGCCTGACCCAGAACGGCTTGTCAGGATAGCCGAACGAGTTGGCGCCAGTGGCATGATTTGGGGGACCGTTACCAAACTTACTGACGGGTATTCTATAGAAATCTATGCGATGAAGGGCAAGCCTCGGAGTAAACCTAAATTGTTTTCCTCCACAGGTAAGACAATGGAGGAACTCCTCCAACGCGTCCAGGAGCTTGCCGTGGAGATAGGGACAAGCGTTCTAGATCAGCCCAAAATAGCCTCCATCCGTATAGAAGGAAATCAGCGCATACAGAAGGATGCCATACTGAACAAACTCGAAATGAAAA
>Ga0172370_10002540_pt1 | contig 26232 bp, 25 predicted proteins | sample LakKiv5m_FD_114538 | JGI IMG/M metagenome (GOLD analysis project Ga0172370, IMG submission 114538) | Freshwater microbial communities from Kabuno Bay, South-Kivu, Congo - kab_022012_11.5m | ecosystem: Environmental > Aquatic > Freshwater > Lake | place: Democratic Republic of the Congo...
AAAATGGATTCGTAGGGTACCCGCGCTTCGGCTCCGTATTTCCTGTCGATCGCCCCGGCGGCGCGGACCAGAGCCTTCGCCGCGCGCTCCTCGAGCGGCAGACCCAGCGCGGCCATGGTTTCCGGCGTTTCGGTGAGCGAAATATAGATGGGGTTCAGCGCGAAGGCGCTCAGCGCGGAATAGGGCGACGTGCCGTTTCCCGTATCGTTCAGCGGCAAAAGCTGAACGAGCGCGGGGCCGCAGCGCTTGGCGAGCCTGCCGAGTTCTTCGAGGTCTGAATACACGCCGCAAGCGGCGTTTTTCTTTGCCCTGAGCGAGAGAAGGGGAACCGCGACTCCCGCGATTCGATTTTTACTGTGTATGAAATTCATGATTTTTGCTCCTGAGCCCAGAGGATGCGCAGCGCCTCTTTGATCGAAGCCACGCCGCGCCAGCGCGGAGATGCGGTCGTGTGGGCGCCGATCGCGCCTGCTCCGCCAGCCGCCTCTGCTGGACCGTGTGCTCCCGCCGCTCCATGGGCGGCGCGATGAGGTTTCCCGCCGCTCTCGGGCGCACGCTCCGCAGCCAGCCCCTTTCCGGCATCTTCCCCCGGAAGCGCTCCGCGCGGGCCGATGACACGCCCGAACCCAAGCTGCACGGCTGCCTTCGCGCGCCGCTCCATCGAGCGCACCGGGCGGATTTCGCCGGCGAGCGACAGCTCACCCGCGAGCGCGGCGCCATCGGGCAAGGCCTGCCCTGTGCGCGCCGAGTAGAGCGCGCAGGCGAGCGGCAGATCCACCGCCGGCTCCGTGAGCCGCAAACCGCCCGCGACGTTTACATAGATTTCCTGGCTCGAAAAATCGAGGCGCGTCTGCTTTTCGAGCACCGCCGCGATGCGCGACACACGCAGCGGATCGATGCGGTCAGAATAGACGCGCATGATGCCCGATTTGGAGGGAATCGCGAGCGCCTGCACCTCGGCGAGGATGATGCGCGAACCCTCGTGCACGATCGCCACCGAAATGCCCGCGGGCATCTGGCCCTCGCGCCGCACCATGAAGATCCCTGAAGGATCCTGAAGCTCCGCGAGCCCCGCCTCAGTCATCATGAAAAAACCGAGCTCGTCGGACGAACCGAATCGGTTCTTCGAAGTGCGCAGCACGCGGAGCGCGTTTTCCGCCTGCTCAAAACTCACCACGGCATCGACAAGATGCTCGGCTGCCTTCGGTCCCGCGATCATGCCGTCCTTTGTCACGTGCGCCACGAGCACCACGATCGAGTCGTGGCTCTTCGCCCATTCGACGAACTCCTGGGTGCAGAACTTGATCTGGTTCGGCGTGCCGGGCACAGCCCCCGCCTCGGGCGAGTGCACGGTCTGAATCGAGTCGATCACCGTGAGAAGCGGATGCACCGAGTCCATCACCGAGAGACAGGCGTGCGCGTCGTTGCCGCAGAACACCTCGATCTGTTTCGATATCGCGCCGATCCGCTCCGCCCGGAGGCGAATCTGCGCGGCCGACTCCTCACCGGAGATGTAGAGCGCCTTTCCCTTGGCGCCGAGCTTCGCGCAGGCCTGCAGGAGCAGCGTGCTCTTGCCGATGCCCGGCTCGCCGCCGATCAGAATGGCCGAGCCGCGCATGAAACCTCCGCCCAGCACCCTGTCGAGTTCGGATATGCCCGACGAGACCCTCGCCCCGAGTGCGGGATCCACCGATTCGAGCGGTACCGAGAAGGCGCTGCTGTCTTTCTCGAAGCGCCCGATGGTCTTGGCCTCGACCAGTGTGTTCCACTGCCCGCACTCCGGGCAGCGCCCGAGCCACTTCGGCTCTTCGTGCCCGCAGGCGGAACAGCGATAAATGAGCGAAGGCTTTTTCATGGTCCCATTATGGTATATGAGGGGACACCGAGGTTCAATACGGCTTGTATCGGAGGGCGCGGGGCATAACACGACGCTATGATCAACTATTGCCAAATAGAAATTCAGCCGGAAGCACATATTTATGATTCTGATACGATATAACCTTTAATTTGCCATCAGAAATAAGATGATCAAGATTGCGCTGGGCGAAATAGGCATCAATTGTTCTTGCCTGATTCAAGCGCAGCGGATGGCGCCTGCAAATTTCGGAGATAGCTTCGCTGGAGGTTTTAAATTCATCCAGTCCAAAACTCCCATGTTCAAGCTGCGTTATATTCATTCCGCCAAACAGAGAGAGCGCCGAAAGGACTTTCTCTGGTCGAGGAATACAAACCCAAGGCTCAGCTGGAGGCCGCATCGGTGTCATGACATACGTCCTTGAGGGATGTACTTCATTTACAATCTTTCGCAGCGATCTCATGTAGTCAAGATCTGCGTTGACTCCCTCGACCAGCATGATTTCAATCCAAATTTGTCCTCTGAAAGATCGGGCAAAACGCAGAATGCCCTCCCAAACCCTTTCGAAAGAGAGGCTGGGATGGGGTCTATGGAAACCTCGGAATGTATCTGAATCGCTGGTTGATATCGAAATATTCACGACATCAGCCTCAGAAAGTTCCTGTCGCACATCCTCCATCCAAAGGAGCGAGCCATTTGTGATCACGCCGACTCGATAGGGGAACTGTGCCTTGCATGCGTGGATGATTCCGCCGAGATCCGCGCTCAGCGTGGGCTCACCATCCCCAACGAGTGTGAGATAATCAATCTTGTGTTCATTCGCGTCGACAACTTTTCCAATATCGGCAATTATTTCATCGAGAGGAAAATAATGCTCTCTTTTTATGGTCAAATTTCTAGTCCGGCCGAGTTGGCAGTATACACAGGAGTAACTGCAGGTTTTTGCGGGAATTGGGCTTATCCCGACAGATCTGCCAAATCTACGCGAGGGGACCGGGCCATATGCATACATCATCTACCTCCTGTGATCACGAGTGGAGCCCATCCTTCAATCAACCCGATCCCACCCCTCGTTTTCAGCTTTCATTTTCGTTTATATAATCAAATTTTTATTAGCATATGCTAATTATACGAGCAAAATTCCATATTGTCAAATGCACCTTTTCCTAGAAAATGAGCATGGAAGACTTACTAGATGCTTCAATAAAAAGGCTTTGAATTATATGAATGCTTAAAATTGAGTATTCGAGCTTATCCTGGCGCTGCCGCAGTTCGGGCAATTCTGGGGTGCGGGGACCCCCGGTGTCGGTTTCCAGCGATTGCGGCAATCCGCGCAGACAAATGGCAGGTTGGACAGATCGACATAGCCCCCTTCGATGCGGAGCGATTTTCCGTTGACCAGGACGTCCGCCACCTTTCTTCGAGCGGATTCCACGATATTGCCGAAAGTCTGACGTGAAATCCCCATGTGTTTGGCGGCTTCTTCCTGATACTGGCCCTCAAGGTCGGCGAGGCGAAGCGACTCAAGTTCGTCGAGCGTGAGGAGCACTTCTTCGAGTTCCCGCTGCGGAATGCCGGCAGGCTTGAACACATCCGTAACCGGATGTCCATTGACAATCCTGTATTTCATGGGCCTTGGCATGATCGACCTCTGATTAGCAATTATGACGTAAGAATGAAAAATGTGCGACAGGCCATCCAATGGGCGTATCGATTGATGTTCCCTTGGCCCTTGTAACAACTGCCTCGATACCGGTACGATGGCACCGATGATAGAGATAATCCTTAAATCGAAAGAAGATATCCGCATTCGGCACGGCCATCCGTGGATCTACGACAATGAGATCGCCAGGGTTGAGGGCGACCCCGCGCTAGGCGACGAAGTCGAGATCAAGGACGCGCGCGGGCTCCACGTCGGCTACGCCTTTTTCAATCCGAACTCGAAGATCCGGGCGCGCGTGTTCTCGCGGACGGCGAAACGCGCCGATGAAGAATTTTTCGTGCGCGCCTTCGAGCGCGCGAAGGCGTGGCGCGAGCTGCACTTTGGCAGCTCGCCGCTCAGTCTCAGGCTCGTCTTCGGCGAGGCCGACTCGGTTCCCGGCCTGATCGTCGACGGTTTCTGGGGCGTGCCGATCGATACCGCGGCGCCGCGGACAGCTCAAGGCGCCGGCTCTTCCTCTGCCCTCTGGCTCTCGGTTCAATTCCTGAGCCTCGGTGTCGAAGTACGCAAACCCGCCATCGTCGAGGCGCTGCGCAAAGTCTTCGACCCCGCGGGCATCGTTGAGCGCTCGGACGCGCCGGTCCGCGCGCTCGAAGGGCTCCAGGAATCGACCGGCCTCCTCTGGGGCTCAGTCCCCGAGCGCATTCTCATGGACGAAAACGGCGCCCTTTTCGAAGTCGACGTCGCCGGCGGCCAGAAAACCGGCTGGTTCCTCGACCAGCGCGCCAACAGACGCGCGGCCGCCCACTTCGCCCCAGGCCGCCGCGTCCTCGACATGTTCTGCAATCAGGGCGGCTTCTCCATTCTCGCCGCGCGCGCCGGCGCTTCTTCGGTGCTCTCAGTGGACAGCTCTTCCGAGGCACTCCAGCTCGTGCGCAGCAACGCCGCCCGCAATGGCGTCGCCGACCGAATCGCCACGGTCGAGGCCAATGCCTTCGACTATCTTCGCGACCTCGAAAAGATGGGCCAGCGCTTCGATCTCATCATCCTCGACCCGCCCGCCTTCGCCAAAAACCGCGCGGCGCTCCCTGGCGCGCACCGCGGCTACAAGGAACTCAATCTTCGTGCGATGCACCTCCTCGAACGCGGCGGCATACTCGTCACCTTCTCGTGCTCGCACGCCTTCACGCCCGCGATGTTCGACTCGATGCTCGCGGAGGCCGCTTTCGACTCGAACCGACGGCTCCGTCTCATCGAAGAACGCACGCAGGACCTCGACCACCCCATCGTGGTGGGCTATGAGGAGTCGCGCTATTTAAAATGCAAGATTGTGCAGGTGCTGTGAGCGTTCGCCCGCGCTGGCGCTAGAGAATCTTCACTCTCGAGATATCTTCGATGTATACGCCGAAGAGGCGCGAGAGCTGGGCCTCATCCGTGAATTTCGTGCCCGCTTTCTGATTGAAGAAATCGATGAAGGCGCGCATCTCCTCAGGCTTCTTCGAATAGATGGCCGAGGCAAAGGCGGCGCGGTAGAGCCCCTTCTCGGTGAGCTGCGCCGTCGACAGCTTCGAGAACTCCTTTTTTGCCCGCCCATCGACAATCGCGGCGTCTCCGTCGTATCCGATGCAGAAAATGAAATCATCGCGAGAAATCATATGCGCTCCATGGGTACAAGATACCAAAACCAGCGCGCCGTGGGCAGAGGGGCCGCACTGCGCCTATCCACAGCCCGCGGCACGCCGTAAAAGGAGCGTCGCGGCGCCCCGCGCTCATCGCAAAAAACGGGCTGTCCCCTCCACGGTGAACAGCCCATTCAGATTAAAAATCGCGCAATCCGCGCTTTCGCGGACCGCGCTCGATATCAGTCCATCGGCGAGAACGAATCCTTGCTCGCGCCGCACATCGGGCAAACCCAGTCGTCGGGCAGCTTTTCGAACGGCGTTCCGGCGGCAATCTTGCCATCGGGATCGCCGTCGGCGGGATCGTAGATATAACCGCAGACATCGCAGACATACTTCTTCATTGAGCGCTCCTTATTCTATTTCACGCTTTCCACAATCCATGCAGATTGCAGTATTCTCGTGCGGTGACCTGTTGGGCCTTGACGGGGAAGAAGGCTTTTGGCTCCTGCCCTGGCGAGAGAAATGCGCGGTAGGAAGTTCCATCCGCGATGAGTTCGATCCACTCGATATAGTGCTTCTCTTCCATGGGATGCGCCACCGCGCCAACCTTGATCCACCAGCCATCGGCGGTTTTTTCGAGCACCGGCACGTGTTTTTCTTTCGCGGCGTCGGTGGTGTTCTCGACGAGGAGCTTCATCGGCTCTCCGCAGCACACGAGTTCGCCTTCGCCCGCATGCAGCACTTCGACGATATTGCCGCATTTCATGCACTTGTAGACTTGCTTTTTCTGTGTCATGCAACACCTCCAGGTAGAATTTACCAATTTTCACCCAAGAGTTCAAAATATGCCTGCGGATGGGCGCACGCGGGGCAGACCTTTGGAGCCTCGGTTCCCTCGAAAAGGTAACCGCAGTTGATGCAGCGCCACACCGCCGGCTTGTCGCGCTTGAACACGCGGCCCGCGTCGATATTCGCCATGAAACCCTCGTAGCGCTTGGCGTGCTGCTTTTCGGCGACCGCGATCGCCTCGAACACCGTCGCGATGGCAGGAAAGCCCTCGGCACGCGCGACTGCCGCGAATCCGGGGTACATCTCCTTCCACTCATAGTTCTCGCCACCCGCAGCCTCTTGAAGGTTCTCTCTCGTCGTTCCGATAACACCGGCGGGGAATTCCGCCGTGACCTTGGCCGTACCTCCTTCGAGGAATTTGAAGAGGCGCTTCGCGTGCTCCTTCTCCTGATTCGCGGTTTCTTCGAACACGAGCTGGATCTGCACAAAGCCTTCTTCCTTGGCCTTGGACGCGAAGTAGGTGTAGCGGTTGCGCGCCTGCGATTCGCCCGCGAACGCGGTGAGAAGATTCACTTCAGTCTTTGTTCCTTTGACACTTTTCATTGTTTCCTCCTCGTGAAATGGTATGTGTTCATTTCGGATACTGCATTTATTTCTGATTATATGCCACTCGCGGCGCGAACGCAAACGCCCGGCCGGCATCGGCCCCGTCAAACTTGAATCGCATTGCCTGCCGCGCGCGTCTCTCTTGCGGGAGACATCATGGATGAGTGGTATGCCTACGAAAGAGTGACGCTTAAGCCGGATCGGGTTGCGGCCAATCCCGACATCCGCGAACGGATGCTGAAATCGGGCAGCGGCGCAATTTCAAATGTGGATCTCATGACCGCGATTCTGGGCACCGGCAAGCACGACAAGCCCGTGAAAAAACTCGCGAAGGAAGTGCTCGACCAGATCAGCGGAGGCACGCGCGTCTTCGATATCAAAACCCTGATGGCCATCGACGGGATGGGCAAAGCGAAGAGTTGCGTGGTCACGGCGGCGATCGAGCTCGGGCGCCGCATATTCTCGACGCGGGGCACGCGCGTGGCGATGCCCAAAGACGCATATCCGCTCCTCCTGCACTACGCCGATCTGAAGCAGGAGCACTTTATCGTCATCTCGCTCAATGGCGGACACGAAGTGAACGCGGTGCGTGAGATCACGAAGGGATTGATCAATAAAACGGTCGTCCACCCGCGGGAGGTTTTCGCCGACCCGATCACCGACCGGGCCTGCGCGATCATTGTGGCGCACAATCATCCGAGCGGAAATCTGGAACCTTCGGAGGAGGACAGAGATATTACCTCGAGGCTTCTCCAGTCCGGAGAAATTCTCGGCATCCCCCTCCTCGACCACCTCATTTTTTCTGGAAAAGGATATTACAGCTTTGTGGAGAAAGGGCTGATCAATGTGGAGAAACGCGTTGAGTGAGCCCGATTGTTCAGGCGACGCGGCGAACGAGACGCGCCCTGGGGCGCGCCTCGATTCCTTTCGCCATGCGGATCAGATGATGCCGAACTTCTTTCCGGCCTTCTCGAAGATGTCGAGGGCGCGCTGGAGCTGGTCCTTGGTGTGGATCGCCATGTACGACGTGCGCAGAAGGGCCATGTGCTCGGGAACGGCCGGGCTGATGACCGGGTTCGTGTACACGCCGCTGTCGAAGAGCTCCTTCCAGAAGCGGAAGCAGGTCTCGTCCTCGCCGATGATGACGGGGATGATGGGCGTTACGGTGTTGCCGATATTGAAGCCGAGCTGGCGGAAGCCCTTCATCATGAAGTGGGCGTTTTCCCAGAGGCGCTCCACGTGCTCCGGCTCAGTCTCCATCACTTCGAGCGCGGCGAGCGCCGCCATGGCGTTCGGCGCGGGGAGCGAGGCGGAGAAAATGAAGGAACGTGCCGTGTGCTTAATATAGTTGATCACATCCTTGTGACCGGCCACAAAGCCGCCGAGCGAGGCAAAACTCTTCGAGAAGGTGCCCATGATGAGGTCGACCTTGTCGGTGAGTCCAAAGTGCCACGCGGTTCCGCGACCGCCGCCGAGCACGCCGAGCGAGTGCGCGTCGTCCACGTACAGCCTCGCGCCGTATCTGGCGCAGATGTCGACGAGCTTGGGCAAATCGACGATATCGCCTCCCATGGAGAAGACGCCGTCGACTACCACCATCGCCCCGGATTCCGAGGGAATCTTCTGCAGGATGCGCTCGAGCTGGTCGAGATCGCCATGGACGTAGCGCTTCATCTCGCCCATGCCGAGACGGCATCCGTCGACGATCGAGGCATGGTCTTCCTTGTCCGTGATGACGACATCGTTGCGTCCGATGAGCGCCGAGATGGCGCCAAGATTCGTCTGCATGCCTGTGGAAAACACGAGCGCGGAATCCTTGCCCACAAAATCAGCGAGGCGTTCTTCAAGCTCATGGTGGAGCTTCAGCGTGCCGTTGAGAAAGCGGCTTCCCGTGCACGAGGGGCCGAACTCTTCGAGCCCCTTGCGGGCGGCTTCTTTGACTTTTGGGTGCGTAGTGAGGCCGAGGTAATTGTTGGAACCGATCATGATCAGCTTGCGGCCGTGGAAGATCGCCTCAGTTCCCTCGAGCCCGTCGAGTGGCTGGAAATAGGGATATATCCCCTTTTCCATCGCCTGCTTGTCTAAATCGAACTGGAAACACTTCTGAAAAATGTCCATACGGACCTCCATTGCGCTCGCGGATTCATTCTGGAGCGCGGTTCGCCGGCGCACGACGAGGCGGCCGGAGCGCACAGGCAGTACTTCAGCGCCTGTGCCGCATATTTCATTGTAATGGTTTGACAAGAAGGATTCAACGTGCGAAAGGTTCACTCCTTCGACGCGCGATCCTTTCCCTTTTTGTTCAGCATATTCTTGAGCAGCGTGGTGAATCCGGTTCTCTTCTTCTCGTGATCCGCAGTTTTCTGCACGCCGGAGAACCCGAACACATCGCTCTCTTTCCCCGTGACAAGCAGGACATCGCCTTGCTTGAAGCGATAGCTTGTGTCGATATCGTGGAAAATGCCTTCGCTCGCTTCATTTGCCATGCGTTCGGACGCATATTTCACCGCGACCACATTCACATGCTGCGCGCGCCGCAAATCAGCTTCAATAACAGTCTTCCCGACCACAAAGCTCGGCGCGATCACTTCCGCAAGGACAAGATCGCCGCTGATCGGCATGAAATTCGTGAGCGAAGACGAGAGCACCAGCGGCGTCACCCGAAGCGCCGCCTCTCTGTCGGAATTCACCACGCGCGTCGCGCCCACGAGGCGCAGCAGCTCTTCGTATTCTTCGGAATTCGATTTGACGATGATTTCCGGCACGCCAAGTTTCTTGAGTCTAAAAGTTACAAGCAGAATCGCCGCGCCATTCGATTCGATATCGACGACCGCGACATCGACGGGATCGTGAAATATGCGTTCGAACGCCTCTTCATCGAGAAGATCCATGGTGAATGCCGTAGAGACCATCTCTTTGATGTGCTCGATCTTCGTGGGATCACTATCGACCGCGATGATCTGGTCGGTAATTTCCGAAATGCGCTCAAGCATCGACATCGAGAATGAACCAAGCCCCACAAACGCATATTGCCTCATTTCATACCATCCTTTCCAAGATCATATCACAACAGGATATCAGCCTTCGGCGATTCCGAGTACCGCTCGGGAGAACGCCGGGAGTGCGGAATCGCCATGGCAAACAACCCCACCCTGCCCATGAACATCGCGGCAATGAGGGCAAGTTTCGATACCACAGAAAGATGTGGAGTAATTCCGATGGAAAGCCCGACGGTGGCGAACGCAGAAACGCTCTCAAAAACCGCGGTCTCTATATTCACAGGACTGCCATGAACCTGTTCCGCGATGAGAATAACCGATGTCGCCATAAGCACAATCGCGAATGCCCGTATGATTACCGCGGAAGCCTTAATCATCGAATTGGGCATGATCGTTCTGTTTCGGTCGACAAGCACGTCTCTGTCTTCTCTGTAGCGGATCGCGGCAAGCAGCATGAGGTAGAAGGTCGTCGTCTTGACGCCGCCGCCAGTCGAGGCGGGAGAAGCGCCGATGAACATGAGGATGATCGTGATGAACTGGGCGGCGCTCGTGAATTTAGCCTGCGCCACAGTGTCGAATCCCGCCGTTCTTGAGGTAATCGACTGAAAGAGCGATGCCATGAACTTCGATCCGCCACTCATGCCGGCAAACCCGTGATTATATTCAAGCACGAGAAAGAGCACGGCTCCAACTACGATAAGGCCCGCGCTCGTGCGCAGGACAATGGATGAGTGATAGGTGAGGTGGAGTTTTTTCCTTCGAAGCAGGTGCCACACGTCCTGCAGGACGATAAATCCCAGCCCTCCCGCGACGATCAGCCCCATGGTGACGAAGTTCATGAGCGCGTTATCCCGGAAACTCTCCATCCCAGAGCGGAGCGTAGAAAATCCCGCGTTGCAGAACGCCGAAATCGCATGGAAAACGGCGTCAAAAAGCGTATACCCGCTGCGGGCCAGCACCGGCCAGATCACCAGTGCCCCGATAAGTTCGAAGGCTACAGTCCACCTGATGATTTGCGCGATGATGTTTCGCGTGCGGTACTCAAACGTGGGCACGCTGTATTCTCCGGCAAAACCGCGGGTGGTAACAGAAATCCTGCGGCGCGGAAGAAAGAGGTAGAGCGTGGAAAACGCGATGATGCCGAGACCGCCGAACTGAATAAGGAGCAGGAGAATCGCCTGGCCTATCCTCGAAAGCGAGAGGGTGTCCACCACCGCGAGACCTGTCACGCATACCGCGCTCGTCGCGGTGAAGAGCGCATCGATGTAGCGCATGCTCCCCTGGCGCGAAGAAAACGGCATTGAAAGCAGAAGGCTTCCCGCGAGAATAATTCCAGTAAAATAGAGCAGCAGAAGAAGTTTTTCTTTCCCGACCCGGATGTCGATACCCATCAATCGCTCCAAGCGTCTATACTAGAGAATATCCTTAAAACCTACAACTGTCCGCGCACGACACTCCATTCACAGCGTTTCTCCATTGCGCGTCCGAAACTCTTTCCATATACTTGCATCCAATGAAGATTGCCATATTGGGCGCCGGGCTTCTCGGTTCGCTCATCGCACGGGAGCTCATCGCTGAGAACCGCGATGTTGTCATCATCGAAAAGAATCCGCACATCGCCAAAACAGTCTCAAACGACCTCGATTGCATCGTGGAGGAAGGCGACGGCGAACATATAGACACGCTGACTTCAGCGGGTGTCGCGGATGCGGACTGGTTCATCGCGTGCACCGGCAGCGACGAGGCCAATATTGTCGCCTGCGGCATAGTCGCGGAGAATTTCAGTCAAGTAAAAACGATCGCCCGGACGAGAAATCCCTACTTCGCATCCTTCAAGAACGCGAATAAGAAAATCCTTGGCGTTGATTTCATCATCAATCCTGAAGTGGAAACCGCGGAGGCGATCGCGCGCATCATTTTCCGGGGCATGTCTCCAGAAATCATCGATGTTAAAGAGGCTGGCATTCAACTGCGCCGATTCCTCCTCAAAGCGGGGCACCGCTTTATCGACAGCCCGCTCTCGAAAATCCGATCAGAGATAGGCCCCGATTTCATAGTGCCGGCTGTCCTTCGCTCGAATGAGCTCATTGTCCCCTCCGGCAACTTCATATTCGAAGAAAACGACGCTGCCTATGTGCTTGGAGAGCCGACCATGCTCGACAGGCTCTTTGGACCATCGAAGGACACTCTGCGCAGGTTCAATTCGCTCGTCATCTTCGGCGCGGAGACCCTCACTTCGCTGCTCCTGCAGGAACTCGGCATTGAACAGTCCACGCCAGGAGGAAAACGCGGCCGGAGCAAAGGGGCGCTCTCGCTCCTTGGGAATCCGCGCATCAAGGTCATCGATGGCGATAGAGAGCTTTTAAAATCGCTCTCAACGCGATTCCCCGACATAGAGCCGATCGACCATCAGCTAAAAGACGAGCACTTCATTGAAGAAGAGAACGTGGGCAGTTCCGACATTGTCCTCTGCCTCACTTCGGAGCAGAGCATCAACCTGCTCACCGCGCTGCTCGCGCACGACGCCGGCGCGAAAAGAACCCTCGCGCTCGCTTCCAACGATCTCTACAGCCCGCTCTTCTATTCGCTCGCCATCGATATCATCATCAATGAAAAGACCGTCATGTCAGGCTCGATCCTCGATCAGGTCCGCCGCGCGAAGATCCGCCGCCTCTTCTCCTTCCCGAAGAATGAGTACGAGCTTATTGAAGTGCAGATTTCGGCTTCGTTCCCCCAGATAGGGGCGGAAATCAGAAACCTCAATCTGCCGAGGGGTTTTCTCATCACCTTCGTCATCCACGAGGGCAAAACGATCGTTCCATCGGGAACCACGAAAATCTACGAGCATGATCTCGTCGGCCTCATAATCCGAAAAGAGCAGATCGGCAAGATTGAAGGCCTTTTTGGGGCATAGGATGCACATCAAATCGATATTGCGCATGCTCTCGGCGATCCTCCTCATCGTATCGCTCTTCATGCTTGTCTGCTCGGTTCTTGCGGTATTCGAAAGGGAGACTTTCCTCATCACGCTCTCGCTGCTGATCCCCGCCGCACTCGGCATTGGTTTTTTCCTCGCGATGCTTTTCGTGACCAGAAAAGATGAAAAACCATTCTTGACGAATCGGGATGGCTTTCTTCTTGTGACCCTGAGCTGGGTGTTCGCCTCAGCGCTCGGCGCGCTGCCCTTCGCCCTCTCGCGGTACATACCGTCGTATATCGATGCCTTCTTTGAAACCATGTCGGGGTTCACCACCACCGGCGCGAGCATTCTCACCGATATTGAAATACTGCCGAGATCGCTGCTGCTGTGGCGCGCGACTACCCACTGGCTGGGCGGCATGGGCATTGTGGTGCTGCTCGTGGCGGTGCTCCCCGCCCTCGGATTCAGCGCGATCCGCGTCATGGAGGCGGAAGCGCCCGGCCCCTCGGTGGACCGCATTACACCCCACATTTCGAGCACGGCAAAGATGCTCTGGCTCATCTACCTTGGTTTGACGCTCCTTGAAATCATCCTGCTCGTGCTTGGCGGGATGACGCTCTTTGACGCGGTGTGCCACTCCTTCGCGACCATGGCGACCGGCGGATTCAGCACTAAAAACGCGAGCGTGGCGTACTTCAATTCGGGGTTCATCCATTGGGTGATCACGATTTTCATGTTCATCGCGGGCACGAATTTTACCCTGCACTACCGCCTTCTTACGGGCAGACCCCGCAGCGTGTTCAAAGATACGGAATTTCGAGTGTATTTCGCGATTTTCGCGATCGCTTCGATTGCGATTGGCTTCGATCTCTTGGCGCATGGAACGTATAGAAGCTTCGGTGAATCGATCCGCTATTCATCGTTCCAGGTGTCCTCGATTCTCACGACCACCGGTTTTGCGACAGCCGATTTTGGCACGTGGCCCGCGCTGTCGCAGACAGTGCTTCTCGTGCTGATGTTCATTGGCGGCTGTGCCGGTTCCACGGGCGGCGGGATCAAGGTTATCCGCATCGTCGTGCTCTTCAAGATGGCGATGACGGAGATGCGGTACGTTGCAAACCCCCGAGGCGTCTACACCATTTTCCTTGGGAACAGGGCACTGCGGAAAAACGTCATCTACGATATCGCCGCTCTGGTGTTTCTGTATTTCGTGTTTTTCTTTGTTTCGGTGCTCGTGATCAGCTTTACCGGTGTCGATATCCTGACGAATGTCACCGCGGTCATCGCGAACCTGGGGAATATCGGCCCAGGACTTGGCAAAGTGGGACCTGTATTCAACTATGCGTTCTTCCCCTGGTGGGCGAAAATCTGGCTCGCCTTTGCGATGCTCGTGGGCAGGCTGGAAGTCTACACCGTGCTCGTGCTCTTTTCGAGGAAATTCTGGAGATCGTTCTAGCTGAGCTCAAGTCCGGGGCGCTGGAAGAGATCAACGAGGTCGGCGAACTTATCAAGATGGGGGCGCACTCGGATTTCGGGCCCGCAATTGAAGGAGACCGGATACATACCGGCTTCCCGGGCGCCGTCAAGTTCCGATTTCTCGTGGCCGACGAAGGCGATTTCCCAAGGAGCAAAACCAACTCTCAGCGCGAATTCGAGGTAGATGCCTGCATTCGGTTTCGCCACTCCGGCGTCGATGGACGACACGATCGTTGAGGCGATGCCGTCCAGGCCAAGCTCCCTGAACCAAGAAGCCTTTTCTGCCGCCGACTGGTATGAATTGGTGATCATACCAAGTTTGAAGCCTCGGCGCTCAAGCTCGAGCAGAGCTTCCTTCTCTCCGGGGAATAACGAAATCCGCCGCGAGAGTTCCCGTTCCTTTCCGAGCACATCCGCGCTGGCCTCGGGTTCTCGCAGCCCAATCGTATCGAGGAAGCGCCGCAGCGACTCGTCTTTGCTGATGCCGCCACTGAACGCGTCGCGCATCAGTCTGAGCTGCAGCTCGGCGCCTTTGGCGAGATCAAGATCAGGCAGATGGCGCTCACGGATGTAGCGCATCAGCGCGTCGGTGAAATCATGTTCCCTGTAGTAGAGCACTCCGTTGCCGTCAAATCCGATCGCCTTGATCATGGAATTCCCCTCATGTGATGCGCGGCGTGTCGCGCCGAGCCGCGCGATGCGGGCAGCCCGGCGCGTAGTGCCAGTCTATCGATTACTTCTTGAGCGAGAGCCAGAACGAGGTCACCGCCTCCGAGTTGTAGAAGTTGAAATCGTAGTCTTCGCTCCAAAGATTCATCGCGGAGAGCGGAGTCTTGGCGACGCCGGGCTGATCCGATCTCGTCGGCCACGATCCGTCGACGTTGAACTGCGAGAAACCTGCGCCCTTGCCATCCGAATCTCCCGCCATGAACCTGATGAGAAGCTTGGCGGCGTTCACATGAGGAGCCCCGCCTACCACATCGAGATAGGCCGGGTTCATGGTGCTCGTCCTCGGAGAAAGCTTCGTGATGAATGCCATCTTGAGTCCCTTGCTGACATCGCGAATCTTGCTCGATGTCGCGATGCCGAGAGGTGGATTCTTCTGGCCCGCCGCGCCGACCGCCTCCACGACTTCTTGATCGGAGTTGGTCAGCACGAGATCGTTCGCCGCAAGACGCTTGATGAACTCGTAGCCCGCGTTCTCGATTCCAGGAGAGAGTTTGATCGGCGCGCCGAATTTCTGCGCATACGCCGCAGCCATCTCATCCGCATGCTCCACGAAACTGCAGAAGAGACCGAGTGTCTCGATCGCTGCCATCGGGTTTGTGAGCATGATCTTGCCCTTCCACTCCGGGCGGGTCAGATCCCACCAGCTGTCGATTGGAGCCTTTTGATACACCTCGGTATTGTAGAACACGAGTTTCATCTCGTTGTAGATCGCGAATCCCGGTGTCTTGAACTGGTTGTCCACCTTTGCGCCGATATCTTTCGGAACATAGCTGAACACAACGCCCGTCTTGAAGAAGTTGTTGGTCATTGTGCCATCGGAATCCTTCACGAAAATCACATCGGCATTGAATATTCCGGCAGAATGTTCGCGCTCGACCTTTTCGAAGATCTCGGTGTTGCGCATGTCGTAAGCCTCTACGGTCACTCCCGGATACTTCTTCTCAAAGTCCGCCTTGATGTTTTTGATTCGGCTGGACATTGAGTAGATGACTACCTTGCCTTCCTTCTTGGCAGCCTCGTAGAGCTGATCCACAGTATCGGGCGCGTCGAGCGCGGCAGCGGCGATCCAGGCAGCCTGGGTTTTCGCTTTGTCCGCGGCAGACACTCCTGTTACTCCCATCCACGCAGCGAGGGCGATTGCGATGATCGCGATCCGTTGCAGATTCTTCATACAATGCCTCCTGATCGCCAGCTTTCCGGGCTGGCGTATGGTTTGTGCCTGGTTCTCAGGCAAAAGCTCCTAGAATGAGCGCGCCATCCGCGGCCGCGTAGAGATTGATTTTTTCCGATTGAACTGAAAGCCACACGCGCTGATCCGTGCTGAACTCTTCCTGGCCTATGGTTTTCGCCAGAACCGTCGTATCGCCAGCGGCGCAGTGCACGAGAGTCTCGGAACCCGCGGGCATCGCGGAGTAAATGCGCGCCTCAACTGCGCCCGTCAGTGGCTCCCTGCTGATCGCGATATGCTCCGGGCGGAGCGCGAGCACCGCATGTCCTCCCAATGCAGCGGCGCCCGCGGTTTCGGCCGCCGTGCCGCGATTCCTGGCAGACACGCTGCCGATCACCATTCTGCCCAGCCCCGAGTCGATAACCACGCTGTCGCCATCCCTCTGCGCCTCGCACTCGAGGAAGTTGATCGACGGATTGCCGATAAAATCGGCCACGCGACGATCGGCCGGGTTCCCGTAGATCATGCGCGGGGTATCGACCTGCACAAGCCGCCCCTCGAAGAACACGGCGATCTTGGTGGACATGGTGAGAGCCTCGACCTGATCGTGCGTGACATAGACGACGGTGGTGCCGAGGTCACGGTGCAGGCGCTTTATTTCCGAACGCATCTCGATCCTGAGCTTCGCGTCGAGATTGGAGAGCGGTTCATCCAGGAGGAGAATGCGCGGCTTCGCGACAATGGAGCGCGCAATGGCGACGCGTTGCTGCTGGCCGCCCGAGAGTTCCGACGGGTAGCGCCCGGCATATTCGGCAATCCGCATGCGCTCGAGCGCGCTCTTCACAAGGGTCGCGATTTCGGCCTTCGGCGTCTTGCGGATAGCCAAGCCAAAGGCCACATTTTCCGCCACGGTCATATGAGGCCAGAGCGCGTAGCTCTGGAACACCAGGTTCACGCCACGCTTGGATGGCGGCATATTGTAGAGCGCTTCTCCATCCGCCGCCTTGACCCCATCGATCGTGAGCATGCCGCTTTGGGGAGCCTCGAGCCCCGCAATCACGCGCAGCGTCGTTGTCTTTCCGCAGCCAGAAGGCCCCAGGAGCGTCGTAAAGTCTCCGTCTTCCACCGTGAGGTCGAGATCTTTGAGAACGTGGACATTGGCGTAGAACTTGTTGATGCCGCGCAACTCGATTCTGCTCATTCTCAACCTCCAAGACCCTTCGACATGTCGACTTTCCCCAGCTTCGCCGCGAGGAGATACACTGCCATGATGATGATCACGATGAGCGTGATAACCGCGTCCGAAAATTGGTGGAAGCCCGATTCCGCGTAGGAGTAGGTCATCGCGGCGAGCGTCGACGTGGATGGCGTCATGAGAAGCACAATGAGGTCGAGCTCTTTCATGGCGCTGATGAATATGAGGATGAATCCACTCATGAATCCCTTCCCGGCGAGCGGCATGACGATCCGCGAGAAGCGCTTGCTGAAACTCGCGCCCTCGATCATCGCCGCCTCTTCGAGCTCCGACCCGATCTGCATCATGCTACTTGTCCCTGCGCGCGTCGAAAAGGGCAGATACTTCACGACGCTGATCAGCACAAGCAGCGCGAGAGTCCCGTACAGCGCGGGAATGAAGAGTCGGCGCTGCGAGAACATCGAGAGGTAGATCGCGCCGAACGCGATCGACGGAATGAGGTAGGGCATGAAGGAGAGCTGCTCGATGAGTCGCCCTGAGGCGCGCTTTCTACCCCTCGAGATCACATAGCCGAGAATCAGCCCGAGGAAGGTCGCGATCAGGGATGCGAGCAGGACAAGCTTCAGGGTGTTGAGAAGAGAGGTCCAGATCGCTGGATTGCGGAAAATCCCCGCCTCGCCCTCGAATATCTGGGGATTCGACGCGCCAATCCAGTAGTGCAGCGTGAGGTTTGAGAGGCTGTAGATCCCATCCTTCAGCATGAAGGTCTGGAATACGAGAATCCCCACAGGGAATAGAACCGCGACAATCATGAAGATAAGGATCATCACAAAAATCGGCGTTCTCGCTTTTCCAAGCCGGACAAGATTCGACCGTGTCCCCTTCCCTCCAATGGTGGTGTAACTCTTTCGCTTGCCGATCATGCGCTGATTGATCCACACCGTGAATACCGCGATCGCGATGAGGACGATGGAAAGAATGTAGGCTTGCACCGTGCGCCGCGACCTGACGCTCGAGTAGAGCATGGTCGAAATAGTGTAGTAATTTGTTTTGAGGCCCAGAAAAGCCGGTACGCCAAATGTGCCGATCGCGCGCGAAAAGGTCAATATGAAAGAAGAGAGCACCGCGGGCAGCACGAGGGGGAACGTGATCCGCCGCAGAATCTGGAAGCGGCTCGCGCCCGCGATTTCACCCATCTCCTCGAGATCGCCGCCGATCGACGAGAGCGCCGATGAGATCAGCAGATAGGCGAAGGCGTAGTAGTGTACCGACAGCGTCAGCACGATCGGGAGGAATCCATAGGAGAGCCAATCCGGCGGATTGATGCCGAAAATCGCCTGTAAAAAACCGGGATATCCGCCGATCCGGTCATTCTTGAACACGGTGATCCATGCGAGCGCCTTGTACCACGAGGGGAGCATGTAAGGCACGAGGATCATGAACGACAGAAATTTCCGGGCGGGAATGTCGGTGCGGGTCACCACCCAGGCCATGAGGCCGCCCAGGAGCAAGCTCAGCGCCGACACGCAGAGCGCGACCAGCATCGAGTTCAGAAGCGGCTCCCAGAGCATGGCGCGCGCGACCGAACCGGTGAACATGTTGATCCAGTGGTAGAGCGTAAACGCGCCGGGAATCGCGCTCGGAGACACCCTGATGTCCTTCGGCTGCCAGTGCAGCGTTGTCGAGACGATTTCCCCGAGCGGAACGATGATGAGATAGAGGAGCACCACAATCGAAACGATGCTGATCACGTGGTAGGGGTTCGAGAGGGTCGAGAGCGTGACATTCTTGATTCTCTCGAGCCAGAGGCCTCTCCGCGCGGGTTTCGCTGGACTCATCTGGCTGACCTCCCCTCGCGCTCGCGGTCGAGAATGCCGGGAATTTCGCTCAGCGCCGCGATGCGGTAGTCAGGCTTTTCGGCGGATGAACCGAGCTTGCTGTCGCTCAACGAGGTAAGGAAGGATTGGATATGGATCGCGAGGGCGTAGCCCGCGCGCTTCGCCCCGATGACATCCCGAGAGAGGGTGTCGCCGACATAGACGGCGCAATCCGGGAGAACATTCAACTTTCGGATTGCGCTGTCGAAAACCGCGCGCGCGGGTTTGCGGAACCCCTCGATGCTCGAGAGCGTCACATCCTCGAAATATCCGGCAATTCCGTAATCTTCGAGCGTTCTGAAGACCTGCGTTCGGCTTGAAGTGTTGCTGATCACCCCGAGACGATAGCCCCTCTCCCTGAGCGCCTCGAGCATCGGAGCCGCGTCGGGTCGTAGCGCCCTAGAGAAAAAAGTCGTTTCCCAGAGGAACGAAAGCTCCTCGGCGATGGGCTCGAGCGCCACGCGCGCGGCATTGAAATCGCGGAGGTTCCAGGCGGACCAGATTTCGAGCGATGGAAGCTCGATCTCGGTCTTCTCGCTCCAGGTTTTATAATCGCGATTTCCCAAGAGGATAGCGTCGAATGCGGTGTCAAAATCCACGGAAATCGAAATCCCCGCGCGCGCGAGTTCGTCGAGTATCCGAGGCATAGCCGCTCGCCTGATCGTAGTGTCGTAGCGGACATCTTCCAGAGTTCCACCCATATCGAAGATGACGGTGGTGAGGTTCATGCCAATCTCCTGGTTGTCGATCTCACGACGAGCGTCGGTTGAACTGTGGCGCGGTGCCGCATTTCCCGGCCTGCGGGTTCCATCGCCTGACACAGGAGTTCGACCGCGAGTTTCCCGATCTCGAAGCGCGGTTGCGCGATTGTAGTCAACATCACTGTCGGAAGCGAGGCGAACATGATGTCGTCGTACCCCACGAGCGAGAAATCCTCGGGAATGCGAAGGCTACGCTCTGCCGCGGCCTTCATCACACCGAGGGCTACCATATCGCTCGAAGTGTAGAGGGCGCTGGGCATGTCGCCTCGCTCCGCGAGGGCATGGAGCATGCGGTATCCATACTCCATGCCCTCCGGGTGATCGCTTCCGCCTTGCACCAGCCAGGGCTCGAGCCCCCTGCACCGCATCTCCGCCTGAAAGCCCGCGATGCGGTCTTGCTTCGTCTTGGTGCCGTAGTTGTCGCATATCATCGCGATGCGCCGGTGCCCGAGATCCGCGAGGTGCGAAACCGCGAGCCGCGAGCCGAGCACATTGTCGGTGGCGACATAGTTGTCCATCTCATCGTTCACTTTGCCGCCAATGAAAATGATGGGAATTTGGCCTTTGAGCACGCGGTGGATGTGGCGCACATCGTTGCTCACCGGAGCGACAATGATCCCCTGCACGCGCTGTTCCAGCATGATCCGGATATAATCTTCTTCAATTGAGGTGTTTCTGTTCGTGTCGCAGAGAAAGAGGCGCAGACCGCGCTGCTTCGCCTCCGCATCGAGGCCTTTGAATATCTCGGGATAGATGGGTGTCGAGATATCCGGAATGAGCAGCCCGATCGACGAACTCGTGCGGGTCACAAGACTCCGGGCCACTTGGTTCCGCGTGTATCCAAGCTCCTCGCATATCGAGAGGATGCGCGACCGCGTCGCCTCGCTGATGTCGGAGCCCCCGTTGAGCGCCTTTGAGACCGCGGCTATCGATACACCCGCCTTTTCGGCGACCGTCTTGATCGTAACGTGCATTGTCCGGCATCCCTTGCTACTTAAACGTTTAAGTGATTGTAGACTACCTTCAAGAATCCGTCAAGAAAATTGTGCGCATGATTTCAGCCGATGACCGAACGCTGGAAATCGCCTTGGCACTGCGGCATCGGCGTCTCTCAACAGAGCCGGTACTCGAGAGAATCGACGAGGGCGATGAAACTCGCCTCGATGATGTCGGTCGATACGCCGACGGTAGTCCACTCGCGGTGTCCATCCGAGCTTTCGATCAGTACGCGCACGCGAGAGCCCGTGGCGCCGCCGGTTTCGAGAACGCGCACTTTGTAGTCGACAAGGTGGACATCCAGCAGTTCCGGATAGAAGACGCAGAGCGCCTTTCGCAAGGCCAGGTCAAGCGCGTGGACAGGTCCGTTCCCCACCGCCGCGGTCGTTTCGGCGTTTCCGTCGACCTTGATCTTGATCATGGCGCTGGAACTCATCTCGCCGTCAGGCGCAGGGGATTCGCTGCTCGCCTTGTACATATTCAAGTCGAAGTGCGGTGTGAATTTTCCGATTATCTTTTTCACGAGCAGCTCGAAGCTCGCGTCTGCCGCCTCGAACTGGTAGCCTTCGTGCTCGAGCTCCTTGAGCCTGTCGAGTATCCGCGCGGTTTCCCGGCTGTCCTTGGTAAGCTCCGGCGCGATATCCGCGATTTTCAACAGCACCGCTCTCTTCCCCGAGACCTCGGAGAGCAGGAAGCGCCGCCGGTTGCCGACGAGCGCGGGGTCGACATGCTCGAACGAGCGCGAAACCTTGTCGACGCCGTCGATGTGCATGCCGCCTTTGTGGGCGAACGCGCTTTCGCCCACGTAAGGCTTGCTGTTTGGCACCGTGAGATTCGCGATTTCGGCTATTTTTATTTCAGTGTCGGAGAGCTTTTCGAGGCCGCCATTCACGCAGAGGTAGCCGGCCTTGAGCTGAAGGTTCGGTATGATGGTGCCCAGGTCGGCGTTGCCGCAGCGCTCTCCGATGCCCGTGAAAGTCCCCTGGATGTGCGTAGCTCCAGCCTTTACCGCGAGCATCGAGTTTGCCACCGCGCAGCCCATGTCGTTGTGGCAGTGAATGCCTATGCGCATGCCAGGGTATTTCGCGCAAATTTCACCCACAATTTCATACACTTGGAATGGCGCGGTTCCGCCATTCGTGTCGCAGAGCACGAGGGCGTCGGCTCCGCCCTCTTTGGCGGCGCTCAGGACATCGAGCGCGTACCCCCTGTTGTGCCGCCAGCCGTCGAAAAAGTGCTCGGCGTCGAAGATGAGCTCCTTGCCGCGTTCCTTGAAAAACCGCACGGTGTCGCGCACGGCGCGAAGATTCTCAGCTGTAGTGGTTGAGAGCACTTCGGTGACGTGGAGATCCCAAGATTTGCCGAAAATGGTGACGCAGGGCGTGTTCGCGAGCAGAAGCGCGCGCACGTTGCTGTCGTCCTCGACGGCAATGCCCTTTCTTCTCGTGCTGCCGAATGCGACGAGTTTTGCGCTTTTAAGCGCGATTTCGGACGCGGCCGCAAAAAATTCCATATCCTTCGGATTGGAGCCCGGGTTTCCCGCCTCGATGTAGTGAACGCCAAATTCATCCAGCGCCTTGACGATCGCGAGCTTGTCGCGCACCGAGAATGAGATGCCTTCTGCCTGAGCTCCGTCTCGAAGAGTTGTGTCGAAAACTTCCAGTTGCTGCACTTCCGTCTCACTTATGAAAATCACGCCGTGAAAGGCGGGAAGGCGGGCTGGGTCGCGCTCGTTTGCGCGCATACGCGTTTCAGCACGACCATACGCAACCCTCCCAAACTCGATTGTGCGCGTACGCGCGCGTGCGCATCCACACTTTTGTCTTGTCGCTTTGCCGCACCATCGCGCCGCCCCGCCCTTCCATACTCACCTCGTTCAGTTCTACTTGTTGTCCTTCGCCCAGCTCATCTGGGCGCGGAGTTCTTTGCCGACGTTTTCGATGAGAAGGTTCTGCTCCTGATGGCGGCGAGCGTTGAAGTACGCTCGGTTCGCCTGGTTTTCGAGGATCCAGTTGCGCGCGAAAGAACCATCCTGAATCTCGGACAGCACCTTTTTCATCTCTTTCCTTGTGTCGTCGGTGATGATGCGTTTTCCAACCGTGTAGTCGCCGTACTCGGCGGTGTCGCTGATGGAGTACCGCATGTAGCTGAGGCCGCCCTTCACCACGAGGTCGATGATGAGCTTCATCTCGTGGAGGCACTCGAAGTAGGCGTTTTCGGGCTTGTATCCCGCTTCGACGAGCGTGTCGAACCCAGCCTTGATGAGCTCGGTGACACCGCCGCACAGCACGCACTGTTCGCCAAACAAGTCGGTTTCGGTTTCGTCCTTGAAAGTCGTCTCGAGAATGCCGCCACGCGCGCCCCCGATGCCGAATGCGTAGGCGAGGGCGGTTTCGCGCGCCTTTCCGCTGACATCCTGGTACACCGCAACGAGACATGGCACGCCCCTGCCCTCTTCGTACTGACTCCGCACGGTGTGTCCCGGGCCCTTCGGCGCGATCATGATGACATCGGTGTCGGCGGGCGGCTGAATCTGGCCATAGTGGATGTTGAAGCCGTGCGCGAACGCGAGCGTGGCTCCCTTTTTCAAGTATGGCTCGATGTCCTTTTTATAGAGCGCAGGCTGTTTCTCGTCGTTGACGAGGATCATCACGATATCGGCGCGTCTCACCGCCTCAGCGGTAACTTCCGCGCGCAAACCGGCCGCCCTGGCGATTTCCATCGATTTCGATCCCTCGTAAAGGCCGACAATCACCTCCGCGCCGCTGTCCCTCAGATTGAGCGCGTGCGCGTGCCCCTGGCTGCCGTATCCCACCACCGCCACCGTCTTGCCCTTGAGCAGACTGAAATCGCAGTCCTTCTCGTAATACATGTTCGCCATTTCCTCTTCCTCCTTAAAATTGAATGAATCGATTGATCTCAATACGTGTCATTTTCCAGACAGTAGGTGCTGCGCCCCATCGCCGTCGGCCCAGTTCTGCACATTTCGATGATCTCGTAGGGCGCGACATACGCGAGAAAGGCGTTCAGCTTGGCGGGCTCGCCCGTTACCTCGATCGCGATCGAATCGGGCGAGAGATCCACGACATTCGACCTATACGCGCTGATCGCCTGCATGACCTCCGGCAGTTCGCCCTTTTTGATCCTGATTTTGACGATCATGAGCTCACGAATGACAATTTTGTCGCTCTGCATGAGCTGCACTTTCTTCACATCCACGAGCTTCTGAAGCTGCTTGACGATCTGCTCCCTGAGATAGTCGTCGCCCCATGAGACGATCGCCATCCTCGACAGGCTCGGATCTTCCGTAACCCCCACCGTGAGGCTGTCGATGTTGAATGAGCGCCTCGCGAACAGCGACGACACTCTCGTCAGCACGCCGGCGTGGTTGGACACGAGCAGCGAGACGATAAACTGATGGTTCTGCATCTTGAGCCTCCACTCATCTCAGGATGATGTCCTCGATGCTTCCGCCAGGCGGAATCATCGGAAGCACGCGCTCGTCGCTGTCGATGGCGCACTCGATGAGGACTGGCGTGTCAGCTTGAAATGCCTCTTCGAGACAGCGCTCGTATTCTTCGTCGCTCGCCGCTCGCAAGCCCTTCGCGCCGAATGCCTCCGCCAGCTTCACGTAGTCCGTCTTCCGATCGAGTGTCGTATTCGAGTATCGGGCGCCGAAGAAAAGCGTCTGCCACTGACGAACCATGCCGAGCGCGTTGTTGTTGAGCACAATGACAATGAGGGGCAGCCCGCAGGAGACCGCCGTCGCCATCTCATTCATGTTCATGTGGAAGCTGCCATCGCTCGTGAAAAGTACCGTCCGCTTCCGGCCGCTCCCCACACACGCGCCGATAGCCGCGCCCATGCCGAAGCCCATCGCGCCGAGGCCTCCGCTCGTAATGAAGGTTCTCGGTTTCTTGAATTGGTAGTACTGAGTCGTCCACATCTGGTGCTGGCCGACATCGGTGGCGACTACATTGTCACCCATTCTCTGGCATACGCCCCGTATGACCGCCTGAGGCGTGAGCTTGGCGGGATCCATCTCGAGATTGTGGTCGGGGTGCGCCTTGATGTAAGCGATTCGCTCGCCCCACGCAGCGCGCCGCTGCGGTTCGAGCTTCTTGTTGAGCGCGTCGAGCACTTCTCCCACATCTCCCACGAGCCCCAGGGTCACCCCGATATTCTTGCCGATCTCCGCGGGATCGATGTCGATCTGCAGCACCTTCCTGTCGCGCGAAAATTCCAGCCTGTTCCCCACCGCGCGATCTGAGAATCTCGTCCCGATCGCGATGAGGAGGTCGCTCTCGTAGAGCGCCTTGGTCGCGCCGTAGCGGCCGTGCATGCCAACCATGCCCAAGAAGTGTGGATTCGAGTAGGGAACCGCGGATAACCCCATGATGCTCAGTCCGATGGGCGCGTCGATCTTGTCCGCGAATTCAATGAGCGACTGAGACGCGTTCGAAATGACCACGCCACCACCGCAGTAGATATAGGGGCGCTCCGCATCCCGGATGAGTCGCGCGGCTTCATCAAGTTTGCGCTCGGAAACATGGGGCTCTAGAAGTTGCGGAGTGTCGGCTTCGGCCGGCAGATACTCCGCGCTGCCTGCCTGCACATCCTTCGTGATGTCGATGAGAACTGGCCCAGGGCGCCCCGACGACGCGAGCGCAAACGCGTCGCGGATTGTTTCCGCGAGCCTTGATATGTCCTTCACGAGATAATTGTGCTTTGTGATCGGCATCGTAATGCCTGATATGTCGACTTCCTGAAAGCTGTCCCGGCCAAGCATGCTGGTCGCGACATTGCCCGTGATCGCGATGAGGGGCGTACTGTCGAGATAGGCATTGGCGATTCCCGTAACGAGGTTGGTCGCGCCAGGGCCGCTCGTCGCGATGACCACACCGGTTTTTCCCGTTACGCGCGCGTAGCCATCCGCGGCGTGCACCGCGCCCTGTTCGTGGCAGGTGGTGATATGCCGAATTCGATCGCTGTGCTTATAGAGCTCATCGTAGATGTGCAGCACTGTGCCGCCGGGATATCCAAATATGGTATCGACGCCCTGTTCGAGGAGCGTCGAGATCACGATCTGCGCGCCGGTTTTCACCATGTTTGCCTTCCTTGCATTGGCCCTTTTCGCGCGCATTGTACAAAAATCGCGCGCATATAAAAAAAGCCCTGCGGTGATCTCACCGCAGGGCTCCCTGTATTCGGATATTTTATTTATCCGCCAGTATTTGCAGCGAAATCATCATGGTGCTCATGACGAATTACCAGGACTTTAATCAGTCCCAGCAGGAGTACGTCAATAATGATGATTACACCGACAGACATGGCAGACACGATCGATCGCTCCTTACACTCAGTTCTTTCTCAAGGTAGAGCGACATTATCACGCGGGAAAAACGCTGTCAATTACATTTTTTTAATTTTTGTCAAAATAAGTGCAAAAATATGCAAAAAAAATAAAAAAACCTGGCGACGACCTACTCTTCCACCGGTTGGCAGTACCATCGGCGTTGGAGGGCTTAACTTCCGTGTTCGGAATGGGAACGGGTGTGGCCCCTCCACAATAGTCACCA
>Ga0172370_10002545_pt1 | contig 26211 bp, 15 predicted proteins | sample LakKiv5m_FD_114538 | JGI IMG/M metagenome (GOLD analysis project Ga0172370, IMG submission 114538) | Freshwater microbial communities from Kabuno Bay, South-Kivu, Congo - kab_022012_11.5m | ecosystem: Environmental > Aquatic > Freshwater > Lake | place: Democratic Republic of the Congo...
CAAGCTGCCCGTGCGGACCGTCCACCTCTTCTCGGTCCTGAACCTTCTCCGGTGGTTCCACATCTACTTCGCGTGACGTTGCGCCACTCCCAGGAGCCCCTCCGAACGCACCCCCTTTCCCGTTGACTTGCTTCCACACTCCACCTACACTCGCAACAAGCAGGTGGCCCCCCTCCTGCCCGTTTCGACGTTCCCCCCCCGGAGGACACACATGTTGCGTTATGCTCGTCATGCTCGTCTCGGGCACGTGCCCGCGATGCTCGTGTTGATCGTGCTCGCCGCGTCGTGCACCAACGAGCCTGCGCCGACAGGGGTGGGCTCAGGGACGCAGGCGGCGACAGAGTTCGGGGGCTTTACGCCCATCGGTTACATCTCGCTGACGGACGGCACGATCGGCGAGGTGGATCTCCTGAACATGAAGGTCGTGGGGACGCTGAAGAACGGTCACCGCGGCGTGCACCGTCACGGCGTGCTGCCCGACAACCGCACGATCTTCACGGCGGATCCGGACACGAACCGGCTCGTCAAGATCACGCTGACGGAGGACGGCAAGCAGGTCGCGTCGACGAAGGATCTCGGACCCGCGCCGGCCAACCCCGTCCACTTCATGTCGAGCCCCGCGGGCGACAAGGTCATGCTCACGAGCCGCATCGAGCTCAAGGACTTCGTCGTCTTCGCGATCCCGACCGATCTCGCCGATGACTCGCTCGTCATCATCGACGTCGCGACCGAGAAGGTGGAGCACGTCGTCAAGCTGCAGTCGCCGACCGCAGCGGAGTTCTCGCTCGATGGCAAGACGCTGTACGCGAGCAACGTCCACCACTACACCGTGTCGGTGGTGGATGTCGCCACCGGCGTCGAGGTCAAGCGCGTGCCGCTCGTCGACGATCTATCGAAGGTGCCGCTCAAGACCGGCGAGAGCCACGACGGCGGCATCGGCATCAGCCCCGACGGCAAGACGCTCTGCATCGCAGACGGAGCGCTCGGCTCGGTCACGCTCTTCGACACCGCGACGATGGCGCGCAAGGACGTCTACACGTTCGACGCGCAGCCGCACGACTGCCGCTTCACGCCCGACAACGGCGAGCTGTGGGTCGTGACCTACGGCCGCCAGCCCGCGCCCGGCAACGAGGTCTCCAACGCGACGATCGACACGCACATCTACTCGTTCGACATCGCGAAGCACGAGCAGCGTGTCCACACGAAGGCGCCCATCTGCCTCTCGCGCCTCCTCATCCCGAGCTGGTCGAAGGATCAGATCTACTTCGGCACGGCGGTCGGCGGCGTGCAGTCCTACGATCGCAAGACCGGCGAGCTCACCGGCGAGGTCGTCATCGGCGGCCTCGGTCGCCCCGTCATCTGCGGCGGCGTGGCGTACTGAGAGTTCCCCGCCCTCCTTCCTCTCCCGTCCCCAAGCCGGCCTGAGCCGGCACCGCCGCGCGTGGTCGTGCTTCCTAGCGACGGCCTCCTTTCCACCCGATCAAGCCAACTCCCCAAGTACCGATGGCGGACAATGTCCGAGTCGCAGTCGGGCAAGGCCGGAGGCCGCAGCGAGCGCGACGAGCTCTCCGCGCTGCCTTTCAGGAAGGAAGGAGAGCACGACAGGAAACCGCGGCCCGAGCGGTGTCCTCTCGTATCTGCCTTTCGACCGCACAGCGCGCTGCGCCACGCAAGTGGAATGAGTCAAGACGCCGCGCAGCTGAGATCAGCGCCGCGCAGCGGAGATCAGCGAAGCGTGTCGTCTACTCGCAGTAGGGCGTGTCCTTGGCTTCCATGCCGACGGAGCTGTTGAAGACAATCCCCTTGAACTGGTCTGCGCAGCTCTTGGGCGAGCAGAAGTACTCCTTCCCGTTCTCGAAGATGCACACCGCATCGTCGCCGCAGTCGGCGTCGCTCGCGCAGGGGCGCGTGCAGAAGCTGGTCGCGTCGAGCTTCGGAGGCATGATCTCGGCGTTGTCACCCAGACAGTAGTTGCCCTGCCAGAACTTGCAGGCCTCTCCACCCGATTTGCAGGGCGCCCCGATGCCCCACGCGTTGGCGGTCGCACCGCAGGCGAAGCCGTAGCCCTGCTTGAGGTGGCTTGGGTACCAGACCGTGAAGAGCGTCTCGCAGATCGCGGGCAGGCAGTTCTTCTTGTAGGTGTGGCACCACGCGCCCTCGCCGCAGTCGGCGTTGGTCGTGCAGGCCGATGTGCAGACCGCGCCGTACTTGTGCGCGTCGACGAGGCAGCAGTTGGCGGTCTGGCCGGCGCAGGAGACCTCGCCCGGCTTGCAGGGCTTGCCGATGCCGAAGGCGTTGACCTGGCCGAAGTGCCAGCAATCGGCCTCGGCCGCCTCGCGCGAGGGGTTGTCCGAGATGCAGGTCTTGGTCGTGGCGTCGAAGTACTGCCAGTGCTCGCAGCCCTGTTCGTCCTTCCACGAGGGGAACCAGGTTATCGTGGACGAGACGTCCGCCGGCGGTGCGGCGGCGTCGGTCGCCGTGTCCGCGGTCGCCGTCGTGTCGAGTGCTGCGGTGGTGTCGGTGGCGGCTGTGTCTTCGGGCGCGACGACGTCCGTGGGGGGGGCGGAGTCGGGCGCGGCCTCGAGGTCGGATGAGCCGCCGAAGTTGGCGATGTCGGGCAGGGCGGCGATGTCCTGCAGGACGGCCGAGTCCGTGCCCCCCGTGTCCGGCGTGACGGCCACGTCGGCGATGCCCGCGACATCCGTGGCTGCCACCGAATCGGCGGTGGAGGTACCGTCCGTCCCTGGTGCGTTCGTTCCGCTCGTGTTGGACGCGCTGTCGGCGCAGGCCATGAACACGAGGGCGGCGACAATCGCGCCTGCTGCGTGGACGTTGCCGAAAGAGCTGAGCTTCATGAAACCCCTCCTCGTCGCGCCAGGGTCGCCGGCCTGTGCCGCGACGCTCCACGTTCCAGCCGGCCCTGGCGCGGCCTGATGCCTCGATCGTCCTCGCGCCCGAGTCGGACCCCCACGGCCGTCATGCGGGCAAGCGTCGCTGATGGCAGCGTACTCCGGTTCGGCGCGGGTGTCACCGCAATTAGACCAAAAGTTCTACCAAGACTATCTGGTTTCGGCCGCGCCGAAAGCCCGTCGGCGGCGCGCAGACCGACTAGAATTTCAGCTTCATACCGCCGCCGCCAGTGGGCCCGATCGCGTCGCCGTTGCGGCCCGCGAGCCCGCCCGTCAACTCGACGAGCACGTGGCTGCCGAGATCGACCTCCACGCCGCCGAGCAGGCGCAGGCCCTTGGGCGCGTCCAGCATCTGCAAGACGCGATCCTGCACGACCGCGCCGAAGACCCGCCAGCCGTCTGCGACCGGTGCGGACAGCGTGCCGCGCAGGAGATCCACGACGCGATCGCCCGTTCGCTGGTCCCAGATGCGTTCCATGGAGAAGTCGATCGCGGCGACTTGCTCGTCGCCCAGGCGGCCGCCCGCGCGGAAGCCCAAGCCGCTGCCGCCACTGTAAATGGCGACCGAGAGATCGCCGGAGATGCTGACGTAGTCGCCGAGGTGCAGATCGATGCCCGCGCGGCCCCGGTAGAGGCTGAACTTGGGCTCGAGGAGCTGCCGGGTAGCCTGCTGGCCCGCCTGAGACTCCAGGAATCGGATCGATCGGCCGGTGATGAGGCCACCGGACAGGCGCGCGATGAGGAAGCCGAAGAAGAGGCGATCGAGCCCCAGCTCCACGTCGTGGTAGCGGTCGTCCGCGGTGCCGAAGTCCGTGAACATATAGCGTAAAGAGAGCTGGTTCCGGTTCTCTTCGTTGGAGAGGATCTGCGACTGCATGACGCTGACGTGCTGCGGCGAGCGGCTCGATCCAAACGCGTCGCGCACGATGCCCTTCTCGTCGACCACGGCGATGTAGTACGCGAGGCCCGGCGCCACCACGTCGCGGGCGGGGATGACGGCGCGCAGCTGCTCGGGGCCGAACGGCTCCATCGGGACGCTGACGTACGAGCCCGTGCCGCGCGCACGGTAGAAGACCATCGCCTTCTTGAAGCGCTTGTTGACCTCCGCGACGAGCAGGATCGGCTTGTGATGTGACGCGCGATCGACCGAGCCGTGCATGATCAGCGTATCGCCGGCGCGATCCGGGACCGCGTCGATGCTGAGCGAGATCGGATCGGCAGGGCTTGCGGCGACGGCGACGCGTCCGGCAGTGCCTTGAGCGACGAGGTAGTACTGCACGACACGGAACGAGGGATCGGGTTCCCCGAGTGGAACGAAGGCCCCGAAGAGCCCGTCGCCCTTCCTCTCGAGCGCCAACTCAGCGTAAGGCCCCGCGTTTCCAAGCCGCCACAGCACGAACGTCTTGTCCGCGGGCCCCTCGACGACGACCTCGACCCACAACGGTGCGCCCCAACGAACCGAGCCGGCAGAGCGATGACGGCCGCGAATCGCGGGCTCCATCGGTCCGGATTTGTCCTTGACGGCCGGGGCCTTGCTGCCCGGCATGACCTTCGGTGAGGCGTGATACTGACGGGCCTCGGCGACATGGCGCGGCTCGACGAGCAGGCCCGTGCGAAGCCCCTTGGCGTCCTTGTCAGCGACCTCAATCGTCGCCCGATCGCCATGCACCGAGACTACCTGACCTTCCGCGAGGGCGAGACCCGGCGCACCGTTGGCGTCGGGCTCCAGGATCCACACGGGCATCCGAGGCACGTAGTCGGGCACGTCGTGCCCCTGGACGACGAGGCGAGTGCCGCGGATGTCGACGACCTTGGTCTGGCGCGCGACCTGGGCGAGCGCGGAGGCCGAAACAAGCAGCACGAGAGCAGTGAGGCAGTGAGCGAGATGTCGCGGCATGACGGCCTCGGAAGCCCGGAAGCGGGCGATGCGGGCGGGTGGACGGTAGCGCGGTTGGGGCGACCGTGGGAAGACCTGCTGACCCACCCAGAGCTCAACCTATCCGGTCAAAGTCGTGCTTGCCGCTCGGAAGGCGTGTTCGGTGGTCGGGGACACAACGAAGCCAGAGACGACGATTCGGCTGGCGTGGCATCGTTGGATCTGGGCGTCCCCGCGTCACGCTGCGCGCGCGAAGGGGGACGCCCGCATCGCCCCCCGGCCGTCACGCTCCTGCACGCAAACCGGACCGGATTCGGTCCGCGCCGTGTCCCAGCCAGTGAGCAGCAATGACGGGGACTTGGGTGGGTGCATGTCGGGAGATCTGGATTCCAATCGGGGACGATGTCCGAGCCGTGGTCGAGCGACGCGAGCGTGGCGACTTGTCCGCGCTGCCTTTACGGCCCCGGAGCACGGGGGGGAACCCCGGCCCGAGCGATTCCCTCCCGTACCTGCCTTTGCGCGCAAGGCGCGCTGCGCCACGCCGTGATCAAGATGGGTCAGCTCCGCGCAGCGAAAGGAAGGAACGGCCCCGCGCAGCGCAAAAACGAGGACGGGACGGGCCCCGTCAAGGACCCGCCCCGCGTAGGGAAACCCTACTGTTTTCGCAGTCTAATCCCGATCGCGGAAGCCACCGCCGCGGCGCTCGCGGCCGCCGCCGCCTCGCCTGTCACGGTCGCCGCCGCCTCGCCCGCCGCGGTCGCCACCGCGTCCCCCCGAGGGCTCGCCGCGGTCGTAGCTCTCCTGCGGAGCACGGCCGCTGAGGACCTCCTTGCGGCTCAGGCGGATCTTGCCGGTCTTGTCGACGTGGAGGCAGCGCACGAGGATCTCGTCGCCCTCCTTGCACACGTCCTCGGGCCTCTCGACGCGGTGCTCGGCCATCTCCGAGACGTGGAGCAGGCCTTCGACGTTCGGCATGATGCGGACGAACGCGCCGAAGTCGGTGATGCGCGTGACCGTCCCGAGGTAGTCGGCGCCGACGTCCGGCTCCGCCGTGTAGCCCTTGATGGCCTCGATCGCGCGATCGGCGGCGGTCTGGTCCACGGCGGCGACGGAGACCTTGCCGTCGTCGCTGACGTCGATGGCGACGCCGGTCTTCTCGATGATGCCCTTGATGTGCTTGCCCCCGGGCCCGATGAGGTCGCGGATGCGCTCGGGGTTGATGAGGATCGTGAAGATGCGCGGCGCGTACGCGGAGAGGTCGGGGCGCTCGGCCGATATCGTCGCGTTCATGCAGTCGAGGATGTGCAGTCGGCTCGCGCGCGCCTGCTCGAGCGCCTTCACGAGGATCTCGCGCGAGAGACCGTCGATCTTGATGTCCATCTGGATGCCGCTGATGCCGTCGCGGCTGCCGATGACCTTGAAGTCCATGTCGCCGAGGTGGTCTTCGTCGCCCAGGATGTCGCTCAGGATCGCGACGTCGTCGCCTTCCTTGATGAGGCCCATGGCCACGCCGCCGACCGCCGAGGCGATGGGCGCGCCGGCGTCCATGAGCGCGAGCGAGGCGCCGCACACGGTCGCCATCGAGGACGAGCCGTTCGACTCGAGCACCTCGGAGACGATGCGGATCGTGTAGGGGAACATCTCGAAGTCGGGCAGCACGGGCTTGACACCACGCTCTGCGAGCGCGCCGTGTCCCGTGTCGCGACGCGACGGGCCGCGCATGGGGCGGACCTCGCCGACCGAGAAGGGCGGGAAGTTGTAGTGCAGCAGGAAGTTCTTGGTGTAGTCGCCGTTGAGCGCGTCGATGCGCTGCTCATCCTGCGCGGTGCCGAGCGTGACGGTCACGAGCGCCTGCGTCTCGCCGCGCGTGAAGAGCGCCGAGCCGTGCGTGCGGGGCAACACGCCGATTTCACACGTGATCGGACGGACCTGCGTGGTGGTGCGACCGTCCAGACGGACGCCCTCCTTCACGATACGACCGCGCATGAACTCGCCCTTGAGGTGGTGCACGGCCTCCTTGATCGCCTTGTCCTGACCGGGGTACTGCTCCACGAGCGCGGCGAGCGTCTCGGCGCCGACCTGGTCCATTGCCGCGTAACGAGGCAGCTTCTCGGCGATCGTCGCCGCCGCCTTGATGCGGTCCCAGGAGAAGGCCTTGACCGCCGCCTCGAGGCCCTCGGCGGGCTTCTTCGGCGCGAAGGGCGCCTTCGGCTTGCCGATCTGAGCGCGCATGTCCTGGATCAGCTTGATGACGGGCTGCACGGCCTCCTGCGCGGCCATGAGAGCGTCGATCACGACCTCCTCGGTCACGAACTTCGCGCCGCCCTCGACCATCACGATGCCGGTCGGTGCGGCGACGACGAGCATGTCGACGTCCGACTCCCCGCGCACGGCGTAGGTCGGGTTGACGACGAATGCGCCGTCCACGCGGCCGACGCGACAAGCCGCGACCGGGCCGTTCCACGGGATGTTCGAGAACTCCAGCGCCGCGGCCGCGCCGATGACCGCGTTGATCGCGGGATCGTTCTCCTTGTCCACGCTCAGCACGAGCGCGATGACCTGCGTCTCACACTTGAAGCCCTCGGGGAACAGCGGGCGCAGCGGGCGATCCACGACGCGCGACATCAGGATCTCGTTCTCGGTCTGGCGGCCTTCGCGCTTGAAGTAGCCGCCGGGGATCTTGCCGGCCGAGTAGGTCTTCTCGATGTAGTCGCAGGACAGCGGGAAGAAGTCGATGCCTTCACGCTCCTTCAGCGACGACACGGCGGTGACGAGCACGACGGTCTCGCCGTAGGTGACGAGGGCGGCACCGCTCGCCTGCTTGGCCATGCGGCCGGTCTCGATGGTCAGGGTTTTGCCACCGAATTCACAGGATTGACGCAGCATGTTGTTCTCGATGGTCCACGAGCGCGTGGACCTGTGGCCGGAGCGGGCGGGCACGCGCACGGCCGCTCGACGGCGTGTGGGGGTCGAAGTCGCCCTGGGCGCAGGCCGGTCGTGCAGGTCGCACGCCCGCTGGTGTCTCGACGGGGGCGCTCCGAACGGGCGTGGGACGCGTGCAATCGATGCCGCGCGCACGCCCGGCGGCTGCTACTTACGAATGCCGAGCGACTTGATCACCGAGCGGTAGCGCTCCACGTCGGACTTGCGGAGGTAGTCGAGCAGGTGACGACGGCTGGAGACCAGCTTCAGCAGGCCACGGCGCGAGTGGTGGTCCTTCGCGTGGAGCTTGAAGTGCTCGGTCAGGTAGTTGATGCGGTCCGTCAGCAGGGCGATCTGCACTTCCGGCGAGCCCGTGTCCGTCTCGTGACGGCGGTAGTTCGTGACGATCTCAGCGGTGCGATGGGTCAGGACGGCCATCTTTCTTCCTATGTTACGGCGCGGCGGGTGCCTTGTTGTCCCGCTCGGCTCGGGTGGGTTCAGTTGTCCTCTACCAACGGGAGGCTCCCACGCCGTCTTGCGTGGCTTCCGTCGTAAATCGGCGCGGCACTATAGGGAGAGCATCGCAAGCTGTCAACGCGCTTTCGCGCGCTCGTGCGTTGCGCTGGTTCCGGCAGCGCGGTACAACAGCCTCGCTGGGCCGCCCCCGCCCATGGTCTGCACATGTGTGGTTTCGTTGGTGTTCTTTACAGCGACGCGACGCGCAACGCGGAGCGGTCCGACGTTCAACGGGCAACAGACCGATTGGTCCACCGAGGCCCCGACGATGAAGGCTACTTCTGTGCCGGACCGCTGGCGCTGGGATTTCGCCGCCTGTCGATCCTGGACATGTCGGCGGCCGGCCACCAGCCGATGGTCACAGAGGACGGAGACTACGCGCTGGTGTTCAACGGAGAAATTTATAATTTCATTGAGTTGCGCGACGATTTGCGCGCCAGAGGCCACGCCTTCCGCACGCAGACGGACACCGAGGTCATCCTCGCCGCGTACCGCGAGTGGGGCCTCGCCTGCTTCGAACGCTTCAACGGCATGTGGTCGATGCTGCTCTGGGACGCCCGGCGCCGCCACCTGCTCGCCTCCCGCGATCGCTTTGGCATCAAGCCGCTCTACGTGGCGGCGCTCGACGACCGCTGGATCTTCGCGAGCGAGCTGCAGGCCGTGCTCAGCTACTCGGGCGCGTCGCGCGCGCTGGATCTGACCACGCTCGTCGACTTCGTGGACTACGGCTTCACCGACCACAACCAGGAGACCTTCGTTCAGGGTGTGCGCCGCTTTCCGGCCGGGCACGCCGGCCTCTACAAGCCGACAACGGGCGGGGCCGCGCGGGCGTCGTGGCCGATGACGATGCGGTACTACGGCCTCGATGGCGCGATCGACCACGACCGGCGCGCCCGCATCCTCGCCGATCCGACGGGGCGCGAGGAAGCCCGGCTCGTCGAGGAGTTCCGAGCCGCGCTCGTGGACGCGGTGCAGCTGCGGATGCGCTCCGACGTCCCCGTCGGGACGTGCCTGTCGGGCGGAGTCGACTCGGGCGGCATCACGTGCGCGACCGCCGCCGTGGCGCTGAAGGAGCGCGCCCAGAGCTGCCGCTACGCGTTCACTGCGCTCTTCGAGGAGTACGACGAGACCGCGCAGATCCGCGCCGTAGTCGAGCACACGGGCGTGTCCTGGTTCGCCCCGCCCATGGACGACGACGCCGTGAGGCGCGTTACGGAGACCTTCTTCCGCGCTCACGACGAGCCCGTGCATTCGCTGTCGCCCTTCGCGGGCTACCTGGTCTTCGAGGCCGCAGCTCGCGAGCATGTCGTCGTGCTCCTGAACGGGCAGGGGGCCGACGAACTGCTCGCCGGGTACAGTTCCTACATCGATGAATACATTGTTGATTCTGGCGTCGAGTCGGGTCCTCGTGCGATGGCTCGGGCCTTCACCTCCGAGGCACGCGCCGGCACGCTGGGCGTTCGCAACCTCGCGTTCCGCACGGCGACGCGCCTCGCAGCCCGCACGATGCCGGGCCTCGCGCTGGCCGTTCGCAAGCGCAGCAGCGCGCGCAGCTTCATTCGCGGCTCTGTCCGACGCGCGCTCGCGCGGCCGTCGGTCGACCAGTCGCCGATCTCGGTCCGCTCTCTCGACGACGCGCTCCTGACCAGCATCTCCGCCTCGCCGCTGCCGCTGTATCTGCGCCTCGAAGATCGCAATTCCATGGCTCATTCGACGGAAGCACGGCTGCCGTTCCTGGATCCGCGTGTGGTGGAGCTCGCGCTGACCGCGCCGGCAGGCATGAAGCGCCGGGACGGCTACAACAAGTACCTCGAGCGCCGGGCGTTCGAGGGGCTGCTGCCCGACGTGGTGCGGCTCCACCGCCCGAAGCTCGGCTTCCCGGTGCCGCACGGACGCTGGCTGCGCGGTCCGATGCGCGAGTTCTTCCTCGACATCCTCTCCGAGAGCAGCCTCCGTGCGCGCGGGGTCTACGACGTGGACGGCATCCTCGCCCGCCGGGACGCGATGCTCTCCGGCAGCGGGGCCGAGGTCGACCCCATCCTCGTGAGGCTCATGGCGTTCGAGGCCTGCGCCCGGACCCACTACGACCGGGTCTGACCCATCGCGGTCCGGTGAACTGCGCGCCCGCGGACACGCGATTTTCTTGCGACATCACGCGGATCGGGTCGTGGTAAAGGGTTGCGCGCTCGAATGCGGTTGACCAAGCTCCGCTCTCGGTGGTAAGCCCCGTGCAGCCGCCCGCTGATCCTGTGGATGGTGCGGTGGGTGGTTTTGCGAATCAGTCTGTAGATCAATCGGTTACGGGCCAATGCTGGCTCCGTGACGCTCGTGGAGGCCGCGCTCTTGACCTCGCGCTGCGTACAACTCGTCGTTCGTCGCCGCCTGCCGTCGTGGAGGGTGCTCGTGCTGCTCGTCTCGCTGTGGCTCGGCGGCCTGGGCGTGCCCGGCACGGCGGAGGCCGCGCACAAGCGATCGGGCGTCAAGGCGACCGAGCGCGCGCGCAAGGCGCATCGTCGCCACGTCGCGCACCGCCGCGGCGGCAAGCCGATCCGCCTGGAGGTCACGAAGGTCAGGCCCGGCGACACGCTCGAAGCGCTCGCCTACCGGTTCTGCACGTCACCCGACGCGATCGCACGGGTCAACGGACTCGATCCCACCGACACGATCGCCGTGCGCGACGCGCTTCAGCCGGGGCTGTCCATCGTCGTGCCGATCCGGACGCGCGCGGCGCTCGGCATGCGCAAGTGGGTCGCGCTTCGCTCCGGTGAAGGTGTCGATGCCCTGCACCCCGAACGCAGCTACGGGCGGCCGGAGGTCGTCCTGCACCTCACGAAGACCTTCGCGCGCATGGCCACGCTCTACCCGGACGCGCATCCTGCGCTCGTCGGCTCGCTGTCGAAGCCGGGCGGCGGTCGCATCGGCCACCACAAGTCACACCGCGCGGGCCGCGACGTGGACATCGGCTACTACTGGAAGCACGGACAGCCCGAGCAGTGGGGCCGACCGCGCGTCGACGAGATCGACTACGAGCGCGTCTGGGTGCTCATCGATCTGCTGCAGAGGACCGGTCACGTCGGCGCCATCTACATGGCGCCGGGCATTCAGACCCGCCTGCACGCGTGGGCGAGCAAACACGGCGTGGAGAAGTCACGGCTCGACCGCATGTTCCAGTACCCCGGGCATCGGCCGGGCGCGCTGATACGCCACGAACCGGGCCACGCCGACCACTTCCACGTGCGCTTCGAGTGCCCCGACGACGTGATTGAACTTTCTTCTTGACACCTTCCGGTTCGAATCAGGCGCGGTTCCTGCACGTCGATCCTGACGAAGGCCTGCGCGGGTGCGGGCCGGAGCGGCGATGGACGAACGGGGACGAGCGGTACCAGAGGTGAACACCAATCATATCCACGTGTTGGTGGCTTCCTGGCTGGCGCTCGCGGTGGCGCCTCTGCTCGTGGTCGCTGCGTTCGTCGGTGTGAACTTCGGTCACATCGTGCAGGGCGGCCATGACACGGACGTCACAGGGGACGACGCGCGACAGGCGGCGGCGGTCCTGGGGCTCATCCACGTGGAGGCCTCGCGGGAGGCGCTCGCGGCCGGGCGCGCGAATCTGGCGCTGGTGCATGCGCGGCTCGGCGCGGCGGTGGCGCCCGAGGACGCGGCGCCCTTCGAGCAGGTGGGACGTGCGCTCGAGGCACTCGGGAGCCACGGGAACGCGACGCGAGCCTTTTCGCGCGCGCTGGAGCTGCGTCCGGCCGACGTGGATCTGCACCTGCTGCGCGCGATGAGCCACGTGAACAACGGCCAGGTGGAGGGCGCAATGCACGACTACGAGTCGGCGCTCGCGCAGGACGCGGAGAACCTCGACGCGCTCCTGGGCCTCGCGGTGGTGCAGAGCGCCGCGGGGCTCGACGTCGAGGCCATCGCGACCGCGGATCGCCTCGTCGCCACGCATCCGGAGCTGCTGCGCGCCTACCTGCTCAAGGCGATGGTGCACGAAGCCGCGCGCGACGCCGCGACCGCCGAGCGGGTCCTCAAGGACCTCCTGACCGACCATCCTGGGCTCGCTGTGGCGCACCGGGACCTCGCGAGGCTCTACCGCGCGCGCGCCTGGAACGAGGAGGCGGCGCGTGAACAGGCGCTCGCCTGCGCCTTCGGCGATGACTCGGCGTGCATGGACGTGCCCTGAATCTCGCGCCGTTTTGACGCTCCGACACACTCGGCGGATACTTCCTCCGTTCGTCGCGCCCCGACCTCGGGCGCCTCCGTGTCCACGTGGAGTCCGGCTCGAACATCTGCCCGCTGTGCCATGCGCTCTTCTCGATCGATCAGGACGAGTGTCCGAACGACGGGCAGGTGCTCGTACCGAAGGAGGCGCTGCTCCTGCCCGGCGCGTTGCTCGACGAGCGCTTCCGGATTCAGCGCGTGCTTGGCCGCGGCGGGTGGGGCACGGTCTACCTGGCGCGCCAGCTGTCGACCGATCGCGACGTCGCGGTCAAGGTGCTGCACCCCTGGCTGCTCGGGCGCCCGCATGCACGTCGATTCCTTCGTGAAGCCAGGGTGTTGTCACGCCTGTCGCACCCGAACCTGGTGACGGTCTTCGACTCGGGCGCGACAGCCGACGGCACGCACTACATCGTAATGGAGTACCTGCGCGGCGAGCCGCTGTCGGACGCGATGCGCGCGGGTGAGCCCTTTCCGATGGAGGTCGTGCGCGACGTGGGGGTGCAGATCGCCGAGGGGCTCGCCGCGGTGCACGACGCGGCGATGGTGCACCGGGACCTGAAGCCAGAGAACGTGTTCCTGCTGGCGGCGGGTGGCGGTGATCGACCGGGTCGCTGGCGCGTCAAGCTGCTCGATTTCGGCATCGTCAAGCTCGGTTAGGGGGAGATGACCGACTCGCTGTCGCAGGCCGGTTCGATCATCGGCACGCCCCGCTACATGGCACCGGAGCAAGCGCAAGGCGGGCACGTGGACGCGCGCACGGATGTGTACGCGCTGGGCCTGGTGCTCTTCGAGATGCTCGCGGGGCGGCCGCCCTTCGATTCGTCCGGGCCCGTGCAATACATCTACCAGCACGCGCGCGAGAGCCCGCCTCGACTGCGCGAATTCGTTGTGGATCCGGCCGTGCCGCCGACCGTATTCGACCTCATCGATGCGTGTCTGTCGAAGGACCCTGACGATCGACCCTCGACGATGGAGGACGTGCTGACGGGGCTCGGCGGGCGGGTCTGGCCCACGCCTGCGCCCTTCTTCGGCGTGCGGGAGCCCGCGGCGCCCTACGACGCGAGCCCTCCCGACGGTGAGGGGAATGTGCCGCCGCCGGTGCGCGAGCCCGCGGCCCTCGTGGGGCGACGCGTGGAGCAGGAGCGGCTCGGCGCGCGCATCGATCAGGCCTTTGGCGTGGGAGCGGGCGGCGTGATCCTGATCGAGGGGCCGAGCGGCGTGGGCCTCTCGCGTCTGCTGGACTGGACGCTTGCGCAGGCCGCGCGCCGCTATGGCGTGCTGCAGACCACGGTGGTCGTGCGGCCCGGGCCGAAGCTGCCTTGTGAACTGCTGCGTTGTGCGCTGCTGCGCCTGACGGGGCTCGAGCGCGTGGCGCCGGAGCGGCTCGCCGAGGTGCTGGGACCGCTGTGGGGGCCCGACGGTGCCGATCTGGCACCCGCGGTGGCGCGCGCGCTGGCGCCGACGGCAGGGCTGCTCGCGCCGCCGGATCCCACCGCTCTGCGGCCCGATGCGCAGCCGTGTGCGGAGGGACAGCGGCTCGCGGAGAGGGCCCTCGTGCTGGCGCTGCGGCACCTCGCCGATACGCACTGCGTTGCGATCGGGATCGACGGGCTGGAGCACGCGGACGACGAGAGCCTGCGCGTGCTGGAGCGCCTGCACACCTCGCTCGTCGCGCGCTCGCTGCCGCTGCTGGTGGTCGCGACGCGCCGAACGGAGGGCAAAGAGCCTGCGCTGGGACTGGACGGCGCCGACCGAATCGGCGTGCGTCCGCTCGAGGCCGTCGCGAGCGAGCAGCTCGTCGGGTCGCTGCTGCAGGCCTCGCCGGCGCTGCGGCGGCGGGTGGCGATCGCGTCGGCGGGCATTCCGATGCTCGCGATCGGGTGGCTGCGCGAGCTCGCTGAGACGGGACGCCTGCGCGCGATCGCGGGCGAATGGTCGATTGGGGACACCGGTCGGGAGGCGCCGAAGGACGTGATCGCACTCCAGACCGCGCGCCTGGCGGCGCTGCGGGACACCGGGCCGCGCGGGGCCGAGGCGGTAGAGGTGCTGCGGCGGGTGGCGCTGCTCGGCGACGCGGTGCGGACGGAGGATCTCGAGGCGCTGCTGCGGGCCGAGGGAAAACTCGAGCTGGCCAGCGATCTCGACGACCGCGTCGAGCTGCTGTGCGAACGGAGCCTGCTCGACGCGGAGCGGGGGCGCGCGGACTGCCTCGTGCTGACGCACCCGAGCCTGTCAGAGGTCCTGCTCGACGGCATCACGACGCGCCGATCGGAGCGGGCGGGGATCGCGCACGCGGGTCGCGTCCTCGCGGCGCGGGGCGGGAGCGAGTCGGCGGGGCTCGCCGCGGAGCGCTTGCGACAGGGCGGGGCCTGGTCCGAAGCGGCGGTGCTCGACGCGCGATGGGGCAAGGCGCTCTTCGCGCGCTCCGGCGTGGCGGCGGCCAGTCGCGCCCTCCGGCAGGCCGAGATCGATCTCGGTCGCGCGAGCGGGGGGCAGGCCGACCCGGCCACCGAGCTGGTGGCGCGCGAGGTGCACGCGCTCACCGGGCTCATCGCGCTCAGCGAGGGCCGGCTCGGGGACGCGGAGCGGCGCTACCGGCTGCTCGCGGCGGCGGACAAGGAGGGCGGGCGCACGCCGGGCCGTGCTGAAGCGGACGAAGGGCTCGGCGCCGTGCTCGCGCGCCTGGGACGGGCCGAGGAGGCGGAGGCCGCGCTGTGGCGGGCGCATGACGCCTTTCGAGACGCGGAGCGGCGGGCGCGGCAAGCGGCCACGCTGCGGGCGCTGGGCGAACTGGCCCTGCGAGGCGGGCGCACCGAGCAGGCGATCGTGCTCTTCGCCCAAGCGGCGAGCCTCGACAGCGGTGCGGGGCGGGGTGCGGCCTGTCGTCGCCTCGGTGTCGCGTTGGCCCAGGCCGGACGGGCGGACGAGGCCAGGGAAGCCCGGGATGCGGCCGTCGAGGCCGCGCGCGCGAGTGTCGAACCGTGGGTCCTCGGGTGGGAGCTCACCTCATTCGGCGAGGTGCTGGCTGCGACGGAGCCCCGGGAAGCACTCGCACGCCTGGGCGAGGCCCGGGACCGCCTGAGTCGAGCCGGCGACGAGGAGGGGGCGGCGCGCGCCGGACTCGCGCGTGGGGTCTGCGCGGCGCGGGGCGGGGCGCTGGACGACGCGCGATCGTGGCTCACGGAGGCGCTCCGCGACGCGAGCCGGCTCGGTCTGCGCGGGTTCGCTTCGACGGCGGCGCTCGCGCTCGCCCGCCTCGAGTGGGAGGACGGCTCCCCGGACCGGGCCTCCAACCGCGCGTGGGAGGCGATCGCGGCGCGGGAGGGCACCGAGGCGCTCGAAGAGCTGGCCGAATGCTGGCTGCTCATCGGTCGTGCGGCGCTGGCGATGGAAAAGGCCGCGGAGGCGCGGGACGCTCTGGAGCGGGCGGCGGTGGTGTCGGCGAGCGAGGAGACGCGGCGGATCGCGCGGGAGCTGCTCGCGCAGGTGCGCTAGAGCGAGAAGCCCGCGTTGATGAGCACGTTGACCTTGGCCGGATCGCCGAAGCTCGCGCCACCGAAGGAGGCCGCGTACGCGCCGGTCTCGCGCTGACCGACCGGGAGCTGCACCCCCACTCCGAGCCGCGCCGGCCCCAGCGTGAAGCGCGTGCCCAGCGTGGCGATGAGCCCCTTCATCGCCGGCGCGTTCTTCACCTCCGCGAGGCCATCCAGCTCGGCCGTCACGTTGAGGATGAAGAGATCGATGATCGCAGAGACACCCCAATTGAAATACTGTATTTGATCAAAAGTTGGGTCATCCCGGACCTTGTGCATGCTCACGAGCTCACCGCGTGCCTGGAGCGTGATGACCGGCAGCGCGGCGCCGATGATGGCGTAGGGCGCGTATGTGAAGTACTCGTGCAGGTACTTGGGCGTCGCGAGGATGTTCGACAGCGCCACCGCGTTGGCGTCCTTCGTGCCCGACGGCGCATACGCCGCGACGCCGACGGTCCAGCCGACGCCCGCGAGGTTCGGGCCGTAGCTCTGGCCCGTCTTGAGGTCCAGGTTCACGTTGCCGAGCTGCAACGTGGTGCCGTCCGTGTCCGTCTTGAAGCCGGCGATCGGGACCTGCGCCGTCATCGAGACCCACTTCGTGTTCACCTCGACCCACGGCTCCAGACTGAAGGTCAGCGCGGACTCCGGCTCCTTGAGCAGGGCCACGGCCTGCGTGAGCTGCTTGACCTTGGCCGCGTCGACGGTGTCGATGGCCTTCATCTGCTCGTCCGTGATCGGCACGCCGTTCGCCTCGGCCTGCTGCTTGATGATCTGCTTGAACATCGCGGCCTGATCGCTCGCCGCGTTGATCTGGTCGAGCTGCTTCTGGTCGACGTTTTGCATCAAGGTCAGCACCTTGTCGCCGCCCGGATAGTTCGCCGCTGCCTGATCCATCGCCTTCTTGATGAGCGACTTCGCGATCGCCTTGACGGGCGCGACCTGGAAGTTGGCGCCCAGCATGAATGTCTTGTCGCCGGGATCCTGCTTGATGGAGCGGCCCACGAAGAGCTCGTCCTTCTTGAACGGGCCCGCGGAGGCCGGCAGCGCGGCGCCGACCACGGTCGCGCAGGCGGCGAGCGCGGCGAGGCGGGTGACAACGGGGACGAAGCGGGTTGACATGTGGTCTCCTTCTTGGGCGGACTAGACCGCGACGCGGGTTCTTGCCCTCTCGGCGGCGGCGTCCGAGCCGCGGCGTTCGAGGTGAGCCGTACCAGCACCCTTGGATAACATTCGGCGCGGGCCCAAGCAAATGCGGCGGTGAGCCGCGCGCGACACGATGAGGCGAGGCGAGGCGATGATGGACACGAGCGATCGGACGTTTCGGCCGGACCTGTGCGCCGGGCGCGTGGCCATCGTGACGGGCGGCGGGACGGGCATCGGCCTCGCGATCGCGGAGGCGCTGGTCTCTCACGGCGCCCGCGTGGTCATCGCCGCGCGCAACGCCGAGCGCGTCGAACGGGCAGCCGAGCGCCTGCGCGAGCGGGCGGCGCGGGCCGGTCAGGGCGGTGCCGTCCACGCCGAGACCTGCAACGTCCGCGAACCGAGCGCGTGCGAAGGACTCGTCGCCGCCACCGTCGAGACCTTCGGCACACCCGACGCGGTCATCTGCAACGCCGGCGCAAACTTCCTCTCCCGCGCGCTGGACGTGCGCGATCGCGGACTGCGGGCCATCCTGGACACGCTGGTCGTAGGGTCGCTCGCGCTGTCGATCGCCGCCGCGCGGACCGTGCGCGAGGCGTTGGCGCGGGGTGCGCCGCGACGGGACGTGTCGATCCTGATGCTCGGCGGCGCGAACGGCTGGAACGGCTCGCCGATGATGGCCCCATCGGGCATGGGCAAGGCCGCGCTCTCGTCGCTCGTGCGCTCGCTCGCCGTGGAGTGGGCGCCGCTCGGGATTCGGGTCAACGAGGTCATGCCCGGCCCCGTCGACACCGAGGGCGCGCGCGAGAGGCTCTGGCCGGACGAGGCGACGCGGGCCGCCATCTCCGCGCGGGTGCCGCTCGGCCGGCTCGTGAGCGAGGACGATGTGGTGGGGGCCGTGCTCTTCCTGCTCTCCCCCGCAGCGTCCTTCGTGACCGGCACGAGCGTCGTGGTGGACGGCGGCAACCGCGTCTGGCGGCAGCTCGTGTGAGGCTCAGCCCGCGAGCTGCTCGTAGAGATCGGCGTGGCGCGCGGCCACCGCGTATGCGTCATAGCGCGCGGCGACGTCCTCGCGGGCCCGTTGCCCGAGCGCCCGCGCCGCATCCTCGTCGAGGACGAGCGCCCGTTCGAGCGCCGCCGCGAGATCCGCGACATCCCCGGGAACGCACAGCAACCCCGTCTCGCCCTCGCGCACGAGCACTGTCGACTCCCCCACACGCGTGGTCACGCACACCGCCGCCTGCGCGAGCGCCTCGAGCACCGCGTTCGGGAAGCCCTCCGTCATCGTTGGCAACACGATCACGCGCGACGCAGCCACGAGCAGCGCGAGTTTCCGCGTCGCCGGCGCGAGGATCGTGTCCGTGAGCCCCGCCTCCCGGATCGCGGCACGCACGGCCTCCACGCGCGACGCGTCGGCCATCTGCCCCACGCACAGCAGCGGCGGGGTCCGCAGTCCCTGCGCCCGGAGGCGACCGAGCGCGCGCACGAGATCGTCCTGCTTCTTCCACGGATCGAAGCGCGCCGGGCACACGATGGGGCGGGCGTCCGGCGGCAGTCCGTACTCCGCGAGCGCGCCCGCGACCTCGTGCGGATCGGGCCGCAACGCGAGCAGGGCCGGGTCCAGGAGGTTGGGCAGCGGCGTGATCCGGGACCGCGGGACCCCGTGCGATTGGAGCCACTCCGCGGCCTCCTGGGCGTTGACCGTCGTATGCCGCGCGAGGCGCGAACCGAGCAGCGTCACGCCGCCGAAGCGCAGCACGTCGAGCGTGCGGCTCCCGCAACGCACCCCCGCCAGCACGGGCGCCGAACCTGGCAGCAGGGCCGCCATCGCCGCATACGCCGAGGGCGTCGGGAGGAACGCGTGCACGAGATCCGTCTCCCGCCGCGAGACCACCGATCGCAGGCCTCGCAGGAAGCGCGGATCCAGCTTGCCCTCGCGTGGTACGCGCGCCGCGTCGAGGTCCGAAACGTCGTGGAAGCAATCCGGAAACCACCACCGTACGCGCACACGCACGCGGGAGGGGTTGACGTGGCGCGCGAGCAGCAGCGCCTGCCGTTGCGCGCCGCCGGAGCCGAGGCTGTCGAGGAAGAGGGTGACGCGGAGCGGGCGGCGGGACATGGGCGGAGGTTAGACGGTGGATGATGTCTCCGCAACGCAGTGACGCACCGCGGAGCAGGCGTACTCCAGACCGGCGCGAAGGGAGCGGCTCGATCAACACAAGTAGTTGATTATAAATGATTCTACTCAAGGCCGCGGCCTGGAACGATTGGTGCAAGGTGTCGTCACGTGCGGAGGCGAGCCCGGTCCTCCGCGAGGGAGCCGAGCCGATGAAACCAGCGCCTGTGATCATGATTTCATTCGTTCTATCAATGGCTTGTGCGTGTGACCTGGCCGCCTGCGGGGCGACCTCGGCCACGCCGATCGGAGACGCCTGGTCCGATGGGGACGGGGAAGGCTCGGCGGATGCAGTCTGGGTGGGCGGCTCCGACGCGGGCGCGGGTCCCTACGGTGAGGTATCGGGCGGGGCGGACGGAGCCGGCGCGCCAGACGGCGCTGCGGTCGACGTCCCGTTGCCGGCCGGCTACGTCAAGCAGTGCGCGGGCGCGCCCTTCATCGGGCAGGACGAGCACGCCGCGGACCTGGGCTCGTGCCAGGCCTGCCCCAGCGCGTCGGCGTGCGACCGGGACACGTTCTCGTGCGCCCCGGACGCGTGCGCGCCGCCGGCCTGGAAGGGCAAGACCGCGTGGGCCTTCGTCTCGATGGTGCCATCGGCGGCCGGCGCGACCTGCGACCAGGACGGAGACGGCAAGCCCGAGCAGCAGCCTCCTGTGCAGCCCATCGGCTACGGCCTCGGCTTCGGCAAGATCCTCACGCTGAACGTGGCCGAGGGAACGTTCGTTCCGGTGCTGATTGAGGACGGCACGGGTCGCCTCGCCGTGCTCACCGCGTCGCCCTGCGCAGGGCTCGCGACCTGCGGCGGGACCTGTACGCTTGCGCCCTGGCGTTCGGCGTTCCGCTCGGGCGGCCCCGGCGACGCATGCACGTCCGTGTCGAGCCTGGCGAAATCCGATGCGAGCGTGGGCCTGGAGGCCGGCGACCTCGAGGACGCGACGAGCGAATTCCCGCTCCATACCTGGTCGTGCGGCCCACTCGCGGTTACACTGACCCACGCCTACCTGAAGGCCTCGACGCAGGGCACGAGCCTCGCGGGGCGCGTGTGCGGCCGAATGGACTTCGACGCGTACCAGGCTGCGGTGGACGCCTCGCCGGACGCGTTCTGGTCGGGCTGCCTCGCGCAAAAAGAGAAGAAAGACACGCACAAACTCGCGCTCAAGGCGAGCGCGAAGGCCATGCCAGGCTCGACCGGCCTCCAGGTGCCGATGTCCTTCGATTTCGTGGCGGTGCCGGTGCTGCTCGACGATCCCGATACGGCGAACTAGCCACGCTTGCCAAAACGCCCGCTCACCTCGCACACTCGCCGGCGAGGTGATGCCGTGACCCAACCCCGTGCGCTTGCCTTCGCCCTGCTGGTGCCCGCGCTCTTCGGTGGGGCGGCGGTGGAGGCCGCTCCGCCGAAGCCCGACGCGCCGAAGGCCGTCGCCGTGCTCTACTTCGACAACACGGGCGACGATCGGAGCATGGACATGCTGCGCAAGGGACTCGCGCAGATGATGATCTCCGGCCTCGTCGACACGCCCGGCCTGAAGGTGATCGAACGCCAGCGGCTGCAGGAGGTGCTCGGCGAGCTCAAGCTCAACGAGTCGAAGTTCATCGACAAGGCCTCCGCGCAGAAGGTGGGCAAGCTGCTCGGCGCGAGGATGCTGGTGATGGGGGCCTACTTCGAGATGATGGGCACGTTTCGGATCGACGCGCGCGTGGTCGCGACGGAGACCGGCGAGATCGTCGCGTCGAAGGGGCGCAGCGGCAAGAAGGACGCGTTCAGCGAGCTCATCACGGGCGTGACGGCGGAGCTGAGAACGACGCTGATGGCTGGCGAGCCCGGCAGCGCGCCCGGGAGGGTGCCGGGCAGGGCACCTGGAAAAGGCCCCGCCAAAGGGCCGGATGCGCCAGCGCAGCCCCCGAAGGACGACAAGCCGCCGGGAGGCAAGGCGCCCGATCAGCTTGGCGGCGCGATGGCATTCTCCGAGGGGCTGGACTACGCGGATCGCAAGGACTTTCCCCGCGCCCGGGACGCCATGCGCCGCGCGGTGGACCTGGACCCGGGCAACGCCGAGGCGCGCAAGATGCTCGCGCAGCTCGACGCGAAATGACCCGATCGCTATGCCTCGCGCTCGCCTGCCTGGCGGTCTTCGCTTCGCCGGCGCGGGCTGCCACGCCTCGCGACGTCGCACAGCAGGTCCCGACCGGCGATCCGCGCGCCGCCGCGGCCGCGACCGAGGCGCGCCGCCTGCTCGGAGACGGCGAGCGGGCCTGGGCGAAGGACAAGGTCGCGGAGGCGATCGTGGCGTGGTCGCGGGCGCGCTCGGCGTTCCGCGCGGCCGGGGACCTGCGTGGCGAGGCCTCGGCCAGCGCGAACCTGGGGCACGCCTTTCGGCGTGTCCACCGCTATTCGGAGGCGCGGCGGGCGTACGCCTCGGCGGCCGAGCTCGCGGACAAGGCTGGGGATGCGCGCGGCCGGGCGCTCGGTGGCATCGATCTGGGCGGCCTGGAGTTGGACGCTGGGCGCCTCGACGCCGCGCTCGCCTCGTATCGACGCGCCTCGGAGGCGCTCGGGGGCAAGGACGCCCTGTCTGCGCGGGCCGAGGAGGGCGCGGGCACGGCGCTTGCCGCGCTCGGACGCTATGAAGAGGCCGAGAAGTCCTTCAAGGCCGCGCTGGAGCGCGACACGGAGCACAAGGACACGCTCGCGGCCGCGGAGGTCCTGCTCCACCTCGCAGGGCTCGAACGGAACCGGGGTCGTGCGCGGTCCGGGATGGGGTGGGTCACGCTCGCGGCCGAGACGACGCGGGGAAAGGCGTCGCCGGGGTTGCGTGCCCGCATCGCGTCGACCCGGGGCGAGCTGCTCCTGGACCTGGGCCGCCCCGACGAGGCCCTGACGCAGCTCGATCTGGCCACGTCGCTCGCTGAAGAGGCTTTTGATTTTCTAGCATTGGCACATGGTGCCGTACGCGCCGCCTCCGCCGCGCTGGGGGCGCACGGGCCGGGCGCCGCGGTCAAGCGCCTCGACGGGCTGTACCGGCGCCTGGCGGGCAAGCCATCGACGCCGGCGTCGACCCGGCTCGTGCTTGGCACGGCGCTGTCTCGCGCGCTAGGGCAGGACGGGCGCAACGAGGCCGCCGCGGGTGTGCTCGATGGGCTGCCGCGCGAGGTCGGAGGCGCGCCGCAGGCCGTCCTCGCCCGGGCGTCGCTGGCGCTCGCCTCGAATGCGCCCGACCGCGCGCTGAGCCTGCTCGACGGCCACCCGGCGACCGCGTGGCCGGGTGGTGCGCGGTGGCAGTGGCACGCGCTGCGGGCGGCCTCGCTGATGCGCACGGGCCGCGCCGGGGAGGCCGACAAGGACGCGGGGGCCGCGCTCGTGCTGCTCGGCGACGTGAGCGTGCGCGAGCGGGCCGTTCGGGCCCCGCTGCTGGGCTTGCAGGTGGAGCCCGACCTGGCCGCGCGCGTGGCCTCGGAAGGCGCGCTGCGGCGGGGCGACCAGGCCTCGGGCCTCAAGTGGGCCGAGGCGGGGAGGCGTCTGGCATCGGGGGCCGAGGCCGCCGGTGAGTGGCCCGAGGGCCTGCGCACTGCGATTGGACGCCTGCAGGCGGCGGAGGAGGCGCTCTTCCGAGTGCGCGCCGCGACGGGTGTCTCGCCGGAGGAGGCCGAGGTGCTGCGCCACGAAGTGGACGCACGCCGGGCCGAGTTCTCGACCTACGTCGACACGTTGCGGGGCAAGGATCCGTCCTTCGACCGGCTGGTCGGTATTGCGCCGGAGAGCATCGAGGCATACCAGAGCCACCTGCCGACCGGGGTCGCCCTGCTCGAACCGGTACTGCTCGAAGATCGCGTCGTTCTGCTGGGTTTTACGCGCACGGCGGCGTTCTCGGCGGAGCACGTCACGCCCCGCGACGAGGTGGAGCAGCGCGCCCGTTCCTATCGCGCGACCTTCGACAAAGGCGATGAGAAGGCGCTAGCCGCGGTCAAGACCGACGCCCACTGGCTCTACGACCGTCTCGTCGGTCCGATCTCGCAAAACCTCAACGGGATCGACACGATCCTGGTCGCACCGGCCGGCATGCTGCGCGCACTGCCCTTCGCGGCGCTGCACGACGGGAACAAGTGGCTCGTCGAGCGCTACGACCTCGTGTTCCTGTCGACGATCGCGACGATCGCCCGCACGCCGCGCAGGACGCCGCTCGACCTGCTCGCGATCGGCAACCCCGACGGCACGCTGCCGGGCGCGGAGTCCGAGGTGCGCACGATCACGGCGGCGCTGCCCGGTGCGCGAGCGCTCTACGGCGCGGAGGCGACGACCACCCGCTTCCTAGAGAGCGCTCGGGGTCGCTCCGCGCTTCACCTGGCCACGCACGCCATCTTGGTCGCCGGCCGTCCGCTCGCCTCGCACATCGTGATGGGCGGCAAGGGGCTCGACGCGCGAATCGGATACCGCGAGATCCCCGGTCTGGCGAGCTACCTCCGGTCGGTGCGCCTCGTGGTCCTGTCTGCGTGCTCTACGGCGCTCGGTGCGCGAGGTTCCGGCGGAGCGCTCGCGCGCGGCGAGGTCGAAATAGCTGGAATCTATCAGCAATTCAGGCGTGCCGGCGTGGACAGCGTGGTCGGGACCCTCTGGGAGGTCGACGACGACGCATCGGCGAAGCTGATGCCAGATCTGTATCGGCGGCTGCACGCCGGCGAGAGTCGCGCCAAGGCCCTGGCGGGTGCGCAGAGGGCCCTGCTCGCCGACGCGGCGCATTTGCACCCGTTTTTCTGGGCCCCCTACGCGCTGCACGGTGAGTGGCGACCGCTGTAGGGGAGTCCGTTCCCCAGGCAAAGCCGGGCTCCGCGCGCGTTCCTCGAAAGATCTTGCATCGCAATATCCGATCCGTATGCTTCGGAGCCGGATGAATTGCGCGTGAGCCCCCCACGGCGCAGTCTCGGGAGACCTCGTCCATGCGTGAACGTCTGACTGGCTCGCTTGCGCCTGCCTTCGTCGTCTTGTTTTCCGGTCTGTCATCCTTCATGGCGTGCGGCACCGAAGACACGGAAGTGGTTGGAATTACAGCGACTTCTGGCCTAGGTGACGGGCTCGGGATGCCCGATGGCTTCGGCAGCACGGGCTCGGGCGGCTCCGTGGGCGACTCCGGGAGCACGGGCGGCGGCGGGGGCGGCGCGGTCGACGGCGGCGGCCGGGGCGTCGACGCGATCGGGCGACTGGGCGACTTCTTCAAGGCCGACGCGGGCGGCATGACGGACGCGGTCATGGACGTCGCGACCCCGGACGACCTCGCGGGCGGCGACCTGGGTAGCACGCCGGAAGACGGCGGGCAGGCCACCGACGCGGAAGCCACGGACCTGGCTGGCGGCGACGATCTGGCGCAAGGCGAGACGGGAGCAGGCGACGACGTCTCCGCGGACGACACGGGCACCACGGCGGGAGATGCCACGGACGACGGTGGCGGCGACGACGCGGGCGCGGGCCAGGGACCATCGATCACGGTGGTGAGCCCGCAAGACGGGGCGGTCGTGTCAATTGGCGAGGCCGTTCACTTCGAGATCCAGGTCAGCGATCCCGACGATCCCGCGGCCGATCTGACGGTGACCTGGACAACGTCGACCACGCCGGTCCCGCTCTCGTCGGGCCCCGCCTCCGACCCGTCTCAGCTGTCGTTCGACCTGTCCAACCTGGCGCCAGGCAAGCAGATCATCACGGTCGAGGTGAAGGACAAGGCGGGCAACGTCACGACGAAGGAGATCGCGCTGCTCGTCAATTCGGCGCCTGGCACGCCCGTCGTGGGGATCGAGCCGACGCAGCCGACGACGACGGACGACCTGGTGGCGGCCATCGTGGCGCAGGCTCCCGATGCGGATCGTAGCTCGGACAAGCTGCTCTACGCGTACCAGTGGTACAAGAACGGCCAGAAGACGGACCAGACCGGCAAGATAGTGCCGGCCGATCTGACGACCAAGGGGGATGTCTGGAAGGTCGTCGTGACGGCCTCGGACGGCTATGCGAAGGGTCTCGAGACGAGCGCCGAGGTGGTGATCGGCGACGCGCCGCCGACGGCGCCAAAGGTGGCCATCGATCCGAGTGCGCTCGATCTCTTGTCGTCGGCGACCTGCATCATCCTCGAACCGTCGACGGACCCCGACGGTGACGCGGTGACCTACACGTTCGGTTGGAAGGTCGCGGGGACGACCGATTCGGAGGCCGTGACCGCCGAAGCGAACATCGGGACCCTGAAGGCCGGCAAGGGCGGGCCCGCCGCGAAGAAGGGCGATCTCGTGCAGTGCACGGCGGTCGCCTCCGACGGCCAGGTCTCGGGACCGGAAGGTAAGAGCGCCGAGGTGCCGATCGGCTCGGTCGACATCTGCTCGATTGCGAGCCCCTGCGATCCGAACGCGATCTGCGTCGCAGGAGAGACCGCCGACGTCAGCTGTACGTGCAAGGACGGCTTCGAAGGCGATGGCAAGCTCTGCTTCGACATCGACGAGTGCGCGATCGGCAAGGCGACGTGTGACAAGCACGCCTTCTGCACGAACACGCCGGGCGCCTACATCTGCACGTGCGAGCCGGGGTGGTCCGGCGACGGCAAGACCTGCGGCGACGTGGACGAGTGCAGCAAAGACAACGGCGGTTGCGATCCGAACGCGACGTGTGCGAACGCCGACGGCGGCGCGACCTGCAAGTGCAAGGTCGGCTGGATGGGTGACGGAAAGAGCTGCGCCGACGTCGACGAGTGCGCCAACGGCACCGCGGGATGCGACCCGAACGCGGTCTGCGCGAACACGCCGGGCGGCTCCACCTGCACCTGCAACGCCGGCTACTCGGGTGACGGGAAGGTCTGTGGCGACGTCAACGAGTGCGGCGCCGACAACGGCGGCTGCGACGTACACGCCAGCTGCAAGAACTCGACCGGCGGCTTCGTG
>Ga0172370_10002550_pt1 | contig 26175 bp, 24 predicted proteins | sample LakKiv5m_FD_114538 | JGI IMG/M metagenome (GOLD analysis project Ga0172370, IMG submission 114538) | Freshwater microbial communities from Kabuno Bay, South-Kivu, Congo - kab_022012_11.5m | ecosystem: Environmental > Aquatic > Freshwater > Lake | place: Democratic Republic of the Congo...
AGATTTGCCGGAACCAACACAGGAACAACAGGAGTTCCCATTTTAAAATTCAGACATGAAAACATTCCGGCAAAGTCGGTGCCAACGTGCCAACGTGCCAACAATCAACAAAATGAATTAATATAATCTTATAAATCAAATTATTATGCTTTCGGTTTGTTGTTGGCACAGAAATATTCCGTTGACACCTGTTGGCACATCTTTCATTCTTGTTCCCATGGCCGTTGGCACGATAAACCGGTGCCACAGCCCGCAAATTTGTGCCAACCGGATTCAGCTTGTCATATTATCAATGAATTAGCTTTTTATATACGGCCTTTGTTGGCACGTTGTCACGTTGACACACTAAATGACCCCTGATGGAAAATCCAGAAAAAATGAAGATTGATCGCTTCGGCTGGGAATATTATGAAGAATTGCCGGAGGGGTTCCGGCTGGCGACCATGGATGATTTTCATATCCGGGGAAAGAAGAAAGTAGGGATGCAGTACCTGATCCAGCGTGCCGACCAACCGCACTTTGAGGTTCATTACATCCGGGAGTACACCCGGAGCCAAAGTCTAAAGCCATTCCTTGATCATGAAATGGTTTTTGTGAAACCGATGTGACCTTTATTACTCAACAAACCAAATCTATTTTTGCCTCATGAAGAAAGATGCAAATCCGACAATCACCGTAAAGTTGAAGCCATACCTCCAGGAATACCTGGTTTGCTCGCTAAACAGTACACGGGCTTCAAGAACAAACCTGATCGGGAAACTCTTAAAGCCTTTGCTCGAGATCAGGCCACCCGGTGTCATGCCCGATTTTCGAAAGGGCCCGGAATATATCACTTTCAGCCTGCCTTATTACGAGGATCTCTGGGTAAAATCAAACCTTTGGATTTCGCCCCGTAACCAGGAAATCTTTGAATCGTACCTGGAATGGTACTTTAAAGAGCTTTTCTTTCAATACATGGACGATAAGGTAAGATTCTACAAGTCATTCAAGAAGTGTATCCTCCAGTTCTGCTTCGACTACAATGTCACTTTCTCCAATATCAATTATGAAATGTTGAAAAAGGATTATTACCGAAAACGCAACCGGATAAAAAGTAAAAAAAATTGCTCAGGATTTTTCTCTGAAATGTCCCCGGATTGTCACTGTGTTTTTTTAACGCTCGATTGAGATGGGAAATATTTCTCGTCATACAGGGATCAACATCGGTGGATTGAATTCCATCAGTTGGATATTCAGGGAGAATGTTGGCATTTTCAGTTTCAACCTTTCCAGCCTCATTTGCCTGATCGCACCAAAGCCTGGCAAATCATGGAATGCCATTTATGGCACCCCGGAAACCACCCAACTGGAATCCGAGCAACAGGATACCCCGGGAGGATTGAAGTACCTTTATAAATTGAAGGTACTCGTTCCCAAAGACCGGGCGCCGGTCGAAACGGAGCTTTATACCATGAATGGACGAAGGCTTATCCTGAAATCCGGCGATAAGAACGGTACGGTCAGGGTATTCGGAACAATGGACTGCCCTATGAAGGTGACCAGCAAGATTTTCAAGCCGGCAGCCATGGAGGGTTTTAATGGCTATGAACTTTTATTTTCGGGCGAGTTTTTCCACCCTGCCGCTTACTACCTGGATCCTTATGGTCCTATTCCTGATGATGAAAACCAGGATTGACCTGCTTTTCTTTTCAGTCCTTTATTTGCCGCCGATACCATTATAATATTGTATTCTGAATTTTAGGATACGATGAATCCCGTTTTAGCCGAAATCTTTTCAAGCCCCTGGTTGATCTCCAAAGAAAGATCGAATGCTTATGCTTCGATGCTGCTTTCCCTGATCAAAGGAGAGCGGTTTTCTGATGGGGATTCGTCACTGGCCCGGGAGCGTAACCGATCCTATATTCTCGGAATGGGAGCAGACGAACCCCAACGGTTCGGTTTTTCCGACGGAAACATTCCTGAAAGGTCGGTCGCAGTGATCCCGATCCGCTCGGAGATTTTTAAATATGACCAGAGCTGCGGCCCCAGGGGAACTCAGTCGATCATGCAGGAGATCAAATCGGCAGATGCCAATCCCAATATTTGCAGCATTGTCCTGGTCGTGGACAGTCCTGGAGGCCAGGTCACCTATACCGATCTCCTTTCGGAAACAATCAAATCCTGTGCTACACCGGTTGTCGCTTTTATCGAAGGAATGGCTGCCAGTGCCGCTTACTGGATTATATCCGGTGCATTAAAAATCATTGCCAGTTCAGACCTTGACCGCATCGGTTCCATTGGAACAATGCTCCTGATCGAAGACCTGCAGCCTTATTTCGAATCGCAAGGGGTGAAATTCCATGAAGTGTATGCAACCCTTTCGGTGGACAAGAACAAGGATATTAACCAGGTACTTGATGGGAATTACAAACCCTACCAGCAAAACGTCCTGGATGTTATCAATGCCAAATTTTTATCGACAATCAAAGCAAACCGTTCCGGAGTCGAAGATGGAACCCTCAGCGGCAAAATCTACTTTGCCCCCGAAGCCATTGCCCTGGGACTGATCGATGAGATCGGATCACTGGAATATGCGATATCAGTGGCATCGGTATTAGCGCCTGTTACCAAAGAACTTTCAATTGAAACCGAAACCAATAATTCTGGAAATATGAAAATCAAAGAGACCTGGAAAGCTATTCAGAGCTATTTTAAAATGGATCCTTCCAACCTTGAAGCACAGGAGCTGACTGTCGAGAGGGTTCAACAGCTCAATGACGAGCTGGGGAATGTGATGACCCGCAACCAGGAATTGGAAGCATTGCTTGCAGATGAGCAGAAAGGTCATGCTGATACAAAAGCAGCTCTTCTGGCCCTGCAGCAGGAAGATGCCGCACTCCCGATCGTTGCTGCAAAAGATGCAGACAAGATTGAAAGCGGCGCCGAAGAACCGGTGTATGCACACGACAAAATCGCAGATGATTTCTGCTCATAATTTTTAACAATAAATTTTTGAACCCATGGCCGAAACAATTTCATTAGCCCAGCTTAAAGCCGCATTCGGGACGTACGTCGGAACGAACCAGAAGGATATCCTGCGACTGTTGACCCAGCCGACGTACTCCGAAACCTTCATGACCACCAAGCAGTCGCAGGATTTGGTTTACCGTGCATCCAAGGCTGTGATCTCCGATCTTGTCCAGGGATTCCAGGAGGGCTGGACCCCGAAAGGAAAAGCTGCATTTACTCCTGTCGAGATCATGCAGCGCCGGCACAAGATCGATCTTTCATTCTATCCGGACGAGATCATGGATTCATGGCTCGGATTCATGGGTGATGAGTCGATCGACCGCAAAGCATGGCCGATCTCAAAATACATCATCGAACAGTTGATCATCCCGAAGGTCAATGATAACCGGGAACTGGCCCTGATCGGCAAAGGAAACTATGTTGCTCCTGTGGAAGGAACCGCACAGGCGTTGGGGCTTTCGATGGACGGTTTTGTTACCATCCTTAAGCATAAACACACTGCCGGCGGATCAAACATGAATTTCATCACCCTTGCCCCGCTTACCGCGGACAACATCTTTGATGAGTTGGAGTCGTTTGGGGAGCAGGTCGGGGATCTTTACAAGGATATGTCGATGAACATCTTCCTTTCCCGCAAATGGTTCTCTGCTTATCACCGCAAACGCCGGGATCTTCATGGCACCGACACGAACTATGACGGGATGAAAACCCTTCTTGAAGGAACCAACCTTACTCTGACCTCGCTTCCTTCAATGGCTGGCGAAGATGTGATTTTTACCACGCCGAAAGAGAATTTCATCCGTCTGATGAACCGTAACAGCGGCGCTTCCAGCATATCTGTCGAGAGTGTTGACCGTCAGATCAAGGTTTTTGCAGACTGGTACGAATCCGTTGGCTTCGGGATCGAAGAGGCTGTATTCGCTTATGTTCCCGCTTAATCATTAAAAAGAAAAATCATGAGTATATCACTGTTTGACCTATTCAAGCCCAGCGTAAGAAACGCCGGCGGCGGTGGCGGAATCAAATCCGAGATCATCCTGATCCTGGAAAAGGATATCGACTGGACCACTTTTCCGCAAAGAGATGCTGACGGAGTTACTATTGCCGATGACATCCAATTGCTCACCGGTAAATTCATGCATAGTTTCTACATGACCCAGGGCACCATTAAACCTTCGCAGAAAAAGCTCAAAGGTTCCAACCAGGACTGTGGCGGTTTTGAGATCGGACTGGAAGGATTTTACCCTGGTATCGAGAAGTCTGTCCAGAAATGGATTCAGAACTTCGGGATTGACTTTAAAGGGATCGTAATCATCCAGAACTGTGCCTCCAACAAACGGTACCTGATCGGTGAACCCTGCAACCTGGTACACATTGAGACCATCGATACGACCTGGGGCGAAGAGATCGACAAGGACAAAGGTCATAAGTTCGGCTTTCTCTGCAAGCAGAGTTCGCCTATGGCCTTCTACGAAGGCGATCTGCTGATGGATCCCAATCCCCCGGTAGAATGATTTAGAGCGTTTTTGTTTTCATAAGTAGGTTAGTTGAGAGCCTGCCGGAGAAATCTGGCAGGCTTTTTTGTTATTATATGAAAATATTTTTTAACCTTTGTGATGTTGTTGAAACTCAGGATGAAAAGAAACCACAGTCCTTTTAATAGGATTTATGTATCCTAGTAATTCTTGAAAGTTACGATCAGGAGAAAGTTAAATCATTGTTGAAAAGGTATTAGAATTTGGTATTTATAAAACATCTAACTTATGGAATCACAATTTAAAGAAGATTTTTTTTGGATGTTAAGAGAACAAAAAGGTCTTGAGCCATGGGTCAAAAATGATCCTCACAGACTTAGCAAATATTTTCACAGACGTTCGAAAAGATGTTTCGATTGTTTTGATAATAACGGACTCGGTTTGACTCGAGACATAATTGATTCGGAGTTTCTTAACAATGAATTTCTCGATTACTTCCTAAAAGCTCTAATTCGAGCAGATATTCGATTCGTAAGTCGTTATGTTCCACAACGAAGTAATGAGGAAAGATTAACAGGAAATTTAGTTTCTGAAATCGATAATTCAATTAACCTAATAAAAGAAAAAGTTTCTGATTTGTCTTTGAGAATTTATAATGAAATCAAATTGATTGACTTCTTTTACAAAGATCTTTCCGTTGGCGGAAAAAGAGAAAAATATTCTGGAGCTGACCTGGGATTTATTCTTGTTGTTGATTTACCAGATTACCCGTATACAATTAAAAGCATTGTTTTACAAGTAAAGAAAGTAAATGGTTCATCACAAATTAATTCCAGACAATATCAAACATTGTCAGGCAATAATGATCGAAATTGTGCTTATCTATTCTATGACATGAGTCTTCGGTCGTTAACTTCTCCTATTGTATTGACTCTAGATGATTATTATTTAAAGCAACATTATGAGGAATCACAAAAATTAAAGAATGCCTCGTTTTCAATCTCATATCAAGAAGTTTTACATGGATATCCATTGTCAATATTTTTATTACTATCTCTTATTGATGATATTTATGGTAAAGTTCATAACAATCTGGACAGTGCAATAAGATATTTCGATGATTTAGTCGGTGGAAAAATATTTCATGATCAAGAAGAACAAATGTTTTCAGGAAGACTGGGCATTGTGTCCATTGGTAAAAAGATTAATTATTCCATAAGAAATAATGAATTGCTTACAATTGAAATATAATAATCAGATTGGGCTAACGGGGTGCAATTGTAGCTAAACCTGCATTGACGCGCATAGTAGACCTAGATCGGCATTAAGGCTTTAGACCTTTTGATATCGGCAATTTTGGGAGATGTTAATGTTATACATATGAATACAAAGAAATATATAGGAGTTTATTACCCCAATTGTTATATTGAGGATCAAGTTTCATTAGCGACTTTTACTTTATTTTTTGATGAACTCCATCTCGTCACTGTTTCTGATATGGCTACAGACCCAACTGGATATTTGAAAAGATTACCTCCTTCCTTTAATATCAATGTTATTGGTAAACCCTCCAAAGAAGTACTAGAACGGACCAAAAATTTTTATCAGTTTGCCTTGAATAATCAAGCCCTACTTGGAGAAACCCTGTTTTATCATCCTCATTTATTAGATTCTTCCGTTAAATCTATCTCTAATAAGCTTCTTTCTGGTCAACTTTCACAAGACGAACTATTAGATTTCATTTCAGGAAATACATCAGAACTAAAAATTATCAAAGAATTCACAGAGAAATTTCCTGAAATTAAGGATGACTTTGTATTACGTTCATCCCCAACAGCAATGAAACTTGCTGAAGAAAATGATTGGGTATTAATAGGTGACAATCCAGAAATGCCCGTACCATATTTGTCAAGTACTATTTCCGTTAGAGTCTTAACATCGATTTTGGCAGAGGAGTGTATTAAAATTAGTTTACCTCAAACTATTAGGCTGAATGCAAATGATTTATTGACAGCTAGAGACAAATTGAAAGATCAGTTAATTCCATTTAGAATGGCAATGCAAAAACTATCATCTGGTTTGAAAGTTGCCATAAGAGATGAGAAGGATATAAATAAAATAAAAGCTGAAGCCAAATTTATAGCAGAAAGCCAAGTAGAACCTGCGATTTACGAACTAAAAAGAAAAATAGAAATCGAAAAAAATAAGTTATGGGTTACTATATTTGGTAAAGTTGTTAGTTGGATACCTTTTATCGCCAAGGGCTTTGCGAATCCTACACCGGATAATATTTTTAAATCACTTGAAAAAGTCTATGGGGATGTTGGAGATATTGCAAAGGGGATAAATGAAATAGATATTGCAAAAGAACCAGGAATTTGTTTTCTGTTAAAATTAGATAAAATTATAGATAAATGAAAATATTCTAGAATAGAATAACAGCGGTTTTTCAAATGACGGGTGACGTGGTTCGGAGAAATATTTGTAAAAGGGTAAGCATTTGTGTTTAAATTTTAAAACAACGCCAAACATAGTACCATCAGTCGATACCTTGCTATGAATATACTAATACGATAATTTGGCCCATAAAAAGATTAAAAATAATCAGGAGGAACCATGCAATTAAATATCAAACAAAGATTTTCGGTTGTATTTATTTATGTCGCACTCATTCTTGGGCTTGGCTTTTACTTTTCAGGTGATTGGAAGTTTGTTATTGACACAAACAATAATCTAAATTTAGTTCTCATTGCAACAGGGCTTGCCCTTATATTAAGTACTTATATAACTGAGCCTTATTTTTCTAAACCAGTTGATGTAATTACGAGGTGGGTTGCGATTTTTCTGTTTTTAGTTGGGCTTAATAGTAAGGAATGTTTATCACTTTATAGCTATTGGTTAATAGCTTCTCTGTTTTTCACAGGTGCTGCGTTGCTCTTGATATTTCTACATGGATTTAAGAGATTTGAGAAGCAACAAAGATCTGCCGTTGATTTTATATGCAAAATTTCCCGGCCAGAAATTGTTTTTACACTTCTGTACTTTGATATCGTAATTTCATATTTCCGTTTTAGGCCTGCAGAATATCCCATTTTGATCGGTTTTGGTTTTTTGCTGGCGATAAATAAACCTATCGTTTGGTTTGTCAATTTCATTTCTTCGTTCTGGAACAATATCACATCTAAGGCTGATCCTGCAAAATTTTTAGGTCAAATAATCGGACACGAAAGTATTGACCTATACAAATTAGAATTAGATATTGACAACCCATTTAGACAAAAAGAACTTGACGGCAAACTGGTTTATCTTGAAAATATAACCAATGGGGTTGCAGGAATAGTTTTAAGTGAAAGAATTTTATTAGGGAAGAAATGGATTCAGGTATTGTCACTTCGGGACAAAGACCAGAACCTGATTTCCTTCAATATCAAGTCTTTCCTTCCACTTACAGGTGAAAAAACAATATTCTCAAAGACCAATGCTGTCTATCTGCTAGAAAAAGATCTTATAGATGATAATGTTAAAGAAGCCATTCAACAAAATCCAGTGAACGCTAAATTTAAGAGGTTAATTGGAAATGTTTGGGAGGGATCAACAATCAACAGGATAAGATTCAATAAACTTTTTACAGACGAATTACAAAAAGAAAGATGCATTGGTGAAGGTAGTATTATTCAAACAGAGATAGCAGGAGAGGAGGTGATTTATCAAATTATTGATGCAAGAACCAATGAAGAAAATTTAGAGTATAAAGACACACATGGTTTTACTATTGGGACAGCACAGAAACTTGGGAAATATGACGCAACTAGTCAAGAGTTAAACACAGTTAAATGGTTACCAGAAATCTATACACCAATTTTTTTACTTAACCCATTGGAGATTGCATATGATCCTAAGCAATGTATTGGCAAACTTCCCAATACAAATTACGGTATACCGATTAAAAACCCTAATGAATTAGTAACTCATAACACTGCTATACTTGGAATACTTGGAATAGGAAAATCTTGTCTGACATTTGAATTGCTTCAAAAACTTTTTGCGACAACTCAGGTGAAAATATTTTGTCTTGATATAACAAATCAATATTCAAAACAGCTTCCAAATTATATCGAACCTTTATTTATTCAGACAGATTTTTCAGCCGCTTCAATTGCTGCATTGAAAGCCGGTAACGTTAATGGCATTTCTGGTAATCCTTCAACCTGGGGTAATGAAGCACTTTATAAATCAACAATTCAAAACGAAATTGATGCATTTGTCGGTTCTGATAAAAGGGTTCTAACGATCAATCCTGACTTGCATAACGTTTCAAAGGCAGGTAGCCAATTCAATATTACCCATAAGGTTGACTTAACGCCTGCGGAAAAAACTAGATTGATATCCGAAAGGCTAATTGTAAAAGCCAATACATTGGGGGAAACGGCGGATGCAAGATTTTTACTAGTTTTTGAGGAAGCCCATTCTCTTGTTCCAGAATGGAATTCTATTGCAAACGAAGGTGATAAAAATGCTACTAATGGAACAGCCAAGGTTATTCTTCAGGGAAGAAAGTACGGTTTAGGATCAATGGTAATAACGCAGCGAACAGCGAATATAAGTAAAAGCATTTTAAACCAATGCAATACAATTTTTGCTATGCGAGTATTCGATGATACTGGAAAACAATTTCTAGAAAACTATATTGGTTCTGATTATTCTAATCTGTTGCCAACACTTGAAGAAAGACATTGTGTAGCAATTGGGAAGGCATTAAAACTTAAACAGCCCGTAATTCTTGAACTAAATGATATGAGTCAAATTGTTTTACCAGTAGTAGTGGATCCACCACAAGGAACCTAATCATAGAAGAATTAATCGTACGTTTCTATATTGCCAAAGTTAAAAACAAATTTGTCCTTTCCATACTGTAATTACCCAGGTACTTTCGTCTCATGGAAGACGAAATCAATCTCTGGCTTAAATCCAAACGCAAGTACTCCACCGGTCTTGAACTTTTTGACAAGTACGTTAAAATCCGCGGCCTTAGCCGGATTTTTCATGTCGGGGGACCAACTCCAAAGAACAAACAGACCCTTGCGTATGAATTGAACAAGCTTCTACGAAAGTTCAACGAGGTCCCAAGGCAGAAAACTGTAATTACACCCCTTGCTGAAGCAGCCTATCTCGTTCCTGCCCCAGAAGAACCTTGTCCCTCATTAGAACTTAAAGCACAGCAAAAAGGCTGTTATAAGATTCTTGACCACCTTCATCCTTTGCTCTCTGTTGGCGACAAAGCGACACGAATTAAAGTCGCATTTGAAATTTTGGAAACGGACGAACGGTTGCAGGGGATCAATACAAAACTCAAATTTTTTGAAGAGCATGGTGTTGTGCCGCCGGAACCGGAAAAGAAATCGGAACAGCCGGTTGGTACAAACTCAGAGGCTGAGCTGATCAAACGCCAAATGGCAGTGAGGGTTTACATTTCCCGGTACAAGCGAAAAGTCAAAGAAGGGAAATCCTTAAAGGTCATTGCCCGGAATCAGGAGCTGCTGGCAAAATTCCAGATGGAAATGGATGATATTACTTCAAAACTCAACAAGTGACACTCTTTTCCTCCGAAAATCTCTTAAAGAAAGCGCCGGATAAAATCAAATCCCGTGCAATTGATGCTCCCGGTACTAATCTTTTAAAAATCGGAAAGGCGAACCAGAAGATCCAATCTGTCATCGGCCAGCTTTGCCAGGATATGAATAAACACTATATCTCAATGGGCGATTGGAGCACCCATGATCTTTTGTTTTACCTTCTTGAGCAGACCGGCCCGGCGAAAGTTTACTTTACAACCTGGGCAATCTCAGAATATGCCATCCGGCAGCTTCATAACATGATCGGGGACGGGCTGATCCTTGAGCTGAAGGGTATCTTCGATTATCGCAACGGAACCCGAAAGCCGGCAGAGCTCCAGTTCCTTCAAAAGATCACAACCGACATCAAAGCTGCCAAGTGTCACGCAAAGGTCACTGTAATCATCAATGATTCCTGGGGTGTTTGTGTTGTTGGCAGCGCTAATTATACCCGCAACCCACGTATTGAAGCCAATGTTTTATGCTCGGTCCGGGATGTGGCGGAATTTCACCGGGACTGGATTTTAAACGAATTGAAAGGAGAAAGCGATTTTGAATGATGATTTGCTGAATGACAAGTTCCTTGAGGATCTTGAAACCTACGCTTCGCTGATGTTTACCAAGAGCGAGATTGCAATCATCCTGGAAATCCCTGAACAGCGTTTGATGGAAGCACTCAATGATCATCCTCCTTCCCTGGTAGCTTTTCAACGGGGAAGATTGAAACGTGAAGCAGAGGTACGCAAAGGGATCTTCGACCTGGCACAGAACGGATCTTCTCCGGCACAAACTTTCGCCATGAAACTGATTGAAAACGCTAAAGCCGATGACCTATGAAAGAACTGATATCGCCGTCAACCTTTGAGAGGATCCATTCGTTCTATTTCAAAGAGGGAAAAGATGCACAGCTTAGCCCCCAGGATGAGATCATACGCCAGCGATGGGTCACGGCTATGATGCAGCTCCATGACCTGAACCGAAAGGAGCATGATGTTGTTCAGTTATTGATGAAGACCTACGGCATCTGCGAATCCCAGGCTTACCGGGATATCCGCAATGCCCGGAATCTTTTCGGGGAAGTCCGGGGATATACCAAGGAAGCGTTTCGGTTTCATGTCACCGCATGGGCCTGTGAACTGTATGCCATGGCTAAGACAAAGAAAGATTTCCGGGGTATGGAAAAAGCCCTGGAGCGGATCACCAAAGCCATGAACCTGGACAAAGAGGATCAAAACCTGCCGGACCCTTCCAAGTTTCAGCCTCCGGTACAGCTTCTGTCGATCAACTACAATTTCATCAACACACCTTATTTCAAGATGATCGATCAGAAGGCCCAGGAAAAACTGCTGCTGCTCCATGAAAAAATACTGGCAATGGCGGAAGAGCTGGCAGTTGCCGATTATTTCAATATGCTGATCTCCAAGAACCCGGCCACCGAAGAAATCGAAGATGAATCTTAAACCTTCTCCATACTACAATAACCCGCAGTTATCCATCCTGCTCAGCACGAAGCCTCATAAAACCTTTATCGGTGGCCGGGGAGTAGGCAAGACAACCATCATTGCCGAAGAGATCATCAAGTATTTCAAGGCAATGCCCCGGGGAAAGATTTCCCTCAATGGGTTGACTTATTTCCATATCCGCACCAAATCGCTGCCCCCGATCATCGATCACCTGGAAAGGCGAGGCCTCTATCGTGGTCATCATTATTTTATCGGCCACAAAGCGCCGAAGAGCTTCAACTGGGCTGAGCCGTACCAGCCTCCGTTGGATTACACGAACTGCATTCATTTCATCAACGGCTTTGTCGTGGAGTTCAATTCCTTCGACCGGCCTGAGATGGCCCGGTCGGGCTCCTATGATGCCATGCTCTTTGATGAGTGCACCAAGCTGAAGAAATCTTCCATCGATGCTGATGTACTGCCGGCCAATCGAGGCAACCGGGAACGGTTTGGAGATCTGGCATTTCATCATGGCACCTTATTCCTGGGCAGTATGCCGTTGACCCCTGACGGTGAATGGATCTTTGAATATGAATCCCTGGCAGAAAAATATCCGGGAAGATATTTTTACCTGGAAGCATCTGCCCTGGAAAACAGATTTATCCTGGGTGATATGTACTTCCGTGATCTCAAACGGGTACTGCCAAAGGTGGTTTATGACCTGGAAGTGCTTAACAAACGCAGGAAGCAGAATGTATCAGGGTTTTATCCCCTGCTTTCATCAGCAAAACATACCTATACAGAATCCTTCAACTATGATTTCTATGATTCCCTGGGGTATGACATTAAAAACAAAGTCTCTTTCGATTGCAGGGGTGACCTGGACTGCCTGCCTTCAGAACCACTGTATGTATCCTTTGATTTTGGCACTACACAGAACTGTATTGTGGTCAGCCAGTGGCACCGGACGGCCAATGAATTCCCTGTCATCAAAAACTTCTATGTCGAGAACGAAACACTCTCTCTTCTGATCGGGAAATTTATTGAGTACTATCAGCATAAACAGGACAAAACCCTTTACCTGTATGGGGGATCAGATGGAAACCGGCGCAATGATGCAGCCTCCCGGAATTCATACTTTGATGATGTCAGGGATCAACTGACCAAAGCCGGATGGAGCGTGTACCTGCGGGCAGAGCTATATGAGGCTTCCCATATGGACAAATACCAGTTCTGGCATAAGTTCTTATCCGGTGAATATCCTGCATTGCCGAAGTTTCGTGTAAACATGAACAATGCCATGGAAACCTTTGTTTCCATGGATGGTGCGCCGATCCTTCCGCAGGAATTCAAGAAGGATAAATCCTCCGAACGTAAGCGTGATCAGCCGCGCTGGAAAGCGACTGACTTGTCTGATGCCACAGACAATCTTTATTACTGGGTGCTTGGCTCCCTGTTAGGGGAGCAGGATCATTCAAACGATATGCTCATGCTTAACCAACGATAGCATAGGGGAGCAACTTCATTGCTTTTCTCTTCCTTACGATTTTTACATAGTCAAAATACTATATATATAGTATTAATTCATATATCCATCGGAAACTGAAAAGTGTAATTACATTTTTCGATAGGGCGGGGCGTGCACTCCGTGGGCAAAAAGAGAGAAAAACAAGGTTTCCTCTCTTTTATGTGGCAAAATATCAGCGAATTGCCTATTTTTTCGCTACAAATCAAAAATTTGACTGCTTTTCTTTGGGAAAATGGGGTCAAAGTAAAGCAGCAAAAGAAATCCCCGGCAGGTAATGACCTGCTTTTCAGCGGTGTACTTTTTCTTTGGGAATCCTGGTCAAAGTAAAAGTACCAAAAAGAAAACCCTTGCCCACCGCACGGTTTAGCTCGAAATTTTGCTACAAAGGTACCTGCGGATAATTCGCTTTAAAAGTACCGTCTGGGCCTGGTACAGCTTAAAACTGTCAAGGGCGACCTCCTGATGGAATTGTCGCTCGTTGAGTTCTTTCATCCTGCATTCGCCGGAGTGACCCTAACCCATTGACATTATTTATTATTCTCGGTAGTTGCCTTTGGCGTAAAAAATTTCTATTAACCTCTAAATCAAACGCTCTATGAAAACTTACACCAACACCACAAAAGAACAGTCAATCGTTGAAATCTTCTCAGAATTGATGGATCAGATTTACTACGAAGGTTACACAGAAGACCTCATTGCTTCAGATCCCATAAAGTTTGACTGGGAACTGAAAGAGTTCCAGGCGCAATTCTCAAAGAAAAGCAAATAACAGCATCAAACAGGGCAGGCAGCGAAAGCTGCCTGCTTTTTTTTATGCTCGCTGAGATCCAAAATGAGTGACCTCACACCCATGGTGATCAAAATGAAATTCACAAAGTTATGCTCGTGAAAATATTTTGCACTAAACACGACCTCCTGACGGAATTGTCGCCTACCAGGTTCATTCAGATTTTCTGCGAAAATCGTGACCTGAATGTTTGTTTAAAATTTTCACTCCGCATTCTGCCCGGGTAAATTTCATTTACTCACCATCGGCCAACTGGCTGATATAAAACCAATCATCCTATGAAAAAAGCTAACACAACTCCCGATTTCGCCATGGAAAACGGCGAACATTACGAAAACCGAATCCCGATGCGCCTTTGGGCTGAAGATGACCTTCCCAGCGAAAAGCTGTTGATGAAAGGTTCCGGAAGTCTTTCAGACGCTGAACTCCTGAGCATCATCATCGGTTCCGGGGTTTTTGGAGAGAATTCTCTTGAAATTGCCCGTAACCTTCTTTCCCGCTGCGGAAACAGCCTTTGCGAGTTCTGGAAGATCAGCGTTTCCGACTTGCAGAAGATCAAGGGCATCGGTCAGAAAAGGGCTGTGAAGATCTATGCCATGTTTGCTCTTGCCCGCCGCAGGAACGAATCCGAAGTGATCCTCAAAGATAAAATCTCAAGGAGTACAGATGCCTTTGAGATATTCAAATCCCTGATCGGCGACCTACCTTACGAAGAATTCTGGATTTTGATGCTGAGCAAGGCAAACAAGGTCATCAAAAAAGTACGGATATCCGAAGGCGGAGTATCGGGGACCGTGGTTGACCCGAAAAAGATTTACAAGATTGCTCTTGATCATCATGCCTCCAGTCTCATCCTCGGTCATAATCATCCTTCTGGCAATATCCAGCCCAGCGAAGCGGATCAGAAGATCACTAAAAAAATCAAAGAATGCGGCATTTTGCTGGATATCGCAGTCCTGGATCACATAATTATCGGGGATGACAGGTTTTACTCCTTTGCAGATGAAGGAACAATTTAATAATCAAGGCGTGCCAGATGCCAAATCAAATCCCAAGGGCATGGGTATTTTTTTTAATTTTACATCAGCATATTGCAAATTTTGATATCCATTTTGTTTCTTTTGATATATTTGATTTTGTTCCTCGGTTGATATTTCATATTTTTTTTTGTTTTTATAATTCAACTATGCTAATTGACAATAAAAGAAGGATTGAATCAACTCCATTAAGTGTTTATGAATTTATTCTTAAATACTTACAACAGGAAGGGGTCTTCGAAATCGTTACCGGTTATTTTTCCATTTCCGGCCTGGCACGAATTTATGAGGACATTAACGACTTTATTTCAGAGTATCACCTGATACTTGGTGAGATAACCAAAACAGAGCAGAACCATGATAAAATCCTTAATCTATTGAATGAATCGCTGGGTCTTGATTCTGGATTTCGCCTAAATAATATTTCAAAACAGGCCATCAGTTTTATCGAACAAGAAAAAGTCAAAATTAAAACATTAAAACCTAATTTTTGTCATGCCAAAGCCTATCTTTTCAGAGAGAAATATGATGATCCACAAAGGAATTTTTATGTTTTGGGCAGTTCAAACCTGACTGAAGCTGGATTAGGTATTACCGCTTCTGCCAATATGGAGCTAAATAGTGCTGATTTTGGTGGGAAGAGTGATTATAAGGATCTCTCAGAGTGGTTTAAGGCAATCTGGAAAACACCGGAAGCAAAGGAGAATATTGTAATCGATGGTAAATCTATCCCGTTTAAGCAGTATCTGGTCAATCTGATTAAGGATTCTTACAAAGAATATACTCCCAACGAACTTTATTATAAAATCCTTTATGAATTGTTCGCTAAGGAGATAATGGATCTTGAACTTAACCCGGAATTTAACCGTCAGATAGGTCATCTGCATAATACGGTAGTTTATAACACACTTTATCCTTTCCAGAAAGGGGGCGTCAAGAGTTTAATCCGAATGCTTCAGGTATATAATGGAGCAATCCTAGCAGATGCAGTTGGTTTAGGAAAGACATGGCAGGCATTGGCTGTGATGAAATTTTTTGAAATAAAAGGATACGAAGTCATTTTATTATGTCCAAAGAAGTTGGAAAATAATTGGTCAAAGTATCTGATGCGGAAGAACTCCAAGTTTGAGAATGACCGGTTCAATTATATAGTTAGATTTCATACCGATTTGCAAGACGAAAGGCTTGAAAAGGATGGTATTCGGATAAGAGATTACTTTCAAAGCGATAAACCGAAACTGTTTGTCATTGATGAGAGCCATAACCTGAGAAATGACAAATCGGCCAGATACCAGTTTTTAGTTGATCAACTTCTTCGTGCCAACAAAGATGTCAAGGTACTCTTGTTATCTGCAACACCTATAAATACGAAATTACTGGATATTAGGAATCAATTCAAATTATTGGTTCAAGGGAATGATGATGGGTATAAAGAATCTCTGAATATCAATAATCTGACATGGCTTTTTGCCAATGCACAGAAACAACTCGAAAAATGGCAATCTATTGAAAATAGCAATAAAAAAATCAGTGATTTTATATCCAATCTACCCGAAGATTTTTTCCGATTGACCGATAGTCTGTTGGTCGCACGCACCCGTGCCTTGATAAAAGATCAACAAGAGGATTTATTCTTTCCCGAAAAGGATAAACCAGATAATATTTTCATAAGCCCTGAAAATATTGGTCATTTAAAGACATTCAATGATATTTTCCGTGCAATGAAGGTGAATTTGACGGCCTATCGGCCATATGATTATACAAAGGTCAAGGAAGTCACCAGTATTCTGGAAGATGAAAAGCAGCGGGAAAAGTTTTTAGTTAAAATGATGTATATCCTGCTAGTGAAAAGGCTTGAATCCTCATGGTTTTCTTTTAAAAACACTGTTGAGACCATCCTTGCACATCATGAAAATGCTCTCAACAAAGTAAAACTGTTCATTGAAAAGAAAAAGGAAGAGGAACTTACCCTTGATCTTGATCCCCTGGAAGAAGATTTTGAGGGGAATTTAGAAGATATTGAGATTGATGAAATAACTCTTGGGAAGAAAAGTCCAATTCGGTTAATGGATATTACGGACATTGCCAAATTTAAATCACATATCGAAAAGGATATTCAGAAGCTAAAAAACCTGAAGGAAAATCTTGAAATACTCGAAGGTCAGATAAACAATGAAAAATCATTAAAGAGTGCCGATACAAAACTGGAAAAATTAATTCAAATTATCACCGAAAAACAAAAGGAAAAGAATAAGAAGATCATTGTATTTTCTGTTTTTAAAGACACCATCGAATATCTATTCCAAGAACTGAAAAAGCGTGGGTTCAAAAGAATCGCAATGGTTTCTGGTCAAGACAGTAAAACTGATGACGGATACAGCTCCAAAAATTTTGAACCCATTCTTGAACGGTTTGCTCCATACACAAAAATTTACAATGAAAAGGAGTGGGATTGGTTTTATGCTGAGAATGGAATTATTGAAAAGCCTGATTTCGTTCATTGGAGTAAACTCATTCGTGCATTTGAGCCTAAGACAGCTAAAATTCTTGACACCCCTATTGAAATTCTACTCTCCACAGATTGTTTAAGTGAAGGCCAGAATTTGCAGGATTGTGATTGTGTAGTGAACTATGATATTCATTGGAACCCAGTTAGGATTATTCAGCGAATGGGACGAATCGACCGGCTGGCATCTCCAAATAAAAGAATCAAAGGGTATAACTTCTGGCCAGCCAAAAACTACGAGGATTTCCTCCGGTTGAAAAGTCGGGTGGAGGTGAGAATGGCATTACTTCCATTAGTGGGTGCGGAATACGAAGAAACACTCACAGATGAATTGCAACAAATCGTCAAGGATAACCCATTAATCAGTAAGCAGACCCAGAAAATGCTAGATCAGTTGCAGACCACATGGGATGAAATTGATAAGAATGATGAAACACTTGGTATGGATGATTTATCCTTGGAAACGTTCAGACAGGAACTATTGGATGATTTCAGGAAACATGAGGAGAAATATAAATCAATGCCTAGTGGGATTTATTCTGGTTTCAAGGGGAAACCTGATCTTTTTCACTTAGTAATCCCCCAGGGTTTGATTGCAATGATTGCCTCACCAGTAAAGCCGAATGGTGTCCTTGAACACGAATATTCTTATAAACACCTACTATACACGACACCCGCTGGAAATTCAAAATTTATCAATCCAAAGGATATATTAACTGTTCTCAGGAAACATAAAAATGAAATTCGGTTGTTACCTGATGGTGCAGATAAAGGGGATAAGGAAGTTCTTGATAATTATGTAAAGATGCTGAAAGATTGGTTGATATTTATGGGCGGTTCAGAAAAAGGTGAAGCCGGAGAAGCTGCCAAGTCAGCCATCAAAGGAATAATGCAAGGACAATCAGTAAAGGCTGAAAAAATACCTGAAAAGAAACTTAGTGAAGATTATTTTAAACCCGATAATTTTGATTTGATTTGCTGGTTGGCTGTCAGTTAACACAATACTAAATCGAATTTCCTTATGGACTTATCATTTTTTAACACGAAAAACCTATTTGAAGCCTCCTATCACTTTTTCAACCAAACGCTTGCTGTACCAACCACCCAAGCGATAACTAAACAGAAACTTTCTCTAAAAGATGTTTTGCGGGATGATGTTTACAAATTACGAGAACCATTTATATGGGTAACTGAAACCTATTTTCTTGGAACGATTGATGAATCTGCCTTCGAAAAAGGTGCCTTGAAAACAAACTTCGAAGATGCTAAAAAAAGTAAGTATGAAAGTATCTTGCTGTTTTCATTACAAATTGAAAGTGATAAGACACCAACCAAAAGCCAATTAGCCGAATTGACCCGTGCATTAAACCGTTCTTCTCTTGATAAACCGGTAATGGTTTTGTTTAAATATGGTGACTATCTAACCTATGCCACAAGTGAAAGAACAGAATATCAACGAAAGCATTTACAGGGAGAAAAAATCGGTAAAATAAGCTTACTCAAAGATATTTATATTCCCAAACCGCACGCAGGACATGAACGTATCCTGTTTGAATTAACAGTGAATCCGCTGGAAACCATTAATTACACCGAACTTTATGAAAAGTGGCAGAAAGTATTCGACTTACAAATCCTGAACAAGACATTTTACCATGAATTATTCTACTGGTATTTATGGGCAATCCGTTTGGTCAAATTTCCTAAGCCGGCTGATGATAAAAATGACGATCACACGCATGCCTCTATAAGTGTGATACGTTTACTTACAAGATTAATATTCGTATGGTTTGTTAAAGAAAAAAGGCTAATTCCTGAGGAATTATTCAGTAGAAAAACCCTTCAAAAGATATTAAAAGAATTCATTCCAGAAAGTGAAATGAGTTCTAATTACTATAAAGCAATCCTACAAAACCTGTTTTTTGCTACTTTGAATACTGAAATGAACAAAGATAATCCCGGAAGCAGGAAGTTCATTGCAATTAATAAAAGCCCTCAAGGACAGTCAGATGATTATATAAATCACCTTGTTTACCGATACAGAGAATTGTTTCAAAACGAAGATGATGCATTGAAACTTTTTGAAAATATACCATTTTTGAATGGTGGTTTGTTTGAATGTCTTGATTTTGTTGAGAATGTCAAGGGTAGAAATATTGAAAAACGCTACGATGGTTTTTCTACAAAAAGGGAAAAACAACCCTTTGTGCCAAACATATTGTTTTTTGGAAATGATCCAGATGTTGATTTAAGCCAAGAATTTGGGGATAATAAAAAATTCAAACACGAAAAAGTCCGAGGTATCATTGAAATCCTTAGTAGCTACAAATTTACTATTACAGAGAATACGCCACTTGAAGAAGAAATTGCATTGGATCCGGAATTACTTGGGAAAGTCTTTGAGAATTTATTAGCCAGTTATAATCCCGAAACACAGACGACCGCCCGTAAGCAAACAGGTTCATTTTACACTCCTCGTGAAATCGTGAACTACATGGTCGATGAAAGTATAAAGGCCTATTTAATACAACAGCTTTCATCTAAATATGAAATCCATGAGGAAACCCATATTGACAAAATGGATCTGTTATTTTTATACGGTACAAGTGATAATCCATTTGATTCAGATAGTTCATTGAATTTGATAGATTTCATAAGTAACTGTAGGATACTTGATCCCGCCTGTGGTTCAGGTGCCTTCCCAATGGGGGCCTTGCATCGTATGGTTCATTTACTTGGGAAATTAGATCCGAACAATATCCACTGGAAGAATGCTCAACTTCAAAAAGCAAAACAAGATCTGGAATTAGCAATGCAAATGAAAGTACCTGAAATCCGTGAAAAAGCAATCGAAAGTGCCGAGCTTAGGATCGAATTCATTAAAGAAAGTTTTGCAAGTAATCATCATGAATTGGATTATACACGTAAATTATTCCTGATTGAAAATTGTATTTATGGAGTAGATATTCAGCAAATCGCAGTCCAGATATCGAAACTCAGATTTTTTATCTCTTTAATTGTTGACCAAAAGGTTATTGATTCAAAACATAACAGGAACATTTTGAGTATGCCTAATTTGGAGACCAAATTTGTAGCGGCTAATACGCTTATTCCAATTGATAGGCCTGATGGGATGATTATTAATCCTACTGTTGAAAAATACGAGAAGGAACTTCATGAAATTCGACAGCGGATATTTTTTACTAAAAGATATAGGGACAAGAAAGGACTTAAAAAAGAAGAAGAAACTAAGCGCTCAGAATTAAAAGATGCCTTGGTAGACAGTGGTTTTGGTGAGATATCAGCACAACAGATGGCAACTTGGAATCCATTCGATCCGATAAATTCCGCCACATTCTTTGATCCATTAACTATGTTTGGGTTTGAGGATGGCTTTCAAATTATCATAGGAAATCCGCCATATGTCAATATTAAAGAACAATCCCCTGAAATCAAGACTGTAATTAAATCTAAATATAAATTTGCAAAAGGGGCGGATATTTATGTAGCATTCATCGAAAAAGGACTATCCTTATTACAACACAATTCTACCTTGACTTATATCGTGCCTAATAAATTTTTTGGAGCAGATTATGGAAAAGCTTTACGTAATCATTTAGAGTTTGGTGATGTATCAATTCAAAGTATTTGGGATTTAAAGGATGAAAAAGTATTCGAGAATGCATTGATATCAACAATAGTGTTATCAATCATGAACTCGAAGGAAACCTCTATCACAAAATTAATTCAAAATGACACCATCAGTTTTATGGACAATTTGTTCGATGAAACAGGAAAAATCCAGATTGAAGCGAACGAAAAAGATACAACTGTACTTAATCAAATGAAAAAGCGCCCTAAACTTGCTGAATTGGCTGATATTCGAACAGGAGTAATGGGTTTTGAATATTGGAAAATGGAGCCAATAATTCAAGAAGGACATCATAAAAATAGTGTCAAAATTTACACTAATGGAAATCTATTAAGGTACAAAGATCAGTGGGCATCAACAAAAATTAAGTTATATAAAAAGGAGTATTCAAAACCATGTATTGGCCTTAATCCTGAATATCTTAATTCAAATACGATAGAATTGTTCTTAAAAAAACCGAAAATCATAGTTAGAGGTGTATCAAAAGAAATTGCAGCAATAATTGATAACGATGGTTCTGGTTTATTGGTTGCGGTCCATTCAATTATACCAAATAAAGTAGATATTAAGTATCTTCTTGGTGTAATAAACTCTAGACCCTTAAATTGGTTTCATCTTCATACAATATATTCAATACGTATTCCACAAGGATCTTTGAAGTATCCAATCAGTTTTTTTGATTCCTTACCAATCCCCTGCCCGAATAAGTTGATTCAACAGAAAATTGGTGCCATTGTCGATTTTATCCTTACCATGAAGGAATATAATAATGACACGACCTTTTTTGAAAAGCTCATTGATGCAATGGTTTACGAATTATTCTTTCCTGAATCCATTCAAACTGCAGAGAGTGAAGTCATCAAGAGATTACCACCCCTCCCCGAATTAAAAGATAATTTGGAACAAGAAAAACAACTTAAAACCATTATAACTGTATTAAATGAACTCAGTAATCCAAAGCATCCTGTATCAATTTCCATGAAGAAGATACAGAATGTTGAGGAAGTGAAGATAATCGAAAGCCAAGGATAACATATTTTATCTGGTGGTAAATCTTACCATATGAAGCCAATTATTAAAATTCCTATTGACCAACAACTATCTTTATTTACAGTAAGTTGGGAAGAATTACAGATGGAATACAACATCTCATATCAGCAATCAATTTTGCTATGGCAGGATGATGTTCTCTCTTTCATCCCCGAAGAGAAAGATGACTTACAGGAATTTGAAGTACGAGAGCTTGTTTTTTTAAAGAGACTTTTCTTTGACTCAGGTCTGCCTAATGATTATGTCTTTTCAATGCTTGCTTTATTGGAGAAGCCATTTAGTTATTCATTAAAAAATATTTATTGGGATTTTGATGCTAATCAATGGAGATTATTTCAGGATTATATTGAGAAGAATTATTATCCAAATATGAAATCGTATATTTTCTCAAGGGTTGACGAGTTATTCGCTGAATGTGATATGGATGAACTGCAATATTTTGAATCTGCGATTGATTGTGCAATTAAGGAAGCAGAAAAAAATGTTTGATTTATGATTTGACCTTTATGACCGGAACACAGAGTGAAAATATAAAAAAGGTTTTCAATTTATACCGCAATTCAATATTTTCCATTCAGAATGATATTCAGTTTTGGGAGCATTTTTTACAATGGGCAATCACTAAATACCCTGAATGGAACCCTGCACAAAGAGAAGCAATTTTCTCATCAATTTTCCATGTATATGATTGTTCATTTAATTCACAGAATGGCTATTTGAAATCGTACCATCGGAGTTTTAATATATTTTTCGATGATTTAGAAAAATTTAAAATCTCTTTTTTTGACTGGATGCTCAATCTTTCTCTTTTAGGTTCATCGTAAAAATGCGTACCTATGATTACTTTTGGTTAAAAAATCTGATTTCCAATGAGTACAAGTTTGCTTAGCCATGCCTTCGGGCTTACCGATCAACTGTACCTGAAGACAGAGTACAAGGAGGGTACGGTAATCTTTCACATCAGGACCAAAGACAGTAAGCTTCATTGCAGCAGTTGTGGCAGCCGTAACATCATTAAGAAAGGGACCGTGGAGCGTCTTTTCAGGACGCTGCCAATCGGACTTAAACCTGTTTACCTGCTTGCTCATGTTCAACGGTTACAGTGCAATGATTGTGGCCTGATCAGGCAAGAGCGCCTGTCGTATGCTGACGAAAAAAAAGCTATACCCGTAGAGTAGGCGACTGCATTGTTGACTTGCTTGCATTTATGACCGTGCAGGATGTGAGCGAGTTGTTCAAGATAAGCTGGGGCACGGTTAAAAACATTGATAAAGAATACCTTCAAAAGCACTATTCGAAGCCTGTTTTGAAAAACGTAGAGATCATAGCCATTGACGAGTTTGCCTTTCAGAAAGGCCACAAGTATCAAACCGTGGTCTATGATCTGAAAGCAGGCAGAGTCATTTTCGTGGGTGCTGGGAGAGCAGAGGACAGTCTTGATAAATTCTGGAAACGGTTGCGTCATTCTGGTGCAAAGATCCAAGCTGTTGCCATGGATATGTGGCTGCCCTACTTCAACGCTGTCATGACCAATCTCCCCGATGCAAAGATCGTCTTTGACCGCTTCCATATCTTCAAACAGATGAATCAAACGATGGATGAGATAAGACGGGCTTTGTATCATGATGAGACCTTTCTAAACAACCGATCTGTCATTAAAGGAATACGTTGGCTTTTGCTCAAGAGCAACAAGAACCTTAACGATGAAAGAGAAGAACGCAAACAACTTGAACAGGCTCTTCAAATCAACAAACCCTTGGCCGAAGCTTACTACCTGAAAGAAGAACTTGGTCAACTCTGGCTTCAGAACTCCAGGGGAGAGGCCGAGAAATTCCTCACTTCCTGGGCAACACGGGCTTGGGCTACTACCATTCAAGAGCTTCGGAAGTTCGTTAAAACATTGCTCGGTCATCGGACGGGTATCTTGAACTGGTTCGACTTCCGAATATCCACTGGGCCTTTGGAAGGGTTTAACAACAAGATCAAAGTACTCAAGCGCAAAGCCTATGGGTACAGGGACATGGAGTACTTTGCTTTGAAAATTTATGCCCTTCATGAAAACAGGTACGGATTATTGTGATGAACCCTCTTTTAAAGGGATACAATGCAATTGAAATACTGTTACTACAATCAATTCAATTGGCTTTTTATCCGGAATTCGTAGATCCATTAGCAGGTAAGAAAGAATCCGAAAAAATTCAAAAAGAAGTAAAGGACTTTTTAAAGAACAACAAATGCAGTATTGATAAAAGAAATAACAGACATATAATTCAATTTTTGAGACAAAAATCAGCAAAGGTCAATTCCTTTTTAAGTCAATTAGTTAGGATTGATGTGAAAACAAATTGGGAGGCATTCTTCGAATTGATTTCACTTTTAAGGAATATTATTGCACATCATGGTATGATCGTTACCCTTGATGTTCAAAATGAAATCAATTCAAGAGCTAGTGATCTTTTTAATAGAAATTTTGATATTGTATCGGATGGGGTTGGGAATCAAACTCTCAAATTTAAAGACATCCACCGTTTTCAATCATTCATTGATTACTTTAATGATTTTACATTAAACACAGCCAAATTTATATTTGACCAACCTGATCTTTCATTTATGGATTTGCAATGATAGCGGAATTAGGTTGATTGAGCGATTGAAAAGTAAGAAGTAATTTCATTGAAGGGAAAATAAGCAAAATGGGACTACATCAGATAACAGAATGCCCAATGATTGGCATTAAAGCCACTCCAATCCCGGGGGCAGTAGATGTCTATGAATATTATCTTGACTTTAATGAGCATCGATTTCATATAATGATGGACTTTGATTTGTTTACCAATGAAAAATTTTGGAATTCAAACCGAGAAAAAATTAAATCTCTTTTGTATAATGGAATTTGGTTAACTCATGGTTTCCGCCGTGAAACGGTAGAAAATTTTATTGAACATAATTATCCAATAAAGTTACCATCTCAAAAATTGGATGATCTTTTAGAGTATTTCCATTCCTTGACTCATTATGAGGGGGAAGCCACAACATTCCCGAAGGATTTGATAGCTGGTGAACTATGGAGGAAATTTTTCTTCACAAATGGTGCCGAAGCTGAGTTCTATGTTAGAGCTCTTCAAAAACAAGATCTTATTAGTTTGGAAGATACAAAAGACGGAATACACCAGTTTTCTATAACCATTGATGGTCTTAATCGAATTGTCAAATTATCTGAATCTAAAAATTCTCGCTTTTGCTTTGTAGCAATGAGCTTCGCTGAAGAAATGGAAGAGGTTTACTCAGATGCCATAGCTTCGGCAATTAGGGAGTCGGGGTTTGAACCCATAAGGATAAAGGATGAATCTATCCCAAGTGATGTTACTATCAATGATGCAATTCTTGCTGCCATTAAACGATCAAAATTTACAATCGCTGACTTTACGAGCAATCGTAATGGTGTATATTTTGAAGCTGGATATGCATTGGGGTTAGGTCAGAAAGTGATTTATACATGTCGTAATTCGGACTTTGATGTTATTCATTTTGATACGAACCATTACCAGTATATAGTTTGGGGAAACCTCGCAGAATTAAAAAAAGGTTTGATTGATAAGATTGAAGTTTTCATCAAATCGTGATTAAAACTCGAAATCCGCTCATTTACCTACGAAAAATCCGCTTCCAGATCTAAAACTATCAATGGCGACCCCTTTTGAATTCTTTTCTGATTTTGATGTCTACAGTTACCGCTAACCTTTTCTTTCCGGCACCTTGATACCCTGGCATCATGATGATAGGCATGTTGCATATTCCAGATTTCATCTTCGGATTTCAGAGCTAAAACAAGACCCGTTTTTCCTGACTTTATTTCTTCAACCTCCTTTTTTTCTTTTCCCGGATTGGTTTTGCAAAGATTCACGCCTTTGTTTCCCGGTCAATTCATCTGCTAAGCTAAAATCCCCTTCTGGGTATAGTTCCACTCATTCAAGGATTTTCCCGGCATATCCTGCAGGTGTTCGGTATTCCAGTTCCTCCTTGAGTGCCCCTCCAGGGTCTTATTTACACTTGCATATAAATTAACCTCTAAAACTCAAA
>Ga0172370_10002552_pt1 | contig 26160 bp, 24 predicted proteins | sample LakKiv5m_FD_114538 | JGI IMG/M metagenome (GOLD analysis project Ga0172370, IMG submission 114538) | Freshwater microbial communities from Kabuno Bay, South-Kivu, Congo - kab_022012_11.5m | ecosystem: Environmental > Aquatic > Freshwater > Lake | place: Democratic Republic of the Congo...
CAGTCACGTCAGCCAAAAAAGAATCCTCTGTCTCTCCTGAACGGTGCGAGAACATACAGGTATAGCCTGCTTTCTTGGCCATGTCTACAGTTTCCAGAGTTTCGGTCAGGGAGCCGATTTGATTAAGCTTAATAAGCACTGCATTGGCAATTCCTTGTTTTATACCCTCTGCCAAAATTCTAGGATTAGTCACAAAAATATCGTCTCCTACTAACTGAATTTTATTGCCTAATCTCTGAGTGAGGATCTTCCATCCTTCCCAGTCGTTTTCTGCCAAGCCGTCTTCTATCGAGATAATTGGATATTTCGAAACTAGGCCAGCGTAATAATCGACCATTTCTTCAGAAGATAAACTCTTATTATCTGCCTTAAGCAGGTATTTGCCATCTTGATAAAACTCACTGGCCGCTGGATCAAGGACAATCGCAATATCCTTACCTGCCTTATAACCGGCTTTCTCAATAGCAGCAATAATAACCTCTATCGCCTCCTCGTTACGCGAAAGATTAGGAGCAAAACCACCTTCATCGCCAACTGAAGTACTTAAGCCTTTTGATTTTAGAATACCTTTCAAAGTATGATACACTTCTGCTGCATAACGCAGCGCCTCTTTAAACGAAGGCGCGCCGATGGGCGCAATCATAAACTCTTGAATATCTACGTTATTGTCCGCGTGCTTACCACCGTTAAGAATATTCAAAAAAGGAATCGGCAGCCTGACGGATTCTTTACCGCCAAGATATTTATAAATTGATACGCCGCTATCGGCGCTCGCCGCCTTGGCGACCGCCAAAGAAACTCCTAAAATAGCATTTGCCCCTAATTTGGCTTTATTCTCTGTGCCGTCCAATTTAATCATAAAGGAGTCAATTTCTTTCTGTTTTGCAGAATTCATTCCGATTAATTCCGGAGCAATTATCTTATTGACGTTTTCAACTGCCTTTAAAACTCCCTTTCCTAAAAACCTCTTCCTATCGTCATCCCTTAATTCCACTGCTTCACGGGTCCCGGTAGATGCGCCTGACGGCACCGCCGCCCTGCCTATTACACCGCTATTCAAAATTACATCCACCTCAATCGTAGGGTTACCTCTTGAATCAAGAATTTCACGAGCCTTAATCGCCTTAATTGTGCTTTTAGTCATTTCTTCCTTTCCCTGAACTTTGTTAACGCCATCCGCGCGATACATAACAACATTAGCTTTTTCAAGCGTGATAAGCCCTTCTTTAACCATCTCGTCAAGGCGCGGAAGGAAATTGTTAATTTTTTCTTCGCTATCCACTATTTCGATAACAATAGGCAAATCTTCCGAAAGCCTTAAGAGTTTAGCTGTATGCATATGACTTTTGCAGCCAAACCCCATATAACCCTTAATAACAGTTGCTCCCGCCATTTTTTCTTGTTTAGCCAGATTGACAATTGATTCATACAGAGAAATACTGTGCCACTTATCCTGTTCGCCAATAAATATCCTAAGAAGCTTACCATCCGTAGGAATCTTCATAACACCCCCCTGTTAAAATTTTAAATAAAATTCCCTATGATTACGCCCAATCTGTATGCAAGAAAACCGACGGCTGTGCTGACTAAAATATTCATTAAAGCCCTTATGGTTTCGCCATCTTTTAAAAGATTACCGGTTTCCAGCATATAAGTTGAAAATGTGGTAAATGCGCCGCAAAACCCTATCATTAAGAATACGCGGGAATAGGGGCCAAGAATAAATTTATCATCGACAATAGCTGAGAAAAATCCAATCAAAAAACATCCGATTAGATTTACGACTAATGTCCCATACGGAAAATTTGTTCCCAGCCTTTGATAAACTGCGCCAGCTAAAAAATATCGAGCCGCTGTCCCTGTAATACCTCCCAAAAGAAGCCATATCCATTTAACCATCAAAATCCGCCTTATTTATTTTATCTGTGATCGCGTTTAACCACGATTACTGTGCATGGAGCGTGATCAACTACTCTATCAGTTACGGCCCCGGTAAACCATTTGCCGAATTTACCTCGCGATTGATGCCCCATAACTAAAACATCTATTCCTTGCTTTTCTACTTCATGCAAAATTTGATCTACCGGATGGCCGTTTACAACAAGCGTTTTTATATCCATACCGGCATCCTTGGCTTTTTTACGTAACGTATTAAATGCCTGTTTATAATGCGCAGCCGCATTCTCAAGCTCCGCTTCTGTTTCTACATCCATCGGTGGCTCAGCAAGCCGTACGACTGAAAGAACGTTTAATTCCGACTTATATTGCCTGGCTAAATCCAGGGCCAGATTAAAAGCCGCTTCCGATTCCGGAGATTGATTGTATGCCACAAGCATTTTTTTCATCATAACGGCACCTCCTATTTTTTAAGCATTCCCTTCCTTTAATTCCTCCGAAATACTTTTTCCCTCTTTATGCGGTACCAACAAATGCCGCGGCAGATAAAAAGCATTCGCCACAAGCGTCGGGATCACCGCGCTGCCAATGACTGCCGCTACAAGGTAAGAATACTGAGCTTGAGTAATTACTCCATGCGTCAAACCAAATAAAGCCGAGATACTGCCGAACGTAAGTCCCGTTGACATTAAAAGTGTCGTATACATTGCCTCCCCTTTAGGATATTTAAACGAGGCTGTTGCCGGATAAACTCCGATAAACTTCGTTGCCATTTTTGCAACCAATAAAATCAAGAATACGGTAGGAGCAGCAACTAAGGCAGGAACGGAAACAAAAGAACCGGCGCGGATAAAATAAAACGGCGTAAGCAAACCGAAGGTCAGGGTCCTTAGCCTGCGGATTAAAATATGGTCTTTGCCTACGGTACCCGCGAGCACCATGCCTATAAGATACGCCGGTAATACTGCCTCGCTTCCAGCCCATCCGGCTAAGGCACCCATACCAAACAAAAACAAAAGCAAATACTTAGCCTCCAACTCTGAAGGACGATTCCCGTAATGCTTAAAAAACCGCGGGGTAAGCCACGGTAATACCGCGAAAACCAAGATGCTAACTATTACAAAAACAAGCGTCTTCATCGTAAAGGGGGAAAAAATAAGCCCCAGCGCAATAACCGTTCCGAGGTCATTAATAAAACATGCCGCCAGCACAGCTTTGCCATATTTGGTTTTATTTAAGCCAAATTCCAACATCACGGCATAAACAACGGCAACCGAAGTTGTCGACAAAGCAACGCCTGTTAGAAGACTTGCCTGCATAGTCCAGTGAAGAAATTTATAAGCTGCAAAGGCGCAGCCGAGAAATGGCGCAACAAAAGCGATCAATCCTATTGTTGTCGCCTCTTTCCACTTGCTCTTAAAAACAGCTGGGTCAAGTTCCGCTCCCGCCAAGAATGTCAAGACAATAGCGCCTGTTCCGGATAAAAAGGCAACCCACGATTCATTCGTGCCAAGTGCCGAGGCGCCAATTGCCGCTCCGATAACAAGCTGGGCAACGGTTCCAACTACGATCTCAGACAAGGCTGTCGCAACTCTAAACCAAATAGAAATCAGTGTGGCGATAAGCGCCAGCCCAAGCCACAATGCCGCCAAACCCCATACGTTTGTCATATTACCAAGCTCCTATAACTCCACCCCTTCTTTCCCAATTAACTTCTCTATAGCGCGAATCCAAGAATCACCCTCTTTGCCGAATTTTTCGTTAGAGAAACGATAGTCGTGCTTGCGCAAAAACTCTTTCAACTCGCTGAGCAAACTTGCTAATTTAGGCGATTCAACCTCTAAAAACTCTTTGCCAGGTTGTTTATTCCTGTATTTCTTAAGCGTAAAGACTATATGCGGCAGGCATAATCCAAAGGAATTTTTGTAAGCGATGCTAAATTCCGGATCATCAAAATTCTCCAAAAATACGGAAACATAGCGTTCTTCCACATCCTTCTCCTGCCTGCAAAACATACAGATGTGCCTTGAGCTTATCCTGGGGCTAATCCTTTTAATCAATTCCTTGAGAGACATGGCTTTGTCTATGTCTTCCAGTTTTCTCAAAATTATATTTATCAAGTCGCTATAGACAATTGCTTGGCCAAAGCCGTCTCCAAATTTGTGGAGTTGCCAGGCATGACGGTTGCAGAACCCCTGCGATGCCTTTATTTCCTGCCTTAGACCGGCATCATTGACGCTCTCGTATAAGAAATCATCCATTGACTTATTAGTGCTCTTTTTGATCAGAAAGCAAACTGGACATCCTGTTTCCTTAAGAGCATCCAGCAAATTAAAATAAGGTTCGTGTTTCTCCATTATCAGGGATAAATTAAACTCCGTGTTTATCTTCTAAAATTCCGCATTAAAAGTGAAACTGATAGAATCGTAAGAACTAAAAAGACAATAAATGTGAATATCGCGGTTTGAATTGCCTGCTGAAACGGCCTTTTTTTGTCTGCGTAATGATGAGCGTATTCCTCGTAAGTTATCAAAAAAGCCATAACAGCTCCGATTAAACTAAAGATTAGGCTAATAATAAGGGTAATTCCAAGCAACGTCCTCATTAAGAAGCCTTTCTACTATTCCACATTTTACGCTTATAAAAAATGAAGCCTCTGCATCCTGTTCTGGCAGAGGCTTATACAAGAAATCCTCTACCATTACTAGTAGAGGTCATCAACCTTCTCGCTTGAGGTGGTTACGGCGAACCTCATCGCCTTTGATTTGAATTATACCATAAATTTAAAATAAAAGCAATTTAAAAATAATTCATTAGATAAGCCGGAGCTTCCTGTTTGATTAATTTATAGAAATTAGTTAAGTGCAGCCGGAACAGGTGGTCAAACGATCCATCAGGGTCTTCACCTGCCCACCAAAACCAGTCGCTTCCCTCTAAGATATACATTTGCTTTAAGGCCAGTTCGCTTACCGGTTCCTTGGATCGTTCTAAGGCTTTTCTGGCATCAGTCAGCCATTCCCAGCATTTTACTTTGCTGGGGTTGCCTATCCATTTGCCGAATTCGCCGTAAATCCAGGAACCCGCGCTTAAGCGTTTGATTTCAGTTTTTGCGGGGTTATGTTTTAAGTACTCCCCAATGGTTGTTGTCTTGACAAAATCGCTCTCTGAAATCCGCCGGTAAAGCAATTCCAGGAAATCATGGCCGTCATTACGGAAGAATTCCCAGGCGTTTTCCCCGTCCATGGCAATGGTAACTAAGGTGTCTTTTCCTTTGAAGGCCTTGTCAATATTTTCTAAGTGCCCCATGAAATTATTTACCGCGTCAGTTTCTTTCATGCTATGGTAATTAAAGCCTATGAGGTCCGAAAGATTCCGGTCCCGGAAAACAATGTTAAGGGCTCCTTTTTTCCTTTTTAACAGGTGCGGCTGGTACAGGAGCTTAGTGTTGCGTCTTTTCATTTTTAAAGATTTAAACAGGATCGCCTCATCCGTAATGATCCATTTTATTCCGGATTCAATGATAAACGGCAGGATATGCTCGCTTACCGCCTCTTCCGACGGCCACATACCCTGTGGGGAAGCGCCAAATCTTTCTTTGTAGAATTTTACCGCGCTTTCAATATGTTCTTTTGCGTCAAGCGGATAGCTAAATTGTTTTTTGGGCAAAGTTGTTTTTTTATTGGCTTCTTTGGCGATATTAGTGTTGCATAATAAAGGCAGGATTGGATGATAGTATGGGGTAACGCTTATTTCGGTCTGGTTATTTTCTTTATAAAGCCGATATGCAGGAATAATCTCTTTTAATATAAGCAGCTGGTTATTTAAGACAATATGCTTGTCCTCTTCGCTAAAGAACCTCTCTTTGGCGGATACCTTCTTCAGTTCGGGAATCTTCTGCCGGAATGACGGATCAATCCAGGCCAGGTTAAAATAAAGCTGAAGGTCAAGATAATCCTGGGTGGAGAATTCCGTATTACGTTGTTTTTTAAGGTAAAGTTCATAATAACGGGGAAAAGTTGCTATTACCCTTTCCCTGTTGATTGAGAAAAAGTTATGTAAAATAAAATCTTTATCATGTTTAGTCAGTTCAGCGGCGGGTTTTTTAGTCAGTTCGCTGAATTTGTCTTTAACCAGCCCGTTATTATAGTCTTCCACCTGTTCGAATAAAGATGGCACTACGTTAAAGGTTTGTTTGATCTTTGGAAACTTTTCCAAGATCTGCACCATATCCAGGTAATCCTTGACCCCATGCAGCCTGACCCAGGGTAAGTCGCTCTCCTGCGTTAAAAGGTTCTTGTAGTACGGCTGGTGCATATGGAAGATAAAAGCCAGGTTTATCATATTCTTTCAGGGACGGTTCTTGAAACAAAGCTAAACTGTCCCTTTTCTTGGGGACACTTCTCCTTTAGTTTGAGAACCGTCCCTGGTTATTAAAAAACCCTCGGGAGATGTAAATCTCCCGAGGGTTTGGTATTTCTACATAAGCTGTATTAGAATGTAACCTTCATGGAACCGATTATCTGAGTGGCGTTTGCTGAATCAGAAGTTAATGCATCCCCTGGTAAGAAATACCCACCAGTTAAGCCAAGCTGCACATCTTCAGTATAATCATATGTGATGGTCCCGTCAAGCGCATCACCGAGGTGTGTTTTGCCGGTATAGGTACCTGTGTAGTATGTGGATCCATTATCAAAGGTGTTAGGAACAGTGAATGATGTGCTGTTCTTTTGAGCTACTCCATAGTATCCATAAACAACAGATACGGTAACATCCTCAACAGGTTTACAGCTACCTTTTAAATTGAAAGCGTTCATGTTTGAAAAAGGTAAAAGCGTGTAAACGATATTGTTGAGTTTTTGATCATAGAACATAGGATCCCAACCAGCGTTTCTAGTACCACCGGTAGTGTCTCCGGAAAGATAGGTATAAGAAGCGCCAATTTTAGGAGTCATTTTTACTTTTGCAAAGGTATAATCTGCCATAGCCTGCAAAGCCCACGCATCATGTTTTTTTGCATTAGCTGATTCAGCATTTCTACCGAATTGATATGCGGCCTCTAAAGAAGTAGACAGGTTCTCAATTGGGTTGCTGGAAATTAAAGCGCCAACTGTTGAAAGTTGGTCAGCTCTGGTAGCGGTAGTTACCGCGTTATTGTTATTTCTCTTAAGCCAGTAATATGCAGAAACATTGACCTTTTTGTTTAAGGCGTAGCTAGCATTGATTCCGGTTAAGCTAACAGTATTTCTATCAATGGAATTGCTTTGTTTAACCTGAGCATAAACTAAATCCACGACTAATGGGTCATAATCCAAAGTTGCGCGGATAGCATCAAATGCTTTTCTTTCTGTTAAGTCAGTGGGAATGCTTGATGAGGTTCCGAGAACCTTTGCGTTACCGATAACAAAACCGTTTCCGAATTTAATTTCTTGACGGCCAACAGTTAAAGTTAAAGGAGAATACAAAAATTCTTTCAAAGTAACAAAGGCTAGATCAAGATCAATATTGTTGTTATTGGTCGAAGCAGCGCCAGTGTCATTTTGTCCATTCCAAATTCTTTCATTGATTAACCTTACAGTAGCCATGACATTATCTGTAAGATCTGCATCAATACGTACTCTGGTTTGAGTCATTAAGAAATTTTGTTTCAGTACGCTCTTGTCGCCTGGATCCGTGTTGACCAGATTAAAATGGCTTCTTGCAACTCCACTTGCAATAATGTCCCCACTTACCTTTACATTCTGTACTTCGGCGTAGGCGGCGCTGAATGTCAGCCCGACTAGCAAAGCAAGCGCTAATACTAAAATCAAGCGTTTACCCATTTTTTTACTCCTCCTTTTTTGTTAACTGTTTTTTTATATAGTTAACTAGGCCAATAAATTTTATTGCCTAGGATAATTTCTCCGAGTCACTTAAGGTTATTTTACCTATAACTCCTTAATTGTCAAGAGTTTTTTACCCGGTTTACTTTACCGGTGATTTGGCTTTTTTAGCCGCAACCTGCGATTTGGGGCCTAATGAAATAGTTAAAATAACGCTGCTTCCTTTTGGCTCCATGGTAATAATGCAGGTTTCATTTTCTCTCTCAAAGTTTAAAAGCCTTTGGCCGTATTCAACAATATTTACCAGGTTCCAGTTGTACATAGCCATTTGTTCTTTATAAAAGTTAACTACCTGGTCAGGGTCAACCTTGCCCTGGTACTTTAATACGCCTACGCGCACTCCGGAACTTTCAAAAGAGTATGACTGGGAAGGCAGGCCTTTCAGGCCGACAGGAACCGGCACATCGCTGAATTTAAGGATTGCCTGGGGTTCAAGCAGGCCGGGATTAATTGATTTGGTGTCGCTGCCGCCTGATAAGGTTGAGCAACCCGTAAGGGCAGTAGTCAGCAGGCAGCAGGCAATAAATAAGGAAAACAGTTTTGCAGGTTTCATCTCTCCTCCTTGCCCACAAGGGCATACCCGCGCAAATCCTTATAAGCGCGGGGCACTTTTGGCTAAAAAAGCTTTAACATCTTTATAAATTTTATCGATTTCAGCTTGGGATAAACCTGAATCCAGCCCTATCCTGGTTAATTCAGCCGGTGAAATAATATCTTCCGGGGAATGGCTGTCATTATTTAAAATCAATTTTGCCCCAAATTTTCTGGCTTGTTTGATTACATGGGCATTAGTCCGGCTGTGGCCGCGCCGGCTGGTAATCTCAAGGAATATCCCGCGGTCTTTGGCAATCCTGGTGTCTTTATCAGAGATCATCCCGGGATGCGCCAGGATATCAATGTCAGCCATTAAGGCCAAATGGTTGGTATTCTTCGCTACCGGTTCAACCGGAGTTTCTCCGTGGGCAATAATAATTTTAATCCCTTCTTTTCTGGCTAAAGCGGCCAAAGGTTTGAATTGTTCCGGAGGTAAATGAGTTAATTCAATCCCGGGAAGCACCCTGATCTTTGAGCTTTTTGGCCAGCGCCGGCAGAACTCGACAATTGCCTTGGCAGCTTGTTTGATATTGCTGTAATCAGCGTGGTCGGTTAAGGCGATTACCTTATAGCCTTTGTCCTGGTAACGCATCGCTACTTCCGAAGGAAGCAGATCGCCGTCACTTAAGAGTGTGTGTGCGTGTAAGTTATACATAAAGTTTTTTGTGCGCCTGGCAGGAATTAAGCACCCGCCCGTTTTTATCCAGCGAAACACTTGTGAACGCAGTGAGCAAGTGCGAACCGTGCATCCTGCCAGTAAGTTTAATAGTGCGCCTGGCAGGAATCGAACCTGCCGCACGCAGTTTAGGAAACTGCTGCTCTATCCTTATGAGCTACAGGCGCAATATTTAATTTACACCCCGCGCTTATAATGAATTGCGCGAGTGTGCCCTTGCGGGCTATTCCCCGCAAAATTTAATCAGGGAGAATAGCGGATACCCTTTTAATTTATCCCTGCCATGCAAATCAACCAGTTCGATGACAAACCCTATCCCTGCTATCTTCCCGCGCAGCTGGGTTACCATCTCTACCACCGCTTTTACTGTTCCGCCGGTAGCTAAAAGGTCATCGATAATCAAAACTTTTTCACCGTTGGTTATAGCGTCTTTATGGATCTCTAATGTATCTGTGCCATATTCAAGTTCATATGAGGCAGAAATAGTTTTATACGGCAGCTTGCCTTTTTTGCGCACCGGTACGAAACCCGCTCCGATCTTATAGGCTAAGGCCGCGCCGAAGATAAAACCACGCGCCTCTACCCCGACTATTTTATCAATTTTCTTCCCTTTGTATTTCTTCGCCAGCAAATCAATTGATTTTTTAAACGCGGATTTATTCTGGATTAAAGTGGTTACATCGCGGAAAAGGATCCCGGGTTTGGGGAAATCAGGGATATTTCTTACGGATTTTTCCAATAAAGAGTTATTTTTCATAGTTCTTTCTCCTGGCCGATGACGAATTTTTTTAATTTTCTCAAGGCCGTTTCTTCGATTTGGCGGATCCTTTCGCGCGAAACACCCATTTTTTTGGCAACCTCTGCCAGTGTCTGCGGTTTGGCGTGGCTTAACCCGAATCGCAGGTCCAGAATTTCCCGTTCACGCTCAGACATAACCTCCAGCAGGTTATCGACTCTTTCCCGGTCAAGAAAATGCTCGATCTCCGCGTCCGGGGGAGCGGTATTTTTATCTTCCACTAATTCCGATATTTGGTTATCGTTGTCTTCGCCAATAGGGGCTTCAAGCGAGGATGTAGTGCTGGACATCCAAAAATTAATCTTTCCTGTTTTATCGGGAGAAAGTTTTAATTTCTTGGCAATCTCTTCATCAGTAGGAACACGTTTTAGTTTTTGACTTAACCGCTCCCTGCATTTCTTCCACTTGGTGATCAGGTCGTTCATATACACCGGCACGCGGATCATCTTGCCTTGTTCGCTGATAGAGCGGGTAATCCCCTGTTTGATCCACCAGGCAGCGTAGGTAGAAAAACGAAAACCCTTACGGTGGTCAAATTTCTCTACCGCTTTCATTAAACCCAGGTTGCCTTCTTCTATCAAATCCAGGAATGGGGTCCCCAGGCGCATATATCTTTTTGCGATATTGATTACCAGGCGCAAGTTTGCCCGGATCATTTCCTTGCGCGCCATTTCATCCCCGCGGCGGATCTTTTTGTTCAGGTCAATTTCCTGCTGGGCAGTTAAAAGCGGGATCTGCCGGACTTCCTTAAGGTATGTTTTTAATGCTTCCATAGGTTTAGTTTTTTCTCGCAGTTATTTCTTTAACGCCGCCTGTGCCGCTGCTAATTTTGCAATCGGGACTCTAAACGGCGAACAGCTTACATAATCCATGCCTACCTTGTGGCAGAATTCCACGGATTTAGGTTCTCCGCCGTGTTCTCCGCAGATGCCGACCTCAAGTTTTTTATTGGTCGAACGGCCGCGGGCAATGCCCATTTTGATCAGCTCTCCGATACCTTCCTGGTCAATGCTTTGAAACGGGTCCTCCGGCAGGATGCCTTTTTTAATATAATCCGGCAGGAAACCGCCGATGTCGTCTCTTGAGAAACCAAAACCCATTTGGGTCATATCATTGGTCCCGAAGGAGAAGAATTGGGCGACAGTTGCCAGTTTATTCGCGACAAAGGCAGCGCGCGGAATTTCAATCATTGTCCCAAAAAGATGCTTGATCTTTTTTAATCCGTATTTTGCCAATACCTCTTTGTATATTTGCTTGGCAATAACGAGCTGGTCTTCGAGCTCTTTTACATCGCAGACAACCTGGATCATGATCTCCGGGTAAGGATGCTTGCCTTCTTTGAGCAATTCAGCCGCAGACTCCAGGATTGCGCGGATCTGCATGGAGCTTACCTCCGGATATGTAACTCCTAAGCGGACTCCGCGATGGCCCATCATCGGATTTGATTCATGCAAGGCTTCAGCCCTTTTGGAAAGTTCCTGCATGCTGATGTTCAGTTCTTTGGCGAGCTGCTCAAGTTTTGCCTGTTCACGCGGCACAAATTCATGCAATGGCGGGTCCAGCAGGCGAATTACAACCGGAAAGCCATCCATGGCTTCAATTGTGCCTTTAATGTCTTTTTTCACAAAGGGAAACAATTCATCCAGCGCCTTCTGTCTTTCTTCAAGGGTATTGGAAACAATCATTTTACGCAGCAAGAACAGGGGTTGATCAGAACCTTTCCCATAGAACATATGTTCAGTGCGGAAAAGCCCGATGCCTTCGGCTCCGAATTGGCGAGCTTTTTGGGCATCTTCCGGAGTATCGGCATTGGTGCGGATACCTAATTTTCTTACAGCATCGCACATTCTCAAAAATTCCGAAAGTATCGTGTTTTCTTCAGAAGCATCCATCATCGGCAGCTTGCCTTCATAGAGGTTGCCTTTGGTGCCGTTTAAGGTAATCCAGTCTCCTTCTTTAAGTGTCCTATCCCCTACATGCACTAATTTCTTTTCGATTTCCACGTGCATGGCGCTGCAGCCGACAATACAGCATTTACCCCAGCCGCGGGCAACTAATGCCGCATGTGAAGTCATGCCGCCGCGGGCAGTAAGGATTGCCTGGGCAGCGCGCATACCTTCAACATCTTCCGGGTTAGTTTCTTCACGCACCAGGATTACTTGTTTGCCTGTTTTTGCCCATTCCACCGCATCGCTCGAAGAGAAAACAATTTGTCCGCAAGCGCCGCCCGGTCCGGCAGGTAAACCTTTAGCAAGAGGCTTAACAGCCAATTCTGTTTTTGGGTCGATAATCGGATGAAGCAATTCATCAAGCTGCGAAGGGGTTACCCGTATTACAGCTTGTTCTTTTTTAATCATTTTTTCTTTGACCATGTCCACTGCCATGCGTACCGCTGCCGGGCCGTTGCGTTTACCTATGCGGCATTGCAGCATAAAGAGTTTGCCTTTTTCAATGGTAAATTCGATATCCTGCATATCATGATAGTGTTTTTCCAGGCGGTCCTGGATAGCGAAAAGTTCTTTGTAAATCTTCGGCATTGCTTTTTCTAAAGTAAGCAATTCTTTGTTGTGGCTGCTGGTAGAGTATTCATTAATCGGCGCTGGTGTACGGATGCCGGCAACTACGTCTTCACCCTGGGCATTAATCAGGTATTCGCCGTAGAAGTTATTTTCTCCGTTTCCCGGATTACGCGTGAAAGCTACGCCGGTTGCCGAGTCATTGCCCATATTTCCAAACACCATAGTCTGTACGTTTACCGCTGTGCCCCAGGCATCCGGGATATTTTCAATTCTGCGGTAGCTTATGGCGCGTTTTCCATTCCAAGATGAGAATACGGCACCGATGCCTCCCCATAGTTGCTCCATAGGTTGATCAGGGAATTCTTTTCCCAGTACTTCTTTGATTCTAATTTTGAACTGGGCGCAGAGTTTCTTTAAGTCCTCGACATTTAAATCCGTATCACTGGTATAATTCTTTGATTTCTTTAAATCAGCCATTACTTTTTCCAGTTGTTTCCGGATACCCTCTTCGCCTTTTGGCTCGATGCCGGCAGCTTTTTCCATGACAACATCGGAATACATCATAATCAGCCTGCGGTACGCATCATAAACAAAACGGCTGTTCCCGCCGCTTTGTTTGATCAGTCCGGGAATAGTTTTTTCGGTCAGGCCGACGTTTAAAACCGTCTCCATCATTCCGGGCATGGATTTCCTGGCGCCGCTGCGCACGGAAAATAACAGCGGGTTGTCGGTGTCCCCGAATTTCCTGCCCATTAGCTTTTCAACCTTTTCCAGGGCTTTTTCCACCTGGGCCTTTAATTCTTTAGGGTATTTCTTTTTATTCTGGTAATAATATGTGCAGACCTCCGTGGTACAGGTGAAACCCGGGGGTACCGGGAGCATCAAATCCTTATTTCCGGCCATCTCGGCAAGGTTTGCGCCTTTTCCGCCCAAGAGGTTCTTCATACTTTCATTGCCATCTGCTTTGCCGCCGCCGAAACTGTAAACATATTTCTTTGCCATTACTTTTTAAACCCTTCCTTTCCTTTTTAGGGACGGTTCTCAAACCAAGGCTAAACTGTCCCCTATGGGGGACACTTCTGCTTTGAGTTAAGAACCGTCCCTGAGTATGTTGGTTAAATAATCTTTTAGCCTGTCTATTGAAATTCTTTCCTGTAACATGGTATCTCTGCTGCGCACGGTTACCTGCTTATCCTCCAATGTCTGCACATCTACGGTCACGCAATAAAGCGTGCCCACTTCATCCTGCCTGCGGTAAAGCTTGCCGATAGATCCCGTATCGTCATAAACCGTCACAAAAGATTTTTTCAGGTCCAGGGTGATTTTATTGGCAAGTCCGGTGATTTCCGGCCTGTTGCGTAAAAGCGGCAACACCGCCACTTTTGTAGGCGCCAGGTCCTTGTGGATTTTCAGGACTACGCGTAAATCGTCTTTGACTTTTTCTTCATGATAGGCGTCAACTAAAAATGCCAGGACCGCCCGGTCGACTCCGCCCGAAGGTTCAATTATATATGGAAAGAATCTTTCCTTTGTGGCGTCGTCAAAATATTGAAGATCTTTGCCGCTGTATTTGGAATGCTGTTTTAAATCGAAATCCGAGCGGTTTGCGATCCCTTCTAATTCGCTCCAGCCGAAAGGGAAATTATATTCCACGTCCATACAGGCATGGGCGTAGTGCGCCAATTCGTCTTTACCATGCTGGCGTTTTCTTAAGTTTTCACTTTTCATTCCAAGGGCTAAATACCAGTTAAACCGGTATTCGATCCATTCATTAAGGGCCCTGTCCGCATCAGCGGGCCTTACGAAATATTCTATTTCCATCTGCTCAAACTCACGGGTGCGAAAGGTAAAATTACCCGGGGTTATTTCATTGCGGAAGGATTTGCCGATTTGCGCCAGGCCAAAAGGAAGCTTGGGGTGACGGGAATCAAGGATATTCAGAAAGTTGACAAACATCCCCTGGGCTGTTTCCGGACGGATATAAATTATATTTGAAGTATCCTCAACCGGACCTTGGTGGGTTTTAAACATCAAATTAAACGGGCGGGATTCGGTAAGTTCTCCGGAGCACTCCGGGCAATGGGCTTTATCTTTTAAATCAGCGCTCTTAAAGCGCCGCTTGCAGTTTTTACAGTCGCTCTTTAAGTCGAAGAAGTTATGCACATGGCCGCTTGCCTCCCAGGTCGCAGGATGCATGAGTATAGCCGAATCCATGCCAAGGATATCATTACGTTCATAGACATTGGATTTCCACCAGGCGCGCTTCAGGTTATTTTTCAGTTCCACTCCATAGGGGCCGTAATCCCAGGTATTGGCCAGGCCTCCATAGATCTCGCTGCTTTGAAAAATAAGCCCCCTGCGTTTGCACAGGGAAACCACCTTATCCATTAAGTTTTCGGTCATAGTTCTATACTTTTAGCACAGTATAACTTAAAGAGCAAGAAGATTTTGAGCACCCATAATAATATAGCGAAATCCTGCCGAGTTTACGAGGCAGGATCCTTGCTAGTCTATCGGCTTTAAGGTTGATATTATCGCAAACACGTTATTTAAATCCAGGCGGCCGCCGGTATCTTTTATATACACCTTAAAAAAGTTGTCTCCGGGATCAAGCACATTGCAGTCAAAATAATTGTTCGGTTTGGCCATGGTGTAGTTAATAAAGCCTCTCTTTCCGTTCAGTTTAAATTCAACCATCCGGCAGATATTCTGGGGGCCTATATCCGGGGTGAATACGCTTTTCATAATGGTAAAGAAGGCATCGGTAATATTATTTACCTTGCTGAGGTTGGCATACATGAGCCTGCGGATAAATTCATAATTATTGAGTATCCCCTGTTTTTTTACGTCCGGATAAAGCTTTATAAAGGCATTCGGCTCCTGGCGTAAAAGGTAAATAACCGGGGTATCCTCTGTCCGCCTTCTTTTGTAATATCTCCTTTTAATCAATTCTTGTATTAAATTAAAACCTTTGGGTATGGAGATAGACATTTTTGGGAATTTTTGCGGGACCAGGGTATCAGCATATTCTTTATTGAGTTCGGGGGCTAAAACTTTTTCATCCGGCTGCATACACAGTATAGGAACGGTTTTGCAATCGCCAATCCCGTATGAAATATATTGCTTCAGGATATTCGGCCCTCCGAACTTGATGATGAAACCTGCGCAAAGGGCAAGCATAACCAGGCTGCTTATAAATTTTAAGAACCGTTTAGATGCCATTTAGCTTTTTGAACTCCTCTTCCTTGATACTAAAGGAATATTGATCAGAAGGAAATTTCCCCTGCGTAACCTCGTTTTTAAAATCTTCAACTGCTTTTGTAATCAGCGGCGAAAGATCGGCGTATTTTTTGACAAACTTCGGGGTATAACGGCTAAAAAGCCCAAGCATATCATGGATAACCAGGACCTGGCCGTCACAATGGAGTCCTGCTCCGATGCCTATAGTGGGGATTTTTATTTTACCGCTAATCAACCCGGAAATTTTATCCGGGACACATTCCAGGACTATCGCGAAACATTTTCTCTTTTCTAATTCTATTGCCTGTTCAACCAGGCGCCGGGCGGCCGCGGCGTCTTTTCCCTGGACCTTGAAGCCTCCGATTTTGTCTACGGTCTGCGGAGTCAGGCCGATATGGCCCATTACAGGTATCCCTTCATTAGTAATTTTCTCGGTTACCTCTAAACAGCGCTCAAACCATTCCAGCTTTACCGCTTGGGCGCCCGCTTCGTCGATGAACCTTCGCGCGTTTTTAACGGAATCTCCGGGGTTAAGCTGATACGATTCATAAGGCATATCCGCGATGAGCAGGGCATTTTTAACCGCCCTCCTGACAGCTTTAGTATGATGGAGCATTTCCGGCATTCCGACTTTAGTGGTTGAATCAAGGCCCAGGACCACATTAGCCAGGGAATCCCCCACCAGGATCATATCTATGCCCGCACGGTCAACTAATTCGGCTATAGGGTAATCATAGGCAGTCAACATGGTAATCTTGCGCCTGCCTTTTAAGTTTTTTATTTCATTTATATCCATGTTATCGCCTAATGTATAAATGCAGTAATGAATAAAATCAAAGAAAGTATGATCATTATAAGTATTATCAATATGGTGCAGAAATTATAGAATTTGGAATTAGTATATTTGCCCATCAGCCTTTTGTTGTTTACCAGGAGTAGCATAAATATTAATACAAAAGGAAGCAGGATCCCGTTTGTGGCCTGGGAAACAAGCATTATCGGCACAAGTTTTACGCCCGGGATTAATATAATTGCCGCTCCAATAGCAATGATGGCGGTATATAAGCTGTAAAATTGCGGTGCTTCTTTAAAGGTGCGGTTTACCCCGATTTCCCAGCCCATACCTTCGCATACTGAATACGCCGTTGACAGGGGTAAAATGCAGGCGGAGAAAACTGAGGCGTTCAAAAGTCCGAAAGCAAAAAGATAAAAACAGTATTGTCCGGCAAGCGGTTTTAGGGCAAGGGCCGCGTCTTTAGCCGTCTCAATCCTTATACCATGAATAAAAAGCGTGTTGGCGCATACGATAACAATAAAGATGGCGATAATATTGACCACGAAGGCTCCGATAATTACATCCAGGCGGCTGTATTTGTAATTTTCAATCCGAATGCCTTTTTCGACCACTGAAGATTGCTGATAAAATTGCATCCAGGGGGCGATTGTTGTTCCTACGACTCCGATAAGCATAAAAATATAAGCCTGGTCAAAATGAAAACTTGGCGAGATTGAACTTGAGGCAACTGTTTTCCAGTCAGGTTTAGATAAGAACCCCGAGACTATGTAGCAAACATAAAACAAGCAAGCTGCCAAAAATACCTTCTCTACTGATTTATAGGTTCCTTTTACAATTAACCACCAGACAAATAACGCGCAGACGGGCACTAATAAATATTTGCTGATTCCGAAGAGTTCGGCGCTGGCGGCAATGCCGGCGAATTCTGAAATAGTGTTAAAAATGTTGGAGAAAACCAAAACTACCATGGCGTAAAAAGTTACCCTGACCCCGAATTCCTCGCGGATTAAATCCGCCAAACCTTTTCCGGTGACTACTGCCATGCGGCTGCACATTTCCTGGATAATTACCAGGGCGATAATAATCGGGACAAATGACCATATCAGGGCATAACCGAAATGCGCTCCGGCAACCGAGTAGGTGGTAATACCTCCGGCGTCATTATCCACATTCGCGGTGATAATGCCGGGACCCATTACCGAGAGAAAAATTAATGTTTTTGCCCAGAAGCTTTTCAGGTTTTTCATATTTTCTGGATTATTTTTATTTTCTTCAGCCGGCGCCAGGCAAAAGAAATCAACTGACTCAAGATGTCATCAACGGTTATAATCCCCTGTAAAACATTACTTTCATCTACCACAGGTATAGCAAAATATTTATATTTTTCCATCAAATAGGCAACCTCTTTGACGCTTGAATCCAGGTGCACAAAATATGTCTTAGGGAATGCAGAATTAAGAATGGGTTCCTGCGGGTTCGCCAGGATAAGCCTGCGAAAATTGGTCGCGCTGAGAAGATGGTGCGTTTCGTCGATTATATAGATAAACTGGGCGGGTTCGGATTTAAATTTAAATTCCCTTATTTGGTCTAAGGCTGATTGGACAGTTGTTTCTTTTGTAAAAGCGATATATTCGGTAGTCATCAGGCCTCCGGCAGAATCTCCGGAATACCCTAAAAGCTGCGAAAGCCTCCTGGAATATTTGTTTTCAATCAGGTTTAAGATGTGTTTGGTTTTTTCGCGTGGTAATTTTTCCAGAAAATCCGTGGCTTCGTCAGAGGGAATATTGTTAAGAAGCTCGGATATTTCAAGGTCATTCATTTCGTTTAAAATTGAATGCTGGGTTTTAAAGTCAATATTGGTAAAGATCTTGGTCTTATTTGCCAGGTTTAAGGATTTAAAAAGGGCGATTTGATGTTTGGCATTTAAATCCAGGAAGATATCCCCTAAGTCTGCCGCCGGTATATTGGCAAGGTTTTTTTGCGGCACGTCTATCTTTATGGTCATGCTTACCGGATTAATAGTCAAGGGTTGAATGTATTTCCAGGAGATTAAGCGTTCATCCGAAAGGTATTTTGCTTTGGGGTTAAAAATTTTTACGGCCCAATCAACGCTTCTTTCAAATCCCAGCCGCCTGAAAAGACCGCGGGTGCCGATATCCACATGAGCGATCATCAAGGCTTGTTCAACAGCCAATAACTGGATATCATTTACGCGGATAACTTTATGGTTATGGGTATCTACTACCTGCTGGTCTAATATATCGCGTCTTAAAGTGAGTTCTTTCCTTTCATCATGAATTTCACCGAAAACTATTTTGGATTTATCAATCTTTAGCCGGGCCTCATCTTTGTCCAGCTTTTCTATGTCTTTCCAGTCTATGAGGGCGTATTTTCTGTTGGGAAAACCTTTGCGGATGATTAAACCGTGAGAAAGCGGATATACCTGTGAGGGCTTGACTACGATATCATAAATCTCACCGATTTCCCTGTCTTGATTATCAAAAACAGGCCGATCCATTAACCGCGAAAAGAAAATGAACATCTTCGCGGCGGAAATATTTTTTTGGAATGCTTGATTAAATATGTTCATCAGAATATTTTTGCCGCTGCCCGGGGAAATTTTTTCAGTAACTCTTCTCCCCTGTTTTTACCAAGGACAAATACCGCCGTAGATAAGGCGTCAGCCTCTAAGCCGGAATCAGTAACTACCGTTATGGAAGAAACTCCGCTTGTAACGGGATAGCCGGTTTTAGGATCAATGATATGGCAGTAGCGTTTTCCATTTTCAAAAAAGAACTGTTCGTAATCTCCGCTTGTGGATACGGATTTGTCCTTTAATTCCAGGGTTCCTGTGATTTCCGGTTTGCGCGGATTTTGAATAGCGACCTTCCAGGGTGAGCCGGATTTTTCTCCTAAAGCGTAAACCTGGCCCCCGGCGTTAATCAGGCAGCTATTGATATTATTCTCTTTTAAAATTTTAACCGCGCAATCAATGGCAAATCCTTTGCCTATTGCCCCCAGGTCAATCTTCATACCGGGAAATTTAAATTCTACCACATTATCTTTTTCATGCAAAATAATTTTATCGCATCCCACAAGCTTTAAAGTATTTTTGATTGAGTCTTCTGCAGGCAGCTTGTATTGCCGATTGGTGAATCCCCATAGATCGACTAAAGGCGCAACGGTAATGTCAAAAGCTCCTGCGCTGGCCTGACAAAGCTCTTTTGCCTTTTTTATGATATAGAAAGTATCCGGGCTTACCTTCAGGCTCCCTGAGCGGTTAAGCCGGGAGATCTCGCTATCCGGGATATATTTACTTAGCAGGTTTTCAATGCGTTTTGCTTCAGCAAAAACGATTGAGCCGGCTCTTTTGTCCGGGGAAAGCACTTCCCAGAATGTTCCCATAAGCAGGCGGTTGTCCCGGTAAAGCTGGACAGTTTTTTCCCGGGGGAGGTTTGGCCTCTTATGGTGTAAAGCAAGATAGCTTAAGCTAATGCCCCAGCCGATAAGTAAGAGGATAACCAGGTATCTGCGTATTCTTGGACTAAAAGCCATATGTTTAGGTTTCAGGGGTTAAGTTTTTGTTTATAGCTTGATTCGATTGTTTTTACCAGGTCAACCAGGAACTTGTTGGTTGGCACGGCAATGCCCAATTCCTGTCCGAGGCGCACGACTACCCCGTTGATAAAATCAATCTCCGTGCGTTTCTTTTTTAATACATCCTGCAGCATCGAAGAAATATTACCGGATGTGCTTTCGCAAACCGCCTCGACTTTTGCCAATGGGTCATCATAAATCAGTTTTACGCGTTTTCTTTTGGCGATACGGGTTGCCTCGGTAACGGCGTCTCTTAAAATTCTTTTTGTGCCTTCAAATTCCATAAGCTTGCCGTTAGGCAGCCGGGTGATGGCGGTTAAAGCGTTGATCCCGGCGTTGATAATTAATTTTGACCAGGCAAGGCCTTTTATATCGCGTGATAACTTTGTTTGCAAGCCTGCCTTATTAAATATTTCCCGGATACCGCGTATTTCAACCGGCATCTTGCCGTCCATCGTGCCGATAATGGTTTCGCCGCGGCCGGCATGGCAGATTTTGCCTGTTTCGATTAGAGTAGCCCCTTCGCTGGTGATACCCCCGATTACTTTGTCTTCTCCGGCTAACTCAGAGATAATTTCAATATTTCCGATTCCGTTCTGCAGGGTCATTATCTTGGTATTCTCCTGCAGGAGCGGCTTAATCTGTTCAACTGCCTGTTTGGTATCGAATGATTTCACGCAGATAAGTATAAGATCGGCCTTGCCGATATCCTGAACATTTGCCGTAGTTTTTGGTTTTGCCTGCCAAGAGCCGGACAACCCTTGCAGGGTGATCCCTTTTTCATTTATCCTGGCGGCGTTTTCCTTGTTTTTATCCAATAACCAGACTTCTTCCTTTGATTTTGATAAAAAAGCGGCAAATAGGCATCCCATCGCTCCCGGACCGACAATGACTATTTTCATACAGCCACCTCCAGTTTATTAAGCAGCCTTTGGCTTTTTAGCTCTTTTCCTAAATGAAAACTTAAAAAAGCGTTCAGGATTAAATCCAGTTCTTTCTTTATCTGGGGGTTCATTCCCAGGTTAAGGCTGGCGTTGAAGTTGTTTCGTTCTATGTGCAGAACAGTAGCAATAGTCCCGCGGAATATTGAACGGCTGCCGGGGTCTTTCTGCATGCAGCGCGGGCAAAGCAAGCCGCCTAAAGAAAGACTGAAGCGCGCCTGGCCGCTGATTATATCCCCGCAGGAAACGCAGGAATCAAAGTGAGGTTTAAACCCCGAGAAGTTAAGCATTTTGATTTTAAATATAGTTGCTATTTTGGCCGGGTTATAATTGGTCTCCAGTTCTTTAAGACTGGTCAAAGCCAGGTTAAAGATATCTTCATTTATATCTTCAGGCTGCATTATGGAGTTGACCAGATCCATCATGAAACCTGCCTGGGTTGTTTTGTCGATGCTGGAGCGTATTTGGGTAAAATTATCCAGTTTGTCCGCCTGGCTTACCAGGTGCAGGCTTGAGCGGGTTTTCCTATAAAAGATAATTTCATTTAAGGAGAATGGCTCTAAGTTAGAGGCGAACTTTTCCGGATCGCTGCGTATCCCTTTAAGCAGCCCGCTAAGCTTTCCGAATTCTTTACTATAAAAATCTACGATTATCGAGGTTTCACGGATATCCCTCTTGTTTAAAACCAGGGCCTGCGCCCTATCTATTGACATATTCTTTTTCCTTTTTACGCATTAGCTGCGTTTCAGTTTTAGCGCGGTCATCAAATCCCAATATATGCAATATGCCATGGGCAACATAGAGCAGTAATTCATCTCCCGGGGTACTCTTGAAATTCCGGGCGTTGGTTATCGCGGTATCCGTGGAAATTACGATATCGGCTAGAAGCCCGGGTTCGGTTTTGTTATTGTTTAGATTGAAAGCTAATACATCGGTTGCGCTATTGGTCTTTAAGAATTTGGTATTAAGTTTTTTAATCACTAAGTTATCCGTAAAACAAATATTAATATAGCCGGATTTGCTAAAACCTTCACCCTTGAGAATTTTAAGAATAAGGTTTTTTATGCGCGTCTTGGGGATAGGTAGTTTTTTTTGAAGGTTGATTATGTTTATATTTACCATGGCTTAACAAAGGAGATCATACTTACTCGCTACGCTCGTAAGTATTTCGCTAGATAAAATCTATGGGGTGCTCAACTTTTAAGAGTAGTTTACCCGGCTGTGGTATATGCCGCTTAATATTTTGGAAAAAACGCTGGAAATTTTCTCTATGTCTTTTAAGGTAAGCTCACATTCGTCAAGCTGGCCATCGATAAATTTATTGTTTATTACCTTGCGTACTACCTCTTCTATTTTTATAGGAGTAGGGTCTTTTAAGGTGCGCGTGGCTGCCTCAACCGAGTCGGCCAGGAGGACGACAGCTGTTTCTTTGGTGTTTGGTTTTGGCCCTGGATAACGGAATCCCTCTTCGGTTACTTCCTGGTTTTCTTCTCTGCCCTCCAGGGCCCTGCGGTAGAAATAATAAACCAGGCTGCTCCCATGGTGCTGTTGGATGAAATCCCAGAGTACCGGGCTTAAAGAGTATTTTTTAGCCAAATCCAGGCCTTCTTTTACATGATTCATGATAATCAGTTTGCTCATTGTGGGAGAAAGCGTATCATGCAAATTTTTCTTTATCTGCTGGTTTTCAATAAAATACTCCGGTTTTTGGAGCTTGCCGATATCATGATAATAGGCTCCGATTCTGGCTAAGAGGCCATTGGCCCCTATGGCGGCGCAGGCTGTGTCGGATAAATTACCGACAATAAGGCTGTGGTGGTATGTCCCCGGAGCTTCAAGTACCATGCGTTGTAAGATCGGATGGTGAGTGTCTGCTAGTTCCAGAAGGCTGATATTGGTTACTGTGCGTAAGAGATATTCGAATACAGGCAGGATCCCCAGGACAACAATCCCGCAAACCAGGCTGTTAATCATGATTATTAAATATCTTTCAGGCTGGCTTATCCAGAAGTGCTCAAAGAGGATAAGGCTTGCCAGCTGGATTAACCCGGCTATAAGCCCTGCCTGGATGACCGCGGTGCGTTTATGCGCTTTGTTTAGCAGCAGTATCGCGCATGAGCAAAAAATCATGAAAATAAGCAAGGCTTTAAATGGCTCCGGAGTTAAAGATGCCAGCGAGAAAGAAGTACCCAGTGACAAGAAGTAAGCTACTTCAAGATTGTTGAATAATAATACGCTAAGCATGGGGATAATCGCGATAGGGATAAAGTAAAAAGATAGCCCATGCTCAAGCAAGGCTTGCCCGACAGCGAAAGAGATCAGAAAAAGAAGGCTTAAATTTCTTAAATTAGCGCTCTTGATTTTAGAAAACTTCCTATAAAAGGAAAAATAGAGAATGATTAAAAACAGCGGGATAGCCAGGTTTATGTTGATAAGATAGCTAAAAAGAAAAATAAAAACACAAAGCCCGGCAAGTAAAAAATTGTTTTTAACGAACAGTTTTTTCATAAGCCTCAATTATCCTCTGGACCAGGGCGTGCCTGACTACGTCGGAGCCGCTAAAATAAATAAATTTTATACCTTTAATTTCCTTGAGTATATCCTGTGCCTGAAGCAGCCCGATGGGCCTGGCATTGGGAAGGTCGCTTTGGGTCATATCTCCTGTGATTACCGCCTTAGAATCAAAACCCAGCCGGGTTAAAAACATTTTCATCTGTTCGGCAGTGCAATTCTGCGCTTCGTCAAGGATGATAAAGGCGTCATTAAGCGTCCTACCCCTCATATAAGCAAGCGGAGCCACTTCGATTATGCCGGTTTCTATATATTTCTCAATGCGTTCAGCCTCCATCATATCGTATAGGGCGTCGTAAAGCGGCCTAAGATAAGGCGATATCTTTGCCTGCATGTCTCCGGGCAAAAAACCCAGGGATTCGCCTGCTTCTATAGCCGGCCGGGTTAAGATAATACGCCTGACCTCTTGTTTTCTCAGCGCTTCTACAGCGCAAGCCATAGCCAGGTAAGTTTTTCCGGTTCCAGCCGGGCCGATACCAAAAACGATATCATGTTTTTTGATCGCTTCAACATATTCATTCTGTCCGGCGGTCTTTGGCCCGATCTGTTTGCCTCCGGAAGTGCGTGTGATCCCGGTGTCTAATCCCGTAACTTGTTGTTTCCGGTTGTTTGTTTTAAGGTTAGATATCAAGCAGGAAAGGTCACTTCTGCCTATCTCTTCATTTCCTGAACGCAGGCCATCAAGCAGATGCTCTACCAATTGGCCTGCCTTTTTGATATTGGCGGCAGTACCGCTAATTTTCAAGTAATCTCCCCGCAGGGTAAGTTTTACCTTGAGCTCTTTTTCAATGCTGCGCGTATTGAAATCATGAGCACCAAAGAACCCCTGCGCTTCCTTTTGAGATTCAAACTTGATTACTTTGTCCACTATTTGAGGTTTTCTTTCGGTTCCGCCATATTGACAGGCTCGGCCTTTAGCTCCGGGCTGGAGGGTATTTTTAAAATCTGGCCGGCATAAAGTTTATCCGGAGAATGTAAAATATCTTTATTCGCTTCATAAATCTTCATCCATCTTTTTGTGGTACCATAAAATTTTTTGGAGATTTTTTGCAACGTATCATTTTTACCTACGGTATAATTTTCAAAACTTTGGCTAGGTGTTTCTTCGGCCGGTTCCACATAGGTTGCCGCAGGTTCTTCTGTCCTGGCTGAAGCGACCTCTGCTATTGGAGCAAGAGACGGGCATTTTGCTTGTGTTGGTTTGGCAACTCCCAGCTCTATCTCAAAAACCCTGGTGGTGCGGGTAGTTTTTCTTTCCGCTGACTCAACAGGGGCTGTTCCGGTGATATAACCCCGGTTGCCTGATGTCGCGGAAAGGTCCTGATCGAGCCTGTCGCGGGTTAAATTATACGTCCTGGCTACGCAGCCTGATAAAGCCAGGGATGAGGTTAATACGCAGATTCCGGCTAACTTGATCCTGTCCATCTTGGTTCCCTCCTTAATTAATCCTTTGCCTATATGGCAGAAGGCTTATGTTTTTTAAAGGTTATTCCTAATTCCGTTAGTTGCCTATCTTCAACATCCGAAGGCGCGCTGGTCAACGGGCAGAAAGCAGCCGAAGTTTTTGGAAAAGTAATGACTTCGCGGATACTGTTTTCCCCTGAAAGGATAGTTAAGAGCCTGTCTAGCCCAAAAGCGACTCCTCCGTGCGGAGGCGCGCCGAATTGAAAAGCTTCAAGAAGGAAGCCAAAGCGTTTAGAGGCCTCCTCTTCTTTTATCCCTATAATATTAAAAATTCTTTGCTGGAGTTCCCTGCGATGGATTCTCACTGAACCGCTTCCCAGCTCCATGCCGTTTAAGACTAAGTCGTATGAGCGGGACTTAACTTTGCCCGGGTCCTTCTCCAGATTTATTAAGTCTTCTTCTGCCGGAGCGGTAAACGGATGGTGTTCGCTGTCCCAGCGTTTCTCCTCTTCATTGTATTTAAAAAGAGGAAAATCTACCACCCAGCAAAAAGCAAAATCATTTTTTTGTTCAGGCCTTAAATCCGGTTTATCCGATTTATATTTTTCCATCGCTTCTTTATAGCTTATGCGCGGAAAAGGCGCCTGGATGTCTATATTTTTTAGTTCTTTAAGTATTAGTTTCATCAATCCTTCGGTTAAACAGAAGATATCCTCTTCATTGATAAAAGACATTTCAATATCCAACTGGGTGAATTCCGGCTGGCGGTCAGCGCGCAGGTCTTCGTCGCGGAAGCATTTGGCGATTTGGTAATACCTTTCTATTCCGGCAACCATGAGAATCTGTTTGAATAATTGCGGAGACTGGGGTAAAGCAAAAAATTGCCCGAAATTTAGCCGCGAAGGAACCAGGTAGTCCCGGGCGCCTTCAGGAGTGGATTTTGTCAGTATCGGAGTTTCACATTCAATAAAGCTTTTGTCTCCCAAATAAGCGCGGATAAGCTTGTAAAGATTGCTTCTTAAGACAAGGTTGTTAAAAACCCTCCTGCGCCTTAAGTCAAGGTAGCGGTATTTAAGGCGCATCTCTTCGGTTATTTCAGCCTCCTCTTCTATCTCAAAAGGAGGGTTTAGGCTTGGGTTTAATATTTCCAGTTCTTTTGCCAGGACTTCTATTTCTCCGGTCGCAAGTTTTCCGTTAACCGTGCCCGCAGGCCTTTTATTCACCGTTCCCTTCAATTTAATTACAAATTCA
>Ga0172370_10002556_pt1 | contig 26121 bp, 23 predicted proteins | sample LakKiv5m_FD_114538 | JGI IMG/M metagenome (GOLD analysis project Ga0172370, IMG submission 114538) | Freshwater microbial communities from Kabuno Bay, South-Kivu, Congo - kab_022012_11.5m | ecosystem: Environmental > Aquatic > Freshwater > Lake | place: Democratic Republic of the Congo...
ATCTTCTATCAAATATGGACATAGATTTTTTATTAAATCCAACATGCCTTTTTTCTTCGCATATAGAAGCGCTCTTCCCTGTCCTATCAATTCCGGTGAAACTCCCAAAGAATACAAAGCTCCAGTAAAAATGATTGCGCGTGGAAGTTTTACTTTTCCTTCTCCACGTGAATATCCAAAGAGTCCAACGTGTTGCATACGCTCTCTATTTTGTGGCAATTTTTTGCCTAAGTGATTTATCATTTCTGCAGATGGTTCAATCACAGATTTGAAATATCTTGAGACATAGTTATTGAAATCGTTTAATTGTTCTTGTTCTTTTTCGCTGATTTTTATGTATTTTTTTCTGTTTTCAGGAATTTTTTCATTCAATTTCTTGATCGCTTTTTTCACTTCTTTAAGCGGATAATCGTATCTAAATGCACTCTGAAGCGTAAGTGTTGCAACTCCTTTGTATTCTTCTAGCACGGCATCGATATTTTCAGGATTTATTCCTCCTCTAAATGGTAATGCACCACCTCCGACCCATGGATACATTTTGATATCTTCTTCTTCGCCGAATTCATGATAAAGACTTATCGCTTGTTTTGAAAAAAGTTTCGCGGGCAAAAAACCGCTATTCATAGCCGTATCGCTTCGTGCTGTGAAAGTTCTCATGTACTGAGGTTTGAAGTGATATTCCTTTTTTAAAAAATCTATATACTCTTTTAAAATCGATTTTATTTTTGGAAGTGTTTCGAATTTTTCAAAAAGTGGAATTACATCTATTCTTTTCAAATCAGATTTCATTTCGAAAATTTCTTTTGTTGCTTTTGATATTTTTGAAAATGTTTTTTGTAAGTAGATGAGCTGCTCTGCGCTTGTTGTCATTGGCAAAATTACTTCGAAAAGTGGTGGTGTATGCATTTTGTATGTCTTTGCGGCATTCTCGGCTGTGATCATATTCATAAAAGCACGAGGCAGTTTGTGGCTTGGTTCAAGCCAAATATTTGGAACTCTAAAGGTCAAAAACACATCTCTTCCGATTTGCTTCTTTGAGAAAAAACTGTGATATTTGTTAAAAAGTCTGTCGATTACGGCTTCGTCTACGAATTTCCCTTCCCAATCCCACATGTATTCTTCGATATTGAGTTCAGAAAAAGACCGAACACATTCTTCTATCTCGTCATTTACTGAAAGAAATCTTTTACCGGTGAAATATGCCGCGCAAGCATTGTCTGGATGCTGCGTTGCCATTGTTGCGGGGATTTTTCTCATAGGGTGGCGGGTAAATCTTCTTCAATAGGGAGTGATTTACCCCTTCGGGGCATAAACTTCTCATCCCTACCATAATAAGTTTTAAATCATCCCTGCCCAACGGCAGGGTTGCTTTAAAACTGGCGGAGAGGGAGGGATTCGAACCCTCGCGGGAACTTACGTCCCCCTACAGGTTTAGCAAACCCGCCTCTTCAGCCTCTTGAGTACCTCTCCACTGGGTTTTGCTAGTCAAAAAGCTACACCACTATATGGAAAAGCCCACATAAAGTCTAGGCGATTTTCTTGTTTTTTTGATTAATCAAAGTTATAAATGTAGCTACTATTTAACAAAAAAATTATGAAAAATTTAAAACTTTTAGTTTTAGGTGTTATTTTGGCCTCATTTGTCCTTACTGGATGCGCTACATCCTCAAACAAAGTAAAACTTGTTCTTGATAATGTTTCATGGAGGGGAGATAAATTTCTAAACTTTGATCTTTACCTAGAACGTCCTGATCTTGGCTTGAAAGAGCCTGTTGGAAAACAAGATGACCTTGTTTCTGCTGGATCATCAAAAGCTATCAATCCAAAATTGATGTATGTAAGTGAGACTAGTGACTTAGAAAAAGAAAGTGGAAATATGTGTGATAGACCAAGATTCCCTCATAGATGTAGCGTTACTTTGAAAGCAGATGAATCGAAAAAAAGCTCTCATGATTTCCTTGTGAAAATCACTTTTGAAGACGGTACTTATGCTGCGGAAGAAATTTCTGTTCCTATGCCTAAAAAACTTGAACTACCTGCGATCTCAGAACCAAGCACTTTGCCAAAACAAGATGAAGCTTTCCACGTAAAATTCAAGGACGTTGGAGCTGATGAATACACAGTTGAGGTAAATATGTGTAAGGCTTATGAAAATAATGGCATCAATCCATGTCTTGATGGACTATCTTACGTAGTTCAGAGGAAAGATGGAAAACTTGCCTTAGCTGAACCTGACGTTTCTTCAAAGCCTGTAGTAACTGAAAAAGATGGATTTATCGAGGTTAGCAGTGAGTTAAAATTGAAGTTTACTGAAAGTGTTGAATACTACGTGACAGCAGTCAAAAATGGACTTGCTGGCGGAGTAAAGAGCTTCGTAGATATCACAGATACAAAGAGTTTTCCTGTAGCTGCAGAGCCAGCGAAAGAAGAAAAAAGTAAGAAGTAATTTACTTATTGTCGAGTCCGACGGCTTGCGAGATATTCTCCAGGCCGTCTTTGTTTAGCAGTTTTACAAGGCCTTGATTAATTTCACCTACGACCTGTGGTCCTTCAAAAATCATACCTGTAATCATCTGCAAAAGTGATGCACCAAGGCGTATTTTTTTGTATGCATCTTCTTCACTAAATATTCCTCCAACTCCTATGATTAGCACTTTGCCTTGAGTCTTTTTGTAGATATATTTTATTGTTTCGTTTGATAAATCTTCAACCGGTTTTCCGCTTATTCCTCCGAATCCTACGATGTTTTTCTCATGTACTTTAGCCATCATTTTTTTATTCATCCTATCTTTCGTGAGGTTTGTGCAAATGAATCCGTCTATTTTATATTTCGCAGAAATTTCTATTATGTCGTCTATTTCTGAACGTTTTAGATCTGGTGGCATTTTTATAAGAATAGGTTTTTTGTTCCTATTTTTATGAATAACTTTTAGTAATTTGTCCAAAGACTCAGCATCAGTAAATGGCTGTCCTCCATGCGCATTTGGACATGAGACATTTATCGTCATGTATGAACCTATTGTTTTTGTCAGGTTAAATCCTTTTAGATAATCTTTTATTCCTTCTTCCGAAAGTGCTGTGCGTTCGCAATTTGTTTTTGCTACACTTACTCCGAGTGGGAATCTGAATTTTTCTTTTTTTATTCTATTTGAAATTTCATCTGAACCTTTATTATTTAGTCCGTAGTACACGATAAGTCCTTGTGATTTTTTTAGTCTCCATAGTCGTGGTTTTGGGTTTCCTTCGCTCTTATCCCCTGTTATTGATCCACCTTCTTCATATCCGAATCCTACTTCTGGAAGTATTTTGTATAGCTCAATATTTTTATCAAAACCTGCGGCAAGTCCGACTGGATTTTCGAATTTTATTCCAAGAATTTTTTGCGAAAGCATAGGATTTTTATAATAAAAAATCGCACGCGTGAAAAGTCTTGTAAAGATATTGCTTCCCAAAAATCTGCCCATTACATTGAAAAAATCATGAACATTTTCCGGATCAAATAAAAATACTATTTGTTTTACGATGTATTTATATAAAAATTTCATCACTATGTTTTTGAAAGTGATAAATTTCTCGGCGAAATTTAGGCCTATCATAAGCCATAATGTAGCAACGAGTATTCCTCCAATTACGTCAGACGGATAATGTACGTGTAAATAAAGTCTACTGAATCCGATTAGTGAAGCTGATAATAGACATGCTACGAAAAAAATAAATTTCAGGAATTTATTTTTTATTTTATCTTTCAGCGTAAAGAATAAAAGCATGAAAAACATTAATGACATTGTGGAATGTCCACTAGGAAAACTTGGATCACCTTCGAACATTAACATCCTTGGCGGACGTGCGCGCAAAACTGTGTATTTTAGTGTAAGTTCAGTTAATGCACCTCCAACTGTTGTAAAAAAAACTGCATAAAACTTTTGAATTTCTTTTTTTGAAAGTAAAAATATCAAAAGTAAAAGTGTAAAAATAATTACAATTTTTGCATCTCCAAAATGTGTAATCATTTTAAAAACTTTCACTAAAGATTCTGTTTGAAGGGATTCAATTTTGGAAAGTAGTGTTTGGTCTAGATCAATTATCGATTGAAGGATCATTCTTTGTTTGTTTAATTTTTTATACTTGGCTAGAGTACCATAGAAATATCGCCTTTTGAAGTTTTATTTATGAGGCAATCAAGTGACTTATTAGTATTTTTATACCAATAATTACTAGAATTATTCCTCCTACAATTTCTGCTTTTTTGCCCCAACATTCTCCGCACTTTTTGCCGACATAAACTGATGCCAGCGAAAGAATAAAAGTTGTCGCGCCAATTATACTTACTGCAAGCCAAATATTTACAGGCAACAATGCGAATGTAATTCCTACAACCAATGCGTCAATACTTGTCGCTATTGAAAGTATTAGTAATGTTTTCAAATTATGAATGTCTATTTTCTTTTCTTCTTCAGATTTAAATGATTCCAAAATCATTTTTACTCCTATAATTCCCAATAAAATAAATGCAATCCAGTGATCCAATTCTGATATAATTTTCTGCATTCCTATCCCAACAATCCATCCTATTACAGGCATTATTAATTGAAAAAGACCAAAGAAGAATGCAATACGAATAGCTTTTGTTAACGGCATTTTGTGGTGATGTGCGCCATTTGCCGCGGCGACTGCCATTGCGTCAAATGATAGTGCAATCGCGATAAGGACTATACTTATAAATGTCATTATTTTGCGTCTAAATACTTGATAGAGATGTATCCCTGCTTGTCTACTTTACACTGTTTTTCCGGCAATTTAAACTCCGGACATACTGATTTGTATGTGCTTAGTTTATATGGTGTTTTTATCCAAACATATTCGCCTTCGCGTTTTTCGATATGTGAATCTACTCCGATTTCTACTTTTCCGATTTGTGTGTCAACAATATATGCCGGATTTATCCTTCCTGTAGCGTTTCCTGCTCTGAAATATTTTTTTATTTCTATTCCTTTTTGGATCGAAGTTCTAAAATGTTTTGTGCCTTTTAATGGATCGCAATGATACAATGCATAAATCTCAACTCCAAGTAGATGTAATTTTCTAAATAAATCTTCCAAAATTTTCGGATCGTCATTTATTCCTTTTAGTAAAACTGATTGATTGTAAACTTTGATAGGTGAGTTTGTGAGCTTAGTTATGGCCTTTATCGACTGTGGTGTTATTTCGTCAGGATGATTAAAGTGTACGGCAATTTCGATCGGTTTCATTTTTTTAAAATCATGATATTTGAGCAACATTTTCACCAAATCGTCCGTGATTGTGTCCGGAGCAAACATCGGCGAACGCGTGCCTATGCGAATATCCTGAATGTGTGAAATTTTTCTTAGATTTTTTATAATATATTCAAGACGTTTCAAATCCATTATCGGATCACCACCTGTTATCAAAACACCTTTAAGCCTTGTGTCTTTTTTGATGTAGGTAAGCGCTTTATCGATATTTTCATAACTCATTGGAAGTGGTTTTTGTTTCTCATAAAACTTCCTAAAACAAAAACGACAATATGCTGGACACTGAAGTACCGGCATAATTATACATCTATCGATATACATTCTTTCGAGCCCTTCTATACCTGTTTTCATAATGCCCTCAAATGTCTTTTCTATCCCGTTTTCTTTTAATTCATTTATGTCCGGAATGAATTGTGCCGCTACAGCCTGCGATTTTTTTGACAAGTCCAAGAGATAACCTGTCAGTCTCACAGGCATTGTTTCAAATATTTTTGCAATATTTTTCTCCTGATTTTTTGGAGTTTTTTTGCCTGTTAATTTCTCCAATTCCCCTATTGTTTTGATTTGGTGGATCGTCATAAGATTTTTTTACCACACAAATGGGATTATATGGTAGCGAACTTTTTTGCAATACTCCGTGTATCCTGGCAAATTTTTCTTCAAAAATTTTTCCTCGTCGAGCGCTCGAACTATCACAATTATACATGTTAGACCAAACGGAATTAGTGCCCAATATGATCCAAGTGCGAGTGACATAAAGAAATACATTGGGATGACTCCTGCGTACATTGGATGCCTTACAATCGCGTACGGACCTGTCTCAATAACTTGTTGTCCCTTAAATATTTCTACAGTTCTTGCTGCGTAAGGATTTTCTTTGAATGCAAGAAACGCCAAATAAAAACCTGCGATAATTGTCAAATTTGAGCCTATTACTAGCCAAAAAGGAACATTTGACCATCCAAATCTGTAATCAAATCCTGGGATTAAAAATCCAAAAAAGAAGAGAATTGCTGCAATATTTATTATAGTTTTTTGTGTTACTTCTTTTTCCTTAAAATTCATTCTTCTTTCCAAAAATTCAGGAGATTTTTTCAAAAAATACATTATCATGAAAAAAGAAAACGACAACATAACCGTTATAAATAACCATCCTTGCCAATACTTGAAAGTTCCGGCTGTTGACATGAGGATTCCTGCCATAAACAAAAACGCCGAAACAAATACTAAAAATATTTTCAACTTGAGCTTTTTTATTGCAGCTTTTTCCATATTAAACTGGCGGAGAGAGAGGGATTCGAACCCCCGAGAGCCTTTCGACCCCAATAGTTTTCAAGACTATCGCCTTCAACCACTCGGCCATCTCTCCATATTTTGTAAGCTCGGCTGCGTTCGGACTGGCATAGCCAGATCCTCACTTCGCCTGCGCGCTCGCACCGTGTGCTCGCTTTTCGTGCACTCGCCGGTTGGGCTTTCCGTGCCCTAGCTTTTCGTAAGCTCGCCGGTTTACTTTTAAGATTGGTTATTCTCTTAAAGCTCGCGAATTATATTACATCTCTTCTACCACCGCAACCCCAAGTAATGCAAGTCCGTTTTGGAGGATCTGGCTCACTGATTCGACCATTTTCAACCGGAACAATCTGTCCTTTTGGTTATTCGCTGTCAAAACTGGGACTGAGTTGTAAAAAGAATTAAATTTCTGTGCCAATTCGTATAGATATTGTGACAATAGATTTGGCTTATACTCCTTCGCAGAACTTATTAACTGTTCTGTGAATTTAGGAATCATACGTAAAAGATGAGAAGTTTTTTCTTCGATTTCTGTTTTATTTTCTGCCATTTTACCTGAATCTTTAGACATCTTTGCCTTTCTCAAGATACTTCGTGCTCTTGCATAAGTGTATTGCATGTATGGCGCACTATTCCCCTCCAAAGAAAGCATTTTGTCCCAATCAAAAACAATATCCGTAGACCTGTTTTGAGAAAGAATATTGTATTTTACTGATCCAATTCCCACTATTTCAGAAACTTTGTCTTTATTTTTCAGATTTGGACTCTTTTGTTCTATGATTGCCTTTGCTCTTTTTATGGCTTCCTCAAGCACATTATCAAGCAAAATTATGTTTCCTTTTCTTGTACTCATTTGCATATCCTCCATTCTCATTCTTCCAAAACTCACGTGAAATCCTTCGTCTTTGTACCAAGAAAATCTTTTCGCAGTCTCAAAAAGTTGCTTAAAATACATGTTTTGAGCCATATCAACGACGTATAAAATCTTCTCAGGATGCCAACGATTTATGCGATATTTAAGCGTTGTCATGTCTCTTGTCGCATACAAAGTTGCTCCATCTTTTTTCTGAATCACGAGTGGAGACATATTTTCATCGTCGAATTTTGCGATGTACGAGCCTTCATCTCCTTCTACAAATATTTTTTTCTTTTTTCCTTCTTCAAGTAAATCTCCCATTTTGTCTTCGTAAAAACTTTCTCCCAAAGTAAAATCGAACTTTATTCCTGAAAGTTTTTTGTATGTTTTGTTTATATCTTTCAAACTTTCAGCAACAAACCATTTCCATAATTTTCTGTTTTCCTTGTCTCCTTCCTCAAAATCTTTGAATTCTTTTCTGGCAAGATCCTCAAGTGATGTATCTTTTTCGGCTTCATCATGAAATTTTACGTAAAGCTTCAGCATTTCAGTGATTGGAGCTTTTTCTAAAATCTCTTTTTTACCCCATTTTTTGTACGCATAAATCAATTTTCCAAACTGTGTTCCCCAATCTCCGATGTGATTTATTGATATAGTTTTGTAACCAACAGCACCCAAAATATTATTTAATGTCTGACCAATTATTGTAGATAATAAATGATGGACTCCAAGTGGTTTTGCGATGTTTGGAGAACTATATTCTACGATTACGTTTTTCTTTTTCCCTTCATTGCATTTTCCATATTTTGCCTTCTCTTTGAGCACTTTTAGCATTTCACTTTTTAGTGCTTTTTCAGATATGAAGAAATTTATAAACCCTGGACCAGCTATTTCGACTTTTGATATCAATGAATTTTTTGGGATATTTTTTACTATTTGTTCAGCAATTTCTCTTGGATTTTTTTGCATTATTTTTCCAAGTTTCATCGCGATATTTGCGGCATAATCTCCATGAGAAATGTCCGCAGGATATTCCACATTTATCAGCTCGCCGTTGCCTTTTAGTGTTTTATCTACAGCTTTCTTTAAAATTGATTTTATTTGGTCTTTTATTGTCATTTTTATATTTTTAAGAAATAGGCTTTTTCCTGAAGCGGAATTTTTGAATCGTCCGCCGTTCGCCTACCCTCTACTCCCAATTCAACAGAAGGATTTTCCGGAGTAAGGATGTATTCTTCTATTTCCCCGCCTATATATTTTAGTAGATTCATTCCCATTTCTCTCAAGATTTCGCCAAATTTGTCTAGATGCATATTGCTTAAATCTTCAACAATAAATGTCGCATTTACTGTACGCATTGTGATTTTTGTTCTTTCACATTCGCGATAATTCCAGTATCTCTGCACTATTCCGCCTTTATCCATGTATGAAACTTCACCCTCATTCGCCGGATAAACCTCTATCGAATTTACCGGTCTAAACGGCTCACCACCCTTTGTATAAAGCAAATTTAGATCTCCACAAAGCCAATCTATATCTTTTGTACGGACAGGAAGTAAATATTTAAGATTAAAATATCTACATATATCTTCTAGTGAAGTTTTGTGGACAACTTCTTCGCCTTTTTTGGCTCTAGAAAGCAGTTTTGCAACTACGTGTTTGTGCTTTAGTGGTGAAATTCCAAACATTCCAAATGCCTCGTCCCATGCTTTTATATATGGTTCGTCGTGGATTTCTTTGTTTTCAAATTCCTTTTGACGTTGTGCCCAAATACCGCGAAGTAGGCTTTGGATATAAGAAATCCGTCTAGTATTGTTTACATTTTTGATGATTATTATTCCTACTTTTAGGCCCGTATATTGTTTGAAAATACTTTCGTCTATGTTGATGTTCATTTGGTCGTTTTTATTTCTTAGGACATTCTAATGAAAAGGGGGTTGATAAATCCAGCGTTTTTTGCTATAATTCCATGATACAAAGAAAAAATAACAAAAACAAAAATGAAGAATATACTCTCAAAACTATTTGCATCGCTTGCCATTGTTGTGATGACAATGAGCTTTACGGCATTTGCCGCCGTTGATAAAGCTGCTCCAAGTGATGTCATCGGCATCAAGGGAATTGCCCTAAATAAAGGTGCAAAAATCTCATGGGATGCTGCAACTGACAATTTGAAAGTTGCCGGATATCAAGTGCACTATGACGTTAAGTCTGTGCAAAATCCAGGAGAAAAATATGCATTTATCAAAGATGTCGGAAATGTTTTGACTTATAATGTTACCGGTCTTGAAAATGGCAAAAAATATTATTTTTCAATAATTGCATACGATGAAGCTGGAAATGAAAGTGCAAACTGGGGAGCTCCGGAAGTATCCGTGACTCCAGCTGCCGATGCTCCAGAAGCAAAGGACAATACTGCACCTCAAGTTTCAAAAGCTACAGCATTGAGTAAAGAACAAGTAAAAGTTGTTTTCTCTGAAGCTGTTGTTATTCCAAAAGAAAAACCTGAAGATGCTTTCCAAATCGAAGATGAAGATACTCTTGAGCCTTTAGCTATTCTTAAAGCTGAAATGGACAAAGAAGATAAAGATAATAAAACAGTTCTTCTAACAACTGCTCCACAGACAGAAAAATCAAAATATAAACTTACTGTCGGAATAGATATAGAAGATACATTTGGAAATCCTATCATTAGTGGAACTTCAGATACTGCAGAATTTGATGGTAGTGGCGCTGATAAGGTCGCTGCGGATGTAAAGGGACCAGAAGTCTCAAAAGTCGAACCAATGGATAATACACACGTTATTGTGACTTTCAATGAAAGTGTTGTATTAGGAATCGATCCTTCTCAAAATTTCAATATCGTAGATGCGACAGATGCAACTAAACAACTACAAGTTTTAGGAGTTGAACTAGGTAAAAACACTGATAATGTTGCAGATGCTTCAGCTGTAGTGACAACTTCACCTCAAGCTGAAACAAAATATACAGTTTCTGTTCTTGGACTTAAAGATACTAATGGAAATGAGATCAGCGCATCAAAAGCTACAGGTGAATTTACAGGAGTTGTTGCGGCTCAAACCCCTACAAATGTAGAAGATATTATTCCTCCAAAAGATGTTGCAAAACTGATGGCTGACTATGTTTTTTCTGCCGGAAAATATGTAGTAAATCTTTCATGGGAAAATCCTGTAGAAAATAAAACTGACACAAAAGAACAACTTGTTTACATGAGTGAAGACCAAGGAACAAGCTACGCAAAGAAGGCTAGCCTTGATGCTGCTGCAAATAAATATTCAGTAAAAGATCTTATTCCTGGAGAATATTGGTTCAAAATTACTCAAAAAGATGCCGCTGGAAATGAAAGTGAAGGTGTCGTAAAGAAAGTAACTTTGGCTGAGACTGGACCGGAACTACTTGGATTAGTTGCGATCTCAACTGTTCTTGGAAGATTTGCGACAAAGAAAAAGAAGAAATAATTTTAGAAAAAATTTAAGTTTTTTTAACGAAAATTTAATGCCCCCTGTGTAAACTCGGGGCATGTTTTTTGTAAAAATTCTAAAATTATTTAGGAAGTACGTTTTTCAGATAGTCTTCGTTTCGGCTGTGTCGTGCGTTATTTTCGCGTTGGATTTGCCTGACGATAGATTCCATGCGTATTTCTTGGACGTCGGACAAGGAGATAGTTTACTTATAAAAACGCCTGAGAATAAACATATTTTGATCGATGGTGGGCCAAAGGATTACGTTTCGAAAGAGATCGGAGATACTATGTTTTTCTTTGATAGAACTATTGATCTTATGGTTCTTACACATCCTCATTCGGACCATGTTAGTGGACTTATTTCTGTACTTCAAAACTATGACGTTAAACGTGTGATGATGACTTTTGTTGTTTATAAAAGTGATGGTTATGCGAATTTCTTGAAAGCTGTTAAAGATGAAGGTGCTGAGATTTTTATCGCTGACAGTGAGACTGATTTCGATTTTGGTGATGTGTTCGTAGACACTCTTTATCCGTTTTCAAAAATAAATGGACAGACGTTTAAGGATGTGAATGATTCTTCTATCGCTATGAGAATTATTTATGGAGATAAGTCGATTTTTGTCGGTGGAGATATAGGACAAAGTGTAGAAAAAAAGATTATTGCAAAGTATAAAAATCTAAAATCTAATGTTTTAAAAGTATCTCATCATGGAAGTAAAAATTCTTCGAGTGATGATTTCCTGAAGGCCGTAAGCCCTAAAATCGCAGTGATTAGTTGTGGTAAAAATAATTCGTATGGATTTCCTCCGGAAATTATTTTGGATAGACTAAATAAATACGGTATCAAAATTTACCGTACCGACATTGATGGAAAAGTTGAGATAGTTTTTTAAATCCTTTCGATATCTGCTCCAAGACTTCGAAGTTTTTCTTCGATTTTTTCGTAACCTCTATCTATGTAATTTATGTTTGAAATCTCAGTTTTGCCTTTTGCTACAAGTGCCGCGATAACCATTGCTGCTCCTGCTCTTATGTCACAACTTGCGATAGGGACTCCGTCCAAGTGAATTGGCCCTGATATTAAGGCTTGATGTGGGTTTAAAAGATTTATTTTTGCACCCATTTTTTCCAATTCAAAAATATAATTTAATCTACCTTCAAATAGTGTTTCAAAAACTTTACTAATACCATGTGCTTGAGTCAAAAGTACTGCAAATGGCGCTTGTAAGTCCGTCGGAAAGCTTGGGAAAACCGCTGTCCTAAGCGTTTTCACCGCATTTAATCTTTCTGCTGGATTTACTTTTACACCATCTTTTTTTATTTCTAATGGAACACCAACTTCTTCAAGTTTTTGCCAAAGACTATCTAAATCATTTGAATTAAATCCTTTTACGAGAACGCTTCCGCCTGTTGCTGCTGCGGCGATCAAAATTGTCCCGGCCTCCAAATAGTCACCTGTAATTCGATACTTTACTTTCTTTAATTTCTTAACTCCTTTTATTTTCAAAACATTTGTACCAATTCCTTTTATTTTCGCACCTCTTTTATTTAAGAATTCACATAAATCTTGGACGTGTGGTTCGCATGCCGCAAGCCTGATTTCCGTTTCTCCTTGCGCTAAAACCGATGCCATTATTGCATTTTCTGTTGCCGTTACGCTTAATTCTGGAAGAATTATTTTCTTACCTTTTAGTATTTTACATTTTATATCTAGTCCTTGTGTGTCGTCTATTACTTCGCATCCAAGTTCTTTGAAGGCGTGTGTATGTGAATCCACAGATCTTTTTCCGAGGACACATCCTCCTGGAAATTGCATTTTCACTTTGCCAGTTCTCGGCAAAAGTCCTCCCAAAATCAAAATTGATGCACGCATTTTTGTGACCATTTCATTCGGGATTTCTTGGTCTGAAACTTTCGATGGATCTATCTCAAGAATATTATTTTCAAATGATGTTTTTGCTCCAAGTGCTGTGATTATTTTCACCATTGATCTCACGTCTTCGATGTTTGGAACATTTTCAAGAATCACTTTTTCTTTCGACAAAAGTGACGCACAAATGATCGGAAGTGCAGCGTTTTTTGAGCCACTTACTATCACTTCTCCTTGAAGTTTTTTGCCTCCTTTTATTACGAAATTAGCCATAACGAAGGTATTATACAGATTTCCTTCAATATTTAAACCTTTTTGAGTGGTTTTGACGTGATAAAGCGTTGATTTTTCGCCTTATTTCTGCTATAATTGGTAGATTTACAAAGAACAAAAACAAATAAAAAATGTCAGTTTCCTCAAGAAAGTTAGCTTTAGTGCTTGTTGCAGTTTCCATTATTGGAGGCGTATTCGTGAATAATGCCTTAAACAAGAGCGATTACAATATCATAAATACCTCTGTTTTAGGTGTTTTGAAGGCAACTTATGAGGATCTTGCGCCATCGGCGCCTGACCTTTCTATCGTAAATGTTGTTTTGAATAAGGAATCTGATCCGACTCCGGATTTAAATTATTATAAATATAAAGCCAGCATTGTCGTGAAAAATAATGGTGGAAGACTTATAAATTCCCGTGTTCTTTTGCATGGTGACGGCACGCAAAAAAATGTGGCTGTTCGAAATACTGATTATGGTTTTTCTTTAGCAAAAGATGCAACTTATATAATCAAAGATTACGACGTAATTTTCGATGGAAATTATAATGGTGGAGATGTTCCTCTTTATTTGGATATAGCTGACAAAACTGATGCAGATAATACAAATAACGTTTTTGTTTCTAAAATTTTCGAAGGTCCAGGAAAAATAAAAGATATTTTTATTTCTGATATTTCACCTGATGGAAAAGTGGAATTAAATTTCAATGACAATAAATATACTATCAAAAAACATAATTTTGAATTATGGAGAAAAGACGATGTTTTGATAGAAAATGACAATGGAAAATATTTTGAAAACACAGCTTTCTCTACACCTATTGGTTATCATGTTTATGAAAATTCTGCTAAAAATCTTGATACTGATTTTACTAGAGATGGCCGTAGTGAGGAGAATTCTCACTATGTAAAATTTTCTGAACATCCATATGGCGCGACAAATAATCACTATGTTTTCATCAAGGCTACAAATCCTGATAATGGATATTATTCTGTAAGTGACGTTGTTGCAGTTGGACCTCAACAAGAGATGAATAGAGCGGAATTTATGAAAGCATTTGTTGATTACTTGAAGATTCCTTTATCTAAAAATGAAGTGCTTTCTTATACTGATGTAAGCCCAGATCAGTGGTATGCACCTTACGTACAAACCGTTTATAATCTTGGACTTTTGAATACTTCTGCTCTTAGTTTTTCTCCAGAAAGAAAAATCACGAGAGGTGATGTTTTGAAAATGGTCATGGATTATTTCGAGGCGGATCTTACTCAAAATACTGAAAAACATTTCAAAGATGTTGATGAAAATTCACCTGTTTATTCTTACGTCCAAAGTTTTTTGGCTGAAGGAAAAGCTGAAGGACTAGGCGTAAAACTTAGCCCAGATTTACCTGCAACGCAGGATTTTGTAAAAAATATTATCGATGCATATAGAAAAAATAATTAAATTTTATTTCCTTTTTGTGATGGTTGTTTGTTCAACCGTTGCCGTTGGTTCGGATAGAAATACTCAAACTTTCATGGCAAATGTTTTGGGATACAATTCTGTTGAACATTCTGTTGCTGAAGTTGATAACAGAAAAATTGATTTTGAATTGTCTAAAAATAAAGATGTTTTGTCTGTTGTTCCCGGGTCTACGAATGTGAATATGATGGAAATGTCATTCAGAACTAATGATGATGCAATGCTTATAAATGGCTTAAAACTCAAGGTTTCCGGAGTTCTTTCTGGTGACATCGATAAGGCGGTCTTGAAAAGTGGTGAAAAAGTTTTGTCTGAAGGAAAAATCGAAAATGGATATATTTCTTTTGGAAATATTGGTTATGGAACTGATAAAAATTCTGAAGGTGTTATTTCTGTTTTCATAGATATAGGTAGAGATTTAAAGGCTGGGGAAAGAATAAGACTTGATATTCAAGATCCAAAAGATATTTATATGATGGTTGGTGGACGAAACTTCGATTTAAAAACTTCTTTTCCGGTGAAAGGAAAATCATTGAGTGTTGTCAGTGTCCGTGGCTGGGAACCTGGATATGATAGGCCCTAAAAAGGGTTTGACTGTAAAAAAATAATTTTATATCTGTTCTAGGTAACATTTTTCACAATATACTATTTCCTTGCGATCTGGTGAATATGTTGTTTGCATTTCTGTTCCACATTTCATACATTTTCTATCGTATAATTTCCTTGGATTCATTTTCCCTTTTCTTTCGAAATGCCTACAATCATGACACAGATGCGGCAGGGCTAGGCCATGTTTTTTGTAGAATTTTAATTCTTGTGGAATTATTTTGAAAGGCTTGCCATCTTTTTCGCACTCTATTGTTGCGTTTAAAATGTCGCCATTTACTTCCGAGATATCGTTTGGTAGGTCTTTTGCTTTTGTACTTTTTAGTTCCGTTTTAGGCCTTTCATAATCTTCCCAATTAAATCCTTGGTTTTTTGCCGTTGCCTTGTCTAAGGGGAAATAATATTGTGCCATTGAACTATTGTATCCGATTGTACTTATTTTTGAGTTGAAAAATTCTCCCCATTCCCCTGTCTTTTTCATGTGTTCTATAATTCTTGGCAAAAGTTTTTCGTATTCTTCTCTCGTGTATTTTTTATTTAATATGCAATATTCGTTATAGTTCAGATTCGTGCATCCGAAACAATTACTAAGTTTATAACAATAATCACAATAAAGTACGTCATTCATTTGTGAACATTTATTGCAAAATTTCACGTTGTTTGCTCTATAAACTCCGACTGATTCATAAATAAAACTTGAATCCAATCCTGTATTGAAACAGTCATATCCTGTGTTCATCATCCCGTCCCACACATATTTGCAATCTTGTGATTCCATTACGTCAAAACAATAGGCACAGTTTTTTGAATTGCTTATATAGTCCCCCAAACAATTTTCGCTATTATCTATTTCCAAATTTTTATGTTGGACTGTAAGCCTTAGTTCTTCCAATTTCCTCTTTGAGTCTTGTATGTCCTCGTAAGTAAATTTAAAGTTATTTGTAAATTTTTCGTATTGTTCTCTGCTTAATTGCTCGTTAAATAAACAATATTCTTTATGATGAAGGCCTACGCATCCGAAACAATTTTTGCATCCAACTAAATCTTCACAAAAGAAACAATCGCTGACATTACTTGAATTAAAGCAGTAAAAACAATGGTAACCTCCCGTAATTTTTGTACACTCATAACATAGTTCGCATTGTAGTGCCCAAAACATATCCATACAGTCTCTACCATAAGCGCTCGTCGTACAGTAGTAAAAATCCTGAGACTGCTCGCTGTTGAAACAAAGATAGGAATTTTTTAGTTGGCTCGTGTCATTACAGTAGTCACTGTTTTCATTTGCCCTGTTGTCTAGATTTATCTTCGGAACTTTTAAGCAAAGCTCTTCAAACTGTTCGAAAAATGGTCTATTAAAGTCGAAATCCACGCCATAATCAAGTGCATTCCATTTGTCTGACCACCAAATTTTTTGCTCGTATACTATGTATTTCGTTGTTGGTGGATACACAGAAAGCATATCTTGATTTGAGAAGGCACACTTTGCTTTGTATAAAGTTCTTTCGTTCCTGAAACACATTTTTCGCTGCATTCTGCATGTAGGACAAAGTGTTGGATGAGGAACATTCATTTTCGAGTAAAAATCTTCATCTTCTTTTTCGATCGAAAATTGTGCTTCACATTTTTTACAATTTTTTATTTTCTGCTCCATGAGACGCGAGATACTCAAATAATTTTTTATAGACTTCTTCGTGTGGCACAAAATTTTTGTCGTGATTTTCGATTTTGTTTTTTAGGTCTTCTATCTTCATGAATTTCACTTCGGAAACTTCGAGTGGATCAAGTTTAAAATCTTGTATTTCTAAGTTTTTCTTTACCAAATAAACATCTTTAAATTCGTTGTTCACGAAAGTTCCTTTGTTTGTCACACATGTGTCTTTTGATTTGAAAAGAAATTTTAATTCTCTCTCTGTTACGTCAAGTCCGAGTTCTTCTTTTATTTCACGTAATGCTGAAGTTTTTGAATCCTCTCCTGTAGAAATATGGCCTGAACAAGATACTTCCCAAAGATTAGGAAATGATTCTTTTTGCTTTGAACGTTTCTGTAGTAAAAGTTCTCCGTGACTATTCAATATCCAAATATCCACAGCATGATGCCAATCTCCGTCCTTGTGTACTTCTGAGCGAAGTTTTATTTGGTTTAGCTGTTTGCCGTTTTTGTCGTAAAGATCGAAGTATTCCATTTGTTTGTTGTAGACTTATTAGTTTTAGTTTAGTCTTTAAATGTGTATTTGTTAATCAGTAAATCTTTTAATGTATTATCTTTACATCCTCAAATGTGCCGACGATACCTTGTACACGGGAATTACCGTCGATTTGGATCGCAGAATAAATGAACACAATACTTCAAAACTTGGTGCGAAATATACAAGTGCACGCAGACCTGTGGAACTTGTTTACTCAAAGAAATTTCGAAATAGATCTACTGCCTCGAAAGCCGAGAGCAATGTTAAAGGGCTTAGTAGAGAGGAGAAGTTAAGATTAATTGTCGGACAGAAAAAGACAGCAAAATAATTTTTAACTCGTCCTTCTATACTGTAATGCCTCAAGTATGTGAGGTGTTTCGATTTTTTCTTTTAAGTCCATGTCGGCGATTGTACGGGAAATTTTTATTACTTTTAGGTAACCTCTGTTTGAGAGATTTAGTTTTTCGGCAGCGCGATTCAAGATATCTTTTGCGTCGTCTGTTAGCCAACAATGTTTTTTTATATCATCAACATCCATATCTCCATTTCGCGAAATTGCCGATTTTGAGAATCTTTCCTTTTGCATTTTTTCTGCATTTTCCATGAAAGATGGATGTGATGATTTTTGTGAAATTTTTTGTTGTGATTCTTTTTCGAGGACTTCATTTATATTTGATTTTTCGACTTCTACGAAAATATCGAACCTATCAAGAAGTGGACCAGAAAGCCGTTTTTGATAATTGCTAATTTGTGCATCCGTGCAAATACATCTGATCTTTTTGTCGGATTTAAATCCACATGGACATGGATTCATTGTTGCTAAAAACATAAAATTTGATGGAAATTTGATCGCCAAATTTATTCTCGAAATATTTATAAATTTGTCTTCGATCGGTTGTCTCAATGAATCTAGAACCGTTGGATTGAATTCTGCAATTTCGTCAAAAAATAAGATTCCATTGTGAGCCAGTGAAATCTCTCCCGGTCGTGGAATATTTCCTCCACCTATAATTGATGAAGTCGTTGCAGTGTGATGGACTTCACGAAATGGCCGTGTTTTCACGAGAGGTGAATCTGCATTTAATAATCCAGCAACAGAATAAATCTTTGTAGTTTCCAAAATTTCTTCCTTTGTCATCGACGGAAGTAAGTGCTTGAAAGCTCTGCAAAGAATTGTTTTTCCACATCCAGGAGAACCATAAAGTAAAATGTTGTGCCTGCCACAAGCCCCTATAGCAAGCGCTCTTTTGGCTTTTTCGAGTCCTATTATTTTATCGATAAAAGTAAAATCGCAAATGTTTTGATCCAAATCTTCGTTGTCATTTTTGTATGGCAAAATTATTTTTTTATCCGTGGAAAATTCGATAATATCTTTCAAATCTTCGATAGGGATTATTTCTATTCCGTCTATAAAACTTGCTTCAAGTGCATTCTCTGCCGGCAAAAATATTTTTTCAAAACCTTGTTCTTTTGCGAATTGAGTGATGAGTAATGCACCGGCGATGCGATTCACTTTTCCGGTTAAGGAAAGCTCTCCAACGATTATCGAATGTTCAAATTTTTCTTTTGGGATTTGTTTGCTATCTATCAAAATGCTCAGCGCTATGGGCAAATCAAAAAGTGCACCTTGTTTACGCACTTGTGCCGGCGCGAGGTTTATAGTTTTTCTTGTTTGAGGAAATTGCATTCCTGAATTTTTTATTCCGAGACGAACTCTTTCTTTTGATTCTTGTACCGAAGTATCGCCGAGTCCGACTATCGAAAATGACGGCATACCATTTGAAATGTCCGCTTCGACCTCTATTATTCTGCATAATAGACCCGTAAACGAACATGAATATATTTTTTCTGCCATAGTTTTTTTGTTAGAAAACTATCGCACTATGACAGGTCGACATTAAATAATTGTTAAAAAAAGTTAAAATTTTTCTAAAATCTATTTATTCGAGGATTATTCTGAATTTTTGAGTTTTTGTTTCAATGTAAATTACTTCCCCGTTTGATCCTGCAATAATGTTCAAAGGATATTCTTTCATGTCTCCGAAAACGCCTAGGCTCTGAGCAGAATCTCTTTTCGGATCATATAGATTTACTCCAAAATTTTGAGTTACGAACACTATTTTGTTTCCGTTGATCCAATCTGTTTTTAGAGTACTTTCTATTTTTGTTTGCTTTGGCGCACTGATGTTTTTTCCACTTAAATCCATCGTCCACCAATAACTTGAGTCTAAAGTTTTGAATTGAAAGAAACTTCCATCAGGTGAAAATTTTGATTCCGTAATCGACGAATAAGCAAATTCCGGAAGTGGAGTTTTTGTTTTTGTAGATAGGTTTACGAAATATGCTTTTAACAGTGGTTGTGTTGTCGTGACTGCAGTTCTATTCCCTGTTTGAGAACCTTCTGCAACAATGACAGAATACTTTGATCCGAATATTTTTGAATTTTTTATTTCTTCAGGAAAATAAGTCAGAGCAATTTTTTCTTTATCCGATTTTTCGAAAAGTTTATAGTTTTTTGTTTCTTCATCAAACATTATATCGTATGAAAATTCTTTTTCTTTTTCAGGAATTACGTCTGTTTTTTCGATGTATGGGTTTACTTTGAAAATCGCAGTGTAGTCAGTGGTTCCCCATAATTTAAAATTTACAGGCATCAAATTTTGCTGAAAATTTTCTTTCGAAATTATCAACTGAGCTGTCCCTGTTTTTTGTTTTATTTCACATGGAGAATTTAGACAATAAAATATCTCACCACCGAAAATTTCGGCTTTAAATGGCGCTTCTCCGTAGATCATTACTTTTCCAAAATCAAGAAATATAAACCAAATATAATATAAAATCGGAATCAATATTATTATCACCAAAAATAAAATTTTCTTGCGTTGTTTCTTCGCTTCTTCTTCCGGAGTTTTGTATTGTTCGTCATCCATCAAAAATGTTTTTAAAATGTTTTATTCCAATGAATTTTCTTTCTTTGGTTAATTTTACGGCAATGACGTCGATTCTCCAACTTTTAAAGCGTATTTCTCTTGCTAGATTTAGAAATTTTATCGCGGCTTTAAGAGTTTTCATCTTTTTCTCGTATGTTACTGATTCTTCCGGTTCTCCAAACATGTTCGACGATCTTGTCTTTACTTCAACGAAAACTATTTCCTGAGTGTTTATTTCGAATGCAACGATGTCCAATTCCCCTTCTCTGAAATAAACATTCTTCTGCAAGATTTTGTAATTATTGGCAATAAGAAATTTTTCCGCTATTAGTTCTCCTATTTTCCCGAAAGAGATCTTGTCCATGGGTAAAGGTTTATTAGATGTTGATTAGTCATACACCATCGACATTAAATTTTTCTAAAATCTTTGTTGAAGAAGAAGATTTTTTCGTGTAATACTTGTGATCCGGATGCAAAGGGCGCACTTCGGAAGTTCTATAATTAAAGGTTATGTCTGAACAAAGCGGTTTTGTCCCGCCTCATAGTTTGGAGGCAGAAAAATCTACTATTGGTTCTATATTGATTGATAAGGATGCCATCACTAAAGTTTCTGATTTCGTGAAAAGTGAGGATTTTTATCATGATGCACATAAGATGATCTATCAGGCAATGAATGATCTTTATGATAAAAGGACTCCTATCGATTTGGTGACTTTGACGAATATTTTGGAAGAAAAAAAAGAACTAAAAATGATTGGTGGAGCGTCTTATTTGGCGCTTTTGGCAAACGAAGTTCCTACTGCGACTCATATTTTTCAGTATGCAACCATAGTCAAACAAAAATCTATTCTACGAAAACTTATTTTGGCTGGAGATAACATAAAAGGACTTGGATACATGGAAGAACAGGACGTGGAAGAACTTATAGAAAAGGCTGAACGTTCGCTTTTTCAGGTTTCTCAGACATACATGAGTGATCGTTTTGTGCATATCAAAGACGTTTTAAATAAAACTTACGAGAAGATTTCTGATCTACATGATCCTGAAGCCAAAGAAAAATATCGTGGTATTCCTACCGGATTTAAATCTTTGGATAATCTTTTGTCAGGACTTCAGCCTTCAGATCTTGTAATTCTTGCGGCTAGACCATCTATGGGAAAGACCGCTCTTGCCCTTAATATCGCGCAAAATGTGGCCAAGAGAGGTAAATGCGTTGGACTAATTTCTCTTGAAATGTCGAAAGAACAACTCGTTGAAAGAATGTTTTGTTCTCTTCTTGCAGTTGATTCGTGGAAAATGCGTACTGGGAAATTAAGTGATGATGATTTTGGAAGAATTGGATCGATAATGGATGAATTGAATTCTATGAAGATTTTCATCGATGATTCGATTGGAAATTCTATCGCGGAGCTCAAGGCTAAGGCAAGAAGACTAAAGATGGAAAATGGACTCGATTTCCTTGTGATCGATTATTTGCAACTTATGAGTGCCGGTAGTTCTAGCTATAGTTCTCAATCAAATCGTGTACAAGAAATTTCTGAGATTTCAAGGTCTCTAAAAGCTTTGGCTCGTGATCTTTCTATTCCTATTTTGGCACTTTCACAGCTTTCTCGTGCGGTTGAGATGAGACCGAGTAAAGTTCCACAACTTAGTGATTTGCGTGAATCCGGAGCTATTGAGCAAGATGCGGACGTCGTTCTTATGATGTATCGTGAGGATTATTATGAAGAAGATACCGAGAGAAAGGGTATTACAGATGTGTTTATAAGAAAACATAGAAATGGGCCTATTGGTCACGTAGAACTTGCCTTCAAGAGAGAACAAATGAAATTTTTGGACATGGAGACGAAGAGAAAATTTGATGATTATGCGAAAATGGAATAAATGTTCGCCCATGTAAGTCTTTGCGAATATCCGTAAAGACTGATAAAATTGGCGCAGATTTTTTAATTTATCCAAATATGGCAGTCGCGCAGTCAAATGAATACAATGATAGGCTTAAAAAACTTTCTGACTTAAGGGATGACGGGAAAAATCCTTACGTTGGTAAATACGAGAGAACTCATATGACTCAGGAAGCGCTAGAGCTTGCTGAAAAAACTGGGTGTAGAGAAGTTGAGGAAATTCTTGCAAAACCTTCAGAAAAACTTATAAAACTTTGTGGAAGACTTATGACTTTTCGTGAGCATGGCAAACTTGCATTCGCAAATTTGCAGGATTTTAGCGGAAAAATCCAAATTTGTTTTATGCAAAATTTGATACAAGAAAAATATAAATTTTTGAAAAAACTTGATATTGCTGATTTTGTCGGAGTTGAGGGTGAACTTTTTAAGACTAAACACGGCGAAACAACTCTTCTTGTAAGTGATTTTGTTTTGCTATCAAAAGCTCTAAGACCACTTCCGGAAAAATGGCACGGACTTCAAGACCAAGAGCAAAAATACAGACAAAGATATTTGGATACTGTTATGGATAGGACTGTTCTTGATAGATTTGTATTTAGAAGTGGGCTTCTTAAAGCGCTTCGCGAATTTTATTGGGACAAAGGATTTACTGAAATCGAGACTCCTATTTTGGAAAATATTTCTTCCGGTGCTTCTGCGAAACCTTTTATCACTCATCACAATGCGCTTGATATAGATGTTTATCTCCGAATTGCCGCGGGTGAACTTTGGCAAAAAATGGCGATTGTCGGTGGATTTGAAAAAACTTTTGAGGTTGCGAGATGTTTCAGAAATGAGGGAATGGATCCAAGCCATTTGCAGGAGTTTACGATGGTTGAGCATTATGCCGCTTATTGGAATTTTGAAGATAATATGGCTTTCACAGAGAAAATGTTTGAGTATTTGCTACAAAAAACTTTGGGAACTTTGAAAGCGAATATAAAAGATAAAAATGGAGAGACTGTTGAGATCGATTTTGCAGGACCTTGGCCAAGAAGGAAGTTTACAGAAATGATCGAACAGGACTCAGGAATTGATGTTTTGGAATATGTCGATGATGCAAAAGGCCTTCTAAAAGCTATTAAAGCTAAGAAAATTGTCATAGAAAAAGCTGAAAGTTTGGGTTATGGAAATTTGGTTGATGCGCTTTACAAAAAGGTTTCTCGACCAAAACTTGTACAACCAACTTTCGTAACTCATCATCCCCTACTAACAAAACCTTTGGCGAGAAAAAATGATGAAAACCCTACGATTTGCGATACTTTCCAACTTTTGGTGAATGGATGGGAGGTCGTGAATGCGTATAGTGAGCTTGTAGATCCTGTAGATCAAAGAGCGAGATTTGAGGCTCAAGCGAAAGCAAAAGCCGGTGGTGATGAGGAGGCAATGATGATGAATGAGGAATATTTAACTGCGATGGAACATGGTATGCCTTGTATTTCCGGCTGGGGAATGGGAATAGATCGACTTGTTACACTTCTTACAGGACAAGAAAATTTGAAAGATAGTGTGCTATTTCCTTTAATGAGGCCTGAGAATTAGAGATTTTTGTAGATGTCTTTTCGATAGTCTATATTTACGAGGATGTTTTTGTTGCTTTCCACTTTATAAACAAGCCGTAATTTTCCCGAACGTATGCGATAATAATTGCTGAAACCGGCAAGTTTTTTTGGCTTTAGATTGGCAAGATCGTTATTTTGTATTTTTAGTAAAAGATCAAGGACTATGACTCTTTTCTTTTTTGTAAGCTTGTCTAATATTTTTTGAATTTTATCCATCCATTCTTTTTATAGCTGCTTTGATTTTCTCTATATCGAGTCCTTTTTCACAATAAATCCCAAAACTTTTTTCATCTTCGTAATAGACGGTTTCATCTTTAATCAAAGGTTTTATTAGTAGTCCGTCTTTTGTTTCCTCTGCCACGAATTTGGTTGTTTTGTATTTTCCTCTCCATGATTTTGGAAGAGTTATTTGTCCTGTATTAAACATAGATAATGTGTAAATCATAGTAAAATTAGTTAATTTGATTATTTTAGCTAATTCTATTATATGGTTGGTAAATACACAACAACTCTTACATAGTCGTATTAAATTTTCTTAAAATATTTCTAAAATCCGCGAAATTGAGATTGACGGAGTTGTAGAGTTATTTTGTGCCAGAAAAATAAAGATAAAAAAGCCATCCTCCCCATATTGAATGGCGGAGGCCTTAATAAAGGCTAAAGTTTAAATCCTGAGACTCTTAGACCCTTAGCAGACGACGCACCCCGCGCTGATTAAGACCATGATTAAAATCGTCATCGTAAATGTAAACATTCCCATCGCGCAAATTGAAAACGATATCTCGAGGCGAAAATGGATCTTCTCCTGATTCAAGCCATGAAGATACATAGCCTATTACATTAGTAGATTTTAGAAAAGGTTTTCCTGTATAAGATTCGTATTGTAGTATTTCATCACTTTTATCGTAGTCACCAGAATATGGGAACATTTCATATCCTGTAGATATTGGTTTGTTATCTTCTCCTAATTGTATTTTACCTTCTTTATCTAAATGGTCATGTTTATACAAAACTCTATCTCTTGTATCTTTGTAATTCATACCTTTCATGATCGGTTCATCTCCTTTGTCGGCAAACAATACTTTTCCATTTTCATCCACTCCAAAAAGTATTCCTCCTTGTTCCATCGCTTCTGCACGTTTCAATTGAAGTCCATCGTTCGCCAAAAGTCTTGCCTTGGCTGTTTCCCATGGACATTTTGCCTGTAAATCTGGAGAAATCTTATCATAATCAGCCTCAAATCTTTTAAGTGAAGTATTTCCTTCCACTGTTCCTTGAGCATCAGGTTGTGTGGTTGTAGAAACCGATGTTAATCTCTGTTGCAATCCATCTGCGACATCAACTACTGGACCAACATCCGTAACCTCTACAGCACCAGTTGGGTTGTTTGGTTTTGATCCTTGATTAGTATCCACACCGTCTTTTACTACATCTACCATACTTATTATTATTACATTACGGAAAATTATTATCTCAAGAAAATCTGTTTTGTCAAGTAGGGTTTCGAGGTTACGGCTTTGTATAAATTTTAGCTTTGTGTAGAATCTGTTTATGAATAAGATTGCAGTTTTAGATTTTGGCGGACAGTATTCGCATTTGATTGCGAATAGGATTCGTAGACTTGGTGTTTATACTGAGATTTTGGATCCGGAAACTCCTTATGAAAAACTTTTGGAATACAAAGGGATTGTGCTTTCCGGAGGACCTTCGAGTGTAAATGATCCAAACAGTGCGAAATGTGATAAAAGGATTTTTGAAATCGGAGTTCCAGTACTTGGGATTTGTTATGGACATCAGCTTATCGCTTATTTGTTGGGCGGATACATAGAACATGGAAATGTACGTGAATATGGACATGCAAATGTAAAATTTTCGGATAAGAAAGGGGTTTTTGAAGGTATTCAGGACTATGAAGATGTTTGGATGAGTCATTTTGATCAGGTTACAAAATTGCCTGAAGGCTTTGTTGCCGTCGCTTCAACTGATGACTGCCCTATCGCCGCCATGGCGAATTATGAAAAGAATATTTACTCAATGCAGTTTCATCCGGAAGTCGCACATACGCCTTGTGGAAATATTATTTTGGAAAATTTTGTGGCTATGACAGGCGCTGTTCGAGATTGGGATATAAATACTTATGTAGATGAAATTATTCGTGAGATAAAAGAAAAAGTTGGAGATAAAAAAGTGTTTTTGATGATCAGTGGTGGCGTGGATAGTACTGTTGCTTTTGCTCTTATTTGTAAGGCAATCGGTCCTGAGAGAGTATATGGACTTTTTGTCGATACAGGGTTCATGCGACTGAATGAAAAAGAGGAAGTTTCTGCTGCTTTGAAGGAACTTGGCGTCACAAATTTACATGTTTATGATGCTGGAAAAGAA
>Ga0172370_10002557_pt1 | contig 26120 bp, 27 predicted proteins | sample LakKiv5m_FD_114538 | JGI IMG/M metagenome (GOLD analysis project Ga0172370, IMG submission 114538) | Freshwater microbial communities from Kabuno Bay, South-Kivu, Congo - kab_022012_11.5m | ecosystem: Environmental > Aquatic > Freshwater > Lake | place: Democratic Republic of the Congo...
CACAAGTTGTTTCCCGGCTATGATTGGAACAAACTCTGGGAAAAACTGCTGCCTCTCACTGGTAACTTAACCTGTGAAATTGTGGCTATTCAGTAATCCAACAACCTTGGGACAATGTGTATTATTAAAATAGGACTTATTATGAAAATAAATATTGAAAAAGATGTTCTGCTGCTGGCACTCACAAGAGTTCAAAGTATTGTTGAAAAAAGCAGTATCATGCCTATAACAGCCAATGCGCTTATAACGGCAAAAGACGGTCACCTGACGGTTAGTGCTACAAATCTGGAAATAGGAATGATTGCCCAGTATAATGAAGTAACGATAGAAAAAGAGGGAACGCTGTCGGTAAACGCGCGAAAATTTTTTGAAATAATAAGAGAATTGCCGGAAGAAGTTATAACAATTACAGAAAAGGAAAATTATCATATAGACATTACCAGCAACACGGTTCGTTTTAATATTATTGGTCTTCCGCCGGAAGATTTTCCCCTCTTTTTTATACAGGATGATGTCGCGTACCGTACGTGGGATGCGGAAAAAATAAAAAAAATGATAGATTACACATCGTTTTCAATATCCGGAGATGAAACAAGAATAAATATAGCCGGAGCTTTTATAGAGCAACTTGAGGATAATAAACTGCGGATGGTAACGACAGATGGCTACCGGCTGTCAATGATAGAGGAAGAACCGGGAGAAACCTTATCTGCAAGCGATGGAATTCTCATTCCGCACAAGGGAATTATTGAACTAAGAAAAATTCTATCTGATAAAAACGAAGAAAAAATAATTTTTATAAAGGCCATAAAGAACAGCCTGAGCATAAAAGTAGGAGAAATAGAAATTTTTATTCGATTGATCGAAAAAAAATTTCCTAAATATAAATATATCATCCCGCCGGCTGGTGAAAACGAACTGAAGATAAAAGCGGAAAAAAATAAAATTAAGTCTGCCCTGCGACGCATGTCTATTATAGCCAGCGAGAATAAACGACCGGTAACCTTTAATTTTAAAGAAAAAAAACTTGAGTTAACAACAGAAGATAATGAACTGGGAAGCGTTCAGGAATCAATAGAGCAGGAAGAAACATATAAAAAAGGTTTTTCTTTCAGTATCAATGGAAAATATTTTTTAGATATATTAAATGCCGTAGATGATGATGTGATGATGGAAATAAACGCTGCAGATAAAAACAAACCCCTTATTTTTCATCCACTCACCAAGACCAATGCAACCTATATTATAATGCCCATGCTTTCGGAGTAACTAATGCAGCCGATAACCATTGAACCATTAAGTTTTCTTGCGCTTATTATAATTATAGTAACCTTAGTTTATAGTTTTTTTAATTATAGAAAAGAAAATAAAAAAGAAAAACCCCGGCAAAAAACCACACTAATAAAAGAAGAAATTGATTATGAACTGCCGGCGCTGGCGGCTGCCATAGCCATGATGATGGAAGGAAAACCATATAGAACAAAAAACATCGTGCTGTCCGGAAAACAGGAAAAAGTTTCCTCCTGGAGACATTTTGGGCGACAGGAAATAATGAGAAGAAGACTGAATATGCACAATTAGAAAGGAGTCGGGTCATGTCGGTACGGAAGTTTAAAATAAATATAGATGGAAAACTATTTGAGGCCGAGGTTGAGGAGTTAACAGAAGGATACCCCGCGGCAGGTGAAAATAAAAGAGAAGTGCAAAAGCCCGCGGCAGCGAGTTTTGCGCCCAGCAAGCCGGCATTCAGCGGTTCTGAAAAATCAGTAACGTCCCCCATGCCGGGTAAAATAATAGCCGTGAAATGCTCTCCGGGGCAGGCGGTAAAACGCGGGGATGTTTTAATTATTCTTGAAGCGATGAAAATGGAGCAGGAAATAAAAGCAAAAGTTGACGGAACCGTAGCAGAGATAAAAGTAACGGCGGGAAAAGCCGTGCAAAAAGATGAAGAGTTAATAGTAATCAGTTAAAGGAAACGGCAATGGGCGTCTGGGATGCTTTCAAATTCGCGGCAAACATATATCTTTCGGGAATCGTTATAACCTTTGTTATATGGTTACTGATCGTTGCTGTGGGGCAGTTTACGAAAAAAGGATAACGGGATATGGATAGTTTTTTAAATATTTTTCCGGGCATTCTGTCTTTTTCGCAAATGCCGTCGGAAATGGCGATAGCGCGCATAATTCTAATAGGTCTTGGATTTTTAATTCTCTATATGGGATGCAAGGATATTCTGGAGCCGTTAATAATGGTTCCCATGGGTGTCGGCATCTGTCTGGTAAATGCAGGCATATTTATGATGCCTGATTTGGCGGACCCCGCAAAACAAAAACTTGGAACCATGTTTCTGGACTCCATGGTCAATACTCCTACAGACCATATCAATGCGCTGCAGGTTTACTTTCTCCAGCCCATATACGCACTCAGCTTTTCAAACGGTCTTATTGCCTGCATGGTTTTTCTCGGCATCGGGGCAATAACGGAACTTGACTTTTTTATCGGAAACCCAAAACTGAGGTTGATGCTTGCAATACCAGCGGAACTCGGAACTTTTTTGACCTTTCCGCTGGCAATTGCCATGGGGTTCAGCACAAAGGAATCCGCGGCCATTGCAGTAATTGGAACTGCCGATGGACCAATGGTTCTATTTTCTTCCCTTTTGCTTGCTAAAAACCTTTTCGTCCCCATCTCTATCATTTCTTATATTTACCTTAGTATTGTATATTCCGGGTATCCGTACTTGATAAAAGCCCTGGTTCCCCAAAAACTGCGCGGAATACCAATGAAAGAAATGAAAATAGTTAAAGTCTCCTCCGGAGAAAAAATAGCATTCAGCATCGTGACGGGAACGGTTCTCAGCCTGCTGCTTCCGGTTGCAGCGCCCTTGTTTGTCAGCTTTTTTCTGGGGGTTATAATAAAAGAATCAAAAATAAACAGATATATCAGGTTTGCAGATGAGGTCCTTTTAACGGGCGCAACACTTTTTCTCGGATTTTTACTGGGCTGCCTGCTCAGCGCGGATATCGTAGTCAATCCGCAGATGTTTAAGTTAATTGTTCTGGGCTTTGCCGCCCTGTTTTTATCAGGCGTCGGCGGTCTTCTGGGGGGCTATGTCGCCTGCTGGATAAGCCGGGGAAAAATAAACCCGCTCATAGGGATTGCCGGCGTTTCCTGCGTTCCCTCTACGGCAAAGGTTGCCCATAAATGCGCCAACGCGGCAAACGAAGAAGCATTTATTCTGCCCTATGCAATGGGGCCCAATATTGCGGGCGTTATAACCTCTGCAATCCTGATGGCCATCTATGTTACCAAGGTTCAGGTACTTTAATAATAAGGGTCTCGGCATTTTATTTTGCGTCGTCGGGGTTCTGCTCACCAAGCTGAATTATATGGTTCAGCTTAACCCACTATACCGCGAAAGCCTTTATTTTGCCGGGGTTGGAATTGCAATTGCGGGAATAGCCATTTTCTCCGCAGGGCTCACGTCACGAACAACAGAAAGGATTCTGATCTGCCCGGCGTGTATGCAAATTAACAACGCGCTATCAACGGTCTGTAAAAAATGTAAGCTTCCTTTAAAAAACAACCCCGCGGTAAGCTAAAAAACCCCAAAACGGGAGCGTTATACCATGAAAGAAGGATATCTTCCGATTCTCTTAATGCTGGCCGTAGCCGCAGCTTTCAGCCTTGCGGTCGTTGCCCTGTCCTGGCTGGTGGGCAAACGCCAGGACTCAAGCGAAAAGCTGATGGCCTATGAATGCGGCAACATCCCCACCGGCAATGCCCGTCAGCGTTTTCCCATAAAATTCTATATTATTGCCATGCTGTTTATTATTTTTGATATTGAAGCAGTGTTTCTCTATCCGTGGGCCGTTATTTATAGGAGACTCGGTCTTTTCGGCCTGATTGAAATGGTGCTGTTTATAGGGATTCTGTTAATAGGCTTTATATACATCTGGAAGAAAGGGGCCCTGGAATGGGGATCGAGGAATATTTAGGCGACACCTTTCTCACCACCACCGTGGACAAGGTGGTAAACTGGGCGCGTAAAAGCAGCATCTGGCCAGCCACCTTCGGCCTGGCCTGCTGTGCCATCGAGATGATGGCCACGGCGGCAGCGCGCTATGATATTGCCCGGTTCGGGTCCGAAGTCTTCAGGGCCTCGCCGCGGCAGGCGGACCTGTTGATCGTCGCCGGAACCGTGACGAAAAAAATGGCGCCGATTGTAAAGCGCATCTATGACCAGATGCCCAACCCCAAGTGGGTCATAGCCATGGGGGCATGCGCCGCAAGCGGCGGCATGTTCAGAAGCTATGCCGTGGTGCAGGGGGTTGACGAGCTGTTTCCGGTTGATGTCTATATTCCGGGATGCCCACCGCGGCCGGAGGCGCTGCTGTGGGGGCTTATGAAGCTGCAGGAAAAAATAGAGCGTGAAACCATACGGGGCACGACGCCATGAAAGAAGAACTGACCACGTGTTTGGGAGACCGGCTGGCCGGTTGTACAGAAGCCTGCGGCGAGCTGAACGTCACCGTGCTGCCGGAACATTTGCTTGCTGCGGCCCGGCTGCTGCGCGATCAGGCGGCGCTTTCTTTCACCTTTTTATCAGATCTGACCGGCGTTGACTGCGGCGGGGATGAATTTGAAGTTGTGTATCATCTGTTGAGCATTACGCACCGGAGCCGGGTGCGCATAAAAGTGCGGATACCCCGGGGAGCCGAGCTGCCCTCGGTGACCGGCGTCTGGCCGGCGGCTAACTGGCATGAGCGGGAAGCGTATGACCTGCTGGGCATAACATTTGCAGGCCACCCTGATTTAAAAAGAATCCTCACGCCGGATGGATTCAGCGGCCATCCCCTGCGCAAGGAATATCCGCTCGGCGGGGAGAAATAACTATGGCCATACACTTAGAACCTATCACTGCAGGCAGTGAACATCTTATATTAAATATGGGGCCCCAGCACCCCTCTACCCACGGGGTTCTGCGGGTGATACTGGAGCTGGACGGCGAGGTGATCGTTAATGCGGAACCGGTTATCGGGCATCTGCACCGCGGCGTGGAAAAACTGGCCGAGCACATGACCTACAACCAGGCGATACCCCTGATGGACCGGATGGATTACTGCTCGCCGCTGATAAATAATCTGGGGTATGTGCTGGCAATTGAAAAACTTCTGGGCCTCGCGGTGCCTGAGCGCGCGGTGGCTCTGCGCGTACTGCTGTGCGAACTGACCAGGATACAAAGCCATTTGATCTGGCTGGGCACCCATGCGCTGGATATCGGCGCCATGAGTCCGCTTTTGTACATGTTTCGCGAGCGCGAGGAAATACTGGACATGTATGAAGAAGTCTGGGGGGCGCGCATGCATATGGCCTATTTCCGGGTCGGCGGCGTCGCGGCAGATGTGCCGAAAAGCTTTTTGGCACGGGCCGGAAAGTTTCTCTCCGAATTTCGTGAAAAGGTGGATATCTATGAAGCCCTGCTCACGGAAAACCCCATCTGGAGGCGGCGCACCCGGGGCGTGGGCATCATAAGCGCAGAAGACGCCATTGCGCTTGGGCTGAGCGGCCCTGCGCTTCGGGCAAGCGGCGTTGACTGGGACTTAAGAAAACACCTGCCCTACAGCGGCTATGACCGCTATACATTTGATGTGCCGCGGGGAATGCGCGGGGATGTCTATGACCGATACCTGGTGCGTATCGCAGAGATGCGGCAGGCAACCAGAATCTGTGTACAGGCGCTCGAAGGGCTTCCCGCAGGGCCGGTGCAGGCTGAAGCGCCGCGGGTGGTTCCGCCGGAGAAAGAGCGCGTTTTAACGACTATTGAGGGCCTCATCCATCATTTCAAAATAATGATGGAAGGCTACAGCGTCCCGGCAGGGGAAGTGTATGTTGCGGTGGAGTCCCCGCGCGGGGAACTCGGGTTTTATATCAGAAGCGACGGCGGGACAAAGCCCTACCGCCTGAAGGTTCGCACCCCCAGTTTTGCCAATCTGGAGTCCCTGTGCACCATGGCAAAAGGCCAGATGATAGCAGACATGGTCGCCATTATCGGCAGCATTGATATTGTTCTGGGAGAAGTTGACCGATAGAACCGGGTTCAAGAGGAGGACGATGCAGACAGCTGAACATGAAATTGCCGAGGGGAGCCTCCCCGCTTTTATCACGCAGGAGATGATCGTCGCCCTGGACCAGGCGATTGCCGAGCATAAAGGCAAACCCGGCGCGCTCATCCCGGCGCTGCAGCGCGCACAGGAGATCTGCGGCTATCTTCCGGCGGATATCCAGCGCCGCATTGCCGAGGGACTGGAAATATCGCCGAGCATGGTCTACGGCGTGGTCTCTTTTTATTCCTTCTTCACTATGAAGCCGCGCGGCAAGCATGTCATCCGGGTATGTCTGGGGACTGCCTGCTTTGTGAAGCGCGCCGAGGAGATAATGCAGAAGCTGGGCACCGAGTTAAAAATCGGCGTGGGCGAAGTTACCCCGGACCGGAAATTCTCCCTGGAGGGCGTGCGCTGTCTGGGTGCCTGCGGTTTAGCCCCGGTTGCGGTGGTCGGAGAAGATACCTACGGGCTGCTGGACCCGGTAACCTCTGCAGAGATTTTGAAAAACTATTAATACCCGACAGAACAGACCGGCAGGATGACAGCACATGGCCAGGATGAACAGAGAAGAACTGGAAAAAACAAAACAGCGGCACCAGGCGCTCATAAACGTGCGGGAGGGCACCGCCCGGGCCCGCGTGGTGGTTCACATGGGGCCGTGCGGCATTGCCGCCGGCGCGCGTCCGGTGCTCCTGGCGCTCATCAGAGAGCTTGAAGCGCGCGACATAAGCGATGTTGTGGTCACTATTTCTGACTGCGCCGGCCAATGCAGCCAGGAGCCCGTCGTTACCGTATACTGCGGCGCAGAGCAGCCGGTGGTCTACGCAAAGGTGAGCGAGGAAACGGCAAGGGAGATTTTTATCCAGCATGTCCTGGGCGGGAAAGTTCTGGACCGGCTCAAGATAGAGGAAGGAACTGGGCGGTGAAGTATTACCGGAGTCATGTGCTCGTCTGTGCGGGAACCGGCTGTGTTGCAAGCAAGTCGCTTGCGGTGAAGCGGGCGCTGCAGGAAGAGATCGTTAAGCACAACCTGGGAGACGAGGTGCTGGTTGTCGGTACCGGGTGCAATGGGTTCTGCGCTGCCGGCCCGGTCATGGTGGTCTACCCGGAGGGGATTTTTTATCAGCGCCTGAAGCCGGAAGATATGCCGCAGCTGGTGGCGGAGCATCTGCTGCAGGGCCGGCCCGTAGAACGGCTCATGTTCACTGACCCGGCCAGGAAAAAGACGGTACCGCGCATGCACGACATCTCCTTTTTCGGCCTGCAGGAACTCCGTGCGCTGCGCAACCGGGGCATCATTGACGCGGAAAAGATAGAAGATTACATAGCGCGCAGCGGCTACTTTGCCGTTGCCCGTGCTTTAATGGAGATGACCCCGGAGCAGATTATCGGCCAGATGAAAGAATCAGGCCTGCGGGGCCGGGGCGGCGCAGGGTTTTCCACGGGCATGAAGTGGGAGTTCGCCGCAAAAGCACGGGGTGAGATAAAATACGCCCTGTGCAACGGCGATGAGGGTGACCCGGGAGCGTTCATGGACCGCAGCATCCTGGAGGCCGACCCGCACGTGGTGCTGGAGGGCATGACCATCGCGGCCAAGGCCATCGGCGCGCACCAGGGCTATATCTATGTGCGGGCGGAATACCCCCTTGCGGTGAGCCGGCTCAGGATCGCCATTTCCCAGGCGCGGGAATACGGGCTGCTGGGAACCGATATCATGGGCTCGGGCTTTGATTTTGATGTTGAAATTTATCAGGGTGCCGGTGCCTTTGTCTGCGGCGAGGAAACAGCGCTTATGACCTCTCTTGAGGGAAAGCGCGGCATGCCGCGGCCGCGGCCGCCGTTTCCCGCGCACCAGGGGCTGTGGAAAAAGCCCACTATTCTCAATAACGTTGAAACCTACGCCAACGTCCCCCCCATCATACTGAACGGCGCGGCCTGGTTTAACCGCCTCGGTACCGAGGGCAGCAAGGGCACCAAGGTGTTTGCCGTAACCGGGGCAATAAATAATATCGGGCTGGTAGAAGTTCCCATGGGAACCCCGCTTCGCACCATAATATATGATATAGGCGGCGGCATACCCAATCGCAGAAAACTAAAGGCAGTGCAGATGGGCGGACCATCCGGAGGATGTATTCCCGAGAGCCTTATCGATACACCGGTAGACTATGAGTCTATCACCAAAACCGGGGCAATTATGGGCTCGGGCGGCATGGTGGTAATTGATGAGACCGCTTGCATGGTCAACATCGCCAAGTTTTTTCTCGAATTCACCCAGGACGAGTCCTGCGGCAAGTGTACTCCGTGCAGAACCGGCACCAAGGTAATGCTCGACATCCTGAAAAACATCTGCGCGGGAAAAGGCACCGAGGGTGATGTGGAGACGCTTGAAGACCTGTCCGTGACCATCAAGAATGCATCGCTGTGCGGACTGGGACAGACAGCCCCCAACCCGGTGCTCACCACCATCCGCTATTTCCGGGACGAATACGACGCGCACATTAGGGATAAGATCTGTCCGGCGGTTTCCTGCACGGATCTGATCAAGTTTGAAGTGGTTTCCGATTTGTGCAAGAAGTGCGGGAAATGCGCCAAGGCCTGCCCGGTGATGGCCATCAAATGGGAAAAGGGACAGGTGGCGTTCATCGATAAACAGATATGCACCAGATGCAAGACCTGTATTGCAACCTGCCCGTTCAGAGCTATTGCATAACAAGGGATATGGCACATGATCCGGTTAACCATTGACAATAAAGAGGTCCAGGTAGAAGAAGGCACAACAATTCTTGCGGCGGCGGCACAGGCGGGCATACGCATCCCCACGCTCTGTTACCATGAAAAGCTGCAGCCCTTCGGCGCCTGCCGCATCTGCGTGGTCGAGGTGGAACAGATGAAGGGCCGGCTCACCCCCTCCTGTTCGACGCCGGCAACCGCGGGCATGGTGGTGCGCACCAGCTCCGAGCAGATTATAAAGGCGCGCAGAACCGTGCTTGAGCTTCTTCTCATACATCATCCTCTTGACTGCCCGTGGTGTGACAAGGCCGGGGAGTGCCAGCTGCAGAACCTGACCTATGAGTACGGCGTGAGCGGGAACCGGTTTAAAGACACGAAAACAGCGCTTGCGGTTGATTATGTATCACCGCTGGTGGAGCGCAACACCAACCGCTGCGTGCTGTGCGGCATGTGCGTGCGGGTGTGCGATGAAGTGGTGGGCGCGAGCGAGTGGAACATGGTGAGCCGCGGCATAAAAACAAAGATTGCAACTGATTTTGACCGGCCCCTTAACTGCGAATTCTGCGGCGAGTGCGAAAACATCTGCCCGGTCGGCGCCCTCACAAACCGCTTGTTTAAGTATAAAGCGCGCGCCTGGGAAGTAAAGAATATCTCCACGGTCTGCTCCTTCTGCAGCACGGGATGCGCGATAAAACTCTCCATTAAAGACGGACGGATTGTGCGCGCCCTGGGCGAGGAGGATGGTGCGGCAAACCGGGGGAGCCTGTGCATAAAGGGGCGCTTCGGCTATGAATACGTCATGAGCGGGGAGCGCATCAAAGAGCCCCTGGTGCGAAAAGACGGCAAACTCATCCCGGCATCCTGGGGGGAGGCCGTGCTGGCGGTTGCTGCAGGGTTGAAAGCGGCGGGTCCCGGGGCCGTAGCCGGGCTCTGCTCCGCGCGCCTCACCAATGAAGAGGCATACCTCTTTCAGAAACTGCTGCGCGGGGTCATCGGGACCAATAATCTGGACAATTCCGGGGGCTATGCGCACCGGGGCTATTCTTCGGGGCTGCGTCTGCAGCCCCTTGAGTTCAAAGATCTGCAGACGTGCGACCGGATCCTGGTCATCAGAGGAAATGTCTCAGAAACCCACCCGGTGGTCGGATACCAGGTTAATGTTGCGGTGAAACAGAACGGGGCGCAGCTCATTGTAGCCGACCCGCGCCGCATAAAGCTCTCCCGTTTTGCCCAGACCTATCTTGCCCATACGCCCGGCACCGAGATCGCGCTGTTGAACGGCCTTGCCCGCGTTATTTTAGAGGAAGGGCTTGAAGACCGGGAGTTTGTGGCCGCTGAAACTTCCGGCATCGAGGAGTTGATAAAATCCCTCGCGCAGTTTACCCCGGCCTTTGTCGAGCAGGCAACCGGCGTTGCCGGGAAGGAGCTCGCTGCTGCGGCACGGCTGTTTGCCTCCGGAAAACGCTCAGCTATCATCATCTCGGCAGGCATGGGTTTTACCGGCGATGATGCCGCGCTTGTCCGCTGTGCGGAAAACCTGGCCCTGATTACCGGCAACGCGGGAAAACCCGGGGCCGGGGTTTTGTTCCTGGGAGAGAAGAGCAACTCCCACGGCATCGTTGACATGGGCGCAGTGCCGGATATGCTGCCGGGCGCGCAGAAGCTTGCGGATGAGACGGCGCGGGAGGCCTTTGCGAAAGCCTGGGGCGCAGATATTGCCGCTCAGCCCGGGCTTACCGCGGAGCAGATTATCGACGGTGCCGGGCAGGGCACGATCAAGGCCCTCTACTGCGCCGGTGAAAATCCCCTGCAGGCCTATCCTGACACGAATAAGATTAAGGCCGCCCTGGGCAAGCTGCAGTTTCTCGTGGTACAGGAGCTCTTCCTGACTCCCACGGCGCAGCTGGCCTACGTGGTGTTGCCCGCGGCAAGCTTTGCCGAAAAAGACGGGACCTATACCAATGCTGAAGGCCGGGTGCAGCGACTGAACCGGGCGCTGCCGCCCCGCGAAGGAACTAAAACCGACGCTGAGATATTCTGCGCTGTGGCAAAAGCTCTGGGCAAGGACCTTGGTTCCGGCAACCCGGCTGCGGTAATGACGGAAATAGCTTGCCTTGTCCCCCGCTATAAAACGGTCAGCTACGGGACGCTCACGGTCAAGGCGCACCTGCTCAGGCAAGCAGGCGCTGATCAGGCGCAGCAGGCGGAAAGCCCCGCCCGCTACCCGCTTGTGCCGGTTGATTTTATTGCCCCGGCAGCGCTTCCAGCTGAGTTTCCGCTTACGCTTCTCATAGGCGCAACGCTCTTTCACTGCGGAACGCTCAGCCCCCGGTCTCCGGGCATCTGCACGGTGTACCCGCAGGCATTGCTTGAGATAAACCCCGCTGACGCCCGGGCGCTTGCTATCAAAGACCGCGATACGGTTCAGGTTTCATCAGCCAGCGGCGCAGTAACCATAACGGTCAGGGTGACCGCCAAACAGAACCCCGGGGCCGTTTTTATGCCGTATCACTTTAGCATTCCTGCGGCACAGCAGCTCGCAAACTTTGCACAGCCGCAGACCCCGGTAAAAATAGAAAAGAAGAACTGAAACCCGCTGTTTAAGGATTACGAGATGGGCTTACTTGCATTAGGGATAGCACTGGCAAAAGTTGTGGTCGTGTTTGTCTGCCTGCTCCTCTGCGTTGCCTATTCGACCTGGCTGGAGCGCAAGGTTCTGGGGCACATGCAGGTGCGCTGCGGCCCCCTGCGCGTCGGCTGGCACGGGCTGCTGCAGCCGATTGCTGACGGCATCAAGCTCTTTTTCAAGGAAGACATCGTGGTGACGAGCGCCAATAAATTCATCTATATACTGGCGCCCATGATCGTCATGATTGCGGCCTGCGCTTCAATTGCCGTGGTGCCATTCGGTGATTATATTGAACTATTCGGGCAGAAGATATACCTGCACATAGCGGATGTGGACATCGGCGTTCTCTATATCTTTGCCTTGAGCTCGCTCAGCGTCTACGGCATAACCCTGGCCGGCTGGTCCTCAAACAGCAAATATGCGCTGCTCGGCGGCCTGCGGGCTTCGGCGCAGATGATCAGCTATGAGCTCTCCATCGGGCTCTCCATTATCGGCGTGGTGATGCACGCGGGAAGCCTGCGCCCCACCGATATCGTAGCCGGGCAGGATATCTGGTACATTGTCAAGCAGCCCATCGGCTTTCTCATTTTTATAATCTGCGCGTTTGCGGAATGCAACCGCAACCCGTTTGACCTGCCGGAGGCGGAAAATGAGCTGGTGGCCGGCTTTCACGTTGAATATTCGAGCATGAAGTTTGCGCTCTTTTTTATGGCTGAATACGCGCACATGATCGTGGTGAGCGCTCTCGCTGCAACGCTCTTTCTGGGCGGGTGGCGCGGCCCGCTGCTGCCGGGCATCGTGTGGTTCATGCTGAAGGTGTTTGCCATCATGTTTTTATTCATTTGGGTCCGGGCAACCTATCCCCGCTTTCGCTATGACCAGCTCATGAAGTTCGGCTGGAAAGTGCTCTTTCCCGTGGCGCTGCTGAACATCGTGGTGACGGGTATCGGCATGGTGATATGGGGATAAGCCAGAAGAGAGAAGGAGACGCCAGATGCTGTGGCCGTTATTAAAAGGACTGTCGATTACATTCAAATACTTTTTTACCCGGCCCGTGACCATGAAGTACCCGGAGGAGCGCTGGGTTGCGGGGCCGCGCTGGCGCGGGCGGCAGCAGCTGGTCTGGGATGAAGAGCGGGGGCGGGAGCGCTGCGTGGCCTGCTGTCTGTGCGCCACCGTATGCCCGGCTCAATGCATCCGCGTGGAGGGGGCGGAAAATGAGCGCCACGAGAAATACCCCGCGGTCTATGAGATTGACCTGAACCGCTGCATTTTCTGCGGCTTTTGTGTCGAGGCCTGCCCGGTGTCCGCGATAATCATGACCGGCGCCTATGAGCTCGCCGAGTACACGCGCAGCGCCAATATCTGCGGCAAAGAGGCGCTGCTGCAGGAACCGCGGCTCCCGGAGGGCGCAGCGCGATCGAAAACATTCAGCCTGGAGAGCCGGCTTGCCGGTAAATAGGTAACAGGAGAAACGGTATGGAGCAGCTGTTGTTTTGGTTATGGGGAGGCACTGCCGTCGTCTTCGCCATCATGATGATACTCAAGCGCAATCCGGTGCACAGCGCCCTCTGTCTGGTGGTGGTTTTTGTGAGCCTGGCGCTGCTCTATGTGATGCTCGGGGCCGAGTTTCTGGCAGCAGTCCAGGTGATAGTATACGCCGGCGCCATAATGGTGCTGTTCCTGTTTGTTATCATGCTGCTGAATCTTGAGGCCGAAGCGCGCAGCACGGGCTTGCCCCGGACTGCATTCAAAGCCTGCAGCATGGTCGGCGCGGGGCTGCTGCTCCTGCTGCTGCTGGGCAGCGGTGCCGTGAAGGCTCTGCGGTCAGTGTTGCCGGGGCAGGCGGGAGGGGTGCCGGGCAATACCGAGGCCGTGGCGGAACTGCTCTTCACCAAATACCTGCTGCCCTTTGAGGTGACCTCAATACTGCTGCTGGCGGCGATTGTGGGCGCGCTGGTGCTCGCCGGAAAGAGGGACTAACAAGGAGTTATTATGGTCGGGACAACCCAGTATTTAGCTCTTGGAGCGGTGCTGTTCAGCATTGGCGTGGCAGGAGTATTTATCCGGCGCAATGCCATTGTTCTCTTTATGTGCATAGAGCTCATGCTCAATGCCGTTAATCTGACCTTCATTGCCGTGAGCCGCAGCCTGGGAAAAATTGACGGACAGGTGTTTGTGTTTTTTATCATGACCGTGGCCGCAGCCGAGGCAGCAGTGGGGCTTGCTATTATACTGAGCCTGTACCGGCGGCGGCAGACGATTAACGTGGATGAAATTACTATTCTGAAGTGGTAACCAGGGGCAAAACCATACAGGCTCAGGAGACACCATGATAGATAAAATATGGCTTGTAATACTGTTTCCCCTGCTGGGGGTTGTGATTAACGGCCTGGCAGGAATCAGGTTTCCGCGCAAACTGACCGGCGCCATCGGCAGCCTGGCAATCCTCGGGTCGTTTATAACCGCCGCCATTATTTTTGTGGAGATGGTCGGCCGCGGCAGCACGGAGCGTATTTCCGAGGTGGTGCTGTTCACCTGGATCGGCTGCGGCAGCCTGCAGGTGAACGCGGGCTTTCTGGTCGACCCCCTGTCCCTGGTGATGCTGCTCACGGTTTCCGGGGTGTCCTTTATCATCCATGTCTATTCTACCGGCTACATGGCCGAGGATGAGGGGTTCCGGCGCTACTTCACCTATCTCAACCTGTTTGTCTTCTTCATGCTGCTGCTTGTTTCCGCCAACAGTTTTCTGCTCATGTTCGTGGGCTGGGAGGGCGTGGGGCTGTGCTCATATCTTCTGATCGGGTTCTGGTATCGGCGCCAGGCGCCTGCTGATGCCGGAAAAAAAGCTTTTGTGGTGAACCGGGTAGGAGACTACGGATTTCTGCTGGCGATGCTGCTCATCTTTGTCACCTTTAACACCCTTGATTTCAACCGGGTTTTTGCCGCCGCGCCCCAGGTACTGGAAAAAGGGGGGCTGGCAGTGACGCTCATGACGCTGCTTCTTTTTGTCGGGGCGTGCGGCAAGTCAGCCCAGATACCGCTGTATGTGTGGCTGCCGGATGCGATGGAAGGCCCGACCCCGGTTTCGGCCCTCATCCATGCGGCAACCATGGTCACGGCCGGGGTGTATATGGTCGTGCGCTGCGCAACGCTCTACAGCCTGGCTCCGGTGAGCATGGAGGCGGTGGCCATTATCGGCTGCCTGACCGCGCTCTTTGCCGCAAGCATCGGGCTTTTACAGAACGACATCAAGCGGGTGCTGGCCTATTCCACCATCAGCCAGCTCGGCTACATGTTTCTGGCCTGCGGCGTGGGGGTGTTCACGGCCGGCATTTTTCATCTCGTCACCCACGCGTTTTTCAAGGCCCTGCTCTTTCTTGGGGCCGGCAGCGTCATGCACGGCATGTCCGGCGAACTGGACATGCGCAAGATGGGCGGCCTTAAGGCAAAGATGCCCTGGACGTACGGGACCTTTCTTATCGGAACGCTGGCGCTGGCAGGCATTTTTCCCTTCGCCGGATTTTTCAGCAAGGATGAAATCCTCTGGGCAGCGCTGCAGAAAAGCCCGGTGCTGTGGCTGGGCGGAGCAATTGCTGCCTTCATGACCGCTTTTTATATGTTCCGGGCGGTTTTCATGACATTTTACGGCGAGAGCCGCGTCGAGAGCCACGTGCATGTGCATGAAAGCCCGGGCAGCATGGTTCTGCCGCTGTGCGCACTGGCTGTTTTGTCCATTGCGGGCGGCTGGATCGGGCTGCCGCTCATAGAAGGAGGAAACCAGCTGAAGGAATTTCTCCATCCGCTGTTCAGCGCTTCCGGGCACGCAGCTCCGGCAACGCATGCTGCGCACGAGACCGGCCTTGAAATCACCATGATGATCGTGTCTCTGGGAATAGCGTTTTCCGGCATCGCTCTTGCGTGGGTCATGTATATAAAAAATCCGCTGCTGCCGGAAAAACTTGCCGCGCGCTTCAGCGGGCTCTACCGGCTGGTCTATAACAAGTACTTTGTGGATGAGGCCTACGATGCAGTGATTATTCAGCCAATTAAAAACGGCTCGCTGTGGCTGTGGCGGCTCTTTGATGAAAAGGTAGTGGATCGCGCGGTGAATGGAAGCGCGGCGCTGGTACAGGGAGCAAGCAGCGTGCTGCGCAGGCTGCAGACCGGCCTGGTACAGGAGTATGCCCTGGGGATCGTCGGGGGCGTGGTGGCAATTTTTTATATCCTTTTTTTCCTAACCTAAGGAGACCCTTTCAGCGGTTAGCTGTGAGAGGCAGGAACACATGGGATTAATCAGCGTACTTATCTTTTTACCGCTTGCGGGAGCAATTCTGGTGGCGCTGGGACCGCGGGAAAAACCGGGGCTCCTGAGGGGCATCGCGGTCGCAACCAGCGTGCTGACCTTTCTGTTCTCATTACAGCTGTTTACCCGGTTTGTGACCGGCGAGGGGGGCTTTCAGCTGGTGGAAGCGCACGCCTGGATTCCGCGGCTGGGCATAACCTACCGGGTCGGCATAGACGGCATCAGCCTGTTCCTGGTGCTTTTAAGCACGCTCCTGTCAGTGGTGGCAATGGCGGCGAGTTGGAGCGACATAAAAGTGCGGGTCAAGGAATTCATGATCTGCCTGCTTTTGCTTGAAACCGGCATGATCGGGGTGTTTGTCGCGCTGGACATGTTTCTGTTTTATGTGTTCTGGGAAGTAATGCTCATTCCCATGTACCTGCTCATCGGCATCTGGGGAAACCCTGGCCGGCGTATCTATGCAGCAGTCAAGTTTTTCATTTTCACCATGTTCGGCAGCCTGCTGATGCTGGTTGCGATTATCGTTCTGTACTACTATCATGGCGCCACCAGCGGCATCTATACGTTTGACCTCGCGACCTGGTATAACCTGAAGCTGCCGCTCTCAATGCAGATCTGGCTGTTCCTGGCCTTTGGCCTGGCTTTTGCGATTAAGGTGCCCATGTTTCCCTTCCACACCTGGCTGCCGGATGCCCATACCGAGGCGCCGACCGTGGGCAGCGTGCTGCTGGCAGCAGTGCTGCTCAAAATGGGAACCTACGGGTTTTTGCGCTTTAACCTGCCCCTGTTCCCGGAGGCAACCGTCATGTTCGTGCCGCTTCTGGCCGGGCTGGCACTGGTGGGCATTATTTACGGCGCCCTGGTCGCCATGGTGCAGGCTGATGTCAAGCGGCTGGTTGCTTTCAGCTCGGTGAGCCACCTGGGGTTTGTGGTGCTCGGCATCTTCGCGCTTAATGTCGAGGGCATGACCGGCGCGATGCTGCAGATGCTCAACCACGGGTTTTCAACCGGCGCGCTCTTTTTAATCGTCGGCATGATTTATGAGCGCCGTCACACGCGCCTCATCGCGGATTTCGGCGGACTGAGCAAGGTGATGCCGGTCTTTGCCACCTTCTTTATGATTGTTACCTTAAGCTCAATAGGCCTGCCGGGGCTGAACGGTTTTGTCGGAGAATTTCTGGTGCTGCTGGGCGCCTTTAAGGCAGACCCGCTGTGGGCCGTGGTGGCCGGGCTGGGGGTAATACTGGCAGCCGTGTACATGCTGTGGATGTTTCAGCGAGTCATGTTCGGCGAGGTTGACCGGGAAGAAAACCGCGGGCTGAAAGACCTGAACCTCAGGGAGGGGAGCCTGCTGCTGGTCATGGTGTTCTTTATTATCCAGTTCGGGGTGTATCCGAAGCCCTACATTGACCGGATCGAGCCGACACTGAAGCTGGTGCTCAAGCGGGTTGAAGCGCGCACGACCGCGCCGAGGCCGGCAGCTGCGCCGATTGCCGAGAAGCCCGCGGCGCAAGCAGCGCTGCATACTTCTCCAACGCAAGCACGATAATTAACGGGAGACCGCGCAGATGGGAATTGAAACCAGTACCGTCATGGTAAGCATTATCGGGCCTGAAGTAGTGCTCGTGGTAGCAGCTCTGGGCATCATGATGACCGATTTGTTTGTAAAAAAAGATGCGGAGCAGCCGTTTCTTATGTGGATTGGGGTTGTCGGTATTCTCGGGGCGCTGGCGGTGAGCACGTCGGCATGGGGCAGGGGGGTTGCATACGGTTTTTACGGCATGGTGGTGGCGGATAACTTTGCCGCGTTTTTTACCACCCTGTTTTTGATTGCCGCAGGGCTGACCCTTCTTCTGAGCAGCGGGTATGTGCGCCTGCAGGGGATCGCTGGCGGCGAATATTATACCCTGACGCTGTTTGCCACCACGGGCATGGCGCTTATGGTGCAGAGTACGGATTTGATCATGCTTTTCCTAGGGCTGGAGGTGCTGAGCGTTTCCTTCTACGTGCTGGCAGGCATGGCCCCTGACAGCACCCGCAGCGCCGAGAGCGCGCTGAAATATTTTGTGCTGGGCGCCTTTTCCACGGGATTTCTTCTCTACGGCATAGCGCTTCTCTACTATGTGTGCGGCAGCACCCGCCTTGCCGACATTGGAAATGTGCTGGCCCGGAAGCAGCTGTTGCAGGAGCCGATGCTCCTGGCGGGCATGGGGCTTCTGCTCACCGGCTTTGGCTTCAAAATCGCCATGGCGCCGTTTCACATGTGGGCCCCGGATGTGTACGAGGGCGCACCCACGCCCATCACCGCATTCATGTCCGTGGGCGTAAAAGCAGCAGCTTTTGCCGCGCTGCTGCGGGTATTTGCCGGAAGTCTCGCGGCCCTCGACGTGCAATGGAAAGAAATTTTATGGATCGGCAGCGTGCTGACCATGACCATCGGCAATGTGGCGGCGCTGCGGCAGGAAAACATCAAGCGGATGCTTGCCTATTCTTCAATAGCCCATGCCGGCTATATCCTGATCGGCGTTGTGGCCGGGGGAGCGGCCGGCACCGGCGCGGTGCTCTACTATCTGCTGGTCTATACGCTCATGAACATCGGCGCATTTGCGGTGGTCATAGCGATTGAGCAGAAGGGAGAAAAGAACCTCGCTATCAGCGATTACGCGGGCATCGGTACGCGCCACACCGCCCTTGGTGCGGCCATGGCAGTATTCATGTTTTCCCTGGCAGGCATTCCGCCCTTCAGCGGGTTTATGGGAAAATTCTATATCTTCAGCGCAGCAATCAAAGCGGGCTATATCGGCCTAACTATACTAGCGGTCTTGAACAGCCTGGTAAGCGTCTATTATTATCTGCGCGTAACCGTTATGATGTTCATGAAAGAGCCCGCGGCCGGGGCTGAAGTTCCGGCGGTCTGTTTTCACCCGGCAGTCGTCGCGGTGCTGCTTGCGGCAATTTTTTTCACCGTGCAAATGGGCCTTTTCCCTTCCTCCTATCTTCAGTTCGCACAGGAATCCATAAAATTGTTTCTGTAAAGGGGGGAGCGCCGTTTAGCGGTCGTGCCCCCGGCCGGCTTTTTTCGCGAGAAAAGGATTGTATTTCTCCGGAAAATCTGATATATCATACAGCCATACATAATGACCGGGGCTATCCTTGAGGATACCGCAGCCGGATCTTCCCGGCCGCAGTTCAGGATGCACTGTCAGTAGCGCAACCACCTCACACAATATTCTTACATATTTTAACGGGATAACACCATACGAGAGCGGTAAAGACCTCTATGCAGAAAAGAGAGCGGTGTACTGCCGCAAAAAAAGAGATTCCCGTTTGCGGAATTACCATGGAACAAAGGAGGGGTCGCATGTTTAAAGTAGGGGACAGGGCTGTTTACCCGGCACACGGCGTTGGCGTAATTGATGCTATTGAGTCAAAAAATATTTCCGGAACAGACCAGAAATTCTATATTCTGCGCCTGCTGAGCAATGGTATGACCATTATGATCCCCACGGATAACGCTGATCATGTGGGCCTGCGCGGCATCGTTACCGACCGGGAAGTGACCAGAGTTTATAAAATACTGAAGGAAAAGGCCATTCCCTCCGACTCCCAGACCTGGAACCGGCGCTACCGGGAATATATGGAAAAAATAAGGACCGGATCGGTGTTTGAGGTGGCGGCCGTGCTGCGCGACCTGCTGCTGCTGCGGCTGGGAAAGGACCTCTCTTTTGGCGAGCGGCGCATGCTTGACATGGCCAAGGGGCTCCTGGTGAAAGAGCTGTCTGTCGCACAGAAGAGCACGGAAGAAAACATAGAAAAACATATCGAGGCGCTTTTTGAGCAGCGGAGTTGCTGAGCAATCCGCTGCCTTTTCATTCCATACACCCGAACGCTTTATTTCCCGCGTATTCCCTCCCCGCCCTTTTTAACCTGCAACCCCGCGCACAAGGCCAGAGACAGAACTATCCTGCAACCGTATTTTTTTTGTGTTGCACGGACGCACGGCCAAATGCTCTATATATAATGGCTGGGACGCGGGATAGACAAACCCCGGCCGCAAACACGCAGAGGAAAGGAGGTGAAGATGCTATGAATAGTGTTATCCTGCGGGTACTCGTGCTGCTCGTGTGCGGTTACAGCGGGTGGTTTTCAGGCACGGCCTTATTCGGCACGCTTCAAGCTGCGGCGGTGAGCGCTGCAGCCGGGGCACTCTGTGCCATAGGGGCCATGGCGTGGGAACAGCGCCTGCGCCGGCTGCCGGCGAAGGTTATCATAAGCGGGGCGCTCGGTATCATTGTCGGACTTGTCATCGCTAATCTTTTTACGTATTCTTTTTTATCGCTTCGTGACGACCGCGGGCTGCTGCTGTTTCTTTTCTGCCTGATCATAAATGCCGTATGCGGCTATCTGGGCCTGGTTGTCGGCGCCGGCAAGGGTGAAGAGCTGGACCTGTCCGGCTGGCCGTTTGGCGGCCGCACCGAAACAGGCGGGCAGAGCCTGAAGATTCTTGATACCAGCGTTATTATTGACGGCCGCATCGCCGATATCTGCGAAACCGGGCTTATCGAGGGCACCCTGATTATCCCCCAGTTTGTCTTGCGGGAACTGACCGGCATTGCTGATTCAGCAGATTCGCTGAAGCGCAACCGCGGCCGGCGCGGCCTGGACATTCTCAAGAAACTGCAAAAACAGACCACTATTGAAGTCCGGATTGTTGAACAGGATTTCCCCAAAATCCGGGAAGTGGACGGCAAGCTGGTGGCACTGGCAAAGCAGATGAACGCCAAAGTGATTACCAATGATTTTAACCTGAACAAGGTTGCAGAGATTCAGGGCGTGGCCGTGCTGAATATCAATCAGCTGGCCTCTTCGGTGAAACCGCTGGTTCTGCCCGGAGAGATCATGAAAGTCTATATTCAGCGGGAGGGAAAAGAGCAGGGCCAGGGCGTTGCGTATCTTGACGACGGGACCATGGTGGTGGTAGAAAACGGTAAACGCTATCAGGGTAAAGAGATAGATGTCTCCGTCACCAGCGTTCTCCAGACCACAGCCGGACGAATGATTTTTACCGCGGTCAAGGGGGAGAATCCGGGAAACAGTGTCTCAGCGCAGAAACAGTGACCATGCCGGTTATCGAACCGGCGGTCAACCAAAAGATTATTAGGGGCGGAAAAAACACTTCAGCTGCAGTGCGCGCGAAATCCCGCGCGCATGCAGCCTGCGGAAGCCATGAAAATTGTTGTCCTCATTCCGGCGGCAGGAAGCGGTGTTCGAATGGGCAACACCGTCAAGAAACCCTATTTGCTCCTCGCGGGCCGGCCAATGCTGTATCATACCCTGGCGGCTTTTGACCGCGCACCAGCTGTAGATCAGATCATTATCGCGGTCGCTCCGGGGGAAGAGGCCTGTTGCGAAACAGACGTGGTGCGCAAATTTCCGTTCAAGAAAAAAATCACCATCATCGCCGGCGGGGACATGCGGCAGGACTCGGTGCGACGCCTGCTTGAGCGGGTGCCTGAAGAGACCTCCCTGGTCCTCATACACGACGGTGCGCGGCCGCTGATAACTGTTGATCTGATAGAGCGGGCGCTGGCCGAGACAGAGAAGTGGCAGGCAACGGTTGCCGCGGTTCCGGTCAAGGATACGATTCAGGCGACAGATGAGGCCGGCTTTGTGCAGAAGACCCTGCCGCGCGAACAGCTCTGGTCCATTCAAACGCCGCAGACCTTTGAGCTGCGGCTTATACGGGAAGCGCATTGCAAAGCGCTTCAGGACGGATTCGTCGGAACTGACGAGGGCTCGCTGGTTGCGCGACTGGGCAGGCCCGTAAAAATAATCATGGGCGCATACGACAATATTAAAGTAACCACACCGGAAGACTTAATTATTGCAGAAGCACTGCTGAAAAAGAGGGGAAGCTAAACCGCGGAGATCGCAGAGTACGCGGAGCGTTAGATACCCTTTAGTTACAATAACGCAACTAACAAAACATAATCTCTGCGGTCTCTGCGTCCTGCGGTGAATTTATTTTAAGGAGTTTTTGATGAGAGTTGGCATTGGCTATGATGTTCACCGGCTCATTGCGGGCCGGAAGCTTATTCTGGGGGGCGTTGAAGTCCCCTTTGAAAAAGGGCTGCTGGGGCACTCGGACGCGGACGTGCTGCTGCACGCGATCGGGGATGCGCTCCTGGGCGCCCTTGGCCTGGGGGACCTGGGCAGACATTTCCCGGACACAGACCAGCGCTATAAAGACATTTCAAGCCTGAGCCTGCTGGAGCAGATTCACGTCCTGACAGAACAGAAGGGCTTTGTGTGTGCCAACATTGACGCAACCATCGTCGCTCAGGAGCCGAAGCTGGCACCGCATACGGATGCCATGGTGAAGAATATTTCCCGCTGCCTGAAGATTGATAAAGAAGCGGTGAACATTAAGGCTAAAACGACTGAAGGCCTGGGCTTTGAAGGAAGCGGGGAAGGAATGAGCGCCTATGCGGTGGTGCTGATGGAAAAGATTTGAATCTGGAACTCGATTCGACTGAGACTTGCGACGAGCTATGGTCGAGTCGCTCATCTCTGGCAGGAACCCAAAAATCATTTTATCTCTTACCAACAGCAAAAACCTCGTAAGCAGTTTGTTGAAAAAGCTGTTTTTCCCAGGCTGGTCAAAAACATTCAGATGCAAGGCGCGCGACATCATGAGGAATGAGGCGTACTTCACGGTACGTCGCAATGATCCCGATAGATATCGGGAATGAGCGCAACGCAGCAGATGGGTGTTTTTCAACAGCCTATTACAGGGCTTTGTTTAAAACCTCGGCCACCCAGATGTTAATGCTTTTCCCGGACTCTATTGCCTTGGCATAAATTTTATGGTGCAGTTCGGGAGGCAGTCGCAATACAAATTTACCGGAGAACGGCTTGTTCGGCTCTTCCCCCCGCTCTCGACAGAACGCCAGGTAATCATCAATAGAAGCCTTAAACGCCTTTTCTAATTCAGCGACACTTTTTCCCTGAAAAGTTATAACATCCCGGGTATCGATGACCTCGCCGTGAAAAATCCCGGCCCCACTGTCAAACTCCACATATCCGGTGTACCCTTTATATTTCATCATGGTGCAACTCCTGCTTCTGTTAAAAAACGCCGCATGGATTTTAATGAGCCTTTATCTGTTTCCTTCTTGGGGTGTGGACGGTGAAAAACGGCCCGGACACCATGCAGGGCAAATCTGATTCTTGAACCGCTTCCCGCACCAACCTCGGCACCCAACGCTGCAAGCAGCCTTTCAATGTCAGCCCGCAAAATGTTTGACCTGACCGGGTCGGCGAAAATTGCTTTCAGGGTTGTCTGCTGCTTTGCATTTAAGCTCATTTGATACTATTTTACAGTATCAGCGGCTGTTGTGCAACATGATTTCTCGCGTCTAACGCGTTTGCGCCCAAGCAAGCCGGAACCAAAGTTAACCGAAAAGACTAAAAAAGAAACAAAGAAGATTGAATCTGGTTCTCGATTCGACTGTCTTCGACGTTGAGCTCAGACGAAACGAGCTCATCGCAGGCAGGAACTCAAAAAGGCACCCCTCGGCTGCGCCCTTCGGCCGTGAGCTCAGGGCCGAAGGGCTCGGGGCAGGCACAAAAATTTCCTGATTTCTTGAGTTCCAGATATTCAGTCCCCCAAATCGATGAACATCCAAAAACCCCCGCAGGTAAAAAATATGAGTTAATTTCTTACACAGAAAAAGATTTTAATAAGAGAGTCTAAGGGTGTGCCTTGATATTTGAAGGTGCGCCCTTTTTTATGGCCACAGAACTCACAGAAGGACACGGAAATTTTAAAGACAACGCGGGCTCACCGCGCGCTTCGTTTTGGCGCAGCGGGCAATCCGCATTATAAAAGGGTGGTTTTTATGAAGACAAAACGCATCACAACAATTTCTGCCAGCACGCAGGTCGGGTTGAGGAACGAAACCCAACAACACGGTGAAATAAACAGGCGATGTCCCCATTATTCCCCCAGAGCGGTCGGCGGCACGGGCCGCGGCGCTGATACGGCGGCGGTTATCGCGGCCGATTCCTCAAACCGTTTCTTTAATATAAAGGTGGGGGAGAAACTCGCAAAGCCGGTTGAGTTTTAACGGTGCCTATATACTATATTCATTTATATTCATTCAGATCCATTGATAATCAAGAGAGGCAGTTTTAAAAAATTGGCCGCTCTTTTTTTATTCCTACTTTAAGCAGTTGTTGTTACTGAGACGCTTACGGGCTAAGAGTAACGGCAATAACTTTGCCTTGACATTACTCAATGTCCTGAGTAAAATTACTCATAATAATGAGTGATTTTACGAGGGATGACTATGTATAAAAGACCAATGCATGACGTGCTGATGAAGAGGATTAAAGAGCCGCGGCGCTTTATGCAGGTTTTGGCTGGACCGCGACAGACCGGAAAAACAACGCTGGCCCGGCAGGTGCAGAATGATTTGAGCATTCCAAGCCACTACGCTACGGCAGATGAGCCTGCACTGAAAAATCGAATGTGGATGGAGCAGCAGTGGGAAACTGCGCGCGCGCTGGTACGCTCAGGCCTTCGACAGGGTTCTTTGCTCATTCTTGATGAGATTCATAAAATATCCGGATGGTCGGAAACCGTTAAGCGGCTCTGGGATGAAGATACGGCCGCAGGTACCCGGTTACGCGTGGTGCTGCTCGGGTCGTCGCCGCTTTTGGTATGGCAGGGATTAACGGAGAGCCTGGCCGGTCGCTTTGAAATGATACCGGTGAGCCACTGGGCATTCGTAGAAATGCAGACCGCGTTTGGCTGGTCCCTTGACCAATACATTTTTTATGGCGGCTATCCGGGCGCTGCAGCGCTCATTGCCGAACAAGAGCGCTGGTCAAAATACGTGGTTGACTCTCTCATTGAAACATCCATTTCGCGGGATATCCTCTTGATGAAGCGCGTTGATAAACCGGCACTGCTGCGCCGTCTCTTTGAACTGGGCTGTTCGTATTCAGGACAGGTTCTTTCCTATCAGAAAATGCTTGGCCAGTTGCAGGATGCAGGAAACACGATAACGCTTGCTCATTATCTCGAGTTGCTGCAGGCAGCAGGACTGATAGCAGGATTGCAAAAGTATGCCGGTCAAAAAGTGCGCCAGAGAGCGTCCAGTCCGAAGTTCCTGGTATTAAATACGGCGCTGATGAGCGCCCTGTCCCACCGGCGGATGGATGACGTGCGCCAGGATGGAGACGCATGGGGGCGGTGGGTTGAGACCGCTATCGGTTCAACGCTTTTTAATGGTATCATGGGCAAGGGAATCAATCTTTTTTACTGGCAGGGTAACAACAGAGAGGTTGATTTTATATTGAGCCGTGGCAAAGATGTGGTCGCCATTGAAGTTAAAAGCGGCCGCCGGAAAGAGCACCTGCTTCCCGGCATGGAAGCATTCTCCAAAGAATTTCATGTAAAGCGCAAATTACTTGTGGGCGGCGGCGGTATAGCGTTGGAGAAGTTTTTACTGACCCCGGCGGAAGAGTGGATGGCGTAGATAATTAAAAATGACATATGAAGATGGTGACCCAATCCCACCCAATCCCACCCAATCCCACCTATAAAATAAAAGCTGCTTTGTCAGCCACCAATATATTTATTCATAGCTATATGCAAAGGGGTATGTTCATGCACCACACCAGAATATGTATCATGATGATAGCTTGTTTTCTCCTGTGCCTATTGATAACTCAAAGGGCAGATAGCGAGTGTATAGAGGGGAATTGCAGCAATGGATTTGGGACAATGACCTATCCGGATGGGGGGAAATACGCCGGGCAATTCAGAGATTCTAAGAAGCACGGTCAGGGGACATTGATCTCCCCGGATGGTGAGAAATATGTCGGGGAATGGAAGAATGACATGAGAAATGGCCAAGGCGCAGTGACCTCCCCGGATGGCAAAAAATACGTCGGGGAATGGAAGGATTCTATTAAACAGGGGCAAGGGACATTGACCTGGCCGGATGGTAAAAAATATGTCGGGGAATGGAAGAATGATATGGAAAACGGCCAGGGGACATTGACCTGGCCGGATGGTAAAAAATACGTCGGGGAATGGAAGAATGGCCTGAGAAATGGTCAGGGAACACAGACCTCCCCCGATGGTGAGAAATATGTCGGAGAATGGAAGAATGACATGAGAAATGGTCAAGGCGCAGTGACCTCCCCGGAGGGCAAAAAATACGTCGGGGAATGGAAGAATGGCCTGAGAAATGGTCAGGGAACACAGACCTCCCCGGATGGTGAGAAATATGTCGGAGAATTCAGAGAAGGCAAGATAAACGGTCAGGGGTCGAAG
>Ga0172370_10002560_pt1 | contig 26107 bp, 25 predicted proteins | sample LakKiv5m_FD_114538 | JGI IMG/M metagenome (GOLD analysis project Ga0172370, IMG submission 114538) | Freshwater microbial communities from Kabuno Bay, South-Kivu, Congo - kab_022012_11.5m | ecosystem: Environmental > Aquatic > Freshwater > Lake | place: Democratic Republic of the Congo...
ATGATCCTGCCGTCCCATCCCATAATAATGACTCAGAACAGGCAATCCGAAATGTCAAAGTCAAACAGAAAATCTCCGGTCAGTTTAAAACCTTGTTTGCTGCCGAAAACTTTGCCGTCCTGAGATCCATTATCGAAACAGCCATCAAAAACAACCAGGATGTGCTGCCTGCCTTGAATGTCATCGCTCATTATCATAGGGACTGATTAGTTACAAATTTATTATTCCACAAATTCCACACATCTGATATGAAGATTATTATAGGGGCTTCATTATTTGGTAATATATCGATCGAATTTTTTTTGCCACAGTATCAGAATCTAGTTTTAATTCATAAATTTTATTCCTTGAATCAAGCCTATTGCACGATTTGAAAACTAATTCTATTTTACTTGCAATTTCAGTAATTGAATAAGATGTTAAGTAACAACCATCAACTTTACCAATAATTTCTCTCACATCTCCTACGTCTACAGACACTACCGGGCATCCACAAGCTATCGCCTCTTTCACAACTAAGGGCCCACTCTCATTATGAGAGGTAACAAGCAGTAAATCGCATGCATTCATGAGCATATTTACTTCTGTTCGAGTAAAACCCGTTAACTCAATTAATTGAGCATCCTTTAATTTATTGATTACCTTTAAGGCAAGTTTATAATTCTTTTCTTTTCTACTAAAAGAAGAAGAAAAAAGAATGTATTTTGTATCTTCATTAAGTCCTAGTTTCTTCCGACTTTCCTTTTTATCTAATGGAAAGATTGAATTCATATCGACTCCACAAGAAACTACTGAATATTTGTTTTTTACACGCGCATTCTTTGCAAGTTTTGTGCTAACAAATATATTGTAGGCAGAAAATTTAATTGCAATCAGGGAAAATATTCTTTCATAACCACGATCATTAATATCACTTCCATGAAAAGTAACTATTACTGGAACTTTTCTTTGAAGTATAGCCAGCATTCCAGAAAGACCATAATGTGCATGAATAATGGAAGGATTAAAATGTTTTATTTTTCTCATCATTGATGGATAGTTATTCAAATATCCCAGTATTCCTTTCCCCTTAATTAGAAAAAAATCTATTGTCACTCCTAGTTTTCTTAATGACAATACTTGCTCCGCGATAAACGGACTTACGGGTTTATAATTCCCGGAACAGACGATTAATATTTTTATCATATCCTCCACCAATATTCTGGTAAAAAATTAAAACAGATATTAACGGGCATCATCTTTATCAGCAATAAATATCCAAAGAAGTTGACTCAAAGAAAAGATGAATTAATACGATTCAACTAATTAGGACACAAACAATTCAATATTCGTTCGAAATATCTTGTTATTTCAATAATATATATATTTTTTTTAATATCTTACCATTAATAAAAGTTGCTAGATATAAGAGTGCTGGGAATATTCTTATCTGTAATAATAATGATTTTCGTAAATTTTTCCTAGCCAATTTTGGTTGATAATTGTTCCATAAATATTTTTTTGCTAAATGTAAATGATATAAGGACGATTTCCACCTAAGACCACGATTTATTGTCAAAATCCTTAGCATTTCATTTTGATAATCGGTACTTTTACCTTGCACAAAATCCCTTAGTATTTTATCAATTATCATTGAATCGCTTCTTGAACTTTTCGTTGTTATGGCGTTTGGGACCAATCTATATTTAATCAAAATATTTGGTAAATTTCTTAATTCACCAATTTGGCTTAACTTATTAAAGAAAACAGCATCTTCAATTCTATAAATTTCAGGATATCCTTTAACTTCATCGAACGATGATTTTCTAAACATTGTACTACTATGGAAAAATGGAGTACTTGGTAATTGCTTCCTAATTTCTTCCCATTCGCATTTTTGAGCAGAAGGATAAATATATGCCCCACCTTCATCAATGATTATTGCATTACCTCCAACTGCCACACATTCTCCATGAGCTTCTAAAAATGAAAACTGCAATTCTAAACGATTTGGCAAACTAATATCATCTGCATCCATTCTGGCAATATATTTACCCTTGGAAACATTTGTTGCTCTGTTTAGCGCAATTGCTAATCCCGTATTCTGCTGATCAATTAAACATATTCTGTTGTCAGAATATGACTTAATAAGCTCTATACTTTTATCAGTTGACCCATCATTGATTATTATGAACTCGAAGTTTTCAAAGGTTTGCCGTAAAATACTATCAATTGCCTCATTTAAATACTTTTCCCCATTATAAACTGACATTATTACGCTAATTCGAGGGAAGGGAAAGGTCATTATATGTTATATAAATATTTTGGAAAATAAATCACTAAAACGTTTTTGATAAGTATGACATTCTAAAGCTCTTTTATAACCAGCATCTCGAATTATTTTCGATTCTACAGGATGGCTTAAATAAAAATTGATTTTTTCATATAATTCATATTCATTTCGATAAACAACAACTTCTTTATCAGGCACATAAAATTCTTCAAGTTCTTGGCAATAATTTGTAAAATATAATGCCCCACTCATTGGAGCTTCGAATTCTCTTAAGTGTAGATGTTGTTTTGTAATCTTACTAGGATCATGATTATCATGTACTTCCAAAAATCCAAGAGAAATTTTACTCTGACTATAATGTTTTATCATGATTTCGTCTGATACGGGATAATGAAAATGTTGGTAATATTTTCCTCTCAAATATTTATTGAAATCATACAAAGAAACCCTGGAAGAATATTTACATCGATTTTCTGCGGAAAAAGAAAAAATGGCTTGAATTAAATCCTCAAACCTTTTATATTCTTTCAAATAGTTTCTTAAAATGTGATGGGGTTTATTAACAAGCCAGTTTGGTCCAAAGCAATGAACATCTACTCCATGATCCAGTAGAAACGAAATATAGAAACTTCGTTTTGAATAGTTTCCTCCAATAAATGATACATCATATATTTTGTCCGTGTCGATGGGATGATAATATTTAGGATTGGCTGCCATAGGAAACCAAACGGGACTTACCCCAAGATCTCTAAATTTTTGATCTGCATCTTTTTCGGAATGAAGATTGAAAGTAAAATATTTCGAAATATTCTTAGTTAATTTGAATTGATGTGCATTATTACATGAGAAGTTTGCTGTAGGAACACCAAATTTATTAATTAAATTTATTGCCGATGGATCGACATATATATCAATTAAATAGGATAAAAATAAATCGAAATGATTTTTTTTATTTTCATGTTTGAAAGTTTCTAATAAATGATCACTAAATTTCTCCCTAAATGATTCTGATCCCAATTTTGCACCTAAAATTCTTTCAGCAAAATCAATTCTTAAAAGATAAACTGAATGACCAAGATCAAGTAATGGCTCGTAAAGGTTATAGAGCCAAGTTTTACTTTCAGGAATACTTAGATTTCCTGCAGGATTAAGTACAAGAAAAATATTCATTTATAATTTATTAGTCCCCATGCAACCTACTACAAAGTTCTAAAGCGCTCTTCAATTCATAATATTTGAAACTAGAATTCTTCCACATACCAAAGCAATTTATTCAGTTTAGTTATACCAAGTCTAACCGCGATACAATATAATACTTTATTGTTCTTAATATAATCAACGGTTCTCCTACCTACAATATGAAACAAAACATTTTTATATGGTTGGAAATTGATCTTATTAAACAAACTTCCACCATTTTTACATCTTATTTTAATTAACTCCCATGAAAATTTCCAATCTTGATCACTACATCCTTTTGAGCCATCATGTCTTCTTAGTGAAGAAATATTAATTGATATAGAATGAATTGGAGCAAATTTGGAAACTTTTAAAAAAATATCATAATCCATCTGATAATGAAGATTTGTATCAAATCTATTAGTTTGCAGTAGTACTTTTCGATTAAAAAGTGTTGCTGGGTGAATTACTACCGGTAATTTGTTTAATAAATCATTATAGGTGTAATCTAGATTGTTATTAACCATAATATCAATTTTATTTCCATTTTCATTTACAACAATTAGATTTCCCATAAAAGCAGAATACTTTTTAATATCTATTTGTTTCAATTCATTTACCACTTCATCAAAAACTCTATTATTTAGCAAATAATCATCACTATTAAGGCATAAAATAAGATCCCCTGTTGCTAATTGTAAAGCTTTATTATATGCATCACTTTGCCCTTTATCCTTTTCAATTTTAAAAATTAGGTGTTTATACTTAGTTAGAATATCAATTGTATTATCTGAAGATCCACCATCCATTATTATATGTTCAAAATTTTTATAAGTTTGATTATAAATAGAAATAATGTTTTGTTCAATATATTTCCCCATATTAAGAGAAGCAGTAATAATACTAATTTTTAGATTTTCACTCATCAAAAATATTATTAGGGAAATGAAATGAACTCAGTGGTGTCCGGTAAAATTACTAAAAGTACTTTGAAATCATGAATTGATAAGGTTTGTAGAAGATTTTGCAACGGTGACGATTTGATTTTACATTGAGATCAAATCCGAAGTCATGAATCAAGCAAAGTACGACTTTATTTAGATTGCTGACTTTCTACCATGCCGGATTTTTGATCAATATGTCGAACGTTATTCTAGTAACCTGTATGTCAAAAATTTAAAATACTGGAATCAATAATTTGCATGATGTTTGGCCAACTCAGTGGCAGAGATAGCTTACGAGATTTGTTGTCTACAATTAGAATTCCGTAAAGCAAAGGATGCAGTCAAAATTCATACCTGTATGATATCAGAACCTCTGTAAGCCTCTCCGAACTTCGGCCCTTTAAATTAGCACAATTTAGATCAGGATTACCATTATGCTATCGAATCTAGCACTCGTATTAATAAAATTAAAAAGTTAATCAAGACGATGAAGTTAATGGTAATACGAAAAATATTTTCGCAAGTGATTCAAAGGGATGAACCAAAATATTGTTGTATAAACGAAAGGAAAAGCAAAAAAATAGAATAAAAATAATATAAATAATATCAAGTGTGACTTTAATTTAAAGTCATTTCTAATGAGTAACTCTGATGATTGGTACAATGAGATTAGAAGTAAGATTAGACCAAGAACCCCAAATGTATAAATAAATGGACCTAAACTGCTTGGAATTGTTAGGTTTTCAGGTATTGGGATTTGAGTGGAGCCAAAATGACCAAAGAAAGGACTTTCCAGGGACCTTTCAAACATATAAAAGTTCCCAGTAAATCTTCCCATGGATAAATCACCTGCAGATTTATTTAAATAAGCCGAATTAAGATAAAATTCGGGAGTTTGCCTTTCATTCCATAGTTCATAGGTTTTATCAAATACTAATGGTGACATCACAATAAAATATAAGCATGGTAAAAAAAGCACGTATAAATAAAATTTAAATTTGACTTTTTTATTTACTAGATAAAAAAATATTATTAAAATGAATCCAAGAAAACCAGTTGTTGAAACGGTTGTAATGATTGCTAAACAATATATAAAAATATGTTTATTTAATTTAAAGTCGTGAAGTAAAAGGTTAAATAGTATTCCGAGATTTAAAAATAAGCTAAAAAATCCAGGTTCAAAAGCAAATCCACAATTTCTGAATGAAGATATATTCATGTTGGATTGATTCACGGCATAAATAAACATATTTGATACATTATTGCCAAAATTCCCTTCTAAATATGACCTTCCTAAATGAAGTGTACTATTTATTGCACTTATGCTAGAAAATACGTAGCTCGGGAAAGCGATTTGAAGAGAAAATAAGACTAAACTAATGATCGTTAATTTATAAATTGCTTTTTCGATAAAAAATACCCAATTAGTATTTAAAATTGCTGAAATGTAAATTCCAATTAGGATATAACTAACATGTCTGATTATTTCTGAGATGTGAGGGACTATACTTAAAAAAATAAAAAGCCCCAAAAGATAAACAACTATTAATAAAATAACAACCTGATATATGTTTGTATTGACTTTAAGTACTTTATGAATATATGCGCCTAAAACAATTGTTGATATTAACAAAAAATAATAATTGTTGAAAAATGGAATAGTTTGAGAAGATGTCAATAATAGATAATAGGCTAAAAGAGATTTTATTTTTTCCTTATTCTGGTAATTAGTATCAATTAACAAACTCCCCATACTTTAAAAAGAAATGTTAAAAAAATAGTTCAGTCATTTATTTGTCGCTAACGAGGCAAAGTAATATTTATACATTCCAACATAATCTAACATTTCTTATTTCATCAAAAGATTTATCAATAGCGATTAAAGCCTCTGCTATGTTAAATTTACTTTCATATGATTTTATTACTCCATTTATTTTATCTTCAATCATCTTGATAATTTGATCTGCAATGCTCCGTGGATTTAGAGGATCAAAATAATATCCATAGGTACCCAATTGTTCAATATGACCTGGTAAATATGAACAGGCTACTGAACAACCTAATTCTGCTGCCTCAAGAAGAGGTATATTTGTTGGACCTAAAAATGTTGGCATTACTAGCCCTTGTGAATTTAAATATAGCCATTTTAAATCTTCAATAGTAACAAAATCTAAATCAAACACATTGTTATTAAGTTTTAGTATTTGAATAGTTTGAAGGATATATGATTTGTTAAATTTATCAGATCCTGTTAAAACCAGCTTCAGATTAGGATATATATTTAGTATTTCCTTTAAAGCGATTAATAAATTGTAATGATTTTTGTGGGCCCAAAATTGAGCGGGATAATGCACGAAAAACAATTCATTTGGAAGATTCTTAGGTTTTGTAGGAATAACTTGATCAGTAATGACTATAGATGGAAAAATTGGAACTACCTTTACTCTGCTTTCATTTATACGTAGATACTTTATTAGGTCTTTTTTTCCTGAATGTGACTCGGCAAAAACCATTAATGCCTTGAATGCAATGTTATCATAGTATGCTTTTCTTTGTAAAAAAACATCATCTGTAGTAAATTCCGGGAAGGAATAAGTACTTATATAGCCTAAGTCCCAGATAGTATATATGTATGGAAAAATTGGATAAACACAAGAAGGTAACGAATAATAAATAATATCTACTTTGTTAATAAGCTCATTAATTAATTTTAAATTATGATTATTTTCTAAAGAAAAAACAAAATTTGCCAATCGCGCAGATAAGAATTTTAATTTATATATTCTAATTATGCTAGCAATCAGGTATAACAATTGTTTTTTTTTCCATTTTATTCTGTATAAAGGATGAAATATCTCTTCTTGAGGATGATTTGTTAGAAAAACAATTTCTGCATTATTAAAAGTATGTTTATTAATTGCGTTTACTAACCGAGAATAATAGCTATGTAATCCTCCAGTTTGAGGATCAGTTTCCTTGTATAACCAAACACCTACCCTTAGTTTTCGCATCAAATTATTGAATAACTTTCAGAATATATCTTAAATCAGTTATTGTTAGCCCTAATCCACTTGGCAAATAGAATCCTTTTCGTGCCAAATTTTCTGCAATTGGATATTTTTCATACTTAAATAAGCCTAAACTATTAAAAGCAGGTTGTTCATGCATACACCAAAAAAATGGGCGTGTGGCTATGCCCGAATCATTTAAAATGGTTAATGTTTTTTTAAATAACGCATTCGTTTTGGCAACCATTCCAAATACCCAATAAATATTTTCAGAATATTCTGTCTTACCCAAGGGCAATTGAAACCCTTTTAAATCTTTTAAACCATTTTGATATATATTACCTATTTTTCTCTTTTTAATTAAATGCTCATCAATTTTTTCAAGTTGTGCCACTCCAATTGCAGCCTGGAGATTTGTCATTCGATAGTTCCAACCTAATTCTTTGTGCATAAATCTTCTACCAACATTTTCAAATGCAAGATTGCGAAGTTTACGGCAACGTTCTGCCAATTTTTGATCATCAACCAAAATCATTCCTCCCTCTCCTGTTGTAATATGTTTGTTGGGATAAAAACTAAAAGTACTAATATCACCAAATGTGCCACATTTTTTTCCCTTATAAGTTTGCCCATGCATTTCCGCTGAATCTTCAATTACAAATAATCCGTATTTCTTTGATAATTCAATTACTGGATCCATTTCTACTGGTAGGCCATAAATATGTACAACCAATATCGCCTTTGTCTTGGAGGTTATCTTTGCCTCAATTTGGGTAACATCCATATTCCATGTTACAGGATTACTATCTATTAATATTGGTTTTGCTCCTGCCCGAATGATAGATAGAGCCGGTGAAATTATAGTAAAGGTCGGCATTATAACTTCGTCACCTGTCCCAATATCTAGTGCTTGTACTGCAATATCAAGGGCACCTGATCCATTGGCAACAGCAATCCCTTCTTTACGACCGATGTATGTTGAAAATTTAGTTTCAAATTGTTCCACAAAGGGCCCTTCAGATGAAATCCAACCTGTACGAATACATTGTAACAAGTATTTCTCCTCATTACCATTAAGCAGGGGAGTATTCACTGGAATTATTCTTTTATGCACTTTTTTGAAAAATTAAGGTTATTCCCCATGTATGTTGTGAAGGTAAGTTTCCAGTTAAAAATTCTTCCGCTAATAAAAGCTTAAATCCAGTAAATGAAGCTAACAATTCTAATTCAGGAATTGAATAATGACGCATTGGATGTATTTCTTGAAATTCAGACCATAAATTTGTTTTTTTATCTTTTACTATAATAGTAAAATTAATATCGACAACATTAATGTTAAAATGAATTTTAGGTTCAGCTAAACGAATGATTAAAACATCATCATTCTCAACTTTTCTTACTCTATTTTCAGGTTTTTGATAATAAACAGAAGGCGAGTACCAAACATCAAAAATAAATAAACCCTCTGAATTTAATTGATTATATGCATTTCTAAAAGTACTTTCTAATTGTTTATTTTCATTAATATAACTAATCACATGAAACAAAGATACCACTACATCAAATTTTCGGTCTACTTTAAAATTAGTAATGTCTGCTTGTTCACATGGTACACCATTTAATTTTGCTTTGTCAACCATCAGTTTACTACGTTCAAGACCATAAATATCGTATCCTAAATTTTGAAAAAAAATTCCATGACCACCTGTTCCGGACCCAAATTCTAAAATTGTTCTTGCTTCAGGGGAATATTTTTTTATACACTTGGAAATGTAAATAGTTTCTGCATAGTAATCTTTATTCTGATTTAGCAAATCATAATATTTGCTATAATGTACAAAATTAACATCCATTGTTACCAAATTTTATATTTTCTTCCGCAATCATTTTGAAATGCACTTTATCCTTGTCACCGCAAAATGGACCTTGTTTTACTTCAATCATCTCTGTTGACTCCAGCATTTTAAAACCATGACCACCTGATGCTAGTAAAATAACATCACCAGGAAGAAGAAGCCTACTTTCGAAATAGTTCTGTTCTAAATCATAAAAATCGACCCGTACCTTACCGGATTTAATATATAAAACCTCCTGTGTAAACATCACTTTTCGTTCAATGAGATTATGTTTGTGGGGGGGGATTATATAACCTTCCGAGCGATTCATATAGCCAAGTTGTTGAGAAAAATCATTATCTGTAAAAAATTCAATACCTTCTTTACAATGAGAATTCCCAATTATAATTGCTAATAAAGTATTTTTGCAGATTATTTTTTCAATCATATTTAATCAGATAAAACTTCATCTATATTTTTCTTACTTTTTATAAATGCATCCGTTAATGAATATTTATCTAAATTTTGTATTTTTTTACCGTAGGTTTTTGAAAATAATCGCAAATCAAGAAAACAAGCTAAAACATCTTCTAATGCCTCTGGAATACCTGGATAAATAGTAGACTGGTCAGATAAATAATCTTGTATGCCTGCATGTGTTTCCACATTGCACACTTTCCCATCAGGATCACAATAAATATTTCTTGGATATGTATTATCCATACCTAATACATAAATGTCATTATATTCTGCATAACATGCTATAGCAAGAGCTTTATAAAGAGTCATCGAAACGTATCCACGAGGAAATAGGGGAGAGATATTTGAGCTAATACCCCGACACTCAATATCAATAAACCCTTTGACTCTATTTTCACCCAAATATTTAGAGCATTTTCGAAATTGGTCAATTGGAACAAAACATATTATAGTAGGGTTTATCTCCAAATAATTACATAAATCGTTATTTGCATCAGTTTTTCGAGTGTTTGATGTGTTAAATTGAATAGTGGAAGGATCGGATAGAACTAAATATGTAGGTGCTATTTCCGATAATGTTCTATTTTGATTCCAATAATTTACAGCAATAATGTCATTTCCATTATCTAAAAAAGTCTTTAAACTCTTTAAATCTAAGTACCCTTGAGATGGTCCATTACCTAAAACCAATACTTTTCGCCCATTCCCAATTCCTTTAAATTTCAGTAATGATCTTATACCTTGTCTTTCAATAATCAACTGCTTAGGATAAAGATACAAATATTTTAAAATCGATATTATATTTCTCTTAATAAGCGAAAAGATATTAAAAGCAATCGAAACGCGTTTACTTGAGGAGGGTATTGAATAGCGGGGTAGTGAAAAAACTCGCTTATGCTCTTCTAAATACGCATCTGTAGGATTATTGAAGTTGTTCATAATTACCTTTGAAGTTTATACATTTCATCAAAATACTTTTTAAATGCTTCAAGTCCTTCAAGAAGAGTTGTTTTTGGATTATACTCTAATTTTAATGTTGCTTTTTTAATATCCGCGAATGTTTGGTCAACATCACCAATTTGTTTAAGTTGTTGTTCCAATTGTACTTTTTTATTCAGTACTTGTTCGATAGTTTCAACTAGATTACTTAATGAAATAGTGTTATGGTTTCCTAAGTTAAATATTTCAAATCCTTTTCCAGAATATAACATTGCTTTTATAATTCCATGCACAATATCATCAATAAAGGTATAATCCCTAAAAGTCTTCCCATCTCCAAAGAAAGGTATGGGCTTGTTATCATATGTTAGTTTAAAAAATTTATAAATAGCTAAATCAGGGCGTTGACCAGGCCCATATACTGTAAAAAATCGAAGTGCTAAAGTATCAATGCCATACAAATATGAATAGGTTTGACATAATTTCTCAGCTGCAATTTTTGAAGCAGCATAAGGACTGATAGGTTGTAAATCAAAGTCGTCCTCGTGCCATGGAACGTTTGGATTACTACCATAAACACTGCTTGAGGAAGCAAAAACAAATTTTTGTATTCTATTTTTTTTTGCCAACTCTAACATACTAAGTGTCCCGAAAACATTGGTGCGAAAATATTTATCAGGTTCAAGAATACTGGGCCTTACCCCGGCTTTAGCAGCTAAATGGATTATAACGTCAAACTTTTTACTTACTAGTTTTTTTTTTATTTGGAAAGTGTTCGTAATATCTAATTCAATGAAATTAAAGGCAGGGTTCATTTTATGTTCTGCAATATTGTGTTCTTTTATATATCGAGGATAAAAAGGATCGAAATTATCAACTCCTAAAACGTTATGACCTTGAGAAAGCAATTTATTAATAAGGTTACTTCCAATAAAACCAGCTGCACCCGAAACTAATATCTCCATTTATCTGGTAGTTATAGTCATTTCAAATGGCATCAGTCGACCTCCTGCCTTTGATGTATCATCTAATTCTGATAATGAAAAGGATAATCTTGAAAGGAATTTATCATTTTCTCTAAAATTCTTAAATAGTGGGACAGCAGCGCATGTGCCAGGGTCCCATCGAACACAAATCGTGTTTCTATTATTAGTTAAAAGTATTGTACCATCAGTTGCCCCTAAACTAGTAGTGCTTGATACCATTGAAGACACAGCTGCACCGTGATCAAAATTACTATTAACGCTAAAGTTTTCGGCAATATTTCCACCTACCTTACAACTAATTACAACAACGTCATTCATAAAATCCGGCAAAAAGGTTAAAGTGCCAACTCGAATAACTCCTAACGGTTTTTCGAATTCAATAAACTCATATCTAAAACGAATATTTTCCTGAAACAAATCAATTATAATAACTTTTCTTAAACTACCGGTTTCCATCGGAATATCCGCAGTTATTATCAATTGCGATTCATTTTCTTCAATTATTGGGTTTATCCATTCCAAATCCGTAATTCGCTTTCTTTTACCAGGTATTTCAACTAAAACACCTCCTGTATAATAATCAGCAGCATATTGAATGGATGAAAAATGGCCTTGATCAATGGTGCCAATTACAGGAATAAAATTTTGTGATTTAAAAGATAATCTTTTTACTATAAGACCACGACGGGCGTTCAAGATTATCTGAATATTAGTCGTATTTACAGTTAAATAAATTCCTTCACTATCCTTTTCAACTCTATATTTTTCTTTGGCTATATTTGTGGTTTTAGCACCAGTGTGTTTCACGTTAATATTTTCAACTAAGTGCAAATCTACTAGAAGCTTCTCAATGCTGTTTGTGGCCTCCTGCCAACGATCAATCGAGATATGCGTCCGTAAATCACTCGCCCAAAGTTCACATAATTGCCTCCAATCATCCGGATTTTCATTGAACGAATTAATGTAATATTGAACAATCCTGTGACAGCAGGTATTGATCCATAAATTGTCTCTGCCCGTTATAGCCCAGCGATTGACATTGTATTTTGGTTGTTTTTTTACCGGTATCGGATGAGCAATTGACGAAAGCCTAGATGCGCTTTTAACCTTCTTGTGATTAATATAATTTATAGCTTCAGTTGGACTTACCCACACAAGCTTAAACTTTTCAACTAGATCTAGACATACCATTTCCAATCGGGCCCATTCATCATTATGTTTTAACTCTGACTCGGTTGTAAATCGGCCGGGTCTATAGTTGAATATTTCGGTATCATTGGTATAGATAGGCAGCAGAGTTTCTCCCAATGTAATTTTTTTCTCAATGTACGATAAATAGTCTGTGATTGAAATATCTCTATGGATCACTCTCTGAAGCCGTTGAAATAATATTGTGTCAGACCATAGAATGCTTAAAATATTATCCTTGATTCCTATTGCATGGGTCGGTGTGGCAGAAAGTGGTAATTTTTCCATCTCCAAAGCCAGCCTAATATTGTCCCTATCCATGATAAACCCTTCATATCCGACTTCTGAATAAACATCAACCATACTTGAGGAGAATGCCATCTCATTAACAAGTGCGATCTTGGGTTTGATGCCTAATAAACGATTATATGCCTCAATTCCAAGTCGTTGATTCCAAGTATTTACCTCGTATGGGACCAAAGGGCCAATAAGTTGTGACCAACCGCTTCCGATTAACTCGCACCTTTGTTCTTTCAAAAGAGAGCGAAATTTTTTCACCCACTCTGCATCTAGTTTATTAATTTGCTCTAATGTCCAGCCTGTTACTTCTATTCCTGTTTTAATTCCGGTTTTCTCTATTAAATGAAGCAGCGGCCAATAACACCTTTTTATAACTGCATTTCTCTCAGCAATAGGTATTGATGAAAAGGCAAGATTTAAATGAAAAATTAATAATCCTTGTATTTTCATTATTATTCTAATACGGATGCAATTTTTTCAGCTAGATTGTTTGCTCCATTTACGGATAATTTTGAAATTGCGTTTTGCGAAATAGATATGGCTAATTTTTCATTTTCCATCAAATAGATTAAATCCTTTACTGCTGTTTCATCATTCTTTGAAATAATTGCTACATTTTCTTTTTCTAAAGCCAATAATTCAGTGTCATCTTTTCCATTATATGGAGAGAAGACAACGGTGGGAATTCCATATTGCAACAATTCAAACAATGCAACTCCAAAAACAGTGATCGCATAATTGCAATTTACAATTAGGGCGTCTAGATTTTCAACTGATTTGTGTAATACCCATTTTAAACGAGGGTTTGCAGGAAGATTTGGGTCAGTGGCAAAAGGTCCTTGTACCCAATGTATTTCTAAATTTCCTGAAAGTTGGTTGTCTATTTTCGTTGGAAGTTCTTTCCCTAATCCAGTAAGATCGCTGCCCCCAGTTAATACTAATAACTTTTTTCCATTATCCCAGCTGGCATGTTTAAGTCGCTTTTGAATTAAATATGTATTCCAACCATAGAATACCGATCCTGGTTTATTCGCAACGACACCAGGTGGTTTATAGAAGGAGGGAACCCATGTCAGATCAAGTTTGTTAGTGAAAACTGATAGACTATCAACTCCCACTAAATAAATATGTTTTTTAGACACTCTGCAAAGCAGGTCTTCAAGGTCTTGATTAATGAATTTTGGATGCAAGTCGAATACAAGAACTTTTGGCAGCTCAATATTTACAACCATCAACAACTCGGAAGAAAAATCTTTGTTTTCCGAAACAAAATTAAAGTCAAAACCTTCTAATTCAGAAGATTTGATAAACTCTCCAAATATAAGGAAATGAATATTCATAACCCCCATTCTATTCAGAGCCTGAGCTAAAGCAAGCATTCTTTTTAAATGACCAAGGCCAATTGTTGCTCCGGTATTGCAAACAATTAAAACTCCAAGTTCATAGTTCATTTAATTTTAACTTTCAAAAAACTAGGCGAACAATTTTTGAATCATGAATGCTTCAGCAAAGAAAAAACCACTTTCCGATCCTCTTACTTTTGCCAAAGCCCGTAAAACTTCTGGTGATCTAGGGTGAGGGTCAGGTCTTGCCTCTCCTTTGTATGCTTGCATAGCAGAAATTTTCCCTTCAACATCGCCCTCCAATAAAGAAACATAAAAATTTGGTTCCCACTGAACTGGCCTTAAGTAACCCGTACTAGATGGAACTTCACCACAATATATTGGGATATGTGAATTAATGCCAGGTCTTGTTGCAACCACTGCAGCTTCGTGACAATAGCGATGATCAATGTTTGTGCAATATCTATGATGAGTGAAAATAGCATTCGGTTTTACCTTTTCCAGTATACTCTCAAACCAGTGAATAAGTTCTAAAAGTGAATGTTTATCTATTTCATTATCCGAAAACTCTCCAAGATAAATGTCTTTTTTTAGAACACCCAGTAAATTCAATGCGTTAGAACAGTCTTCTCGTAGATTTTCCAACTCACCCAAGAAATTACGTCCAATTTTGCTATTTTTTCGTCGTGAAAAAACACCCGTATTCGGAATAGCAACACTAACTTGGCACCCTTCCCTAACAAGCCTCTTTATTGTTCCGCCAGCGGAAAGCGTTTCATCATCTGGATGAGCAAAAAAAGTAAGGATTTTTTTATACTCCATGTATTGGACTAATTATCTGTTAATTGTAATGGAAACATCTGCAACAATAGAATCCGTTCTTAATGCAGGCCGTCTAAACTCAATCCTAAATTTACCAAAATCGATGTATGCGTGGGGATACCCACTTGCATCAAGCATCCTGATATGATCAAATAAGTTTTCAAGAGTCCCTACATTTTTATTGATCTCACTTTGAGTTGGTTTTCTTCTTTTAAATATGACAACCTCACCAACTTGCGGCACTGGTCTAGGTTGGGTGGTCACAATTTCACCAATCATTTCTGCCACCGACTCGGATACCCTTAAAAATATTTCTTCGGCAAGACCATAAAGAGACATTTTGCGCTTCATATAAATAGGGCCTTCATCAATATATTCAGACATCTTTAGTGCAGTAATATAAGTGTCCTTGTGGCCTTTATTAATAAGGTTCTGTATTGGACTCCCTCCTCTTCCATAGGGCAGGTCTGTTTCATGAAAACAAATACATTCGTATTTTTCAGTTATCACTTTCGGTACTTTTTCAGACCAGTGTGGAAAAAAAATATATTTTGGATTTATTTTATCTAAAAATACTATTGTAAGTTTAGTTGGGTCATCTATTAAATACCACTTGCCTGGAAGTTTTGATATTTCATTATGAAATTTTGAAATATTCCAAGGTCTTATCGTAGCTATTACATAAACAGGTTTACTCATGATTTAAAATATAAGGTTTATTTACCCGAATTCATTGAGTCCCACGTTGAACGAATCTCTTTCAAAGGTCTTAATCCATCTGATGGATCAGCACGCCAAAGTCTATCAGGTAGTTCTGAAGGAACAGGTTCTTTGACTCCATTACCATCAGCAACAAACCCTTTTTTTACCTCCTTAATAACCTTAGAAATTTGATCTGGCAACCAGCAATGTCCTGCACTAAATTCTTCTCCTTTCCCATCAAGGTCGAGATGAAATTCGATTATCCTTGCGCCCCATCGATGAATCGCCCGATGAATAACGGCAGATTCAACCGTATGATCAGACCACCCCACTTCGCATCCGGTTTCTTTCCTGATTGTTTCAATAGCAGCAAGGTTGGCTTCTGCATATGGTGTGGGATAAGCTGAGGTACAATGAAGCAGTATGGGCGCTTTGCAACCATATTTCTCGAGTATTTCAACTGCTTGCTTTATTTCGCAAATTGTTGCCATTCCAGTCGCAAGGACCACGGGTTTGCCTGTCTTAGCGCAAGCTGCAAGCAAATCATTCCAGAGCAGTTCATAGGATGCAATTTTATAAAACGAAACATATGGCTCCAATTCAGAAACAGCATCCAAGTAAAATGGTGTGCAGGAAAATTCGATGCCTTTATCAACACAGCGTTGCGCAAGTTTAGGTATAAATTTCACTGGCAACTCCCATTCCTTACGTTTACGGTGCTTCTCGGAGCGTTCCAGAATTTCAGGCGAAAAAAGTTGATCAATTTTAAACAGTTGGAATTTGACCGCACTACAACCTGAACTAGCAGCCGAATCAATAAAATCTATAGACCGTGCTAAATCACGGTGATGGTTGCTCGAAACCTCAGCAATAAATTTAATCATTGGGAAACCTCCACTTGAATGCAATTCAGAGCTTTTTGTACATTTTTTAAAACTTCATCAAGGTGATCTCCAGAAATAATCACATAACCGAATCTATCAGTATGCATTCGAATCTTTGGTTGTCTATCCCCCTGGCTACGAAAAAACCCATAGGAGAGTAAACCAGGCGTTTGATTTAATTTTTCTTCTCCCACTATGCTTTTAATTGTACCTTCTGGTGGAAACCAATATCGAATTGCTGTTGCTCTTTGATATCTTGGCAATAGTTGAGAAGGGGTCACGATTTCTCCCAAAGAAAAGGATATAACTGCATCCACCAAGCTGACTCCCGTTGCTGCTGGAATTTGATGCGTTGCAAACCAGCCGCCTGAAATTCGTGCAGCAAGTTCAATAATATATGGTTTTCCTGTTTCGTCAATAACAATGTCCCCTTTGATAATCCCAGAGTTAATTCCAAGTGCAGCAGCTCCACGAATAATTAAATTGTCAATGGTCTCTTTAGTCATTAAATCAAGTGGGGCTGGAATTGTTCCTCCATCCTCGATAATATTGGGTCTAAATTGTGCAAGTCGAGCATAATTTCTTTCAGCAATAGCAGGCGTAAAACACTTTCCCTCCAAAATAAATGATTCCGTCGAGAGTTGCATCCCCGAAATATACTCATCAATGATTAGCCGCCCAGAATCACCCCATCGCCTTGATTCTTCAAATGCCCATTCACTATCAACTCCACTACTAATCAATAAAACGCCTCTTGCACCCCGTCCATCAACTGGTTTTAGGACAAAATCCTTATTTGGATGCTCTTGGATAACATTATTCAAATCTTCTAGGGTATCAATCCGTTTAAACCAAGGGGAGGAAACTCCTTGATAAACAAACCTCTCCTTCATTAATAGTTTATCAGCAACTAACTTTGCTGAATCAAGACTAATAGAGACAAGTCCAATTGAATTAGCCACCCGGGCAACAGTATAAGGAACATCATTGGCAATGGTCATTACACCATTTAATGGATGTATTTTATGGAACTTAACGGCCTCAATCTCTGTAGCCTCCGCATCGCGAGAAGATACAAGAATTTTATAATCTGCATAAGCAAATCCAGGTGCTTCCGGATTCATATCGGTTCCTACAACTAAAAGACCACGCTGTTTTGCTGCAACATATGCTGGAACCTGTTCAATACCAGCCCCAACGATCATTAATGTTTTAGCCAAAATACATTCCTCCATTCAGATTTATGGTTTGACCAGTTATATAACTTGCTTCTTTTGTGCAAAGAAATGCAACCACATTCGCAATCTCATCCTTTGTCGCAATTCTTCCAATGGGAATGTTTACAACTTTCTTCTTTCCTTCTTCGGTCTGAAGCTCATTTGATGCCATGTCAGTAGCAACTAGCCCTGGAGATACTGCATTAACAGTTATTCCAAAACTACTATAAATTTTGGCCAGAGATTTGGTCAAGCCAATAAGTCCTGCCTTTGAAACAGCGTAATGAACCTGATTTATTCCTCCCCATTGACCTCCTATTGACACGATATTGACAATGCGTCCCCATTTTGCTTCCTTCATATGAGGCAGGACTGCCTGGCTAAGAATAAATGGACCTTTCAGATTAATTGCCATCATTTTATCCCAATCATCTTCTGATATTGAATGAAAGGGCTTTTCTTGGGCAATTGCGCCATTGTTGACCAATATCGATACCTGACCAAATTCATGATTGACCTTGGTTAATCCTTGTTCAATACTGGTTTTGTCTTCATTGTCAATCCTGACAGGTATTGCTACACCATTTTGTCGTTTAATTTCATCAGCAAGCTCACATGCCTGTGCTACATTATTCTTATAACCGATTGCAACAAAGGATCCTTTTGCAGCAAGTTGAAGAGTAATTTGTCTGCCAATTCCTCTGCAGCCGCCTGTCACTAAGCTGATTTGATTTTTCAATCTCATGAGATGATTGTTTTAAAAATTAAATTTCTCTTGATTTCTTTCTTTTCAAGACACATTTTACGGCATCGGCAATGTGGGATGCTGTCAAATGGTACTTTTCTGAGAGATCCTCAGGCTCACCTGACTCTCCAAATGTGTCATTTACTCCAATAAACTCCATTGGACATGGAATATTTTTTACAAGAGACTCAGCAACTGCAGATCCGAGCCCACCAATGACATTATGATCTTCACAGGTCACAAATGCACCTGTCTCCACGGCGCATTTTGACAGAAGGTCCGAATCTATCGGCTTTATTGTCGACATGTTAACCACTCTAGCTGAGATACCATCTGTTAATAATAAATCAGAGGCATGAACTGCCCTTGCAACTTCAACGCCACAAGCAACAATTGTCACTTCTTTTCCTTCTTTAATAATACATCCTTTCCCAATTTCAAAGTGATAATTTTCTGGTGTAACCCGTGGTGCCGGGCTTCTTCCAGTCCGCATATAAACCGGTCCCTGATATTTTATAATTGCTTCAGTAGCTAATTCTACTTCAAAAGAATCTGCCGGCGAAAGAACAACCAGTCCAGGAATTGCCCTGAAAGCGGCAAGATCTTCAAGTGTTTGAGCAGATCCCCCGTCTGGTCCGACGTCCAAACCAGGATGACTGGCAACGACTTTTACATTACGCCGGCAGTATGCAATTGATAGTCTGATTTGTTCATATGCACGCAGACTAAAAACACCGAAAGTAGTCACAACTGGTATAAGACCAGTACTAGCTATCCCTGAAGCTGCAGCGAACATGTTCTGTTCAGCAATGCCGAACTGGAAGAATCTTTCGGGAAACTTTTTCCTGAAGTGGTGAGCACCTGTTCCACCAGCTACATCAGCATCCAACACAACTAAATCCGGATACTTTGAAGCTAATTTTGTTAAAGCCTTACCAAAGGATTCTCTGAGCGAATCACCTGATGAGCTAATCAGAGAAGGAGATTGATCTTTCATCATAATATATTCCAAAAAGTTCCATTTAAATAATTTTGAATTTGCTCTTCATTGGCTCCCAGGTTTTTAAGGGCTTCATTAAATTGCTCACTCGTGATTTTTACACTTCCATGCCATTCAGGTTTATTTTCCATAAATGACACACCTTTCCCTTTAATTGTATGGGCAATTATAACACTTGGTATTCCAAAAGTATTTTTTGCTTTATTAACTGAATTCTCTATCGCATTTATATCATGACCATCAATATCCTGGACATCCCAGTTAAAACTTTTCCATTTATCGGATAGTGGTTCAAGTTGCATGATGTTTGAGTTCAGGTCATCACTTTGCATTTTATTATAATCCACAAAAACACACATATTATCAAGCTTAAAATGACCAGCGGACATGGCCGCTTCCCAAACTTCTCCTTCCTGCATTTCGCCATCGCCAATGATGACAAAAACCTTGGAATTGATCTCCTGAAATCTCAATCCCAATGCAATTCCGACTGCGACGGAAATTCCCTGCCCAAGGGAACCTGTACTTGTCTCTACCCAGGGTGTGGTTAGTACATGAGGATGACCCTGCAATGGGCTGTTGATTTTTCTTAACATTGTTGAATTGTTAGGGGCAATGAGTCCTGTTCTCCCTGCTGCTGCATAAACTGTTGCAACTGAGTGACCCTTGGAAAGCACCAACCTGTTCCTATCTTTGTTTTGGCAACTTTGTCTCTTATAAGTTAATTCATTTCCCCAGAGATATGCTATCATATCTGCACATGATAGAACTCCGCCAGGATGACCGGATTTTGCGTGATATAACAGGGCAAGTGCGTCTCTTCTGAGCAAATTTGCAAAATTATTATTTCTGTGTTCTCTCATTTTAGAAGTAATTACATTTACATCAAATTTATATTTGCATAGCATACGCTATCCATAAATTTTTGAGTATGATGACCTAAATACAGATTATATTTAGGGTTGATAGTGAATATATTTTGCGGAATCCGCCACAAATCATCTGGCAAATGATAAGCTGAAATCGCTAATTTGGGTGATTGTTTTTGAATAATTGATTTAGCACCTTCTATTGCTTGTATCTCTGAACCTTCTATATCAAGTTTGAGAAATCCGATTGGTTCATCCTCCATAAAGCAATCTAATGAAATAGCTTCAATTGAATATGTTTTTATATTTTTTTTAAGAGAAATCATTGATTCAGTATCATGTGTTCCCTGACTAAAATGTAAAATAGTGTTTTCACTCCATAATGCTTTGCAGATAGGGATAATTTTGTTCACGGTATTCTTTTGTAGCTTAACAAGTTTAGCATAGTTTGCCTGGTCACATTCAAAACATAATATTTTACACTTTTTACTTAGGTATTTGAAGAATTGTTTTGCAGAATCCCCATCATATGCTCCTCCATCTATAATAATATCATTTGACGATGGAAGAACTTTCGGATGAAAGTATTGTTCATAATCAGAGATAAGCAGATGATTGGGGTCTAGTGTACATCGGAAAGCAATTAATGAATAAAAAACTCTTCGGCTTAAATCATCAGAAAACAATTTCGCAGTTTCAATAATTTCTTCATATGATTGAGAAAACACTTTGCTGTCAAAGTGCCCTTTCCACCTATTAAAATCTTCACAAAACCCCAAGTAAGTAGCCTCGCATTTTTTATTTTTTAGTTTTTTAGCAATTTCAATTGCCCAATCACTTGCAATTAAGATTTTATCTGATGACTCAACTTCGTCAGGTATGACGATCTTAATCCCTTGAAAATAAGTGCCAGACTTATTAGAATTTGAATCAATAAAATTTTTAATTGTTAATCTTGGATAATTTTTGGTCAGGAATTGAAACGTAGCATAACCTGAAGATCCTGTACCATAAACGAAGACTTCCGTTAGGCTATCGAGATAGTTTTGAATTTTAAATTCATGAGTAGAAAGTAAATTATTAAATGCATCAATAAAGGTATTTATTCTCATAATAGAATGAATTCTTTTTAAAAGAATTGTTAAAAGAATAAAAAATAAATCTCTGAGAATTTAAATTGTATAATTTCTATGTTCTCTGTTAAATTTAAATATGTTCAATTATAATTTCTTCGCTATTATAAAAGTATTACTTCCTACAGGATCATCCTCATAAAAAATAGTCCCTTGCTTGATTCCAATGATCTTTACGATTTTAAAAAATTCTCCAACAATATCTTTAATCTCATCCAATGAAAATTCTTTTATATGAGCCGATTCAATGGGTACATTTCCAAGACAGTTTTGAGGTGTACTCAAACAAAGATTTCCATTTGGTTTTAAAACCCGATGAATTTCTTTAAGTAAATTAGCTGGGGCTACATGCTCAACAATTTCAAATGCAACGACGGAATCGATGGAATTATCTTTGAAAGGTAGGTTTAAAATATCTGCCAATAAGTAATCGACCCCTTTCGAATGGTAATGGTTATTTGCCAAGTCAATAATCTCCGGATCATTATCGATGCCTGTTACGGATTGGGAAACTGATTTTAGAATTTTCGTACCGTATCCACTGCCACAGGCAAGATCGAGGATATTAGCAGATCCTTGCAGAAATTTTGATCCCAACTCATAATGGAAGATTGATTGATCACCGGTTTTAATTGCCTTTGATGGATTAACCTCAATTCGATGGGTATATGGGGTGTTTTTAAATTGTTCTCTGATTGAAAACAGGTAATCCTTTGAATATTTTTTCATTTCAGGCTCACAAATCATGCTTGTGTATTCAGAAGATCTTGACATGTAGTATTTCGGATGGATATAATATTTTGCTTCAATGAAATTGATAAAGGAATGCATTTTTCGTAACGCTCCAACACGATAAATATCGCTTGTGAACAAAGCAGGAAAATTATCTGGGAATCTTATAGAATCGATATTGAGTTTCCTGGCGGTTTGTAAGTTTTCGAAAGCATTTTCTATATCAATACAAAAATTAATCCCGTTGACTCTTAAAACATAATCATCATCATTTAAAATTTTTGTTACTTCGATCATTCTCGCTAAAGGATTGGCATCGTAACCATAAAAAGTCTTAATTACTTCTTTCCCAAAAAAGTCTTGTAGAAATTCAAGCCCTCCTCTATCAAATTCAGGGGCAATTAACCAAATATTTTCAATTTCTTTTCCAAAATAATCTATTAGCTCTTTGATAGTATGATAAAGTAGTTGCTTTCCATTCAAAAGATCCATACAACGATCCTTCCCTCCCGACCAAGATCTTGAGCTTGCTTGAACGATTATTGATATATTTTTCATGCTTTGCCGTTTCTTCTTGCAAAAAGTACTATTTCACTTCCAATACCAAGTTGGGCAAATGTTGAAAAACATTTTCCAGTAATTGATGAGATCCACTCATATTTATTGCTTTCTCAAAATTCATTCCTTTAGTATGACATACACGTCTTAAAACATCTTACCCAATATAGTTATCCCCCATAAGCAAGAACATATCAACCTGGAAGGTAGATTCTTTGTGTAACACTTCGAAACCACATCTCTCCACTAGATATGTAAGTGATTCGAAATTAAAATAGTTTATGTGATGCGGGGGTGCTAGTCACCAGGGTGAGAATCCAAGATGATCATGAAGTATTAACCGAAGAGGACTAAAGTCGTTTGGGAAAACTATACAATCTATCCCATTTTCATTCAGTTTATCATGAATTAACTTTAATAATACCAATGGATCAGGTATATGCTCCAATACTTCACCCATGTTTATTGCATCGAACATGCCCAAATGTGGAGCGGTTTCTTTTGAAAAAAAATATTTTCAATATGCAGACCTAAATTGCGGCTATGTTCTGTCGCCTCAAAAGAAGGTTCGACACCTAAAACCTCCCAACCTCGGATTTCCCGCTTAGAAGAAAAAATCCAGGTCCTGAGCCAATATCAAGAATACGACGTTGAGTTGGAGATAAATATCGCTCTAACACTTCATAACGTTGAGAATATACCATATTCCACCATTCAAGATCCTCTTGATAGCGTTGAAAAAAAGTGGTTTTTCCTTGGTGTAATAATCATGCATATGCGTATGTTCCAATTCTTCTTCAGTTGGGATCGGAAATATGTGTTTGAATCTGCAGTATTGGCATTCAATAACATCAAATCCATTAACAGTGGCCACAAGGGATCCTTTGTGAATGTATTCCATTTTAGGTTAAATTTTTACCTATTATTTTTCTTCAATATGAGTTGGTAGTGATTTGGAATGTTCATTTATTGATCAAATGCTCGCCATGCCTCAAACATAAATTCTGCACGCTGCCAATCTTCCTGGCTATCTATATCCTGTACTTGATATCTGGGCAGGATCAATGGCATCGCTGCATCTGAAAAAGCTGAAACTTCATGTAAAACAGCATCTGTTCTCGCCCAATAGAACTGACCAGCATCGTGATAAGCAGGCTGCAAATCCTGGGATCGTGTTTTGTAATGCTCTGGTTGAAACATAGTAATCCTTTCGTTTTTGTCAACCTTGATGGCACGCTGAATCGGAAACGGGAAGGTCGTTACAGTGAACACAATCTGACAATCATTTTTTTGAATTAATTCCAGCCCTTTAATAAGATCTGTGGATTTAATGAATGGAGCTGTTGCATAAATTGTGCAAACGAATTCAATCACGCCCCTATTTTTATTTGTCCATTCAACCGCATGTTTAACAACTGCGCTCGTACCAACAAAATCATCGGATAACTTTGCCGGCCTAATGAAGGGGACTTCGGCACCCCAAGTTTTTGCCACCGCTGCAATATCATCGTTATCTGTTGAAACAATGATGTGGTCAAATAAGCCAGATTCTTTAGCTGCGTTTATTGACCATGCAATCATAGGTTTTCCACAGAAAGGTTTTATATTTTTCAACGGAATTCGTTTACTTCCACCTCGTGCCGGGATAATTGCTATTTTAAGCATAAAACTCATTAATAGTCTCTATTACAAATGCTTGTTCTTCCTTTGTAAGTGTCGGATACATCGGCAAACTAAGGCAATCTGCATAATAATTTTCGGCATTAGGAAAATCACCTTCTTTCCATCCAAACTGCCTGTAATAAGGCATCAGATGAACAGGAATGTAATGTACCTGTGGAATAATATTCTTTTCTCTTAGATAGTTTAACAAATTTTTACGCTTTTTGATTTCAATAATATACAAGTGGTAGGCGTGGCCATCGACAACACCCGATTGTCCTTTGATAAATGATTTACCCTCAAATGCTTTTTGGTAAACTTCTGCAATTTGTTTTCTCCTCTGTATTCCAGCATCTGCTCTTTTTAATTGGCTTAGGCCTAATGCTGCCTGCATATCGGTTAAACGATAATTGTATCCCAGTTCTTGCATTTCATAATACCACACACCATGATCGTTCTGCTTCAAGGCAGCATTCTGCTGAATGCCATGGGTTCGCAAATTTATAATTCTTTCGTAAAGGGCTTTGTTATTTGTGGTGATCATTCCACCTTCACCGCACGCAATATGCTTAACGGGGTGGAAGGAGAAAATAGCTAAATCAGCATAATTACCGTTTCCACAATTCTGTTTTATCGCGCTTTTATCAGTAAAATGTCCTCCGGGGGCATGACAGGCATCTTCAATAATCCACAGACCATACTCATCAGCTAACCCTCTGAACGCTTCAAGGTTTACTGCCCTCCCTGAAAAATCAACCGGAATAATTCCTTGATATGTTCCTTTGGGTGAAACTGTGAGCAATGATTTTACTTTTTCAATGTCAAGCAAATAAGTGGTGGGATCAATATCTGCAAAAACCACCTCTCCACCACAATAGCGCACACAATTTGCAGAAGCCGCGAATGTGATAGGTGTTGTGATGACTTTTTGACCTGGCAATACATTCAGCGCCATTGTGCTTAAATGCAGCGCTGCTGTGCCATTTGCCATGGCTATTGCATATTTACATCCTATGTAACCAGCAAAAGCATCCTCGAATTCTTTGATCGTTGGACCTTGCGTTAAAAAGTCAGATTTTAGCACATCAACAACAGCCTGTATGTCCTCATTTGTTATACACTGGCGGCCGTATGGGATACGTTTCATAAAACTGGCGAAAAATTTTTATCGACATGAATTTTTATCAATTCTCTCAACGTATCAACCGTTTCCCATTTATCATTTGTGCCCGAGTTATATTTGAATCCTTTAGGAACTTCCCATCCTTTAAAGTGTGTCATGTATTTCATTTTTGGTACATCTGAAGGA
>Ga0172370_10002561_pt1 | contig 26085 bp, 11 predicted proteins | sample LakKiv5m_FD_114538 | JGI IMG/M metagenome (GOLD analysis project Ga0172370, IMG submission 114538) | Freshwater microbial communities from Kabuno Bay, South-Kivu, Congo - kab_022012_11.5m | ecosystem: Environmental > Aquatic > Freshwater > Lake | place: Democratic Republic of the Congo...
ATTATTTTTTCAAGTCCAAAATGGATACAGAAGGTATGACGATATACTCTTTGTCCTTCCTTGTTTAATCCAAAAAGAGTGTTTGATATTTTATGATCAACTGCGTACTTGTTTTTATTAAGTTCTGACATTATTGAATGAGTTTGTTTTATGTTATCAAGATATATGTCAATTCCGGTTTTTTGAATCTCTTCTTTAACTATGTGGATTGTTGAATCAACATTGTTGTTTCCTTTTCGGTTTATTGCTTCAACAATATCATAAACCTGATTATATATTTGGTTGCCAATTTTTTTTTGAGTGTTTTTATCAAGAAATCTTATTTGCAAGATAGTTGTAAAATAACTACCCGCAACTCTAGAACATACTTGGCAGACTTCTTTTTTAATTGTGATTCTTTCTTTTTTATTTAAATCAATTATTTTGTGTTCAACAAGTGCTTTAACATTAACTAAAATAAAATATTCTCCTTTTTCAAAATTTAAATCAAGTTTAACTGTTAATTTACCTGAATCAAGTTCTTTTATTTTTATGTGCTTAGATATTGCTTTTTCTGTTTCTTCAATAGTATCGTATAGTTTACCAGCATATTTAAGCTTATTACATTTCACACAATATCCAAGTTCCATTCGTGGTATTACAATAACCTCATGATCTTTTAAGTAACAATCAAGACAGAAATTATATACTGTGGTATCTTCATTAATTTCTTTCCCACATTTTGGGCAAAACCTATTCATAATACTCTTCTTCTAGTAAATCGTATATTACTCTTTTTTAATCTGTTTTTTCTTGCTGATAATCCATCGATTGATTTTTGTAATTTTATTCTTTTATCTGCACTTTTTCTATTTTGTGCAAATTTATTAACATCACTATATGCTTTTAGTTTATCTGGTTTTACTTTAACTTTAAATAAACCTTCATTTTTAATCTGTATTTTCTGAATAAACGCATTCATCTTTGCTTGAGTTATTTGCTTATATTCCTTTTTTGCAAAGTATAAGTTTAAGAAAGATTCCAATTTAAATCCTTGAATGTGTGTACTGTTCTTGTATTTTAAAATATTTTTTATTGCTTTTATAGTAAATGATCTATTTCCAGAATAAAATGTATTTTGATGATTTGCGTCTTCATAATAGGGGGCTATAAACATTTTTTCTTCTCCAGCTTTATTTGCTTCAATTGCATGATTTAATAAACTTGCTATAAGTTTTGAACCAATGGCTTGTGTGTCTGCGTCTATACATGCAATTGCATTTAATTTATCATTTTTTAATGTGCTTTCAAGTCTTTTAAAAAATGCATGTGCTTTTCCTTTATTGTCTTTGTATGTAATTAATTCTTGTATTTTTTTTTCTTTTAATAATCTTTCTGCAACTTCTTTTGTTTTGTCTGTGCTCCCATCATTTACAACAATTATTTTACCTGGATATTTTTGTTTATTAATCAGATTAATTGCAATTTCTAGATTATCTTCTTCATTGTATGCTGGAACAATAATCATTGTGTTTTTTAATGAGTCCATTTTATTTGACCTTCTTTTTTATTTTAAAAATCAAGTGAAATTGTCTCTCCCACTTTTGGCGCAATATTTGGATAACCTAATTTAGTTAATTGTTTTTGGAAATTTGATATACTGGTTGGATCTCCATGAACACAAATTACTTTTTTAGGCTTAACAATTTTAACAATTTCAAGTAATTCATCATTTCCAGGATGTCCAGATAAAGAATGTTTTTTAACAATTGCTCTTGGTTGATATATTTCTCCATCAATATATAGTTTCCCAGTTTTAACTAATCTATCTCCGTTTGTTCCTTCAACTTGGTAACCAGATAAAATAATTGAATTTTTTGGATTGTCTCCAAGTTCTTTGATATAGTGCATGATTGGTCCGCCCTCAAGCATACCAGCAGTTGTAATAATAATTGATGGTTTTCCTCCATCTACGATTTTTTTTCTATCATTTTTGGTAACATATTTTACGTTATCTGTTGCTTTTCTAAAATTATTATAATCTCTAAAATAATCTTTATAATCTAAAAATATTTTGGTTGCCTTAATTCCCATTCCATCAACATAGATTGGAACTTTTATTTTATAATTATAAAGCAATGCAATTAATTCTTGAGCACGCTCAATTGCAAATGCAGCAATAATTGCACTTCCTCCTCTCCTTAAAGTATCTTCAATATCTTTAATCATGTCTTTTTCAATTTGCTTTCTGTTCTTATGATTTTCAGATCCATAAGTTGATTCTGAAATTAGAATATCAACTATTGGTAGCTTTTTATTACAGCCAGCAAATAATTGAGAAGATGAAAATCTATAATCTCCAGTATACATTATTTTTTTATTATCCATTTCAAGAACAGTAATTGCTGATCCAATAATGTGGCCAGCATCATAAAAGGTAATTTTTGTATTATCAGTTATTTCAATTGTGTTATTGTAATTAACATAAAAAGCAGACTTGTTTGCTTCAAAAATATGCTCTTTAGTAAATGGTGCTTCTTTTTTATCAAACTTTGCAATTTTTAAAGTGTCAGCCCATAATAGGTTTGATAAATCAAGTGTTGCCTCTGTTAAAAATAAATTAGGAGTATCATTTTTAAATAATGATGGAATTGCTCCTGAGTGATCTAAGTGTGCGTGTGATAAGATTACTGCATCTAAGTAATCTTTAACAAGTATTGGGTATTCAACGTCTTCAGATTTTATATCTGTCTTACCATCTTCTGTTTCATTAATTATTTCTTCTGCTGCTTCAAATTTAGGGCTTAGTTTTAATCCATAATCAAACAATATATTGTCTGATCCCATTAAAAGAAATCCACTTCTTCCAACTTCAAAACCAGCACCTAAACATTTTAATTTTAATGTCATTTATTCACTTCCTAATTTTTCCTATCTACATTTATTTTTATTGAAACAATTCTCTATGTTTAAAATTAGATAAATTGATTTAAATTTAAAGATTATCAAGAATTATTCCTCTTTTTTGTATAGTATTTACTATATATTATGCGACCAATATTATTTTATAACTATTGTATATAATATATTATTGATGAATGATATGAAATATCTAAATTTTCTTGAATCTATTGAATTTCTTGAGAAAAATAAAGTCCCAAACATATTAGACTATACAATTATTAAATCAGAAAAAGATTTAACTAAGTTTAATGATTTTCCTTATGTTCTAAAATTAAGTTCTTCTATTCTTCATAAAACAGAAAAGAAAGGAGTTTATATTAATCTATGTACATTTGATCAATTAATTAAAGCATATAATAATTTACTTAAATTGATTTCTTCAGAAAAAATAAAAGGAACAATTATTCTTCAAAAACAAATTAATGGTCTTGAATTAATAATTGGACTTAAAGATGATGATGTTTTTTCTAAAATATTACTTTTTGGTTCAGGTGGAATATTTACTGAAATCTTTTCTGATGCATCAATAAGAGTACTTCCAATTAATGAAAAAGACGTATCAACAATGATATTTGAATCAAAGATAGGAAAGATATTATCTGGCGCAAGAAAAATTAAATATCCAATTTCTGATTTAATTAAGCTTATTTTAAAAATAAATGATCTTGCAAAAAAAAAAGATATCAAAGAACTTGATTTAAATCCAGTTATAATTAATGAAAAAGGATTATATATAGTTGATGCTAGAGTAATATTATAATTAATAATTGTATTCTGTGATTTTATGTTATATAATCTTGATTTGCACACTCATTTAAGAAAAAGAAGAGAATCTCCAAAAAGATATTGGAGGCAAGTAATAAATAATGGGCTTTTAGGTTGTGCAATTACAGAATATAATTCCTGCAATCCAAAGAAAGCTTATTTTGATCTTTTAGCAAGAAAACCAAGAGATAAGATATTAATTCCAGGAATTAAAGTTCCAACAGATTGTGGAGAAGTATTGATTTATGGGCCTGATGAAAGCTTATATGATTATAATATCTTATTTGAAGAAAATATTTCCCTAAAACGATTAATTGATTTTTGTAATAAGAAAAACTATCTTATATCTGTTGCTCATCCATTTGGTTCAATTCAAAATTCAGCAACATATATTATGGGCTTACCAAAGCTTGAAAAATTGATTTCTGAAAAAAATATTGGTGTTGAAGCGTACACAGGAATACTTGGTTATTTATCTTATTATATGTATGATTCTTTTTTTCTTAGAACTTTTAAAAAACTAGCTGATTTTTTTGAGATTCATAAGTTTTTTACAGATGTGGGGGTCTCTAAATTATTTGAGAAACTAACTAAAAAAATTGATCAAAAAAGTTATGATGTAGTTTTTAAATTTTCCGCAGCAATAAAACTTGGAAAGAAAGCAAAATTTGTTACTGCAGGATCAGGTAGTTATTATGTTGATAGAATAGGTAATGGTGTTTTAACAATTGATATATTAAATACAAAAAACTTTTTTGAAGAACTAGATTCTAAAAAACAAATTGAATTTATTTTAGATAAAATTAGAAATAAAAAAATTGTAGCTGTTGGGCCTCCAGGAAAGTATACAGATAATTTATTTATTAGATCGACTGCTAGAAAAACAAAACTAAAAGCATATAATGATTTGATGTATTTAACTAAGGAATCAGTTAAAACAAAAAAGAAAGAATAAAGGAAATTAATGGTGTAATCGTGGACATAATATATTTACCTGTTATTATTGTAACTTTATTTGTTTTAGGATATGTTTCTTATCAAGACATGAAGGCCAGAGAAATAAATATAACTAATTTATTATTTATTGTTTTATTCTCTATTGTTTATCTTGGGTTATTTGTGTTTAAAACAAATCTAATTTTATGGAAATATTATGCTTATCAAATTATTATTGTTTTTGTTTTTGTGCTTATTTTTTATTTGCTTGGAAGACTAACTAAGTTTGCTTACATTGGAGAAGGTGATCTTTACACTATTTTTGCATTGTCTTTTACAAATGTTTTTTCTTCTTTGTTTGTTATTTTTGTGTTTTTAATTGCTTTATTATTTTTACTTGGCGTACCTATTATTTTGTTTATATATAATTTTTTTAAAGGTAACTATCCAAAATATCCTGTTTTTAAATCCATTATTCTTATGTTTTTGGGTTTTCCAAAAAAAATAAATAGATTAACTAAATTTTATACTCCGCTTGAAGAAATTACTGTTAAAAATGGAACAGTACATAAAAATATTACTTTTATTCCTAATTTTGATCCATCAAAAGATATTACTTTATTGCAAAAAAAAGTTGTAGGCCATAATATTCAAACTGTGTGGGTTTCGCCATTAGTGCCATTTATTTTATTAATATTTTTTTCATATATTTTTATAATTATTTCTGTTTTTATATTTAAATTACCTATAATTATGAAGTATATTTCTTATATTGCATAAAAACAATCAATATATGCTACTAAGATATATTTTTAAAATATACATATGTTCTATTAATATAGTATATTACTATATAATTGTAGTTTATGAGCCAGAAAACAAAATTAATAGATAATATTGTTAATAGTGATAAGAATATTACTATTAAGAAGATTGATTTAACTATGGGTGTTGTTCCTAAAACTAAATCAAAAAAATCAGAGTTTATTGAATTAAGCCCCAAATTAAATAAATTAGTTTATTTTGAATCTCAAACACCAGACATTTCTAAATCCAGCAAAAATTTAGAATCTTCTGTTCTTCAAGAAAAAGAAGATATAAGTAAAGTAATTATAGAAGAGCATAATAAAGTCAAAGAAATAAAATTAAAAAAATTAACCATTAATGATTTTACTCCAAAATCAGACTCTACTCCAAAGCCAAACCTTATCTCAAAAAAAGATTTTAAAATAGATCAATCTTCACAAAAAGAAGAAGAGAACATATCTACTGACAATTCAATTCCAAAAAAAGATGACATTGAATTTATTAAATTAAATATTAAAGACAAACTTAAAATTCAAAATAATAATTTAGAAAATAAAATTAATCAAGCTAAATCAAATATAAACACTAATAATTTAATTGTTGATAAAGATTTGTCTTTTTCACATATTTCAGATATAATTTCCAAACCAACAGATACTGAGAATAAAAATCTATATCCTATCGATAATTTTGAAAATGATTTGCCTTTAATTATTCCTCAGGAATTACCATTTAATGTTGTAACAAAGATTATTGATAAACCAGCAATTCCAGTAATAGAAGATATTAATGAATTATTAGTTGAACTTACTAAAAAAACAAAAGCATTAACTGAAGACGATACCATAATTGAAACATTTAGTTTTCTTGGTGATTCTCCAAAGGTTGGAAGAATATCATTTAAAACATATGATATAAAGCACTTATATTCAAAGATTGATCAAGTATCTATATCAAATAATAATAAATCAAAGTCTATTTTAAAAGACGAAAATATAAATGATGCCTTTCAAAATCAAGTAGGTATTTTTGAAGAACTAAATATCCCTGATATAATTGCAATTAAGGATAAAGTTGTTAATGTTGATAATCTTGTTTGTGATAAATTTAGTTCTTTAAATGAAATAAATACAACTAACACTGAGGATTTAAGAATTCCTTCTTTTATTGAAAATAATTTAGGTGGCCCAAAATTAAATAAGAAGGTAGATGAAAATATACACAGGTTAAAATCATTAAATTCTAAATACAATAATAAAGATGATAATAACTCCAGTACAGTAAACATTAATATTGTTTCAAACAAACCATTATCTATTAATCAAGAAGATAATTCAAAAGACATTCTTAAATCAACTTCTCCATCTGGTAGTTTAAATATTCCAAATACAAATAACATTGCAAGCAAACAAATAATAGATAACTCTTATTTAAATGAAAAACAGAAGATTGCAGACAATGAATTGCATCTTGATGTTCCACAAGATAAATCCATATCTTATATACTTCCAATTGATGCAAGTAAGAATCCTTCTCAAGATTTTATTGCACAAGATACTTTTAATTCTAGAAAACAATCATTTAAAAAAGATCTAAATAGAATGCCCTCATTAGTTTATTCTTCTTCAATTTATACTAATCAAACAGACATTAAAAAAACATATGAAAAATATTCTTTGGATGATTTCACATACGTAACTATTTCATATGTCCAGAATAAAGGATTATTTTATAATTTAGTTCAACCTGAACTAAATATTGAACAGGAAAAAACATTTGCTGAAATTAAAAAAATATTCTTTAATACTATTGATCAAAATTTCTATACCTTTAAAGGAGACAAGCACAGTTTAGAATTGTATACCCAAAAAATATTTGATATTACTATTTCTAAGTTATCCGTTCCTTTAAGTTCATTAGATAAAAAATTATACTTTAAGTTTATACAAAGAGAGTTTTCTGGGCTTGGAATATTAACTGCACTATTGTCAGATAAAAAAATACTTGAAGTGTCATGTGCTGGTGAAAAAACAAGTGTAACAGTATACCATGTAAATTATGGCACGCTTGAAACAAATATACTTTTTGATAGTTTACAGAAGCTAAATCAATTTGTTATGATACTAACTAAGAACATGGGTTTATATGTTAATTCTGCACACCCTATTATTGATGGATATTTACCTAATGGGTATAAAATTGAAGGGATCTATTCTGTAGGTGAACTAAGTAGCAGAGGGTCATCATTTATTATTCGCAAGTATCTAGATGAACCTATTACTCCTGTTGCATTAATTAATAATGGAATTGGTGCAATAGATGTTTTTGCATATGTGTGGAGTGCAATTAAACAAGACTATAAAATAATCTTGACAGGAGATAATGATTCTTTTATGATATTAAATTCTATTGCATTATTTTACCCTAATAAAAAAATAATTTCTATACAATCATATGATAGATTAAAGTTACCTCAAAAAGAATGGATAAAAAGAATATTTACTGGCTATTCTGAGATTGATAAAAAAACAATTATTCAACACACAATTTCTGAGAGACCGGATTATATAATCGTAGATGATTTTAGTAAGGATATATTTGATGTACCTTGGTATTCCGTTAATTTATTCTACGTTAATTCTAATATTATTTCTCAATTAAAAGAGCAAATAAAATTAATGTCTCAAAAAGCAATAATTATTAATTTGAGAAGAATAAAAACAGAGGCAAATGAAAATATACAAGTTATTAAAATCGATGAGTTTAATGAAAGATCAGAATGTAACGTAGTTGAGTTCATTCCAATTGAAAATTTATATCATTTGAATTTATTATCATCATCAGTAGATATTGTTGAATTTAATAAAATGAAAAAATATTTAAGATGGTTAAAAGAAACGAAAATATATGATTATCTTGATTTCAATAACATCATTAATGAATTTTCAATAAATGAAGATAAAGTAATTAAAAGATTAGGAATAGATATAAGCAATTAAGGAATAAAAAAATATGTTTGGGAAAATATTTACTAAACTTTCAGCCTATTTTGTGGGTGGAGTTGTTTGTAAGTTTGAAAATAGATTTAAGAATTTCTCACAAGTGTTATCTAGTGCAAACATAGGTGAAGATGTTAGTACCTACTTATCAAATATTTTATTTATTTCTCTTTTGACTTTTATTATTTTAGAGTTTACAATGATTTTAGTAATGGTTAAATTGAATATATTGTTTAGTTTGTTTTCTTTCTTTATAACAATTATGATTTCATTTACTTTTGGATGTATGGTTTTTTTATTATTATATAGATATCCACACTATATTCTGGATTCTAAAAAAAAAGAAATTGATTTTGAACTTGAGAATACAATTAGGCATCTTTCTGTTTTAGATGATGATGTCTTAACTGTTAAAGATGTTTTAATTTTGTTGTCAAGTTTTGAGCAAAATAAAATATTAACAAAAGATGCAAAAAAAATAATTTCATTATCCAACTTAAATTATAACCTCAAAGACACCTTGCGTCAAGTTATTAAAGAAACAGTTTCTGAACTTGAAAAAAACTTTTTTAGAAAATTAATAGATGTTTTAGATAACAAAGAAAAAATAAGCAAAGTTGTGTCTGGTTTTTTAGATGATTTAGAAGAATCAAGAAAGGTTGCAACCGAAGAAAAAATTTCAAGAATAAACTTGTTGTTTGAAGTAAATGTTTTCTTGTTTTTCTTTGTTATTGTTCTTCTTACAAGTTTATTCTTAGTAAGTTTAGATCAAGCAACTTTAAAAGAATTATTAATGTTTATTGCAATTGTTTTTCCAATAGTTGAATTTGTTTTAATTGTTATATTGTATAAATAAATGGTAGCAGATAGATATGGTGGCAGATAAGAATCAAAACATAAATAAATTTGAAGATAAGTTTACTATCTTCTTTTATAGTCATGAATATGAGATATTAGAAATTGCAGGTATATTATCTGGGTTACTAGTTATTTTTATTACAAATAAATTTTTTGTAACTAGTTCAATTTATTATATTTTATTAATCTTAGGTGTTTTTGTTTGCTCTCTAGGATTTATTCTTGGATATATTATTAAATATTCAAAAAAGAAATCAATTGAATCTGAATTCGGATATTTTTTACAAGACCTTTCAAGAGAATATAAGAATACAAAAAATATATCTCTTGCAATTAATAATGTTTCTCTAAATAATACCTATGGTTCCATTGATTCAGAGATAAAAAGAATTGCAGTTAGACTATCTTGGGGAGATGATTTAAGTAATGCATTATTAACAATAAATAAAGAAATAAAAAGTTCAATTATTGATCACACAGTTGTTCTTTTGGATGCATTCAAGAGTAGTGAAATGCCAATTAATCGTATTTTATTGAATATTTCTAAAGATATTTCAATTTATAAAGAAGAACATCAAAGAAAAAAATATTTTAAGAATTTATATTCCTTAGCAATCGTGTTTTTTATTATATTTGTTTTTGTTTTGGTGTATTTAGATTTGTTGATTGGAAAGAATTTTTTGTGGTACTCTAATACTCAACTTGTGACAAGAATATTTTTAGATAATTTCTTGTTGTATATTGCTTTATTACTTTCTTTTTTTACCTCTTTTACTTTATATTCTATTAAAGGTGGAAAGAATACTACACTTCTAAAGTATATTGGTGTATTTTTTATTGCAGTGGTTATTTTGTTTCAAGTTTTTATTCCAAAACCAGTTGCAGAAGATGTTTTAATTGAGACTATAAATTATATGAAACTAAAAAATATTAATGAATATGAGCTAGATAATATTATTGCACTTCAATCCATTTCTTCCAAATATTTAAGTGATAATACTACTGGAGATAATATTTATTTTATTAATATAGATGATTCAGAAAATACAAGTGAATCAAAAGAATACACTATAATTGTAGATGATGCTACCTTTTATAATTTTAGAATAACACATTTAGGAAATGAATACATTATTTATTATAGTTTATTTATTGCTAAAAAAGATTTAGTTTCAAATGAAAATTAAATCTTTAAAAAAATAGAAAAGTATATTAGGTGAAAGATTTTGTTAATTAACGTAAGCACAAAAAAAATAACAATTAAAAAAACAAAGCTTGCAAGTACAAGTTTAGATCAAGGACTAGGGCTTATGTTTTCCAAAAAGATGTATTTTAATTATGCATTAATATTTCCAAGAAATAAAGAATCAATCATAGGATCATCAATACATATGATGTTTGTATTTTATTCAATTAAAGTTATCTTTCTTGATAGAAACAAAAAAGTAGTTGATATTATTATTGCAAAACCATTTTTGTTTTATTCCCCTAAAAAACCATCCAAATATATTATTGAATTACCAATAAACACAAATATTAGTTCCATAAAATTAGGGCATAAACTAAAATGGTAATTTAAAAGAACGTCTGTGTAATAATTAATTATATATGAGTTAGGTTAAATTAATATGAAGCTAAATCAAATAAAATCAAAAGAACAAGATAGAAACAAAAGAATTGCAATATCTTCAATTATAACTGTTGTATTTCTAGTTTTGATATCAACAGTCTTGGTTGGTTTTATTCTTTCATGGTCAAAAAATGAAATGAAAGATAAGCTTGATGTCTCAAAAGAAAACCTAAAAACATTATCTGATTTTGAATGCAAGAATTTTTCAATCAAGCTAGAAGAATGTACTGTTGATTATGTATCTAAAGAAATTAGTTTTTTAATAACAAATAAATCATCTTTTGATATATTTAATCTTACTTTATCTATTCAAGGTAATAATTTTGATGGAGAGGATATGAAATTGACAGGTAACTTCTCAAGTAAAGTTTTACCTGGAGAAACAAAACTTTTTTCAACAAACAATAATAATTTTAATTATTATAGAGAGGATTATAATAAAATCTTGTTTGATATAGAATCTGTAAGTCATCTTGCTTTAACAAATAGCTCTTGCCCAAATAAAATTATTGATTTAAAAGATTGTGAGATAATTTATGATAGCCTCTCTTGGAATCTTCCTTTCTCAAGAGAATGGTTTTTATTTTCTTCTAAAGAAGGGTATGGTTCAAGTTTGGTTGATATAAATATTTTTTCAGGAGATAATATAGATAATAATCTAAATATTGAACAATATAATGGATCTTTTGTTCAAAGCAATTCAGGAACATTTGATGGAAATGATGATTATATTATTGTTTCTGATTCTAATTTTCTTGATTTTAATACAAGTGATTTTTCTTTTGGAGCATGGGTAAAAGTAAATTCAATTAATACTGGATTTAATTATATTTTAGATAAAGGAACTGGTTCATTAATAGATGGTTATGGTATAGAGGTTTCATCAACTGCATTTTCTTTTGTTACAGATGGTACTGATGCAAGTGGTGCAAAACTTAGTCTTAGTTCAAACACAATGACAGATATTATTGGGAAATGGCATCATGTTTTTTGTGTTAGGAAAAGTGGAGTCAAGTATATTTATGTTGATGGTGTTATGCAATCAACTATACAAGCAGATGCAAGAGAACTAAGTGATGTTTCAAGACCATTTACAATTGGTAAACCAGATGTTGATTCAGGTTATTTTTCTGGTTCTGTTTCTGATGTTAGAGTTTACAATAGAGCTCTTAGTTTATCTGATGTTTATAAGGTTTATTTAGGAACAGATAATAATTATTCTGGGCTTCTTTTATGGTATCCTTTATCTGAAGGAGCAGGAAATATAGCTTTTAATGTAAGCAAGTATAGTTTAGAGTATGTTAATAACTTTGATTTCAATACAAACAATCTTTCATTTTGGAGTGTGCTTAGAGGTACCTTTACTTGGAATGCAGCAGGAGACGCAACCTATGTTTGTAATGATATTTCAAGCACAGCAGTAATTCATAGCTCTACAATGATATCTGCAGGTCTTGGTAAGACCTACAGAATTAAGTTTAGAGCAAAAAGCACAAATGCTACAAATACCTTATTAACAAGTGTTTCTGGAGCTAGTGCAATTCCAGCAACTGCAATTAAAAATCCTGCATTAACAACAACTTATCAGGATTATGAATTTATTGGTACAACAACATCAATTAATACTATTCAATTTATAATTAATTTTGGTGGAGTTGCTTCTGGCTGGGAGATTGGAAAAGATTGTACAATTGATGATATTTCAATAACAGAAGTATACCCAAATGGAAGCATAGTTATTGGAACTAATGGAAATAAACTAATACAACAGTTTTGGGAAAACAAACAAGATGTTTTTCATTATAATTTAAATTATGGTTTTTCAAATTCATTATATTTTGATGGAAATAATGATTATGCAGAAAAAATAGATATATTTGGGTCAAGTAATATTTCAAAAGAAGCAACAATTTCTTTTAAAACATATTTGATTTCTCCATCTGGAAGTTATGATACATATCTTGATTTTTTAGCAAGTGGGGGTATTAAATTATATCAAACTAAATATTCTAGCTATTCAATATTTTCAGCAGTTGTTTCTGATGCAGTAACTGATAGTAATAGTGGTTTTTCATTTCAATTTCCATATAACCAATGGTATGATATTGCAGTAACTATAAAAGCAGGAGAATACAAGAAACTATATGTTAATGGAGTTCTAAAGCAAACAATAACAATAACAGATGTTAATGGAAACATAAACAATAATAGTACAAAAGGAATTATTGGTAAGGCATCTTATGCTGGAGAAGAAATCAATACTTATCTTTCTGATCTTAAGATTTGGAATAAAGCATTAACAGATTCAGAGGTTTATGAAGTTTATAATAATATAATACCGCAAGATACAAATTTAATTGCATGGTATAAAATGAATCAAGGAACTGGTCTTAATATTCTTGTTGATTCAAGTTCAAGAAATAATAATATGACAATGTATAATTTTGATAATAATCTTTATGGCTGGGGCAGATTACCAAGAGACATTAATACAAGTAATTTAGATGTTTCTGGTAAGACATTAACAAACCTATCCAATAGTAGTTATTTAAATAACTCCGAAACAAAAATAATTGCAAAAAAGAAAATAATTTCAAAAGATAATGCTGTTGGAACTTTTGATGGAAATGATGATTACATTTCAATTAAAAGTGCTACTCCAGGTCTTAAGTCTTTTGGAACAACAGGGGATTTTACAATATCTGCATGGGCTAAAAAAACAAACGCAGAAAATTTGGGAACAATACTTTGTGCAGGATATGGCGGTCATTCTTATTGTAGATATATGATTGGAATTGCTTATACTTCTAAAGGCCAAACTGCTTTTGTTTCTTTATATCCTGGTGCAGCTTTACCTGCCTATAAACAATTAAATGGATCTAAAGATCTTTATAATACATGGGCACATATTACTGCTGTATTTAGTAGATCTGAACAAAAAATTAAGCTTTATGTAAATGGCTCACTTGATTCTCAGATTGATTGGAATGGAAGTATTGAAGTTGAATCAAATTATGATTTATTTATTGGTGCAAGATCAGCAAATATTAACCCAAATGCTTTATTTAAAGGAAATATATCTGATGTAAGGTTGTATAGTAAAGGTTTGTCTTCTGATGAAGTATATTCTTTATATAATGGTAGTTATAGGGACACAAACAATCTATCTGCGTGGTATCCATTATCTGAAGGTGCTGGTAAAATTGCTTTTGATGTTTCAGGTAATAAAAATCATGGAATGATATATAGTACAATAGATATTGAAAAAGTAAGCAATAGTAATTTCAGTAGCTGGCAAGACACTAACACTCCAACAGGATGGACAATTGTTGGAGCAACTTCAAATTCATACACTTATAATGATAGTAATACTTTAAGAATAATCTATAAAGCAAATGATTCACCAACATTTAGTGTTAAGAAAGTTGGAGTTCTTGAAGCTAAAAAAATATATAGACTAAGTTTTGATATTTCTTATCCAAACACAGGTGGTATTGTTATATATAGGAATTGGACAAATGCTTATTTTTATAATGTAAATACAACTACTATTAATACATATTATCATTTTGAAACAACCTTTTTAGCAGGATGGGCTGGAGATATTGAAATTAAACCATCTAATGTTGCTGCAGATACAAACATAGGAATAGATAACTTTTCAATTAAAGAAATTGATATTAATAAGTTTTGGGCAGAAAAGTACGATATATCTTCATTTAATCTTGATTATGGATATACAAAAAATTATTTATTTGAAGGATATGGAATAAGTAGTTCTGGTCCAAAAATAGAAATGCAAGATACAAACACAAATACTTATCTTGATAGTAATTTTAGTTTTGAGACTCTTGTTTTTTCTTATAATGCAGATGGATATAGACATCCAATATTTAGAAAAAAAGATGTGGGTACTGGTGCAGCTCTTGGATGTTCATTATATGTATATACAGGCAAATATTATAATTTTATATGTGCAGATGGAAATACTTCAGTTCAGGCAACAAGTGTTTTTGATACAAATAGATTTCATCATGTAGTAGGAACATATGATAATACAAATAAAACAATTAAATTGTATGTAGATGGTGTTCTAAAAAACATAGGCACAAATGTATCTTTACAAGATATAAAAAATAATTATTTCTTTAATTTAGGTTCACAAGATGATTCTAGTTTATCTTTTAGAGGAATAATTAGGTATGCAAAAGTATATAATCGTGTTTTAAGTGATAATGATGTTAATCAATTATATCTTGGTAATACAATAAGTTCTGGGCTTATTAATTATTGGAATTTAAGTGATTTCAATAGTTCTTATGTTCCTGATCTAGTTGGAAGTAAAAATGGAGTTATCTATGGGTATAATGATATTTATCTTCCAAGAGATGTAAATACAACAAGTAAAGATGTTTCTGTTCTTGGTTTATTAAAAACAAATACAGCAAGTCTTGAAACAGATAACAATACTTCTCTTAAGCTTAAGAGATATTTTGAAACATCAAGTTCTGGTACTTTTGATGGAGTTAATGATTATGCAAATTGTAATATAAATAATCTAGGTATAACAAACCAAATGAGTGTTTCAGCTTTAGTTTATGTTCCATTAGGTGATATTTCATCATATAGATATGGGATTGCAAGTGAATGGAACACAGGTTCAAGTCCAGGAACAAATGAATGGTCTTTTGCATTTGGTTATTCTGCAACAAATGCAACTCCATCTTTTGGTTTTGAAAATGGATCAACTACAAAAGCAGTTTCTTCTGACTTTAATATTTCTAGAGATTCATGGCATTTAATTACTGTTGTAAAAGATATTAATTTTCTTTATTTATATATTGATGGTAATCTTGTTAAAACAGCTGATGGAATAGGAAATGTTAACAATATTGCTGATAGAAATTTATTTATTGGAACGTTTTATGCAAATGGATCTCCTACCTCATATTCTTCAAGCATGAGAGTGTCTGATTTAAGAATATATAATAGAGCAATCTCAAGTTCAGAAGTTATGAATATATATAATGGAATAGATAATAATTTTGATAACTTAGTTGCATGGTATCCTTTTTCAGAAGGTGCAGGTGGTTTAGTTTATGATGTTTCTGGAAATAAAAGAGATTGTAATATTGTTTTAGGTGCAACTGGAAATACAACCTATAGTCAATTTTGGAATAATACTCAAAATGAATTTAATTATAATACTAGATTTGGAAATAATTCTTATGTTTATTTAGATGGTGTTGATGATTATTTGGAGTTTAATCATTATAGTTTTCAAACAAACACCTATGGCTCTTATTCTATTTGGGTTAACACTAAAGATACAAGATCAATTGCAGGAGTTTATGGTTTGTTCTCTCAGCTCGAAGATTCTTCTTTACAGATAGGTATTGATCAAGGTAAACCAGGAATATATTATTATAATTATTCATCTGCAAGTTGGGTTAAGTTAACTGTAAATAAACTTATTGCAGACGGCAATTGGCATAATATTGTTTTTGTTATGGATTCAAATAATAATAATTGGAAAGTTTATGTTGATAACAACTTAGAGAAATCAGAAAACTTAACAGGACTTGGAACTTTGTGGATTGATGCTGTTGGAAAATCAAGATATTATGCACCTTTTAATGGTTTTGTTTCAGATATAAGGTTTTATAATAGATTGTTAAGTGCATCAGATGTTAATCAGATATATAATAATCAAGATCTAAATACTGGGCTTGTTAGCTGGTATATTCCAAACAATAAAAATCAAGATTTGGTTTATGATTTAATAAGTAATAATCATGCAGTTTATAATGCATCTGCAAGACCAAGCTTTAAGTTTATATATATTCCAAGAGATATAACTAAAGATAATAAAGATATATTCAATAATTCTTTATATAATGTATCTGAAAATAATATTGTAATGAATTATAATTATTTAAACAATTATTATTATATTTCTAGTAATCCAAGAATTTATGATTACAATAGCTTGCTTGTTTCTAATAGAAGACTTCTAAGAACAAACAACACTTGGATAGACAGGCCAGTTATTTCGCAAGATAATTCTTTGGATTTAAATAATTCACATAATCTATTTGAAATAAAAGATTTATTTGATTTAGGTGGTAACTATAAGGTAAGTTTTGATTATAATAAAACTATAGGTAACTATATTATTTTAAAAAATAGTTTCTATGATAATAATAATTATAATTCTTCTTTATCAAGTAATGGTGTTTTTACTAAAGACATAAATAATCTTCAAAATAAAGATCTTTTGCTTTTAACTCCTTTCCAAGATTATTTTACAGGAAATATAATTAATTTAGATATTAATCAAAAAGCAATTCTTGATAATGATGTAAATGATGCTTTATTTATTTATGGGAATAATAATTATGGTCTTGGAATAAATAATGACATAAATGGTTCTATTGTTTTTGATGGTTTATCTAATTATCTTTATTTTAATGATTATATCTCTTCTATTAAAACAATATATTTGTGGGTATATAATTCTCAAGAAGACAATAGTTTATTAAAAATAAATAATGCAACAATAGGAATTGATAACAATAATGTTGTTGTTAATGGGATAGATGATTATAAAGTTTATGTTAATGGTGTTGAAGATAATCAAGTTACCTTATTAACTTGGAACTGTATAGTCATTACCTTTCCAGAATCAATAGATATAGATTCATTTTATTTAGGAAAGATAGATAATAATTTCTTTAATGGAAATATCTCTATATTTAGGTTATATAATAAAGAACTAGAAATAAATGAAATTAAAGGACTATATATTACTGAGAAAGAGTAATTTATTTTTTTTAAATTGTAAACGTAATTATATTCTTTAATTATGTTAATTAATGGATATAATAAACTTCAAGATATATTATTTAAATTAAGAAAGTAACCATTTAGTTATTGGTATTATTTTTATCTTATACTCTTCAATTATATATGTCTCTTCTTGTTCTCTTGTTATTATTGTGCCTTCTTTTAAATTATATGTTTTTATTGCATTTATTAATCCATCAATCTCTCTTTGTTTGTTCTTATTATTTATTTCATAAGCCACCTGTATGGCTTCTTTGATTTTTGTACTTTCTTTTATTAAGAAATCACACTCTTTTCCATTCTTGTGATAGTAAATCTCCTTTTTTCTCCTTAATAATTCCAAGAAAATTATGTTTTCAAGATACCATCCTTTGTTTTCAGAGAAGTTAACACTTATTTGTCTTGCTAGACCTATATCTATAAAATATACTTTTTTTGGATTTTGAATTTGTTTCCTAATTGATTTATCATATTTTGATAAAGTGAATAAAATATATGCTTCATTAAGGTATTCTATGAAATTCTTTATTGTGCTTGTGCTTTTTATCTTAGAGTTTTCTATTATTTTATTATATGATACAATTTGCCCTATGTTATTTAATAAAAACAATATTATTTCTTTTATTTCTTTTACTTGTCTTATTTTTTTTCTAGTTATTATATCTTTATAGATTATATTTGTGTAATATTCCTTTAATATCTTTGTATCATTTGTGTTAACTACATATGGAAATCCACCTATGGTAAAATAATCATCAAAATATTTATTTAGTCTAATATTGTCTTTTGTGGATAAGTGATTTATATTTATTGGATCTTTGTTTGTCATATATTCTTTAAATGAAAATGGATATAGCTCAATTACTTTATTTCTGCCAGTTAATACTGTTGATATTTCTGAACTAAGTAAAGCTCCATTTGATCCAGTAATAAATATTTTTGCATTTTCTTTTTCAAATAATCTGTTTACAAATTTTTCCCACCCAGTTATATATTGAATTTCATCAAAAAAGAAATATTTTTTTTCATCTTTATATGTTTCTAGGTATATTTCATATATCTTTTGTAAGTCTGGCGTAGTTAAATTATCTAGTCTGTCATCAGAAAAATCACAATATAGGTAATTTATCTTTTTAGTTTTAGTTAGTTTGTCTTTAATTATTTTTAAAAGAGTTGATTTTCCACACCTTCTTATTCCGCTTATAATTATTATTGGTTCTGTGTTTGTGTATTCCTCAAGATTAATATCTCTATTTATATATGGTTTGGGTTCCTCAAAATTTTCTTTTTGGTCTAATAGTATTTTTCTTAAATCTTCTTTTTGCATCATAGATAATCATAAATATCTGTGTTGCAACATATTAAAAAGCTTTCGTTAGTATCGAACACTTTTAGCCAAAAGCTTTCGTTAGTATCGAACACTTTTTAGTGGTTATTCTTTTTTAAAATTAAGATTATTCTTTATTGTGCTTTAGTTAGAGTATACTATTATACTATCAATTAATTAGGTTATTATAGATATAAATAGTATTTAAAAATATATTATATAGTAATATATCTTGTTTATGAGTAAAACAAGTAAGCTTATTTTAAATAAGAAAAGAAATGGAATTTCTGAAATAATTACTTTAGTTTTAATTATACTTGTTGCAACAATAATTATTGGTTTTGTTCTTTCTTGGTCAAAATCAGGAGTTAAAGAAAAGCTTGATGTTTCTAAAGAAAGTTTAAAACCAGCAAGTCAAGCAGAATGTATAAATAATAGCTTAGTTATTGATGAAATTATTATTAATGTTTCTTATAAAACAATAACTATTATTACCTCAAATAATTCTAATTTAAAATTTTTTGATTTGGCTTTAACTACAGAAGCAGAAAATGAATTTGGAGAACCAAGTAAAGCTGTTGGTAATTTTAATAAAATAATTAATCCTGGGGATGTTAGTAACTTAAACACAACTCAAGATTTTACTTTAGTAAAAAATAATTATGATGATCTTAATTTTGAAACAATTTCAAGTTTGATTCTTTCAAATGGAACTTGTCCTAGTCAATCAATAGATTTAATGGGGTATAGTATAATCTATATTACTGGTAATACTCCAACAGCAACTCCTCCTGCTGGAACTTATTCAACTTCTCAAAGCATAACTCTATCTGCAGAAGTTGGTTCAACAATACATTATACAATTGATGGAACAACACCAACTTCAAGTAGTTCTGTTTATTTAGTTCCACTTGTTATTCCACTTGATACAAACAGAACAATAAAAGCAATTGCAATAAGACCTGGTTATACAGATAGTGATGTTTTAACAGCAAGTTATATGGTAACACATCAGCTTCAAACTCCAGAACCAAGTATTGAACCTGGGATGTATAGTCCTGAACAAAGTATAACCTTATCTGGAGAAGCAGGTTCAACTTATTATTATACTTTTGATGGTAATACTCCTACAACAGATAGTAATTTATATTCTGGTTCAATAACTTTAACTTATGGTTATACTACTCTTAAGGTTCTTGCAGTAAAAGAAGATTATGGAGATAGTGAAATATACAGCGGAAATTATTTTGTATATAGAGTTGGAAGATATTGGGTTGGAGGAAGTGGTAATTGGTCAGATACAAACCATTGGTCAACTTCACCTGGTGGTGGAAGTGGAGCAAGTGTTCCAAGTGCAAGCGATGATGTTTATTTTGATGCGAATTCATTTAGCGTTAATGGGGCAATAGTTACACTTGATGTAAATGCAAACTGTCTTTCAATGAATTGGTCAGAAATAACAAAAACAGCAACGTTTAGTAATTCTTTATATACATTGAATGTATATGGTGATTTAATTTTAGATTCAAATTTAACTTGGGCAACAGGTTATGATGCAGCAAAATTAAATATAAATACAACTACATCAATGACTTTTGATACAAAAGGTATACAAATGTCATTTGGAGCAAATGGTGGTGGTTTGTTTTTTAATGGTTCTGGAACCTATAATTTATCCAATAATATTATTGGTAGTGGTAATCCTGCAATTACTGTTAATTCAGGTACATTAAACACAAATTCTTATAATTTATATTTTAATCAGATGCGTTTCTCTGGTACATCTATTATAAATTTAGGAGCATCTACTTTAACAACTATTATCTATGATTGTGCAACAAATGTAACATTAAATGCAGGTACTTCAACTTTAAAAAATAAAACTAATGGAGCAATATATGGATTTGGTGGGGGTAATAAAAATTATTATGATATTGAATATTATGGTCAGACAACTGGATATATTCTAGATGTGGCTAGTTGTAATAATTTTACATTTATTCCCAATGGCACTTCTCTAAATTTAAATTTAGGTTCAAACTTAATTGTTAATGGTACATTTACTATTAATGGATCAAACTCAACTACAAATAGAGCTTTATTTAAATCTACAGCTGTTGGTACTGTTCGTAAGATAACAGCAGCAAACGTTGTTGCAAGTAATGTGGACTTTAGAGATATTAATCTTGCAAATCCAATTGATCTTTCTAGTATTACTGGTGGGAGTGGAGATGGTGGTGGTAACTATGGAATTACTTTTACTACTGCAGTTCCACAATATTTCAAGCACACTTCAGGTGCTGTTAGCTGGTCAGATTCAACTAAATGGTTTTCAGATTATAATAGAACAGTTTTAGGTAGAGTTCCTCTTCCACAAGACGATGTGACTTTTGATGCAAATAGTTTTAGTGGAACAAGCACATTAACTGTAGATGTTCCAAGAATTGGTAAAAGTCTTGATATGAATGCAGTTGATGATAATGTTACTATGTCACTTTCAAATGATATTGAAACTTATGGTAATTTTATTCTTGGAAATAATATTACTCCATCAGGAAGTAAAACTATTTATTTATGTGGAAGATCAAATTATAATTTTAATACTTATGGAAAAACAATTTATTCATTTTATTCTTATGCTTATGGCGGAACATATACAAATCAATCAAATATAGTTTGTACTGGTGGAGTTATATTTTATATATATAATGGTACCTTTGATTTTAATGATTATAATCTTTCTGCAGGTGGATTATATAGAAGTTCATCTGGTTCTACAATATATTTAGGAAATGGTACATTTACAACTACAAATACAGGTACAAATCAGATTATTGGACTAGGCGGCACAATATATGTTGAAGGATCTACTTTTGTTTTAAATCCAACTCCAACAACAAATACATTAACTATAAATTCAGGAATCGTAAATTTCAATAATCTATGGTTATCTGGGACACATACAGGATATTTTGATATTAGTGGTAGTACAACAATTAATAATCTTAGAATAGATCCTGGTCGTAAGGTTAGATTTACTGCAGGGACTACAACTACGATTACTAATGATTTTAATGTAACAGGTACAGATACAAACTTTATTACTCTTGGTTCAATTACACCTGGAAGCTATTGGAAGATATCTAAATCAAGTGGTGTTGTCTCAAGTGATTACCTAAATATATCAGATAGTAATGCAACTGGTGGAGCAACTTTCTATGCAGGAGCTTATTCTATTGATGGTAATCATAACATAGGTTGGAATTTTACTTCTCCACCAGGAAGATATTGGGTTGGTGGAAGTGGTAATTGGTCAGACACAAATCATTGGTCAAGTTATTCTGGTGGACCTGGTGGATCTTCTGTACCTACTTCAAGTGATGATGTTTATTTTAATGTTCATTCTTTTAGTGTTGATAGTTCAACTGTAACAGTTGATGTAAATGCATACACAAAAAGTATAGATTTTACAAATATTGATCAAACAGCAACTTTATCAAGCACAGTAAATAATCTTAGTGTTTATGGTTCTATTGCTTTAAGTAGTAAATTAACTTGGTCATTTACTAGTACTGCTTATACTTATTTTAAAGCAACAACATCAGTTACAATGAAGATGAATGGAAGTGTTCCAAGTTTTAATATACTTTATATGGATGGAGTTGGAGGTAAATGGACTCTTCTTGATGATATGAATTGTGGTAGAATTAATCCTTGGACTTTTGTTAATGGTGAGTTTGATACAAATAGTAAAAACATAACTAAAACAGCAATTGGAGATTTATCTTGGCAAGTAAATGCAGGTACAAAAAAATTAACATTAGGTTCATCTATAATTACTTTAGGAAATGGGGTTTTGTTTGGAACAAGTAATGATGCTGGTTTAACAGTTGATGCAGGAACAAGCACAATAAAACAGCGTGGTGATTGGTTTACTGGTGCAACAAAAACATACTATAATGTTGAAATAAATAAAACTAGTACTACAATAAATGGAACAATTGGTGCATTTACTTGTACTAATCTTTCAAGAACATCTGGTGCAAACATTCTTGGAAATATGCCAATAAGCACAGATATTAATGTTACTGGAACTTTAACATTAACAGGATATAATTCCACAAACTATAGATTGTTAATGGCGTCAAATACAATTGGAACTGTTCGTAAAATAACTGCTGCAAATGTAGTTGCTTCTAATGTGGACTTTAGAGATATTAATTTTGCAAACTCTATTAATCTTTCTAGCATAACTGGTGGAAGTGGTGATGGTGGTGGTAACTATGGAATTACTTTTACTACTGCAGTTCCACAATATTTCAAGCACACAACTGGTGCTGTTAGCTGGAGTAATTCTTCTAAATGGTTTTCAGATTATAATAGAACAATAGCTGGAAGAGTTCCTCTTCCTCAAGATGATGTGACTTTTGACCAAAACAGTTTTAGTGGAACAAGTACATTAACAATTGATGTACCAAGAATTGGAAGAAGTCTTGACATGAGCGCAGTTGATGATAATGTTACTTTTTCAATATCAAACAGTATTGAAAGTTATGGTAGTTTTATTTTAGGTACAAATGTATCTGTATATACTGCTAATTATAGAGATCTTACTTTATTAGGAAGATCAAATTATTATTTATCTACTAATCATAATTCAAATAATTCTATACGTTATTTGATTACTTCAGTTGGTGGAAGTTATACTTTATTAAGTAATCTTTATTTCTTTGAAAATTTTAATTTAGGTGCAGGAACATTAGATTTAAATGATTATAATGTAGATGGTAGTTATGTAGGCTATTTTGTAACAGGAAGTAATACTACTTTATATCTTGGTAATGGAATATTAACAATAAGAAGAAATTATACTGCATCTGCAGGATTAACAATATCTAGTTCTTCAACAATTTATTCAGAGGGCTCTACAATTAAATTAGAATTAAGTTCATCTAATGGTGCTTATAATGGTTTTTTCTTTGGAGGTGGAAAAACATATAATAATCTTTGGATATCTGGTACTCATACAGGATATAATACAATATCTGGTTCAAATACATTTAATAGAATAAACATAGATCCTGGTCGTAAAGCTAGTTTTGAAGCAGGAAAAACAACAACAATTACAGGAGACTTAAATGCAACAGGTACAGATATTAATAGAATAACCTTAGCTTCAATTACACCTGGGTCTTATTGGAAGATTTCAAAATCAAGTGGAATAATTTCAAATGATTATCTTGATATATCAGATAGTAATGCAACTGGTGGAGCAACCTTCTATGCTGGAGCAAACTCAATTGATACAAATCATAACACAGGTTGGATATTTACTGCTCCACCAGGAAGATATTGGGTTGGTGGAAGCGGAACTTGGGATACAAATACGTCTAATTGGTCAACTTACCCTGGTGGCCCTGGAGGAGCAAGTGTTCCAACATCAAGTGATGATTGTTATTTTGATGGAGCTAGTGGAAATGTAACGATTACAACAAGTGGAACTACAACAAATTATTGTAAAGATTTAATTTTTACATCCACTTCTGGAAATTTTATAGGAACCTTTAATCATGTTGCTTCAACAGTAGTAAGAATATCTGGATCATTAACTATGAACTCAGTAATGACTTATTCACTTGGTAGTGCAACTACTAGTGAATTTGTTTTTAATTCAACAACAACAGGAAAAACAATTACTACTGCTAGTAAAACATTTGGTAATATTACATTCAATGGAGTTGGTGGTGCTTGGACATTACTTGATTCTCTTACAACTAATTCAAGTTCAACAATAACTTTAACACAAGGAACATTAGTTACTGGTGCATTTACACATAACTGGGGGATATTCAATTCATCTAATTCGAACACAAGAACATTAAATATGACTAATTCAACAATTAATCTAATTACAACTTCTTCTTGTACAATTTGGGATTTAGTAACTGTTACTAATTTTACTTTAATAGATAATTCTAGTTCTGTTATAAATATTACTGCAAACACTGGAGACGTTACTTTTGTTGGTGGGTTTAAAACATATTCTGGAACCCTGCAATATTCTGGAACTGGAAGTCTTACTTTATCAAGAGCAAACACATTTAATAATTTGATTTTTGATGGATCTTCAAAAACAAGCACAAATATGAAATTGATTCTAGGATCTGGTGCTGATCAAAATATTACTGGTAGTTTAGTTCTAAAAGGCGGTAGCAATAAATATAGATTATTTGTTAATAGTGGATATTTTGGGATATCAAGATTAATTACATTAGGTTCTGGAGCAACATCAAGTTTTGAAAATGTAGACTTTAGAGATATTAATGGAGCGGGAACATTCAATTGGGATTTATCAAGTATTACTGGTGGAAGCGGTAATGCTGGTGGAAATAATGGTATTCTTTTTACAACCGCACAAGATAATTATTGGGTTGCAGATACTGGTTCTTGGTCAGACTCAAATAAATGGAAGTTATCTGATCACACAAGTGCTGGAAGAGTTCCTCTTCCACAAGATAGAGCCATATTTGATGCAAATAGTTTTACAACAACAAGCAGAGTTGTTACTGCTGATGTTGCAAGAGCAGGAAAGGATATTAATTTTAGTGGGATAACAGTTGGAAGAAATCCTGTTTTATCCCAAACTGTTGATTTAACTGTGTATGGTAGTTTTATTTTAAAACCAAGCATGACAGTTTCTTATCCATCTGTATTGTATGGGCTTAGTTTAGAAGGTAGAAGTAGTCATATATTGAGCTTACAAAATATAAGTACGACTTATTACCTTGCAATTAATTCTATTGGAGGAACATATACTCTTGATAGTAACATAAATATTCCTGGAAATAATTTTTATGTTAATTATGGTACATTTGATGCATCAACTTATGGTGTTACAGTTTATGGATTTAATTCCAATAATTCAAACTTAAGAAGTATAAGAATGGGTTCTGGTATTTGGAATATAACTGCAA
>Ga0172370_10002562_pt1 | contig 26084 bp, 25 predicted proteins | sample LakKiv5m_FD_114538 | JGI IMG/M metagenome (GOLD analysis project Ga0172370, IMG submission 114538) | Freshwater microbial communities from Kabuno Bay, South-Kivu, Congo - kab_022012_11.5m | ecosystem: Environmental > Aquatic > Freshwater > Lake | place: Democratic Republic of the Congo...
GGAGGGGAATAATCACCCCGCCCCTCGCTTTACTCGGGTCACCCCTCCAAGGAGGGGAATAATCACCCCGCCCCTCGCTTTACTCGGGTCACCCCTCCAAGGAGGGGAATAATCACCCCGCCCCTCGCTTTATTTGAATCGATTTTCCGGGGAGAGTTATTTCACCACCTCTTTGATCATATTCAACAAATCATGAACATCAAAAGGTTTCTCAATCAAACCCTTGACCACCGGCAAATTCTGGAAATTGCCGTGTTCGGCCTGGAAGTCCTTGGACTTGACCGGCATGGCGCTGACGATGATGACCGGCACATGCTTCAGTTCCTCGTCGGCGGTCATAAACTTGCAGATGTCAAAACCGGACACCTCCGGCATGGTCAGGTCCACCAAAGCCAAATCATACTTGTTGGCTTTCATCTTCTTCAAACCGTCTTTGCCGGACAAGGCAAAGGCAACCTCATAACTTTTTTCCGTGCTTAAGACGGTTTTGATCAGGCCGTTGATGTTGATGTCGTTGTCGATAACTAAAATCTTCATATAATTTTTAATTTTTGAATTTTTAATTTTATAAATAATTGTAATTTTTAAAAATTAGAGTTTATTTAAAAATCACAAAATTAAAAATCACAAAATTTTATATAATTTTTGGCACTTTTACCAGATTGCTTTCCGTCATTTCGGCCTGCCGCAAAGCCAGACGGCGTTCATTGGCCGGCCAGGGCGCGGCCTCGTCGGCGCGCCAACGGTCGGTCGGACCGCTCATTTCCACTTCCAGCCGGTCGCCCGTTACCGCCGCGCTTAACTGATCGACGTATTCCAAAATCTTGGACAGCTCGACGCTGTAATGTTCGGCTTCCCGATCGCTGATGCGCAGTTTGGCCAGACCGGCCACATGTTGGACTTGATATTTGGAAATCATATTCAATCACTGTCATGCCGGCCCCGTATCAAGCGCGGGGGTAAACTCCCGCCGGCATTCAGAGTTAAACCTCTAACACTATTTTATTTGCTAACCCTGGATGCCGGCCTGCGTCGGTATGGCGATTCTATTTAAGTATTTTCAAAAACTCTTTTTCGTTTAAAATTTTAATTCCCAGCTTTCGCGCTTGATCAAGTTTCGATCCGGGCTTGTCGCCAACCACTAAAAAATCGGTTTCCCGGCTGACAGACTCGCCTATCTGCCCCCCCAAGGCCCTGATTCGGTCCTTGGCCTCGTTTCTGTCCAAAGACGATAAAACACCCGTCAAAACGAATTTCTGGCCCGCCAAAGGCAAAATGCGGCCCGCGGCGGATTGCAGAGTAATTTTAACAGATTCCAATTTTTTTAGCAATTTTAAATTATTTTCATCATGAAACCAGTTAAAAATGCTTTGGGCCACCACCGGTCCGATATCGGACAAATCTTGCAGTTCGTTTAATTTTATTTTTTGCGACCAATCAATAAAATTAAGGAGATTGCCGCGTCGCCGCGCTCCTCGCAATGACCAATAATTATTGGCCATAACGACTGCCGTTTCCTCGCCGACATGGGGAATACCCAGGCCGTAAATCAGTTTGGCCAAAAGCAAATTTTTTTTGGCGGCGATGGCCATCAGCAGTTTATCGGCCGCCTTGTCCGCAAAACCCGGCAGTCCCAGCAAATCAGCGCGGGTCAGGGTATAAAAATCAGCCACGTCGCGCGCCAGACCGCGGTTGAACAAAAGCTCCACGATTTTCGGCCCGAGGCCCTCGATATCCATGGCGTCCTTGGCGCTCCAATGACTCAAATTTCTTAAACGCACGGCGTAGCAATGGCGGTTGGCGCAACGCCAAACCACTTCGCCCTCCGCCCTCTTAATCGGCGAGTGACAAATCGGACACCTGAGGGGCGGTTTGATAACTTTTTCCCGACCGGTTCGCAATTTGGGCAAAACGCCGACTATTTTAGGAATGACATCGCCGGCTCTTTCCACGATAACCGTATCGCCGATTTTCACTCCCAAGCGTTTGATTTCATCCAGGTTGTGCAAAGTGGAACGGCCGACGGTCACGCCCCCCAAAGCCACCGGTTCCAAAACGGCGATCGGGGTCAAGGCGCCGGTGCGGCCGATCTGCCAGGTAACGTCGCGCAAAATCGTGGTGGCCTGTCGGCCGGCAAATTTATAGGCCATCATGTAACGCGGTCCTTTGCCGACTACGCCCAACTTGTTCCACAATTTCAAATCGTCAACCACTACGACCACGCCGTCGCAATCAAAACCGATTTGTTCGCGGATCGCTTCCAGATGGCGGTGCAGTTTGAACACGGCTTCCAGGTCCGGACAAAATTGATTCTGTTTCAAAATTTTGAACCCCAACAATTTGGCGACTTCATGTTCCTGTTCGTGACGCGCCAAACCGAGATCGGTGGCGATATCGTAACAATAAAAATCAAGCTGACGTTCGGCCGTTACCCGCGAGTCCAGCTGGCGAATGGAGCCGGCCGCCGCGTTGCGCGGATTAGCCAACAACGGCCTGCCTTCTTGTTTATACCGCTGGTTCAGGACCTGAAAAACCTTGTCGGTCATGATGGCTTCGCCTCTGATTTCCACTTGCCCGCTCTCGGCGGCTTGCACGACTCTTTTCCGTTCGCCGACCCCAAGCCCCAGGTCCGACAGTTCTTTGATGGTCGGCACTCTCAATTTCAAAGGAATACTGACAACGGTTTTTAAATTAGCGGTCACCTCCTCGCCCACTCGGCCGTCGCCACGCGTCGCCCCTCGAACAAAAATGCCTCCCTCGTATTTCAAGCTCACGGCCAAGCCGTCCAGCTTCAACTCACCGTAATAATTCAACTTGGCCGACGGCGCCAGTTTAACCAACCGCGTTTGCCAGTCGCGCATTTCCTCCTCGCTAAAAGCGTCGAACATGCTCAACATCGGTGTGTCATGCCGGGCCTTGACAAACTTATCCAGGGCCTGGCCGCCGACCCGCTGAGTCGGCGAATCCGGCGTAATCAAACCCGGCCACTCGCTTTCCAGACGTTGCAGTTCGTTTTTCAAACTGTCCAGAGCCGCGTCGGAGATGTCCGGCTTGTCCAGGACGTGATACAGGTAATTGTGACGCTCGATTTCGGCTCTCAGTTTGGCGGCCCTTGATTTGGCCTGTTGTTTATCCATATAAACAAAAAATAGCACAAAAGAGCTATTTTTTCAATTTTTAATTCTATAATCTTTAATTTTTAATAACACTGGCAACTTTTAGAAATTTTAGCGAAAATTAAGGTCGTAATTCATTTTAAAAATTAAAATTTATTTATAAAATTACAAAATTTAAAAATTAAACATTTCACTGACACTTGCCGCCGCAGCCATCGTCATCGCCGGCCGCTTTGTCCCGGCAGTCGGGCAGACAGAATTTCAAATAGACCTCGCGATTGGTGTCCTGATAACTGCCGCGCGAACGCAAAATAACGTCGCGGCCGTCGGTGCGGGCAAAAACACTATAAGTCGGATTGACCGACTCGCGGTTAAGGTGATAATAGTGAGCGTTGTTGGCATCGCAGCCGGGACTGTCAATGATGTCGCAGTCATCGCCGCCGCCGCTGTCGGCGCAAAACCTCAAATAACCGCCGTCAGCCGGATCAGAGCAGTCGGCAAACAAAGTGTCGGTGGCGCGATCCGACTTAAAAGCCGCCAGAGCGCGCTCCAGTCCGGACTCAGCCGCAGCCAAGGCCCGCGCGGAAGCGCCCTGAGCCCGCCGCGCCGCCAGTCCGTTCATAATCACGTCCAGACCGATCAAAGACACCACTAAAATACCAAACAACAGGAAGATGGTGGTGAGAACGGCCGAAGCCCTTGGTTGTTTTTTTAAAAACATATCTTAAAAATTTCCAAATCCAAATTGCCAATGACAAGACAAATCTCAAATCAAAACTTCAAAATGTCTTATTGATAATTAAAGAAAATATCAGTGTAAACTCGTGAGCTTCTTGCCAAAATTTACGACATCGTTCAATCTTTTCAGGATTCATTCTGGCCAACATCCTAAACCAATAAGTTGTTTCCTCGGACTCTTTTTTACAAATAGATATCTGATGTTTAAAATCCTTTTTTGATTCGGCACAATCGGCTTCCACATAATTAGCTCCTATACTGGTAGTCGAACGCATCAACTGATCAATAATGCCTCTATTGAGATCATTAATAACGATGGTCTTAATAAAATCTATAACCTGCTCCTCAAAAATAGCCGTTCTTTCTTCCAAGTCATAGAAAATTGAAAATTTGATCTTAAAATTGTTCCAGATTTCTGCCGACAATCACTTCCGACAAATTCACCCGGGAGGGACTCCAGATGTTGCTGATCAAGCCGATGGATAATTTAACCGCCGGCGGCTCGAGAGGTCCGCCCGGGCGCGCGTCAAATTTGTTGGCAACCCGAAAATCAAGGTCGGAAACCCGAATATCTATAGGCAAAACCCAACTCTCTTGCACGCTGTGGCTTCGGGGATCATAACGGGCTACTTTCAAACTGTCGGGTCTCGTGGTGTCGCCCGGCGCGAAAAAATAACGCACGCAAAGTCCCTCGTAATTCTGAAAACGCAACTCTTCGGCCAGATTGTCGCGGTTGCCGTCCACGGCCGCGTAAGTGGCGTTCGGAGACACGATGTCTCCCGGCGACAAGGACTTAAAATAGGTTGAGCAGTCGGTATCCGTGTCCAGATAATTAACGCGGGCGAATTTTATTTCCTTGGTCATCAAATTAAATAAAAATTCGGTATGATCCTGCACCGACTGCTTTTGCACGGTCTCACGGTTGACTTTCAAAACTCCTAAAAAGGCGTCAAAAGCGATCACCATCACCACGCTGAAAATGCCGATGGCGATAATCAACTCAATCAGACTGACGCCGCGTCGGTCGCGCCGCGCTCGTTTAAAATTTCCAATTATAATCATAGAAATATTCACCCAAAGTAAAGTATTTGGCCGCGCCCCGATCTTGCCAGGCCACCAGACTGTTGACATAAATATAATCATCGGACGGGTCGCTGGTTTGATTGGTAAAATAAGTTACCTTGATGACCCGACTGAAAATGGTTGGTTGCAAAGCGGCGGTATCGCCAACGCTGGCGCGGGACACCCGATCCTCGTGATTTTTGGAATCAAGCCAGATGGCGGCGCAGGGGCTCTTGACGTAGTCAACCAAGCTGTCGCCGAAACCGCTGAAATCGCCGCCGCAACTGCCGGACAGATCTTTACCGCCGTCCCGGGAATTGTAAAACTGGATAATTTTTTGTCTGGCTTCGGGCCGAATGTCAACGGACTGCGCATCCAAAGCCAAGATGGTCACCGACCCGTCAGCCGACGTCTGGGCCAAATTTTGATAAAAAGGTAAATCGGTCAACCAGTTCTGATCCCTCACATAACGCGTCAATTCCAAGCCCTCCTGAGCCATAACGGCGGCCTCCAAATATTTTTGATTGGAATAATAAACCACGATCGCCCGTTTGACCAAAGACAAAATACCCATAAAAGCCAGGGTGATGATGCCGGTGACGACAATGATTTCAATTAAGGAAAAGCCGGACCGCTTCATAGGGTCGCATAAGCGTCAATCAGGCCGAAAAAATTAACGTTGATTCTTCTGACTGATTGATTTGATTCATCAAACAAAACTATATACATATCGCTCCAATCTTCCGAGTCAAAGCTGCTGCGGCCGGACGAATCATCCAACCAATTGGAGCCGCAATGCCCTGAACCGTGTTCGCAAAATCTGGTTTTGGGATCGGGCGGCACGAAAGTAACGGAAACTTCATCGCCGTCCACGGCCTGGGAATCATGGCCGGCTATTTTGTGATACAAGCCCCCGATTTTGGTCTGAGCCGGCAGGGCGATGACTTTGTATTTTTCCTGATCGCCGCCGTATTGGCCGTCGCCGTTCACATCCACGAACATTATCAGTTCCCGGTTATGGCTCTCGGCTTTATTAAAATACAAACCCCAGATATTGGACCCTGCGTTATTTTGCCACTCTCGCGCCGAAGCGGCGTAACTCTCGGCCAAACGCAAAGCGCTGGCCGCTTGTTGCGCCGTTAAGATCAATTCCGTCCGTTTGTTGACCTGGCGGTAAGAAATAACCGACAAAGTCAATATCAACACCAGCAACCCAACGGTCACCGACAATTCGATAATGGTGAAGGCCTTAGCCATACTACGAGTTAATTTAAGAATTTATAAATTATAAATTCATTTAGGTCTCTGCTCTTCAAAATCGGACGAGACCGGACAAATCCTGAAAGCGTCGGTCGCGGCCCAGCTGCTTTTGTAAAAATCGCACCGGCCGTCCGGACAATCGCTGTCAACATCGCAATCCGCTCCGTCGTTGCCGCCGCCCTGGCAACTGCCCCTGTCGGCCACGGCCCGCAAACGATAAACCGTGAAATCACGGCGCCGGTCGTAGCGATCGCCGGTCAGGGCTTCGCGGCAAGATTGCGCGGCCTGGCCATTGTAGTCGGGTCGGCGGCAATCGGCGTCGGCCTGACTCCAGGCGTCGGTCGCGCAGTCGGCGGCGCTTTTTCCGGCGCTGACATAACAATATTCAATATCGTAATAATCAACTTGAGCGTTGGCAAAACTGACAATATTCGGGCGATTCCAGGACAAATCAAGATAAGAAGCACCAACTTGATCAGTGGAACAAATCGGCACGGCTTTTAAGCCGCGCGCGGCTTCCAGCGGGCTGGTGCGGCGTTTGACAATAGCCGAACGACTGCAGGCAAAAGCGTTGCAAGCCCTGACCACGTAGTGGTAATCGACAAACAACTGCAAATTGGCGTCATCGTAGGTGTCGCCGGCCAATCGACTATCGGAGTCAGGCACTTTTTGATAATCCGCGTTTTGGCAGCTGCTTGACGGGCAATCGCTGTCTTGATTGCAGGAGTCGCCCGTGGCCTGATTTTTAAAATAGCACTGATTGTCGTCATCATGGCAAACGGCCCGGGAACAATAACGTTTGTCAAGATCGCTACAATGGTCGCCCGTGGCCTGATTTTTAAAATAGCACTGGTCGTTCTGCCGCCACACTTCATACCAAGTGGCGCCGTAAACATTATTTCCCCAGCCGATCCTGATAGTATCGCTGTCCGAACCGGTCAGACGCTCGGCGCTCGCGGCGCCGATCTTGTCGGGACGCAAACCGACGCGGTAATCGGACTTGGCGCAGCTGTCATTATTCAAACAATTAAAACTCACCCAACCGATCCCCTGTTCGTGATCATCGCCGTTCCAGGCCCAACCTTTTAAGTCGCCCCAAGTCGTATTGTTGCGTCCTTTGGGCAGCAAGGCGCCATTGTCACGATCGGCGCTTTCGGCATCGGCCAAAATCGGCTTTAACCCCACAAAAACATTAAAATTATCGCTCGGCTGATGTGCCGACAAAAGCAACCAACCGGCGTCGTAAGTGTCATTAGAAGAAGCCAGAGATAAAATTCTTCCCCAACCATAAAATCGCTTTTCATTGCCAACCCAGCCGTCCCAACAAGCCGAACAGCTCGTTTCCGGTCCGCAGTCGCTTTTACAGGCGGAGGCCCATAAATTATTGTTGTCACCATAACCAGGCGGCTTATCGTTATCGTTATCGCGCTTGCAATCGTCACCGCCGCACTGATTATCGCTGTCGCAAGGCCGCTTAAAATCGCCGGCGCAAAAACCCGGGCGACGAAAAGCGATCCAACCCAGGTGTTCACTCCAGGCGTACCCGTCCAAAACACCGGTATTTTCATTGACCGCCACCCAATATTTTTGGCAGCTGTAACCGGAAGGACAGCTGCCGTCCGCGGCGCATTTATCGCCGGATTGGCCATCACTGTCGCGCGCGCAACGACCGCCATCGTTTTTGTAACTTAAACTGATCCAGCCGACAGTGTCGGACCAGGCCCAGCCCCGGAAAGGCACCCAACCGTCAGCCGTGTCGCCGGGCAGGGCCAAAGCCCACTTGGCGCGCGGCCGGTCGTGAGCCAGGCCCAAGACTAAAAAACCTATAGTTAACACTGATAGGCCCAGAGAAATCGCAAAAAATTTTCTATTAATCTTAAACATCTTTTAAATTTTTAATTTAAAATTTAAAATTTTAAAACAATTTTTAATGTTAGAATTTTTTAAATCGCGTTTATTAAATTAAAAATTTAAACATTGTTTAAAAATTATTTCTTGGTCCCCAAATCCTCCATCAATTTTTGTTGGCTCTGCTGACGGGCCTGCTGATCCAGACTGTTCAAATAATTTTCAATTTGCGCGATGCGCTGATTGTTCTGCAAGGTCACGTTTTGCACTTGAGCTAGCTGACTGGCAAAATAATAGTGCAACAACACCAACAAAGCGATGATGGCGGCCAGCAACAGCAAAATCAGACCGACGCCAATCGCCTGCCTATGCCGTGGTTCAAATTCTATTTTTTTGGCATGAAACATAAAACTTGATTAAAAAATTATAAAAGTCGATCTTTTGTAAAAACTTCAACATTTTGTCATTCCGGCCCGCGAGCCGGAATCCAGGAATTTATTTGCCATCGCGTTTTGCGCGATTAACTCTGGATCCCCGCTTTCGCGGGGATGACAGAAATAGATATTAAAAAATTTTAAGGTTTGTTTTGCTTGTCGGCCGATGGAGCTAAATATTGCTCAATCTTGGTCAGTTCGTCGGCGGCCTGCTGATTGGCAACGGCGGTCTGGCTGATGGACGAACGCAACTGCCAGCTGACCACGGCTAACCAACCCAGCAAAACGCCGATGACAATCAAAATAACACCAACAATAATTTGTTTTTTCATAAATTTTAATCATCGCAACTACTGTCATCGCATGAGCCGGTACATGAATTATTAGTAGGATCACAACTACAAATATACAAGCCGTCTTCAAAACGTATTTTCCTAACCTGACCGGATGTTGGCCCCGGTCTGGCAACACATAAATAAGACGTGGCTCCCTGCATATCATTGCCAGCATAATAATCCGAGCCGAAAATTGAACCGTTAACTGTTAATTTATAATTATTTGGGTTGTCGCCGCTACGCATGCCGCCGACATTCACTATAGAATTAAAAATAGCCCTATCGTCCGGATTAAAAATAAATGTTTCATCATTAAACACGGCTTTATCTCTCATCTCGCCGGACTTATCCGGGTTGGGCAATAAAAGTTTAAAGGTGCCATTGCCATAAGGTTTACTGGTCGTGCCAAAGAAGCCGGAAACCAGTTGAGCCGCAGAGCCCGTATAGCCGGTGTAACCGGCGTTACTCCAAACCGCTGACACGAAATTAATCATATTTTCACCCTTCTTTTTGACAGAAATATCAACAGTATCTTTTTTGTCCCGGTTATAATTAGATAAAGTTAAAACATTGGTCGAGCCCTGACTGTCGCTGTCACTGTGCACCTCTAAACGGCTAGACGGAACGGCGGTTTGCGTCAGGCCGATGCCCACACCGTTATAAGCTAAAACCAATAAATTATTATAATAGTTATTTAAATCATAAGAGTGATCGCTTGCGCCGACAAAGGCGTTCCAGAAACGTAGCTGACCAGTGTCGCGGTCATGATAAATAGCCCAGTGAAATTTGTCATTATTGTTAGCCGTGTTAAATGGCTTGCTCTGAATATCAATCTCGGCGTTGGCGCCGGCGGGTTGATAAATATTCAACAAACTGTTTTGCTTAAAATTGGTCGTGCCTCTGGGCGCAATGCCGACTCGGCCGTTAAAACGCAACCAAGGCGAAACACCCGATTGACTTGGATCAAAAAACTTACCCATAATCAAAAAATCGTCAAGGCCGCTACGCTCTTCGTCTTGAAAACCGCTGCTGTCAACGGCTAAATTATAGTTGCCCGACATTTTTTGACCGGCATTGGCTCCGACAAAAACATTGCCCCTGCCGGATTCGGCCATATCAGTATGATAACCCAAGAAGGTGTTGATTGCGCCCGAAACATTAGCGCCGCCGGCGCCAACACCCAAATAAACATTACCCCAGCCGGAATCATTTAAATCACCCGCTCCGGTACCGATAAAAACATTTTGATAACCATCACGGTTACTCCTACCCGCCTCTGCGCCGAGAAAAGTGTTGGCCTGTCCAGTATTTAAAACGCCAGCTCTATAACCGACGGCAGTAGCATTATGGCCACCTGCCTTTAAGGCGTCAAAGCCGACAGCCACCAAATTTTCATAAGCGCCGCTATCAGACATGGCGCCTTTACCGATGGCTACATTACCACTGCCCGTGGCATTAAAAGCGGCGCCGTAACCTATAAAGACGTTATTGGCGCCGGTTTGATTATTTAATCCGGCCTGCGAACCCAAATAAACATTATAACTGCCGGAGGTATTTTTTTGACCGGCCAGATTGCCCACAAACACGCTTTGAGTGCCGCTGTTATTAGCCCAACCGGCCTGAAAGCCAAGCGCCGTCACATTATCGGCTTTGTTTTCCTGCAAAGCGCTGACGCCGACAGCCGTGGTATTTTTGGCGCCGGTATTTTTCAGCGAAGAATTGTAGCCGACGGCCACGTTATCATAACCGTTTAAATTGGCGCGCAAAGCGTTTTTGCCCAAAGCCGTATTATCGTAACCGCCGATATTGCCAAACATGGCGCCAGAGCCGACGGCCGTGTTGTAACTGCCGTCGTTGTTCTGACTTAAAGTCTGGTAACCCAAAGCGGTATTGTCAGAAGCCCAGAACTCATCACCAGCCGAACCGTAAAACAGGCCAGACTCCACTCCCAAAAAAGTGTTGCCATAATCACTGCCGCCCGCGAATCTCTTGCCATCCATAAAAATAAAGCCGCTCGTGCCGTCCGCGGCGTGCGTCAAACCAAGGTTGCCCTTTATATCCAAAGTCTGAGCCGGCGTTTTAGTCCCCAAACCCAGACGGTTGTTGACATCATCCCAGAAAAAATTGGCGTTGTCCTGAGTCAGACCGTTGTCGCCCTGAAAAATTACCGAGCCCTTGGTTAAACCGGAAATTTTCAAATTCGGAACGTCAAGTTGATTGACATAAATATTTCGCCAACGCTTGGAATCGGAACCCAAATCAAATTGATTGTTGATGTTGGGTCCGATTGATCCGGCTACCTGCACCGTGAAATCATTGGGCGCGGGCGTGCCGATACCCAAAGCCCCGCCGGTCCAAACCAGCCAGTTTTGGTCGTAAGTCAGGCCGTCTTTGCCCTGAAAAGGAATAACGCCCTTGGGCAGGCCCAAATCCAGGCCGGTGGCCTTGATATTTTTCAAATAAGCCGTGCCGTCCGCTTCCAGTGTATTTTGCACATACAAATCTCCCGCGCCGCTCGCCTGATCGCGCGCGCCGCCCGAACCGACACGGGTTAATTTTTCCGAATAAATGGAAGTGAAGGTTCCCATGTCCGGATCATAACGCCAATCCGGATCGGCGTTGCTTTGAGGCGAAGACCAGGTCAGGTTGCCGCTTCCATCGGTGGTTAAAACATAACCGTTGGCGCCGTCGGTAATGGGCAGAGTCCAGATGACGCTTTTGCTTGGCTCGGTGGCGCTGGCCCTGAAACCGACCGTGTTACCGCCGGCCACGCCGAACAACAAGGGCGACCGATCCTTCATCAGCAAACCGGCCGTGGAATTGCTCAAAATCAAAGCGCCGGTTTTTTGCTGAGCCAGATCACCGACATTAAGCGGCCGCTCCTGATTTTTCTCGGGTGGTCCGGCCGTCGGATCCTGCCAGGCGGCTTGCGCGACGCCGGCCAGCCAAACGCCGGCTATCAATAAAACTATGAAATAAAATTTTCGCGACATAATCACTGATTATTTTGCAAATCTTTAACAGCCGCTTCCCGCGGAAAACTTAAAAAATACAATTCGTCGTCGGTCAAAGTCCGCCCCTTGGACGAAGCGCCGATTTGCTGTTTTTTATCGTCAATTTTTTTTCGGATTTGCTCTTCGGTAAAATTCGGGGCGGCGGCCGGATTAGCGGCTTTTTGGTTGTTCAAAGCGTTTTCAGCCAAAGGCGGAGTTTGCCAAGCCGACAAACGCAAATTTCTTTGACGCGATTGTTCTCTGCCGATGAAAACAATAATGCCGACGGATAGCAAAATCACGCACAGCAAGAAAATAATTAAAGACAGTTTTTTGATATCCATATAACGGTCTTATTATAGCACAGAAAGCCGGATGCGTTAAATTTTTAATCGGGCACGCAATGATCGGAAACGCAGGTTTCGCCGGTCGCGCAAACGGTGGCGTTAGCGCAGACGCCGCCGCAGCCGTTGGCGCCGGTGGAACCGTCGGTGTTGCAAGATTTCACGCAGTTGGCCAGGCAAGTCACAATTTGTCCGGGAATGGCATAGCTCGTGCCGACGCCGATTTGTTCAACCGGCGCCGATAAACAAAAGCCGATGGAATATGAGGCCGAACCGGCCGTGGAGCTGGGAATCCTTAAATAAGAATATTCGCTGTCAGCGCAACTGCCGTCAGCGCGCGGCGTTGGATTTTGCGGCCACTGTAACAAGTAAGTCACGCTGTCCGAAACCAGGGCCTGGCCCGGCGTCACCAGAGCCGGATAATCGCTCCAATCGCGATAAAACATGGCCAAAGCCGTCTGCATGGTTTTAATGTCGGCCACCCGCTTATAGTTGCGGTTGCTTTCACGCAAAGGATTCAAAGCCACCACAATCAAAGAAGAGATGATGGTCAAAATCATGATGGCGATGGAAATTTCCAAAATGGTGAAACCTTGTTGAGTTTTCATAATCAGTCGGGATAACCGCTGACAATGCCTGTCGGATGGGCAACTTGGCCGCCGGCCGGCAAATCGGTGGTCTGGTCGCCCAGACAAAAAAATAAACTGTAACTTAAATAATTGCCGCTGGGTAAATAATAATAGGTGGCATAGGCCGGATAACTGCCGCAGTCGCCGTCTTGCGGCGTGGGCGGCGTGGGCACCCTGGCCAGATACTGACTGGTGGTGGCCGCGCCCGTGCCGCGAATTTCTTCGCCGACGGTGATGATTGACGGGTAAACTCCCAAATCGCGTTTATAGGCGGCCAGGGCCACCTGCAATTCGCTGACGTCGGTCACCCGCTGGCTGTCGCGCTGACGCTGACGGGCGTCAGACAAAGCGCCGACGGCCGCGCCGGCGACAATGCCGATAATCAAAATGACCATGACCATTTCCAAAACCGTGAAGCCGGCTGGATAGTGATGATTTTTCATACTATTATTCACAAAGGCAAGTGGTCACATTGCAGGTTTGTGCCAAACCGCCGCAAATATCCGGTAAACACGCCGCTCCGGGTGCCGTGCCTGGAGCGGCGCAGCAATTAGCTGAACCGGCCGAGCAAAACGGCGTGCCGGTGGCAATGCTGGTGCTTAAAACCACTTCGTTAATATAATTATCCTGTCTGGTGCCGCCCGGCAAAAAACAACGGCCGATGGAGCTGATAGTGTAAGTGGTGGCATTCTTGCTGTCCAGGGTGACGGCGCAACTGCAATCGGCGCCCAAGGCGATGGTGGTGTTGGCGGAAGCCGCGCGATCGGCAAAGCATTGCGGACTACCGGTCAGACTGACAAAAGAACCGGCCACGCAGGAAGAATTTTGAAAGGGATCGGCGCCCTGAGCGGCTTGACTGACAAAATAGTCAGCGGCTGCCAGGCAAGTTTCAGCGGCGTTATGAGCGTCGCCGACATTGCCACTTAAACCCAAACGATTTAAAGCCGAAGCGGCGATTATGGTTATGACCGTCAAGGCCAAACCGGCCACAAACAGCACCAGGGCCAACTCCACCGCTCCGCGCCGTTTGATGATTGTGATAAAATTTAACATAAATTTGATTTATAAAATTCCGGTTTGGTGGTTATAGTCAGGTCATCAATAATTATCAACGGTCCGGGTTTCCGTTGGAGCTTATCCCGTACTGCGATACGGGGCGGGAATGACAAAATATGGCGCGGAGCTGATTAGTTGAGAGAGGTGCTGGTTAGGGCTGTTTGATAATTGATGGTTTTATTGTACTGGCTATCGCCTGTCGCCCGCAACTGCACCAACACTCTGTCATTGGTTGCGCCGCTGACCACAAAAGTCAAAACACTGACCGTAATATCATTGGAGGTGATGTCGTAATTCGTGCCGCCGCGATTGACTCGCAGGGCGCTGCCATTCAAGCCGTAAGTCACACAGACGTTATTTTTATCGCGCAAATACAAAACGCCAGCCAGGGAAACGCAAAAATACTTGCCGCTGCAAGTGCCGCAACCGTTATCGGCCTGCAGCGTGGCGCCCTTGACTTCGTCGTTGAAAACGCCCACGGCGTAACGCAAGTCGCCTTCGATATTTTGCAAATCGCGATTGCGTTCCTGCACTTCGGTCACTTTGGCAAAAACCTTGGTCGCCACCAAAGCGATCAAAGCCAGCAAGCTGATGGCCACCACGAGTTCCATCAGGGTCAAAGCCGCCGGATGACGATGGTGACGATTAGCAATTTCCGCTTTTATTTGTTTATAAATTAAAAATTTAATCATTAAAAATTGTTTAAAAATTTTAAATTAAAAATTTTCCTTTACGGCGCCGTGTTGTAAAGCATCATGGTCATTTTCTGAGTGGAGCCGTGTCCGTGTTCGGACCAATAAACCTGACACTCCACTTCCAGCCAATCGCGGCCGTCCGCGATATGGTAAGTGTTCTTCAGCATGCGGTAAAAAAGACTGGGCGTACCGGGAGCGTATTGATAAAAATTGCTGGCGTCATACTGCAATCGGGCCGTCGCCGCCGTCACCAAGCCGTTGCCGCCGCTGCCGATTTCGGTAGAGTCGCCGTTATAATCAATGCGCATGGTATAAATCGTACCGTTAACCGGACTGGCCGACATTAAATTACTGTAAAAGGCCTGAGGTACGGCCACATTGGCGTTGCGTTTGGCCTCGGCCAGTTCCACGCCTTCGGTCAACAAGCCCTTGGCGATAAAATCGTTGGCCGTCACATTTTCCACTTGCAAGACCTTGTTCACCAAAGCGATGATGGCCATCAAACTAACGGCCACCAAGGCCAACACCACGGTTATTTCCAGCAAAGAAAAAGCGCTGGGAGTTTCCTTGTTATGACGGGCGAAACGAAACATAATTTAATCGGCGCTCCACTGCACCAAACCGGAAGGCATGATTTTCAAAAACTTGGGGGAATCATTGGCTGAGTAGGTGCCTTCGGCGCCGACGTTGTTAATTTTAATCTTGGCCGAGTCGGCAGTGGCCGCGCCGTTGCTTAACATGAGATAGGCGCTGCGGTTAAAGTAGACATTCAACTCATTGACCGCCAAGCCGTCTTTATACAGCCGTTCAAACGCCAGTCCGGGCGGCATTTTAACTTCTTTCAATTTCTCATCGTCGCTCAAATAAGCCGCGGCGGGCGGGGTAAACGATTCCACCCAGCGACTATTACCTCTGGTCACCCTGACTTCGTCTATCAAGCCGTCCCAGACAGAACCGCCGCTGGCATCAGCGCCGATTTTAATGGCCCGGGCGCCGTTACTGCGCAAGGCCGTGGTTATGGGCGTGGAGGTGGAGGCGACACCATTAACAAATAAGCGCAACATATTATTGTCGCGAGTAACGGCCAAGTGATACCAGGTGTGGGAGCTTAAAGCCGCGGTGGCGACCATGGTAAATTTGGTATCATTCGTATCCCAAACATCGGCGGTTAATTTACCGGAAGCGTCTTTGTGGATGGCAAAGCTATAAGCGCCGAAGTCATCATAAACATGATCCAGTAAATACAAATCCGAACCAGTGGAAGAGGCCATCAGCCACATATCCACGGCAAAATCCAAAGCGGCGAAGTCAAAAGTCGTGGTGGCGGCCACGGACAAGTTGTCGCCCGCGTCGTCAAACGACCAAAAACCGGCATTATCAGCCGGTTTGCCGGCATAGGCCGCTTGCGTGGCGCCGGTGACTGTCACCGCGCCGGCCAGATAAGAGCTCTCATTAAAACTGCCGGCCGCCACCGTTTCCGTGCCGTGAATCAATAAAACCGTGGGATAACTGTAAATGTAATCCTTGTTCAAATCGGAGAATAAAGTGTATTTATTCAAATTACGGTTAAAATCAATACCCCAACCGTTGGCGCGGTCATGATTATTGACGCGACCGGACAGGGCGTAATTCTGCGCCAAATGCAAATCTTCTTTAATGGCCGAGGTCACCGCCAAAATCTTGCCGCGGTTGTCAATGGTGGAATAATTGGCAAAAACCGCCGCCGACATCAAAGCGATGATGGCGGTCACCACCACCAATTCAATTAAAGTGAATCCTTTATTTTGATCGCATAACCTTCTCATAGAGACTCGTTATTTGTGGGACATTTTTAATAGTGAAATTCAAATTACCCATGTCAAATCAAGGTCAAAATCTAAAATCCTAATAAACTGTAATATTTTATTATTTTTGTTTTAAAATTTCCAAAGCCCTGGCTTTAACCTTGTCGGTTTTGGCTTCCGGATCATCAATAACTTTTACATCCGGCGTGATTCCCTCCTTATCAATGGATTTGGATTTGGGAGTCAGCCATTTGGCGGCCGTGATTTTAACAGAACCGCCGTCCGACAAATCGCGTAAAATCTGCACTGAACCTTTGCCGAAAGTCGTTTCGCCGACAATGGTGGCCAGGCCGTAATCCTGTAAAGCGCCGGCCACTATTTCCGAGGCCGAAGCGCTGCCACGATTAACCAAAACCACGGTCGGATAACCGGCCAGTTCCGGATCGCCCAAACTCTGATGCGATTCAACCTGACCGTTGCCGTAACGCTCCAAAACCACCGGTTGATCTTTGACCCACTCGCTGGCCATGGCAATGGCCGATTCCAAATAACCGCCGGGGTTGTTGCGCAAATCTAAAATAATGCCCTTGGGTTTTTTGGCCGCGATGTCGGCCACGGCCTGTTTGAACAAAGTGTCGGTATCATCGTTAAAATTGGACACTCTGATAATGTAAACGCCGGCGGCGGTCTGTTCGGTTTTCACGCTTTTAATGACGATGACATCACGCGTGATGCTGACCACTTGCGGTTCTTTGGCGGCTTCGCGCAGAATCATCAAACGAACGGTCGTACCGCGCGGCCCCCTGATTTTATCCACCGCCTCCATGACGCTGAAACCGGCGGTCACGGCGTCATCAATTTTTATGATCTGATCGCCGGCGCGTAAACCGGCTTGCGCCGCCGGCATGCCCTCCAGGGGCGAAATCACCGTAATAATGCCATCCTTCAAACCTATTTCCGCCCCGATGCCCTCAAACTTGCCGGACATATCGGTGGAAAAATCCTTATTTTCTTTGGGCGTCATATAAACCGAATAGGGATCGTCGGCGGCTTCCACCAGACCTTTCAAGGCGCCGTGAAACAATTTTTCGTTATCCAACTTGTCTTTATCCACAAAATTATTGGCCACGGTTTGCCAAACCTCCCAAAAAAGTTTTTGATTAAAACCAGTGGCTGCGATTTCCTGGTTGATCTGATCGCCGGTCAAAGCGGCCGCGGCGCTCACGGCCTGATGACGGCCCCACCACGACCCGCCCCAAAAAACCGCTGTGAGCAAACTGGTCAAAAGGACTATATTGAAAAATCGTCGCCTGTTCGGCGATTGAATAATGGTATTTTTAGACATATGTTTTATTATAACACAGCTTGCCGGCGCTTTCCAACGCCTTGAATATCAGAACTGGTATGGTAAGATAATGGACATGGATGTCGGCTGTTTGATTTTAGATAATCAAACTCATGATCACTGCCGCATCTCTCTGTCATGGCGAGCCGCCCGCGGCGGCGCGGCAATCCCGTATCGCTGTACGGAATAAACTCCGGCGGGAGTCCAAACCTTTGTTTTATGAATTATTTAATCTTAATCATGCTTCTCCTGACTGTCGGCTTATTGCTTTGGCTGATCGGCAGACATCGGCGGGGCGACGACCAGCCGGCTCTGGCGGCTTTAAATGAACAGAACCGCGAATTGCGGGAAATTTTGGCCGGTCTGCGTCAGGAAATGCAGACCGCCAGCCATCACCAATTCACCCAAACCACCAACTTAATGCAGGATATCAACCGTGAATCCCGCGCCTCGCTTTTGGCGGTCAGCCAGGAATTGGCAAAAATGGGCGAAACCAACAAACAGATCATCGGTTTTTCCGCCCAATTGCAAAATTTGCAGGATATTTTAAAAAATCCCAAACAACGCGGCGTGTTAGGCGAATATTTCTTGGAAGAAATTTTAAAAAATGTTTTGCCCCCCGGCACCTTTCAAATGCAATACCGCTTCAATGACGGAGAAGTCGTTGACGCCGTGGTCATGACCAAGGATCGTCTGATACCGGTTGATTCTAAATTCTCTTTGGAAAACTACGAGAAACTCCTCAACGCCAAAGAACAAGGCGATCGCGAACGCTGGGAAAAGGCCTTCAAGCAGGATTTGAAAAATCGCATTGACGAAACCGCCAAGTATATCCGCCCCGACGAAGGCACGCTGGAATTCGCCTTCATGTTTATTCCCTCGGAATCAATTTACTATGATTTGCTGGTCGGCCGCGTCGGTGTGGACAGCCGCAGTTTGATTGAATACGCTTTTGTCAGCAAAAAGGTGGTCATTGTTTCCCCCACTTCCTTTTTGGCTTATCTGCAAACCGTTTTGCAGGGTCTGAAAGCCATGCAAATTGAAGACAGCGCCAAAACCATCATGGCCAACGTGGAAAAACTGGGCCGTCACTTAAACTCTTACGAAGACTTTATGAAAAAATTGGGCAACGGTTTGCAAATATCCGTCAACCACTACAACAACGCCTACAAAGAATTTAAAAAAGTTGACAAAGACGTGGCCAAAATCACCCAGAGCGAATCAACGGTGGAAGCGCTGTTACTGGACAAACCGCAAATGGAATAGACAGGATTTTGATATTGAAGTCATGTCACAAACAACAAGCAGCGAATAACCAACAACCATCTTCCGTCAAATCTTTTTTTGTTGTTTATAAATTTTAAATTAAAAATTTATAAATTGATTTATGGACTCCCCTCTCTCCACTCTCGCCTTTTTTAATCTATTCGGTTGTCCTCTGACGGCCAGGGAATTGTGGCGTTTGTCGCCCGAGCCAAACTGTTATCGGGAATTTTTAAATAACTTGACTCAGCATGGTTGCGAAGCGCGAGACGGCTTTTACTCTTTAACGGACGGCGCGGCCAACGTGGCCGAACGCCAACGCCGTTATATCTTGGCCGGTAAAAAATACCGTCGGGCGCGGCGGGCGGCTCGTTGGTTTGCTTTGTTGCCCTGGGTGCGCCTGGTGGCTCTGGTCAATCAAATCGGCGCTCATAATTTGCGTCAAGATGGCGATTTGGATTTTTTTATCGTCACCACGGATAAGCGACTGTGGTTAAGCCGACTGATTTTAAGCGGTTGTTTGAAAATCTTGGGCTTAAGGCCCGGCCCCAAAGGCAATCGGGACACTTTGTGTTTAAGTTTTTGGGTCAGCGAATCGGCTGTAAACTTAAACGATTACCGCCTGCAACCCGATCCTTATTTTACTTACTGGCTAGCTTACTTGATGCCGCTGATCGATAAAAATAAAACCTATCAACGTTTGCTTAACGCCAACCGTTGGCTGACCCGGGAACTGCCCAATTGGGCAGTCGCGCCAAACGACAACAAGGAAAAATCGCCACCGCATTCCGGCCAAACCCGGCTTGATCATTGGGAACAACGCGCCAAGGCCTGGCAATTAAAAATCATGCCCGAATCTTTGATCGTTTTGGCCAATCAAGACACGCGCGTGGTCGTTAACGATCAAGTGATCAAGTTGCATCCCAATGACCGGAGGCGGGAATTTATTGAACAACAGATTAGTCTTGAACAACAAACAGCAAACAGCAAACCACAATTCATTACTTAACCTTGCTATTCGTTGTTTATTTTAATCATGAGCGCAACGGATTTCTTAATCGGAAATTAAAAATTAAAAATTTTTAAATATGCCCACCAGCGGTTTTCAAAAATTTACCAATATCTTAATCGGACTGATTCTTTTTTCGCTGCCCTGGCAGGCGCGTTACCTGGTGGAAGTCGGCCAACTCAACAACGGCCCCTACGAATATTCCACCATCGCCCTTTACGGCACCGATCTGCTGATTTTAACAGCGCTGTTAACCGGTCTTTCGGTACGTCGCCCCGACGACAACCGAGGTTGGCGCCACAAAATTTATTGGCTGATCATCATCGCCCTCTTGGCCTTAACCTGCGCTTCCGTTTTTGTCGGCGGCGATCGTCTGTTGGTCTTGCAGGTTTTATTCCGGATGTTTATCGGCCTGGGTCTGGCCTGGCTGATTTTCAGTCAAAATTTAACCGGCTCAAAAATTTTATCAATTATTCTGATTAGCGTCTGCTGCCAGGGACTTCTGGCGTTGTATCAATTTAACGCGCAGGCCACCTGGGGCAACAAATGGCTGGGTATGGCGGCTCACTATCCGCAAGACCTCGGCGTTTCGGTGGTGGAAGCGGTCGGACCGAACGGGCAAACCGAACGCTGGCTTCGGTCTTATGGCGCCCTGGATCACCCCAATATGCTGGGCGGCTGGCTGGCCTTGGGACTTTTACTGGCCGCTTACTGGTTTGCCAATCTTTATCGCCAGGGTTATTCGCGTCCGAAAGAAATCGGTTTGTCATTCGCCCTGATCATCGCCAGCGCCGGCTTGTTTGTCAGTTTTTCCCGCGCCAGCTTGGTCGGCGCGGCCATCGGACTTTTGTTGATGTTTTTAACCAACCTGGAACAATGGCGGCGCTATCTGGCGGCTGCGGCCATTATCGCCGGCACCGGCCTGATATTGATTATGCCCTACGGTTATCTGTATCAAAGCCGCCTAAGCGCCCTGGAAGACACTGATGTTGGCTCGCGGCTGGAAATTAAATCCCTGGCTGACCGCGCCACTTACCTGCGCGATGCCAAAGCTTTGATTGCCCGCCATCCTTTGTGGGGCGTTGGCGCCGGCAACTACGGCCTGGCGGTGGCCAGAGACATCACCCCCAAACAATTAAGTTACCGCTACCAACCGGTGCACAATGTTTTTCTTCTGGTGCTGGCGGAAATCGGCCTGATCGGTTTGGCGGCCTGGCTTTTGCTTTTGGGACGGCTGGCCTGGGATAGTTTACGCCATTTGTCCAAACCGGACCACGCCTTAAGTCTGTCGATCTTAATTTTGCTGTTCACGTTGATGTTTTTCGATCATTGGCTTTGGAGTCTGCATTTTGGTATTTTATTTTTTTGGCTGGCCGTCGGCTTAATCATCAAATTAAACCAAGCGACTTTAATTTTTTCACTCACCGAGGAAATGAACAATGAAGCACCTCTTAACCAATCGGGTTCTCAGGCACATCAAAATGTTGATTTACCTAGCGCCAGCCATTAACTGGTGGCTGAAAATCCGTTCCTTGATCAAAGGTTAAAACAACCTCTGAACGGGCGTCTGACCGCGCCCGTTTTTGACTTTTAATCTCCGCTTGGCTAAACTAACCTATATGCAAAAACACTCCGACTTAATGGAAAAAATAACTTCGCTGGCTAAACGGCGGGGTTTTGTTTTTCCTTCTTCGGAAATTTACGGCGGTCTGGCGGCAGTCTATGATTTTGGCCCTTACGGTCTGGCTTTGGCCCAAAACATCAAACAGGCCTGGTGGCGCGCCATGTTACGTCAGCGCGACGATGTGGTGGGTCTGGACTCGGCGATTTTTATGAGTCCCGAAGTTTGGGAGGCCTCCGGCCATGTTAAGGGATTTTCCGATCCTCTGACCGAATGTCGCCATTGCCACAGCCGTCTGCGCCTGGACACTTTGTTGGAAGAAGCCGGCATCGCGGCCGACGAAAAAATGTCCGAAGAGGAAATTAACAAAATTTTTCAAGACAACCAAAAAACCATAAAATGTCCGGCTTGCGGCGCGCATGATTTTACGCCGGCCAAAAATTTTAATTTGTTGGTGCAATCCAATCTCGGCAATTTTACCGGCGACTGGACCAAGGAACCGACTTATTTGCGCGGCGAAACTTGCCAAGGCATTTACCTTAATTATAAAAACGTCCTGGATACCAGCCGCGTCAAAATCCCTTTCGGCATCGCGCAAATCGGCAAGGCCTTCCGCAACGAAATCACGGCCCGGCAGTTTATTTTTCGCACCCGCGAATTTGAGCAAATGGAGTTGCAATATTTTGTCCGTCCCGACGATGAAATGACCGCCTACGAATCCTGGCGCGAGGCGCGCTGGAATTTTTATCTTGAGCTGGGGCTCTCTCCCGACAATCTGCAATGGCGCCATCATGATCGCCTGGCCTTTTACGCCCGCGAAGCCTATGACATTGAATACCGTTTTCCTTTCGGTTTCAAAGAATTGGAGGGTCTGCACGCCCGCGGCGACTACGACTTAACCCAGCACAGCCGCTCTTCCGGCCAGGATTTAAGCTATCGCGATCCCGAAACCAAAGAAAAATACCTGCCGCACGTGGTGGAGGCCTCGGCCGGAGTGGGCCGAACTTTCCTGGCCGTTTTGACAGAATTTTACCGCGAAGAAAAACTGGCAGCCGATGACAGTCGTCTGGTTTTGGCTCTGCCGCCGCGTCTGGCGCCGGTCACAGCCGCCGTTTTCCCTCTTTTGAAAAATAAACCGACCCTGGTCAATAAAGCCCGAGAGATTTTTCACGCGCTCAAAACCGACTTCGCCTGTGAATTTGACGACAACGGCAATGTCGGCAAACGTTATCGTCGCCAGGATGAAATCGGCACGCCTTATTGTCTGACTGTTGATTTTGAAACTTTGGAAAACGATACCGTCACCGTCCGCGATCGCGACAGCATGCGTCAGGAAAGACTGACCGTCAAAGAACTGGCCGTTTGGCTAAAAACACACATCGCTTAACAGGCGTCACGCAACATAAAAATCACGCCGCAAACGTGATTTTTATGTTAACAAAATTTTTAGGGGCTGCCGCCAAAAATATTTGAGGAAATTTTTTTAAAAATTTTTTGGAAAAATTTACCTGAATTTGAAAAAATAGCGCCAATCGGGTATTTGGCGACAACCCCTTTTAAGGACAGCGCCTGGTGGTTAGGGTTTTCCAATTGGTGTCCAAAGTGGTCAAATAATTTTGGTCGTTATACTCATAAACGCTAAAAGAATAAATTGAATTCTGAGGCAAATTATCAACCGTCGCATAGCACTCGGCGCCAACGGAGTAAACCTTGCTGCCGCTGCCGTAAACATCATTGACCTGATAAACGGTGCCATCGCTCGGGCTGTCGGGCAAAACACTGCCGCTGACGCCAACCAGCAAGCTGTCTTGACCATTGCCCGGCTGCCAATAAAAAGTCACATTAACGGTATTGTCGCCGTTGCAAACACCGGAACTGACCGTGCTTAAACCGCTGGCCTGAGTTGTCGGCTCTCCGCTGCCAGTCGCGCGACTGCAATTAACCGCGATACCTGAAATGTACTGATCACAACCGGCAATGTAAGGGCAGACCCGATAAAAATACAAACTGGGCGCGGCCGTTTGATCCTGATAAGAATTTTGCGCCGCCGTGTCGCTCACGGTGGAGCCGCAAGTCAAACTGCTCGCGGCCGCATAGGTGGTTCGTCGGAAAATTTTATGATAATCAAAATCCAAAGCGTAATTCCAGCTTAAAGCGATCAACTCGTTGCCGCCAACGGCCTGAAAGTTGCCGATGGCGCCGGTCAAAGCCGCGCCGCACACGGCGCCTGAACGACAAACCTGACAACCAGAACAACCGTGTTTTTTGTTGTCCTCGTAAACGGCGCAACTGCCGCTGCCGCTGCACAAACCGGAAGCGCAACTGGCGCTGGCGCACTCATTTTTCACATCTTCGCCGGCCGTCTGGTTGGCGCAAAAACCGCCGACGCACTTTTGGCACAGGCCGCACTGGTTGTCGGCGGAGCAAGTTGTCTGACAAATTGTCTGATCGGCGCTGCAAGACGTTCCGGCCGCGCAACTGCCGCAAGAGCCGATGCAGTTGTCATAACCGCAAACTTTACCGGCGCACTCGGGCGCGCAACCGTAAGCGCCGACCACCACGCCCGGATAGGCCTGATGCCAGCCCGGAGCGGCGTAACCCGAACTGGACGCCAGACAATAAGCGATGGTATAGGTGTTGCTGCCGCTTCTTTTATAAGTATAATCCAAATCAAAAGCGCAAACTCCGTCCAAATGCGGCTCCGGATTGGAAGGAATTTTCTGCAAATAAATCTTACCGGTTTTAGGATTGGTTAGCGACTCCCCCGGCAATAAAGTTTCAGGATAAGAACCGACATCGGTGGCGTAACGTTCCAGAGCCGCCTGAATTTGATTGATGTCGCCGATACGCCGCGAATCGCGGGCGTTGGCCCGACTTTTGGAAGTGGCGATAAAAACCAAGGAGATCATAATGGCAATAATGGTGATTGACACTAAAATCTCAATGACCGTAAAGGCTTTTTTGGATGAAAAACGCGACATACGATTTATTTTAAATATTTTAACGACTTAAAACTTGAAAATTATTGTCAGTCTTTCAAACAGCGCAATGAATTACCGTCGGTTTTATGAGTATAAGTTCGTAAAACATCGGCGCGGCTGCCGCTCATAACGCGAGTCCAAGCCTCGCTGGCCGAATATTGAGACGATGAAATAATGTGTAATTGCGAGCCGCGATTTTGAAAAATAATTTCACCAAAGCCGGCTAAAGGCAATTTAGGGGCGGTGGCCGATCCGGCCGCAGCCGTGCAACTGGCCACCGGAGATTTCGAACCAAGGCACATTAATTGGGCGCCCGGACCAATCGGACTGGGAGAACTCCAATCGGCCGATTCCCCGCGCCAAGCCAAGGTGTCGCTGCCGCTTTGATCGGCATAAAAATAATTATATTCCCCCTGACTGATGTCTGATTCCAGATAATTTTCCAAAACCCACACTTCATAATCAGACGGCACATGCCAGCCCTTGGGACAGACACCCTGACGACGGGCAGCGGCGCCGGAACCGCCGGTCACATAAGCCGAGGGGGCGCAATTGCCCGAACCGCTGGAATTACAGGCAGCCGGCAAATTCATGGCCTCCGACCAAGCATACAAAGCGCCATCCGTGGCGCAATTATCAGTATTATTGCCATAGCACCATCTTTCCACCACACTGTCATTGCTGGGATAAGTATTGGCAGCGGCCAAAACCGAGCCGACATTAACATTTTTTGTCAGCCAACATTGCGCGCCGATTTGCGCGGTGCCGTAACTTTCCGCCACCGAAGAACCCTCTCGAGTAACGGTCGTGGAACAAGTTGAGCCGCAAGCGGTCGCGGAACAATCGCCGCAAACAGCCGTTGAACAATCGGCCACCGCCGCGGCCAGACAAGTGGTCTGATCGTTGCTGCAAGCGGTGCCGCCGGCGCAAGCGCCGCAACTGCCGACACAACTGTCGGAACCGCAAATTTTATTGCCGGAACAATCGGGCGCGCAGCCGACATAGGAAGCCGTCACTCCGGGAAAGGCCTGATTGTAACCAGCCGAGATATTCTTGGATCCCGCGGCCAGGCAATAAGTGATGGTATAGCTGGTGCCGCCGTTACTGCTGTAAGCATAGTCGGCGCCGGTCGCGCAGGCGCCCTCCACCCAAGGCGTGGGGTTGGAAGGAATTTTTTTCAAATAAACTTTGCCCGAAGTCGGATTGGTCAGGGATTGCCCGGGCACCAGGACGCTCGGGTAAGAGCCGACATCGGTGGCGTAACGTTCCAAAGCGGTCTGGATTTCATTGATGTCGGCAATACGCTGCGAATCATGCGCGTTGGCCCGCACCCTGCCGGTGGCGATCATCAGCAGGGAAGCCGTGATGGCGATAATGGTGATGGACACCAAAATCTCAATCATGGTAAAGCCTTTCTTGTTCAAAAAACCAAACATAAATTTAATTTTAGGGGCTTGCCCAGGAAATTAGATTATTCTAATCTAATGGCATATGTGCAAGCTACTCAAATATAGTAAATTATCAAACAAATTAATCAGACAAGTAATCGAATATTTTGCCCTGGAATTAAC
>Ga0172370_10002565_pt1 | contig 26066 bp, 21 predicted proteins | sample LakKiv5m_FD_114538 | JGI IMG/M metagenome (GOLD analysis project Ga0172370, IMG submission 114538) | Freshwater microbial communities from Kabuno Bay, South-Kivu, Congo - kab_022012_11.5m | ecosystem: Environmental > Aquatic > Freshwater > Lake | place: Democratic Republic of the Congo...
ACTTTATATTGAAAAGTTCTTTATTCCTTTTTTCTTTATCAACAATTGCCGCTCAAGTAAAAAAGAAAATTATTGTAACAAAGCCAAGTACAAAGCCCGTCTTTAGAAAGAATGCAGTTTCTCCTCCGGGATCGGTGAGCATTGAGAAATTTAACGTCAAATGCACAGCTTGCCATTTATGCGTGAGTGCTTGTCCAACGCAAGTGTTACAGCCGTCGTTTTTGGAGTACGGTTTTCTTGGAATGCTTCAGCCGAGAATGGATAACATTGCAAGCTTCTGCAATTTTGAATGCAAGATTTGCAGTGATGTTTGTCCGACTGGCGCAATACTGCCGATTGATCTTGAAAAGAAAAAACTTACGCAGATAGGCAAAGCAATTTTTGTAAAAGACAACTGCATTGTTAACACACAAAAAACAGATTGCGGTGCATGTTCCGAGCATTGCCCTACAAAAGCAGTTCACATGGTTCCGTTTGAAGGAAAGTTGGTTATACCCGAAACGCGAGATGATTACTGCATTGGATGCGGTGCGTGCGAATATGCTTGTCCCACCAAACCATACAAAGCCATTTATGTTGAAGGGAATCGGATACATCAGATTGCAAAGAAAAATGTTGAACAGAAAAAATTGGAAGAAAAAATTAATTATAAAGAAGAGTTTCCGTTTTAATAGTGTGAGAAGCAAAAAGCTAAAGGTGAGGGGAAAAAGATTTTTATTTATTAATTCCTTTCGAAGAATTTAGAGCATAGAATTTTTGATCCTTAAGTTTTCTTGCATAAAATGACCCAGAAAATATTTCTTGAATTCTAAAATAGCCAAATGTATGAAGAGGAATTCCATAAAGAGTGAATCTTTTTTCAGCTACAACCGATTTACAAATACTGCATCTGAATCCAATATTTTTAATTGTAGTGCCTACGAAATTTACTCGAAAAAGATTGCCGGTTGAATGTGGTAAGGTTTCTTCAATACATTGCTTACAAAAAATTTTATCTGCTGCTATATTATCTTTCATACTAGTTCCAAATAATTATACATTCAGCCATCAGTATTATACTATAACGATGTTTATTCGTTTCAAGAAATAGTTCTGTACAGTAATGTAAATTTTTTTTATGAAGAGTCTAACTCAGTAATAAAATGCTTTTTCAACGGCTAATTAAATATTTATAAAGACTTAGCAAAACCAATAAAATGATCCAACCATAGGCAATCAGATAATGTCTTGTAACTTGTTTCCAATCCATTTCAACTTGAACCATATAATATTTTGGCCAATCAACTAGCCAAGAATCTGTATAGTTGGGAAACTCTGATGACACTGAAAGATCTTTAGGCTGTAATACACGATAAGTACCTAATGGAATAACTGGAAAGAAAAAAATAATATACCATTTAATAACCTGGTAACTATAAGGTAAATATCCTAACTCCTCTGCTTTAATACGTTCATCTCCTACTAATTCTTCTTTTTTAGCCTTTCCGTAAATCGTAGTACCAATACCATTAATAGATTTCATAAGATTGTTCCTCTTTAAATGTCAATCATGTCTAATCTTTGAATAAATTAACTAACTGACAAAGTAACTGCCCTTTTAGTAAGAATAAACCTAATTATGTTACTTCTAACGCACCTTCTAGAATAACTATGAAGATTCTATCAATGCAGCTTTAATTTATAAATAAGTTTTGTATTGTAATCACATTTCTAAGAACATTTTCTCTCTGCCGCTTGACTTTTCACCTAACGGGCTGAGACACTGTTATGTAGCGCCGCTTTCACTTCCGATCTAGCGTCACTATAAAATAAGTTCTCTCTAAAATTCACAAAATTTATATCAAAGTTTTCCCAAACTCTTTCAGTGGAACCATCAAATTGAAAAAGTGATTGATAAAGTATTCCCGACCAGAATATTTCATTCAAATAAATAAATTTTGATACTAATGGTCTAACATCCTCTTCATACTTTTCCGCAGTCTTTCTTATTTGAGGCGTCAATTTTGAGTGAATGGAAATTATGAGATTTTTAATTTGGGGATAATTCTTTTCAGAGATTTTAACGAGTTCTTCGGTATCATAGTTCTCTAAACTATAACCTTTTTTATCAAGCTCAGAATTTGTAACCATTTTTAAAAAATTAGTAATATTATTTTCAGCATCATTATTAAGATGTGGTTCAAATGTATTAGGCGATTGATAATAAAATAAATTGTAAAGTAGACCTATCTCAAAAGATACATCTCTATCTGTTAATTCCGATATCTCCATGAAAAAGCGATTGTTAACAAATTCTTTCTTAAACTCTTCTCGATGTTTAAAAAAATTATTAAACCTATTGTTCTTTATTATCTCATCAATTTGTAGGTCTGTTTGTTTCATTCTTTCGACTGTAAGAAATACAGCTAATGAAGCAAACAAAGCTGTGCCAATTTTAATTGGGGTAGCATAAATATCTAATAAATTAGAAATAGCATTTCCCTTTAAGGATAAGCTTAATGAAGAATATTCAATGAGATTTGTTGCAAGTGATATGATAAATAAGCACCCAATAAAATAAATTAAGAAAGTGAATATTGAAGAAATTATTTTTACAATATTTTTTTTCATATTAGCTACAAACATTAACTGTCCCCTCAGCAGACTTTTTATTCTGGAATAAAATCTACCAGCATGTATTTAGTTTATTTATTAAAACCAAAACTTATTGAAGTAAGTAAAGGAAAATCTATTTTCTTTGTTCTCAATTTCTTAAAACAAAGTACCCCAATTCAAGAAGTCAGTTTGGCACTTCATTAAGTTAATTTAATTGTAAATTGCTGTCAATCAAAATTTTTAAGATTCCTCCCCGGCTGACGCCGGGTTCGGAATGACATTCGTCATTTTTTTATAAAAAACCTTAGTACAACAAGTATGCAAACAAAAATTCCAATTAGGCCCCAAGACATCCAGTGTGCAAAATTTAAAGTCCATCCAATACCAATTCTTTTGGGCACAAACATTTTTGGATTATCAGAATTGAAATAAATAAAACCAAGCTTCCAATATTCCCGTGAATATAAGTCGTCCATAATTAACTCAATTTAATTTTTAAGATGTTCGGCATACCAGTTAATCCAATTGGTTATTACATCATCGTAATATCTTAGATCGCTGTTAATTCCGTGTGGAGCTCCCGGGTACAATTTCATTTTTGTTTCAACGCCAACATCTTTCAAAGCCCAATAGAGCTGCCATGCTTGTCCAACCGGCACACGGTCGTCTCCTGTTCCATGTAAAATTAAAGTCGGCGTCTTACAATTTTTTAAATAAATAAGCGGAGATAATTTCATAATCTTTTCATAATCAAATACCGGTATTCCTGTAAGATCCCATTTTGCCATATCACCATGATTAATATCGCTCTCGCCGTACATGCTAAGCATATTAGATATTCCGGCAACAGATACTGCAGCCTTAAATCGGTTTGTGTGACCAATGATCCAGTTGGTCATATATCCGCCGTAGCTCCATCCTCCTACAACCATTTTTGTTGTGTCTATAATTCCTTTTGAAATTAAGTGGTCAACACCCATCATAATATCTTTATAATCTATGTCGCCTTCTTTGCCGCGGTTGGATTCATAGAACTTACTTCCAAAGCCGGTGCCTCCATGAAAGTTAGGTTCGTAAACAATATATCCTTCTTGTGCCAATAGCAGAGGTATTGATGCAAACCGGACTGACACATAACTATCGGGACCACCGTGAGGTAAAACCATGAGCGGATATTTTTTATTCTTATCATATCCGGGAGGAAGAGTTAAAATTGTTAGAATGGGATCGCCGCCGACACCATTAAAAGAAATGATCTCCGTAGAAACTGAAATTCTTTTATTTATTTCCGGATTGATATCGGTTAGTTGAGTTACTTTAGGTTGTTTAACATCTGTTTTAAAATAATATATTTGATTCGACTTGGTCATTTTATTTCCTAAGAAGCACAGCACACTTCCGTTGGATGAACATGAGTAATCATAAATTGCAAGATCCGGTTCGAGAAGCGGTTTAATGTTACCGCTTTTCAGATTGAGCAAATAAATTGCGCTTCGCGAGTCTCGAGGTGTGCTGAAAGAAATATTATCATCGTCGAACCATTTTATGATTTCAACAGTCGGGGAAAATTTTTCAGTATAGTTTTTTACTTCGCCTGTAGCCATGTCCATAACCCAAAGTGCATCGGTTGATGAATAACCAACAACGCAACCAGTTATGGCAAGTTTATTTCCGGAAGGAGAGAACGAAACATCTGAAAAAGCATGACCTTTTGTAAAAGTAGTTACTGTTTCACCTTTTTCGTTTAGTATTCTGATATAATTATATAACGTGTTTTCATATAAATCGGAACTTGCTGCATTGACAACGGCGAATCTTTTCATATCCGGCGCAACAGAAAAAGAACTTATGTAAAATTTTCCATCGGTAATTTTTTTTGCAGTGCCATTTAAACTCTTGAACCATAAAGCGCTTGTGTTGGATTCTGTGCCAACTATCCAAGCACCGCCGGTATCTTTTTCCTTCTTTACAATTGCGCTGTCGCGAGGTTCGCTGCATAAATATACAAGTGAAGTATCGCTTACCCATTTGAATGCTTGTATGCCGTTCTTTGAACTTGTAATTTGTTTTGCTTCACCGCCGTTAAGATCGAGGTAATAGACTTGAACATCGGTACCACGGTTGGAGATAAATCCTATTTTCTTTTGATCGGGCGACCATCTTGGGCTGCCATCATTTTTCTCTGCAGTTGTTAGTTGAGTATGTTTATTATCCTTAAAAGAATATAGCCAGATATCAAGATTAGATTTGCCCAACCAATCCTTTTTCACTCCTTTAACATAAGCTGCATAGTTTCCGTCAGGAGATACTGATACTGTGTTGATTGTTTCCATTGAAAGTATATCCTTCAATGTCAGCTTTTGTGCAATTAGGTTTGTTGAAATTAACAAAACAAAAAGTAAAATTTTAGTTTTCATTGTTGGAACTCCTCTATTGAAGTTTTTTTATTTATTCATTTTCAAATTTTATTATGCTGTAAAGCGAAAATACTTTTCGCTCTACAATTTTACATTTTAAGTCTTCTCAGTTTTGGTGCAATGTAACTTGTAACACCGACAGTAATAACTGTCATGCTTCCGCCAAAAATAATTGAGGGAATTAAACCAAGTAATTTTGCAGCAACTCCGGATTCAAATGACCCCAATTCATTTGAAGAGCCGACAAAAATTCCGTTAATAGAAGAAACGCGCCCACGCATTTCATCAGGTGTAAATAATTGAACAATTGTCTGCCGTATTATAACGCTTACATTATCGAACATACCGCCTAACATTAGTAAGGTGAAAACAAGGTAAATATTATCTGATAATGCAAAGAGAATTGTTGTTACACCAAATCCTAAAACACATATCAGCAAATTTCTTCCTGCATTCTTAAATAGCGGATTGTGTGCTTGCACGTAAGACATTATCAAAGCACCGACTGCAGGCGCAGCTCTTAGCAATCCTAAACCTTCGGCACCTGTATGTAAAATTTTATCTGCAAAGATGGGCAGTATGGAAACAGCCCCTCCGAAAAAAACAGCAATCATATCTAAACTAATTGCGCCGAGAATAACTTGATCCTTAAATACAAATTTTAATCCGGTTGATAAACTTTGCCAGATATTTTCTTCTTTTGTCCTTTCTGGCATTGGTTTTTTTTCAACACGGTAAAAGAATACTAAACACAGAACACAGAAAAAAATTACAAGAGAATATGCATAACCGATTCCCCAAAATCCGTAAACCAATCCGCCGATAGCAGGACCTGTAATAGCTGCCATTTGCCACAACATACTGTTCCATGTAGAAGCATTACCGAATAATTCTTTCGGAACTAGTTGGGCAGCCAGTGCATTAAATGCGGGAGAAATAAATCCGCGTGCTAATCCTGTAATAAAGATGATTGCAAAAATTGGGTACACACCAAATTTAGTTAGTATGGGATGAAATTCTGTAGAAATAAGAAATAATAATAGAGCGCAGAGTAAATAAATAGAACCGGCGTAAAGAATAATTTTTTTTCGATTGATTATATCTGCAGCATGGCCGGCAAACAAGGCAATACATAAATATGGAATTGCTTCAGCAAGTCCTATCATTCCGAGCGAAAGCGCATCATGTGTTAATTCATAAACTTGCCATCCAACAATTACAGATTGAATTTGAATTGCAAATGTGAGTGTAACGCGGGCAATGATAAACCAGCGGTAATCTTTTATTCGTAACGCTGCATAAGCATCGTTGGTTGTCATTAGTTAATCAGATTCATGAAATAATTTAGTTTAGTATTTCTTCAAGTTGTTTACCATCTACTTTTAATAATCCATTCGGAAGAAGCCGCGGAGTTAAATCTTTCCAATTCTTATCTTTCTTAAAAATCTCCTTAAACATTGGAATAGCCTCTTTCATTTTTCCTTTATTTGCTAATGCGACTGCCGTCCAATATTTCATTTCAAGATTATCCGGGAACATTTTCATTGCTGAAGAATACTCCTTCATTGCCAAATCCATATCATTTTTTTCAACAGCAAGATCACCGCTATTCATGTGATCATAAGCCCTATGTACTTTTAATAATCTCCTCAATTCCGGAAGCGGGGCGGAACTATCATCAACGCGGATATCAACCAAACGGTCTTCCCAAATTTTTCCGGTTGATTTTGCACGAACGACAAGCAGAGCAGCAGATTGTTTTCCGCGCACATCTCCACCGGCTTTTTCAGCTGCTTCAAGTGCAAGAAGCATTCTTTCTGCAAGTGGTCCTTTTGATTTTTGAAATGCTTCAGCCATTGCCGGCCAGATTTTATCATTAGACATTAAGTTTGCTTGCACGGAAAAATTTTTGCCAACGATATTCCCGGCAGGCTGAATGCATAATTTACCCGTGAACGACGCAGCGTTTCCTTTTGAATCAAGAATCGCAAGCTGACGGAATTCTCTGCCTTCGTCACCCTTTAACAATTCATCAACTGCTTCTTGCGGTGTTTTTCCTTTTCGAAGTAAATCTAAGCCGCCGGGTCCAAAGGCAGGATTAACAAATGATTGTGTAGCAACAACACCAACTCCTGCTTCGCCCCACGTTACAATAGTTCCTACAGAGAACCAATGCGATTGAACCGCAACACCCATATCTCCGGTTTTCTCATCAAAAGCAACGATGGAATAAGTGTGGGCTAGAGGCGAATCTGATTTATATACTTGGGCTTTTACAATTGAGAATTGCAAATTGAGAATTGCGAATTGTATAAAAAAGAATAATACTAATAAAAATTTCGATTTCATTTTTATCTCCTTTAAAAATCTTGAAACAAATTATATTATTTTCTCTCAATCAACAACATACTAAATTTTGAAAAAGTCTAACTCTGAAAACCGAATTTCGATTTGCTATTCTAAGTGAATGCCCATATTTTCGACACCCATAAATATTAATTTGAATTATCGGAGAAGAAATGAAATCATTAAAAATTGTTTTGATTGTCCTTCTAGGATTATCGGTAACATTTGCACAAAATAAAAATCAATCTAAAGTGAAAGATCAAAAAACTTCAGAGATCAAAACTCAGAACGATTCTATTAGTTATGCGATCGGTCAAAATATTTATTCGCAGTTAAAAGACTTAGGACTGAATATAGACCTTCTCGCAAAATCAATAAAAGATGGTTCGGCAAATAAATCCGATTTATCTCAAGAAAATTGTATTAAAGTGTTAACCGTATTTCAAACAAAGATGCAGGAAAAACAGGCTGCTCAAATGAAAGCCGAACAAGAAAGGAAAAGAGTTGAGATGGCCCCTATCATAGAAAAAAATAAAAAAGATGGCGATGCATTCCTTGCAGAAAATAAAAATAAAGAAGGTGTTAAAACTACCGTGAGCGGGCTGCAATACAAAGTCCTTGTTGCTGGTCCCGGAACCGGAATTACTCCGAAAGATACTAGTACTGTCAAAGTTCATTACAAAGGAACTTTATTGGACGGAAAGGAATTCGACAGCTCATATAAACGTAATCAGCCGGCAGAATTTCCTCTGAACCAGGTGATTAAAGGATGGACTGAAGGTTTGCAATTAATGCATGTTGGCGACAAATATGAATTTTATATTCCCTATCAACTTGCTTATGGAGAAGAGGGAAGAGGGGAGACTATTCCACCCGCGTCTGTTTTAATTTTTGAGGTTGAGCTTTTAGAAATTGTTAAGTAGTTGTTGGTGATTTGTTCCTTCGTTACACTCAGGACATGCATTAGTGATTGGTGATTAGTAGAGAGCTAATCACCAATCATTTATAAACATCTATTTCATTCGTGTGGTTGTTCTATATCGGTAACTTCTGTTGGTTTAATTTCATCAGCTACTTTAAACTCTTCTAAGGATTTGTCTACTGTTTCTACTGAAGATTGTTTGCTGCTAATTGTTAACTCACTTTTAACTTTTACTACAACTTTTTTTACTTCTTTCGGAATATTAATTGCCATACTTGGCATATGTACATCAGAAGGAAAAAATATTGCAAAATGTCCTTCATCGGCAATTAGAAAATTTCCCTCACCTTTATATATAGCATAGTCTTTTTCTTCATCGTACTCTTCCATAACAATAACTTTTGTTGACTCTGTAAATCCCATTTTTTCTTTACCTAAAAAGATGTATTGAATATCAATATACTTTTTGTGTGCTTCCCATTTGCCAGCACTAAATGGCTTTGTATTATATGTTTGAACCAGAGCAAAAATATTTTCGCCGTCAATTTCATATTTACCGGGTTCTAAATTTGTAAAATCCGTTTGCGATAAATATTGAAGAGCTTTAGTAATTCCTTCACCAAGAGAAAAATATTGGTTAGCATTTTTCAAACGATCGAAAACCATACAACCTCAAGAATTATTTTGTAAATAATAAGTTGTTTAGTAAAGTTTAAACATTAGTCCTACAACTACCATATAGAAATCACTTTTTAAATCAGAAGTTGTTCTAGCATTATTAAATTTATTTTTTTCGATTACATAGCGTAAGTCTCCGGTCAATATTACATTTTCTAAAGGTATTTCAGCGCCAACACCTGCATGATAACCAATCTCACTAAAAGTTTCTGAAGCAGCGCCCGCAAAAACCCCGCTATATTCAACTTTTGTATTATACCAACCAATTCCTGCTTCCAAATGTATCAATGGTAATAAACCAATAAACCCTGTAAGCATAATCGGGTAGCTGGTTGCTTTGATTGCGCCGTCCATATATTTATCTGATTTATATCCAACAGATCCTTCAACTTTTAATCCGCCAAAGCCTATTCTTACAGCGGCAGAGGGCATCACAACAGCATCAGCATCCTGAGATTTTACATAAGCTCCCTGAGCACCAATGGATATACTCTGAGCGCTAATTGTTTCGGCAATAATTATTAACATTACTACGGAAAACAACTTTTTCATTCTAACCTCCAGGTTTAGTTATTATAACATAATCAAAAAAATTATAGAATAAAATTTATTTCATAACACCAAATGAAATGTTAGACGGATATTGTTTTGAGTAATAAACCCGGTTAAATGCTTTTTGGAAATCGCTCTCTTTTGCGTTATAGATATTAACAAATTTTTGCGGATTACGGTCAAAAAACGGGAAGAAGCTGCTCTGAATTTGCACCATAATCTTATGTCCTTTCAAAAAGGTATGATCAATATCGTTCAAATTAATTTTTACTTCAGTAATTTTATTCGGAATAAATGGTTTCGGTCTTTCGAAACTGTCTCTGAATTTTCCTCTTAACATTTCAAAACGGATTAATCTTTGATAACCGCCCGTTTCTACATTATTGGTGTTTGGATCCGGATCTTTTGCATCGTCGGGATAAACATCAATAACTTTTACAAGCCAATCAGCATCCGAACCCGTTGTAGAAACAAATAAATCTGCCAAAATTTGCCCCGTAATAGTCATATCATTTTCAAGAGGATCGGTTTCATATACAAGAACATCGGGCCGTGAAGAAGCGAAGCGTTGATCTTCATTCATATATGGTCTGTAATATAAAGTATTGGAATCATAAAATTTTGATGTGTACGGTACAGGTTTATTTGGATCGCTTAAATATTCATCAAATTGGGTTTTATTTTCTCTAGGAATATTCCGGGTTAATTTTTGTTTCGGAGATAAATAGAGAAGTTGTTTTTCGGCATTTGCCGGAGGCCATTTCTCATAACTGATCCATTTATTTGCGCCTGTACGGAATGTTACTGCTTCGGGTAGATTTGATTCACCAACTCCTTTTAAGTAATAATTAAAAAAAGGAGTTAACAAATTTTTATTGTAATACTCGCTGGTTTTTTCACCGAATGCAAAATCTCCGAATGAACTTCCATCGTCTCTTGCCCAGCCGCCGTGACGCCACGGTCCCATAATTATGTGAGTATTATTTTGTTTGTTCTTTTCTTCTATTGAACTATAAATATGAAGCGGACCATATAAATCTTCGGAATCGTACCAACCGCCGACAATTAATACTGCCGGTTTAATATTTTTGAAGTGAGGGAGATTACTGCGTGACTTCCAGAATTCATCATAAGTTCCGTGTTGAGTAATTGAATTCCAGAATGGGACTTTACCTTTTAAGTATTTTGTATTTGCATTAGAAATCGGACCCATATTTAAAAAGAAATTATACATATCTGGAGATGCATACTGTGGTCCGTTTTTCCAATGAGTAGTTAGCGAATCCCGTACTTGTCCGAATCCTTTGAAAAAATTGTATGTCATAGAAAGTGTTAATGCGCCCTGATGATGCATGTCATCGCCAATAAACCAATCTGAGATCGGAGCCTGTGGAGAAACAGCTTTAAGAGCCGGATGGGAATCAATCAACGACATCGCTGCATAAAAACCGGGATATGAAATTCCCCAAATACCAACATTGCCGTTGTTACGTTTTATATTTTTTACAAGCCAATCAATTGTATCGTAAGTATCCGAAGATTCATCGGTTTCTTTGCTGTTTTTTTTGTTTGGAATGTACGCACGCATATCATCAAATTGCCCTTCACTTAAAAACATTCCGCGTACATCTTGAAAGACAAAAATATATCCGTCTCTTGGAAACGATTCATTCGGCCCCAAATTGTCAGGATATTTATCTTCGCCGTATGGTGCAACAGTATACGGTGTCCGTATCATTAGGATAGGATAAATTTTTGTAGTGTCTTGGGGTGAATAAACAGAAGTAAATAATTTTATTCCGTCCCGCATTTGAATACGGTAATCTTTTTTTATGTAATGTTCTTTAATCCAATCAACGCCTTGAGCAAAAGAAGAAAAAGAACAAAGCAGTAAAATTGAAAGAACAAGAATGACCATTCTTTTCATTTTAAATTTCCTTGTAATTAATATTAAAGATTTTAATGTACCGGACAAATTTTTCTACGAATCAAAAAAATTAACAATCCGCGGATGTCAAAATAATAGATTCGTTCTTTAGATGCGATGGACAAATATTAAAAGAAGAGTTTTCTAAGGGATTTTATTTTCAAGATATTCTAAAGCTAATTAGTTCCTGAGTGCCTAAGTGAAAATATTAATTACTTAAGCACTCAGTTACTCAGAAGCTTTTCTTAAAACTGTGGTCTGCGTTGTTGAACAGCATTAGGATCAAAATATTTTCTTGGTAATTTTTCATCTCGCATTGCTGCATTATAAACAAATGCCGCCATAATTGTTGCCGATTGAACCAAATCGGCTCTGCTGGTATGATCGTAAACATCTATATTAGAATGGTGTGTTCTTGTGCTGTATTCTAATTGATCTTGTATAAACTGAAAACCGGGAAGTCCTGCGCCATCGAAAGATGCATGATCAGTACTTCCTGTGTTTCTCAATGTGACTGTTGTAGCACCAAGATCATTAAATGGTTTTAACCATTCTTCAAAGATCGGCATAACGGCAAAATTGCTCTGAGCATAAATACCGCGAATTTTCCCTGAACCGTTATCATAATTAAAATAAGCAGCTAATTTATCATAGTCGGGTTTCTTTTCTTTTTTCTCTGCATCAAAGAAATGATTCTTAACATAATTACGTGATCCAATTAAGCCTTCTTCTTCAGCATCCCAAAGAGCAATTCTTATAGTTCTTCTTGGTTTAACATTTAAGGCTTTGAGTATGCGCACCGCTTCCATGGCAATTGCACTTCCGGAAGAATTATCGGTTCCGCCTGTTCCGGAATGCCACGAATCAAAATGTCCGCCGAGCATTACAATTTCATCTTTTAATTTTTTATCTGTTCCCGGAATTTCAGCAATAACATTATAGCCGAGAGAATCCGTATCAACAAAGTTAGCTTGGATTTCAAACTCTAAAGTTACCGGAACATTTTTTTGTGCTATGCGAACCATTCTATTATACTGTTCAACTGAAACTACTATGGAGGGCAATGGCATCTCAGAACCTTTTCTATAAGAGCCGCCGCTCTGAACGAAAATTGTACCGTCTGTACCTCTTGATGGTTCAAGAACTACTAATGCACCTTCATCTTTTAAAAACTTTGCGACTTTTTGTTGAAGGTCTCTTTGAGCACGCATTGCCGCAAATTGAGCTGGATCAAAATTTCTACCACCGCCTTCTTGAGCAAGTTGTATATTTTTTAAGTCCTCGTCAGAATATCTTTTTGCGTCTGCTTCTGTCCCGAGCGCGATCGGCTGTTCTCCTCTGGAAAGAACAATAGCACCTTTTAATTTTCCTTTGAAAGCATCCAAGTCAGCTTCGGATTTTATATCCATAAGAATAGCATTTCCTTTTACCAATCCATCCAATCCTGGCGTCCATGCTTTCGGATAAGCTATAAACGGCATATATTGCGGTGAAGTCATTGCTGCATAAAACTTTTTTAATTCCCAACCTCTTCCAAGAGTTCCCCATGATTCCATATTTGGATTTTCAAGACCGAATTCTTTTAGTTTACCAACTGCCCATTGACCTGCTTGACGGTATTGAGGTGATGCTGCAAGCCGCGGTCCGTATATATCGCAGAGATAACTCATTAATTCCATTACTTTGGAATTTTGAAGTCCCTCTTGACGAATACGCTGCATCATTTGGTAATCAATTTTTTCTTGAGACAAAATTTGAATTGAGAAGATTAAAGAGAAGATCACTAACAGTAACTTTTTACTTTTCATGATAACTCCGCATGAATTGTTAAAGAAAAATTTTAATGAGAACCAAGGTTTCTCGTAAAAGTTAAATTAGAGAATATGGAGATTAATCTCAGTTAAAAATTGTTAAAATAATTCGGTAATATTTCACTTTTGAGAAGCCATGAATTTTTCGATTTGTCTTCGATGTCTTAGAATATGAACGATGGCGTGTTCGAACATCATCTCGATATTGTATATACCCCAATATGTTTCCTTTTTAGTAGCAGAGATCTCTTCGTCAGTCATTTTTAAGTTATCTTTTACTACTTCTGCTGTAAAAAAAATAAAATTTTCCAGTTCGTCTATAGCATGTACAACATTGTAAACATGATAGCTATGATTTACAATCGGCTTTTTTAAAAAATCACAAATTTGATCAGCATATCTATAACCGGCATTTACAACATGTTTCATTATGGATTGAACAGAACGGCAATCTTCATCTCTTGTATATGGATCAAAAATTTTAATAAACTCTTCTTGAGAAATTGTACTTAATAGATTTTTTAATTCAAGCGCAACACGTTCGTATTCATCCATCAATGCGCCAATTGCCCCGGGACGGAAAATTCTTTCCATTTAACCAATCTCCTCATCATAATTTAAAATTGGTCGAAGCCATTTTTCGGCCTCCTTCAAACTTATCCCTTTACGTTTCCGATAATCTTCGACTTGATCTTTACCGATTTTTCCAACTGTAAAATATTTTGATTGTGGGTGGGCAAAATATAATCCGCAGACAGAAGCTGCAGGATACATTGCCAGACTTTCCGTTAGTTTAATTGAAGTTTTTTTCTCAACATCTAACAATTTCCAGATTTTTAATTTCTCCGTATGGTCTGGCTGAGCAGGATAACCCGGAGCCGGACGAATTCCAATATATTTTTCTGCAATAAGATCTTTAACAGATAATTTTTCATTTGCCGCATAACCCCAGAAATCTTTTCTAACTTTTTCATGAAGTAACTCTGCAAATGCTTCGGCAAGTCTGTCGGCAACAGCTTTTGTCATTATGGCATTATAATCGTCGTGCTGGTTTTCAAATTGTTCGATAATTTTTTCAATTCCGGTTCCTGTTGTAACTGCGAATATTCCGATGTAATCTTTAAATCCTTTTTCTTTTGGTGTGATAAAATCAGATAAAGCAATATTCGGAATTCCGTTTGACTTTATAGATTGCTGACGTATCGTATTTAAGGTTTCAAGAATACCTGTCCGTGATTCATCAGAATATATTTCTATATCGTCATCTAAAGAGTTGGCAGCAAATAGTCCGAAAACCCCGCTAGCTGTTAAAAGTTTATTCTCAATTATTTTGTCCAGTAATTGATTTGCATCATCAAAAATCTTCTTTGCCTCTTTTCCGTAAGCTGAGTTGTTGAATATATCCGGATACTTACCCTTTAATTCCCATGTCAAAAAGAATGGTGTCCAGTCAATATATTTTCGAATTTCTTCAAGTGAATAATTCTGAAGTACTATGATACCAAGTTTATTTGTTTTTTTTACCTGGTAATTTGTCCAATCAATGTTAAGTTTATTCTTGCGAGCTTGTTCGATTGTTAGAAAATCTTTTTCAGATTGTTTTTTTGCGTGTTCTAACTTCAGTTTATTGTATTCTTTTAGTATTTCCTTGGAAAATTTTTCTTTTGTTTCTTTATTTAAAAGATTACTGACAACACCAACACTCTTCGATGCATCCAGCACATGTACAGTAATTCCACTGAACGCAGGGGAAATTCTGACAGCCGTATGCAGACGGGAAGTTGTAGCACCTCCAATAAGAAGCGGCAAATCAATCTTCATCCGTTCCATCTCTTTTGCAATATGGACCATCTCATCAAGCGAAGGGGTTATTAATCCGCTTAAACCGATTGCATCAACATTTTTTTCAATTGCAGTGGATAAAATTTTATCAGATGGAACCATCACTCCAAGATCAATTATATTATAGTTGTTGCATCCGAGAACTACTCCTACGATATTTTTACCGATATCGTGGACATCGCCTTTCACAGTCGCAAGAAGAATTTTACCTGCGGCCCCGCCTTTATCCTCACCTATATTGTTTTTAAAAGCCCCTTCCTTTTGGGAAGGGGTTGAGGGATGGGCTGTTTTTATAAACGGTTCTAAATATGCTACCGCTTTTTTCATGACTCGTGCACTTTTTACGACTTGAGGTAAAAACATTTTACCTGATCCGAATAAATCTCCAACAACATTCATAGCCGTCATTAACGGACCTTCAATTACATCCAGCGGCTTAGAATATTTTTGTCTTGCTTCTTCAATATCTTGATCTATATAATCAATGATTCCTTTTATGAGTGCATGTTTCAGTCTTTCTTCAACAGTAAGATTTCTCCAAGCAGCGTCTTCCGTTTCCCGTTTAACGTCTTGCGTTACTGTTCCAGCAAACTCTACTAATCTTTCGGTTGCATCTGCTCTTCTATTCAACAGAACATCTTCAACTTGTTCCAATAAGTCTTTCGGGATTTCTTCGTAGACGGCAAGTTGTCCCGCATTCACAATTCCCATATCCATTCCGGCTTCAATTGCATGATAAAGAAAAGCAGAATGCATAGCTTCTCTAACAAGATCGTTTCCGCGGAATGAAAATGAAACATTACTAACACCGCCGCTTGCTTTTGCATATGGTAAATTTTTCTTTATCCATCTGACAGCTTCAATATAGTTTAGAGCGTATTGATTATGTCCTTCAATTCCAGTTGCTATTGCAAAAATATTTGGATCGAGAATAATATCTTGTGGTGGGAAACCAACTTCTTCGGTTAAAATTTTATATGCGCGTTCACATATTGAAATTTTTCTTTCAAGAGTATCGGCTTGACCCTGTTCATCAAATGCCATAACGACTACAGCTGCACCATAACGTAAAATTTTTTGTGCATGTTCCTTAAAATTTTCTTCTCCTTCTTTCAAAGAAATAGAATTAACAATTCCTTTTCCTTGCAGACACTTCAACCCGGTCTCCAGTACACTCCATTTTGACGAATCAAGCATTATCGGAACTCGTGCAATATCCGGTTCTACTGCGAGAAGTTTTAGGAACTTAGTCATTGCTTCTTCGGAATTGATCAATCCTTCATCCATATTGATATCAAGAATTTGTGCGCCGTTTTCAACTTGCTCTTTAGCTACTGATAAAGCTTCTTCATATTTATTTTCTTTGATAAGACGTGCAAACTTACGGGAACCGGTTACGTTTGTGCGTTCACCTATGTTTACAAAATTTGTGTCGGGTCGAAGTGTGAGGGGTTCAAGTCCGCTTAATCTCAAATATTTTTTTACTTCGGGAATTTTTCTCGGCGGATATTTTTTTGTGATCTCTGCAAATGCTTTTATATGTTCAGGAGTTGTTCCGCAGCATCCGCCTACAATATTTAAGAATCCTTCGCTTGCATATTCTTCCAAAATCTTTGACATAGCTTCAGGCGATTCATCATAACCGCCAAACTCATTTGGTAAGCCGGCATTTGGATACAAGCTGATGAAAACATTTGCGATGCTTGATAATTCCGAAATGAAAGGACGCATTTGCTTTGGACCAAGCGAACAATTAAGACCAACACTTAATAAATTTTTTGTATGAGAAATTGAATTCCAAAATGCTTCTGTGTTTTGTCCGGATAATGTTCTTCCGCTTAAATCTATTATTGATCCCGAAACCATTATTGGAATTTGATTACCGTTTTCTTCGCACAATTCCATAATTCCATAAAGAGCAGCTTTTGCATTTAATGTGTCAATCATTGTTTCAACAAGTAAAATATCAGCGCCGCCGTCAATTAATCCGCGAGCTTGTTCTTTGAAAGAAGCCGCCATTTGATCAAAAGTTATGGAGCGAAAGCCGGGATCGTTTACATCGGGTGAGACTGACAAAGTTTTGTTTGTCGGTCCGAGAGCGCCGGCAATAAACCGAACTGTCCCACTCTTACCCGCCCTAAAAGGGAGAGAATTATTAAATTCGTTAATTGCTGCACGTGCAATTTTTGCCGCTTCAAAATTTATTTCATAAACAAAATTTTCCGTTTTGTAGTCCGATTGAGAAATTGAAGTACCGTTAAATGTATTGGTTTCAATAATATCGGCACCGGCTTCTAAGTATGAACGGTGAATTCCTTTTATAATTTCCGGTTGAGTTAAAACAAGAATATCATTGTTGCCTTGCAGATCAACAGGATGATCTTTAAAACGATCACCGCGGAATTGTTCTTCGCATAACTTGTAACGTTGAATAAAAACTCCCATCGAGCCGTCAAGGAGAAGAATTCTTTTCGATAAAAGTTTTGAAAGAATTTCAAAATTGTTATTCATTAATCCCATTTCTAATAGCTAATCTGATAATTATGACTGATCAAAAAAATCATATGTACCGGAGTTCTATTTTATTTCATTTTTAATAGTGATATATTTTCACTCAAATATAATAAATATTAGAGAAGATAATGATAGTTGTTACTGGCGGTGCCGGGTTTATAGGCAGTGCGATTGTGTGGAAGCTAAACAAATTGGGACATGATAAGATCATCATAGTTGATGAACTTGGCAAATATGAAAAATGGAAAAATCTTAACGGGCTTAAGTTCTCCGATTTTTATAACAAAGATGATTTTATGGGATTGGTTTTACAGCGCGGTCTTCCTTTCAAAGTAACTGCTATTTTGCATTTAGGCGCATGTTCTTCTACAACAGAAAAAGATGCCGACTTTTTGATAGACAACAACTATCATTACTCGCAAGAACTTGCAAAGTATTGTTTAGAAAACGGGGTTCGATTTATTTATGCATCTTCTGCAGCAACTTATGGAGACGGTTCTAGCGGATATAACGATGATGAAAATTCTCTTAACGGATTAAGACCGTTGAATATGTACGGATATTCAAAATATCTTTTTGATTCTTGGATAAAAAGAAATAGTCTGCTGGATAAAGTAGTTGGGCTAAAATATTTCAATGTGTATGGACCAAATGAATACCATAAAGGCGAGATGAGAAGTGTTGTTCATAAAGCATTTGAACAAGTAAGAGATTTTGGAAAAGTTAAGTTGTTTAAATCGTACAAATCCGAATATAAAGACGGCGAACAGAAGCGAGATTTTATTTATGTGAAGGATGCAGTTGATATGACTTTATATTTTCTCGATCATCAAGATAAAAATGGAATTTTTAATATTGGGACAGGGCATGCCCAAACTTGGATCGAACTTGTAAAAGCATTGTTCGATGCAGTAGGTAAACCGGTTAATATAGAATTTATTGATATGCCGGAAGAGATTAGAGAGAAGTATCAATATTTCACAGAGGCAAATTTGAAAAAATTAAGAAATGCAGGTTATGATAAAACTATTCTGAACGTACGTGAAGGAGTTACGGACTACGTAAAAAATTATCTCTTAAAAGATATTTATTTAGGAATGAGTAAATAATAGGGGAAGACATGCAGCTTGAGACAACAAAATCCAGGGGGGAATTTAGAAAAAGAATTTACTTCTTCACTTTAAAGTTGATTGAGTTTATTGATTCACTTCCCAAGGATAATGTTTCCCAAAGAATCGGCGATCAATTATTTGGGAGCGGGACCAGTGTTATAAGCAATTTTATTGAAGCGACAGCTGCATCAACAAAAAAAGAATTAAATAATTACACTATCGCATCTCTCAAGTATGCTAACGAAACCAAATTATGGCTGGCTTTGGTCCGCGATAGCAAACGCGCAAAAGCAGAAAAGGTTAAATGGTTCTTAGACGAACTTGACGATATTTCCTCAATGCTTGCATCATCCATTAACCATTAAAAATTCCCTCTCCTTAGGAGAGGGCAAGGGAGAGCCGTGCAGTTAGCAACTCTTTGTTATGTTATTGATAAAGATAAAACATTAATGCTTCATCGAATAAAAAAGAAAAATGATGTGCATGAAGGAAAGTGGAATGGACTTGGTGGGAAATTCGAGCATGGTGAAACTCCGGAAGAATGCGTCATTCGTGAAGTCCAAGAAGAAAGCGGATTGCTAATCAAAAATCCGAAGATGCACGGTTTTATAACTTTCCCGATGTTTGATGGGAAAAAAGATTGGTATGTTTTTCTTTTTACCGCAAGAGAGTTTAAAGGAAAATTAATTGACTCTCACGAAGGAAAACTGGAATGGATTCCGAATGATCAATTACTTAAACTTAATTTATGGGAAGGTGATCAAATATTTATTCCGTGGTTGCTGGAAGACAAATTTTTTTCTGCAAAGTTTGATTATATGAACGGAAAATTTATTAAATATAAAGTATGTTTTTATTAAGAGAAGATATTAATAAGGGATGTAAGGAAAGATGAGTAGCAAGGAAAATAATCAGGAACAATCAAGTAGCGAAAATTTATTGTACCAAAGATTAATTTTATTCTTAATTGTTTTTTCAATATTAGTGTTAGGTGCGGTAAATACACAAAGAAAAATTTTATTCTTATCAATACTGGCATTGGGTGTAATAATAAGCTGGGTGCTTACATTAATCATAATAAGAACGGCTAAAAGTGTAGATAAAAAATCCGGCGGGAAACTAATTCGTTTACTGCTTGGATATTTAGTACCGATCTTTTGTTCATTGTTATTAACTATGACATTGGTCGTTGGTTCATTGGGTTTTGTAGATCCTTATTTATTTAATGTTGATGTAAAACCGGTTCAGCTTGAAAATAAAGTTGATGAAATTAAGAATGCAATAAAAAATCAGCTTAAGCCAAAAGAAACAACCACAAAGAACTTTAAAAGTATAGATAGTGTAATCAACAATGATAGTTTAACCAGGGCTAGAGAAAAAAATCTATTGAGAAGCGGAACTAATAAGAAAAATGATTCGAAATATTTTAAAAGTATAGACAAAATTGTACGATAAATTAAATCCCTTTGTATCTAAATCCTTTTTAAGAACCCTTCAATCAAATCATTAACACATTCCGGATTTTCAAGAGGTGACATATGACCCGCTCGCGGAATGACAGCAAACTCAGCTCCCGGAATTTTTTCTGACATAACACGCATAACTGCGGGTGGTGTTAATTTATCGAATGAACCGCAAAGGACCAGAGTAGGAACATTTATTTTGTGTAAGAAAGAAGTTGTATCTGTCCTGCTCATAATTGCAATGAGCGCGCCTTTAACTCCGTGAGGATCATGTTTGTGAGATTTAAATAATGTAGTTAAAAACATTTTCTCCTGTTCTTTTGGAGTTTCCTCCGCAAAACAATTTGTTACAAATTGATCAACAAATTTTATTAATCCTTCAGTGTTGATTTGATTTATACTTGCGGCGCGTTTTAATTTTGCAATATCGTCATCAGCTTCGGATTTTGTATCGCACAAGATCAACCCTTTGAATATTTCCATATTACGTTCTACAGAACGCAGAGAAATATATCCGCCCATAGAGAGTCCGCACAAAATTGGTCTTTTCAATTTGAGTTCGTTGATAATTGAAAAAAGATCATTAACATAAGCTTCCATTGTATATTGACCGTCGCCTACATAGCTTTCTCCAAGTCCGCGTACATCGTAAGCAACACAAAAATATTTTTCTTTTAGAATGTTAATTTGATTTTCCCACATGGAGTAATCGTACGGAAACCCGTGAATAAAAATAATTGGTTGGTTGTTCTGATCACCAAATGTATTAACGGAGAGACTGTTAATTGAAAATTTCATATTTAACCTTTCTTTTTAATACAACATGAAGAAAATTATTAGTAAGTTTCTTCAAGTTTCTGGTGGCAAATTTAATCTCTTATTGATAAGTATCAAAAAATATTAATACTTATTTAAACCTTAAAGAAAAGCTGTTTGTCAAAATTCGGAAACGAACAAACAAAAGGAACGTAACATGAAAAGATTCAGATCATTATTGTTCATAACTGCTCTTATTACTCTGCCTTTAATCTATTTTACGGCATGCAGTAATAAAGACCAAGTTAACGAACCAAATCAAATCAATTTCGATTCACCGCAATTTGCTGTTATTGATTATTTCGATGCGCAGAATGCAATTGAAGATGCAACCTTAGATAAAGATATGGCAATAAACAGCGACTTTACCGGTTATAAATTCATGAATTCAATGAGTAATTTAACTCCTGGTAACCCGATGTTAAGAGGAAATCCTTGGCTCGAAAAATTTGATTTTGGAAAACATCTTGGTTTATTCTTTAAGAGACTAAATTTGAGCGATGACCAAAAAATTCAATTAAGAAATCTAATGACAAAATTTCATGAGGACATGAAACCTTTGGTTCAACAGTTTAGAGATGCAAATGCTGATATAATTAAAGCTGCTAACGAAGCGCGAAAACTTATTGTTGAAGACCTAAAAGCCGGCACAATAACCAGACAAGAAGCTGCTGCAAAATTAAAAGCTTTGAATGAAGAAACCCGTGACAAAATTAAAAACAATCCCGCAACGCAAACAATTAAAGAAAGTATGTGTGCATTAAGAACGACATTATTTAATGATATTGCTGCTATCCTAACACCGGATCAACTTACAAAATGGAATGACTTCTCATCAAAAATTCCTAATCCATGTTGAGATAAGAATATAGAAATTGAAAAAGCCCCGATGAAGTCGGGGCTTTTTGTTTCTTCAAGCTAAATAGTTTTCCTAGAAGTAATAGAGATATTTAATTTTGAACACAGATACTCTATCTGTCATGTCTAATGTTCTCGCGGGATTATTTCTGTCGTGAATTTCATTAAGAGCAAGATAAATCCAGCTCTTCGGTGAAAATTGGTAGGAAAATAATGCACCTAAAAATACTCTTTCCATTTGATCAGATGATCTTAAAAATAAATTATCAACATAGACATAAAAATTAACATCATTAATTGGAGTAAATGAAAACCAAGGACGTGCATTATAAGTTATCTCTTCAATATTATTATCAGGATTACCCTCTATCCACATATCATAAGATGTTCCTATTTGTAGAATGTCTGCAACTTTCCATGATGCTGAAGCACCAAGCCAGCTATAGAAAGCAAGATAGTTTCTGGAGAAATTGTATCTCTTACTATATCCGCAGTAAAGATTTGCATTCCATTGAGGATTAATATTATACCAAGAGCTGAAATTTACTTGTGAAGAATTAAACTCCTTATTGTTGTCTTTAGTATTTATACTTTGAAAATTTATTTCATAACCCCAATTGGATCTAAACTGCATATTAATTCCAATTATACCGCCGTAATCCGTAAAATTATCTACCTTTTCATAATTAAGAACAGGTCCGGCATAAAACATTAATTGAGAAATAGTTCCTTCTTTGAAATACCAATACGGTCCTGTCAATCCAACAAATTCACCTGTGCCTTTCCAAGGGACATACCCAACTTGATTGATATCGAAGTTATCCCCAATATAACGACCCCGTATAAATGTTATCCATTTTTCGGAAAATTGTGTAAAGCCTGCGGAGAAAGCAAAATCACCTTCAGAATTTTTTATGGAACGTGCAATTTGATAAGCCAATTGCCAATCGGAGTTCCTTAATGCACCATCAATATCTATTACTCCGTAAGTATTATCGGAAGTTTGTTTACCAACAAAAAGAACACCGATGTTTGAATTATCAAAAACTTGTTTTTTTATTCTGCCAGATATAAATAATGCTGAAGGCTCAACTCCTTTGCTTCCATCGTAATCTGTATATTCGGTTTCTTGAGTTCGGGCAGCAAATCCTCCGTATTCCCAATCATCTATTCTTCCAAAAGCCTTTGCTCCAAAATTTAGTGAAACTTCCTTTCCATCAGGTAATTTTTTACCGATTCTTCTTGTATATAAAAGTTCAAGCGGACGATAAAAACCTGAATTTCTTTGTCTGCCGGACGGTGAAAAGATTTCATTTCCTTGAACAAAGAAAGGTCTTCGCTCATCAAAAAAAGTTTCGTAGCGGGAAATATTAAAATTATACGGATCGGCTTCGATCTGTGCAAAATCCGGATTTGCTGTTGCCTGAAATGTTAATTGTGGTGAGGGATTATAAAAAATATCCAAACCAGCATTTGGATCTACTTTGTATTTATTGTTACCAAGATAATTTATTTTTCCGAAAGCAACAGGATATAATTCCAAATTCAATCCCTTTATTGTAGGATGGAAATCTTCAAAAACTAATTTTCCGAATTTTGAAATTCTTTGTCCTTCATTCTGTTCATATTCACACCAATAAAGATCTTCGGAATTAATTGGGCGCCATCGGTCAAAGTCTAATCCCCAAGAAGTTAATTTTTCATCATACTGAATTGATTTGTACGGGATTTCAATTTCAACAACATAACCCCAATCATAAATTTTTGCGTCAGAAAACCAAATACCGTCCCAACTGTAATCGCGATTGCGTGCATCATCAAGCAACCGGCAATCTGACCGCGCACCTGCTGCATTAACGGCAAATTTATATGCCGTACGTTTATCGCCGAATGTATCGAGCATTATAGAGACAATATCTCCAAAACCTTCGTCAAGTTTGCTTGTATTCTGCTGGATGTTTTCTTTTTGATCGAAACAAACTATCATGCAATAAATTGAAGTTTCGGTTGTTAATACCTTTGCATAAGTTTTTCGTGAAGGTTCTTTTCCGGTATAAGGTTGAAGCTGGAAAAAATTTGTTGCCGAATCGGCTTGACTCCATGCTTCATCTATGTAACCGTCAATTTTTATTGGAGTGTCAATTTTTTTTAGTTTAAGAACTTTTTCTGTATTTGAAGCTGAAATTAAAATCGGTAGGAATAATAGAACGGTAAAAAAGTTTTTCATATCTCAGTCTTTCGTTTTGTTTTAACTTTAGACGCCATTGTAAATGAAAAGGTTGCAGTATTATTTCCTAAAAGTTTGAATGATAGAGGTACTATATCGAATTGACTCTAAGATAGTTTGTTATTAAATTTTTTACAGGATGGTAGGATGAAACGTGCCTTTATATATTGTTTAATGAGTTTTATTCTCTTTTTAAATAATTGCATAAAAGGAATAAATCTTGGTAGTGATGATCAATCAAAAGGATTGTATAAAAAGGGAATTGAAGCTATTCATTCTAAAGATACCGTCAGTGCAGAAAAATATTTTAAGGAATCAATCCGCAAAAATTCCGATGCAGCTTCATATTATGAGCTTGCTAAAATTCAATTTCATCATAACACATTCTACTCAAGAAATCTTGCTTTTGAAAATTCACGTATGGCAGTTTGGGGAGATCCGAATAATTTAGAGTACAATTATTTTTACGCCGAACTCTGTAAAAGTTTTGCACGACTCACTGCTTTCGATCAATACCACAAAATTTTAGAATTAGACAGCAGCCAGGTTGATGCTTGGTTTAATCTTGGATTGTTAAAAGAAAATGACTTCACCGAGTATAATAATTCCGTACGTAATGTTGATGGATTTATAGCGCCGCTACAAGAATATGCCGATGAAGATTTTAACGAAGCAGAAAAAAATTATCTCAATGCTTTGAAAATAGATTCGGTCAATTATCAAACAATCTTAAAACTAAGTTTGATGTATGATAAAGGGAATAAACCGGAGAAGGGAATTCCTCTATTACAAAGATTAATTACAAAAAGTAAAGCCGATAAAGAAATTCATCTTGCACTTGGACTTTTATATTACAAAACATCAAAGCTCAAAGAATGTTTTGCCGAATATCAAAAAGCAATTGAGTTAATGCCTGAAAACGAAAAAGAAGATTTCACTTTTAATTCCGTTAAATCTTTACTGCAACCGGCTTACGATTCCGTGATGAAAGAAATGAGCGATTATGAACTGAGAGATTTTATTGATCTTTATTGGAAAGTTTCCGACCCGCTATACATTACGGATTACAACGAACGTTTGCTCGAACATTATTCACGTGTTGCTTATGCCAATTTAAATTTTAGTGTTCCATCCATGAATATAGTCGGGTGGAAATCAAATCAAGGTGAGGTTATTCTACGATATGGAGAACCGTTAAACAGAACCAGAATAAGGCCTCAAATGCTTGCTGATAGAGCAGCAATGAAAACTGAAGTTTGGAATTATAAAGATTTTACTCTTGGCTTTACTGATATGGCACAAAGCGGAAATTTTATTTTTGCTGCACCGGCTGGTGAAAAAGATAAAAACGCTCCGCAGTTCAGCGGAGACTCTCAAACTTTTATGAATGATCTTAGGAGTGAATACTTCACGCACTACGAACCCAAATATGAAGGACAAAAGTTCGATATAGTTTATGATGTTTTACAATTCAAGAGCAGCGAGTTGAGAAACCATACTGACTTATATATTGATTACGGATTGAATCCAATTGACAGCTTGGTTAATAATGGAATTCTTAATGTTGAACATGATGCTGCGTTTTTCTTCTTTAATAATAATTCCGAAGAGCAAATAAAGAAGAAGGAACATTTCAAAGCTCTTAGTCCAAGAAATGTAGTCAGCACAATAACTCACCCGATACTTTACACAAATACTTTGCATGTACCTGCTATTACTGATTCCGGCTATTACTCTTTGGAAATTTTAAGAAATCTTGATAAGGGAGTATCCTCCAACCGAGGAAGAATGGGAATAAAAAAGTTTAGCAATATTCATTTAGATATAAGCGATATTATTCTTGCATCTAGAATTGAAACCGGTCATGAATCCAAATTCAATATTAATAGAAATAAGATCAGCATATTATCAAATCCAACGAAGCAATTTATGAAAGGTGCTACGCCTATCTATGTTTACTATGAACTTTATAATTTGGGAAAAAAC